>Ga0209168_10000711_pt1 | contig 29870 bp, 39 predicted proteins | sample Coa_R1_FD_187156 | JGI IMG/M metagenome (GOLD analysis project Ga0209168, IMG submission 187156) | Surface soil microbial communities from Centralia Pennsylvania, which are recovering from an underground coalmine fire - Coalmine... | ecosystem: Environmental > Terrestrial > Soil > Unclassified ...
ATTTGAGAAAAACCTTCAAATTCATCAGAGAAATGTATCTTGAGAAAGACGGCATCTGGTCTGTCGGGTATTTTGCCTCATCAATCGGCCTCAATGAGCAAGAAGTGAAGAAATACATTGAGTGGCAGGGCAGAAAAGAAAAACCCCAGACAACGAAGTTGTTCTAGGGTTCTCATGACGACCAAGGAAACCCCGGGCGGAAGGACGAAGTCCTGGAGTCCGGGGAGGAGGTCATTATTTGACCCTAAAAGCCGCTCATTTTAGATTTAGGTTTTAATATCGCCAAAAAGACGATGATTTAGTAATATTACTTTATGAAAGTTCTGATTATCGACAATGGCTCGACTTTTTTGGATAGTTTAAAAGGTTCGCTGATTGATTGTGAAATATTGGTCAGCGATTATGACAAAGCCGAAATCAGTCAGAGCCAACAGGCTGACTTAATTGTTTTGTCCGGAGGCCATAAGTACGCAGTTGTGAATCACCAAAATAAATACGCCAAAGAGCTAGCCATAATCAAGAGCTCGTTAAAACCGATTATTGGAATTTGTCTAGGTTTTGAACTGATTGTCGCTGCCTACGGAGGCGAGTTAGAGTCAATGAAAAAAAGAGCGAGGGGGATACTAGAAATCGAAGTCAATAAAACTAATGCGTTTTTTGGAAACAGAACTAAGCTCAAGGTATACGAGAGTCATAGGTGGACAGTTAAAAAGCTGCCAGATTCATTTATGATTTTAGCGAGTTCTAGAGATGGCGTTGAGGCCATCAAACACAAAACCCTGCCTATCTACGGTTTGCAGTTTCACCCTGAAATCAGTCCTAGTTTCAGTGCTACACAGTTAACAGACCTCTTAAATTTTTAATATTGTTAGGACCATTTTATTAATGAAATTATCCAAAAAAATAATTCAACACTTTTATTTTCCACGACTTGATAATCTAGATAAAGAAATCGGCTATAAATTGATATTTCATAAAATACCGGATCGCTATATCAATGGTGTTATCAGCTGTGAAATGACAAGGACCTGGCAAAATTTTGGCTTGGACATTGTAAAAGGCAAAAACCATTTTACAATTGGCAGAGTTATAAACTCAATTTCTACGCGTTTTGATGCGGATTCGTCACAATATCAGTCCTGGCTAGGCGGATATACTGTTAAATTGGCTTCAGAAAAAATGATAACCGTAGAAGATCATTTTAAATTGGCAATAGCTGATCAAAATAGCTGGCTAAAATGGTATGGTGATCCTAATCCGCTTACTACGATTGATGATTTTAAAGCCTTTAAAGTAGGTGAATTAGTTCTCGGTAAGTATACTGGGATTATGTATGAGTTTGGGTGTAGAACGCATAGAGTGATGTGGGTTTTGGATATAATAAATTAAATTTGACTCTGGCAGCGCGTTTTCAATCGGCTTCATATAATTTGGTAAACCCTAATTTGCATTTAAAGAGCGGCGCTTTTATCCCAATGCCATCCGCACATCCTTACGAAACTCTAGTCTTAAAAGGTTATATAATTATCTTTGATGTTAAGCCAATGGTCAAAGTAATTTTATACGGCAACGGTACAAATAAAACCTTTGAATTATTAAAAGCAGATCTTTTGTTGGCTTTTAAATCTTGTGAAATAACAGAGTAAATAGGTTATTATTCCATCCAAAGTTTTTAAGAATCGCCGAACTGGCGTTTTTTTGATATGCTAACCACGTTCCTTTGTAAAAGAATTTAAAATATTATGAACAACGAAAAAGAGAATGATACATCAAAATATTCGGTCGATGCTTTAAAACAAGCCGCCGAACAAGGAGATTGGGTTTTGATTGACTCAGTAATACCCCAGATAGTTTCGAATCAGGAGTTTTTAAACTGGTCTTTAAGAGAAGGTCTACAGGACATAAATTCTGACATACGGGACCTGGCAGTGAGCATTTTAGAAAAGTCGAATATACAACTGGACGGTCAAACGGTAGAGCGGCTTAAAAAAATTATGTTTGAGGATGAAAATATTCACGTCAGAAATAGGGCATCGTTTACCTTGTTTAGCCACAATGTAAGAACAGAACAGGTCATAAAAGCGCTGCACTTAGCCTTATCTGATCCAGAGGTTTCTGCGATTGCTCAAAATTATATAAACATTGCAGCTTCAGAGATATAACTAGAATATGAGCAACCAAAAAATTCCTTATGTTTGCGGGCCGTTGACCGAACTTCCTTCAGAACGAAGAGAAGAAATAAAAAAATTCTACGTTGAAATAGCGGAGATTTGCCGCGAAGTTTTCGGTGTTCGCGCTTTTGTTCCACACGAACAGTATGATCCCAAAGTGCATTCCCAATTTTCACCAAAAGAAGTTGATGATTTTGAGCGACAACAGGTCTGTGTAAATACATCAGTGCTGATTGTCGTGGCTGAAGCGTCTTCCTGGGGCGGTGGTATTGAGGTTGAAATGGCTTACCGCAGTCAAGTTCCGATTGTTTTGCTTTGTGAAAAGGCAAGATTAGAGAACAAAAAAATTTCTCGGTTGCTGAGAGGCAATCCTGGAATCACCTCGACAATTATTTATGATAATCTTAGCCAGGCAAAAGAATTGTTGAAAGTTGAACTTTCTAAAAATAAAAATAGCTTCCAGACATGATATAATATGACCGGGCAGGGAGGATTCTAATGAAAATGATCCGCGGCCAACTTTATCTAACAACGAGCGAGACGGCTCTCCAATTTGGCGTAACAGCAAGGACCATCTTGCGATGGAGCAATGAGCAAGGTAAATCCGTCGGCCAGGAGCCGCGTTTAACCCCAATAAAAGGGCCAAACAATAGGTTGTATTTCAGAAAAGATCAGGTCGATCAGGTACTGGATTTTTACTTCGGCGCACCAGATCAAAAACTTATAGTTCCATTTACGGAATCAACGGGGTCAAAGGCCTAATCTTAATTCCACCGTGATTTGGTGTTAGAAGTGGTTGCGGTTTAGCTAAGCAACAAATCGCCTTCTCGGCGATTTTTTGTTAAGATTTTAATATGGCAAGCGAGACCAACTCCCAAAAATATCTTAACAATTTCGTGATCGCCGACTCTCCGATTGAGGGAAAAGGGGTATTTGCCGCGCGTAAAATAAAAAAGGGTGAAATCATTTGTTTTATGGAAGGGGAACTAAAACCAATTTCTGAAATTGAAAAAATGCACGCCAAGGGAAACACAAAAATTTCCTGCAATCAACTGCAAATAGGGTTGCGTACGTACATGGTTTTAGACAACCCTTATGTTCTTATAAACCACAGCTGTGATCCGAACGCTGCGATTGCTGGCAGCCGACAGATGACGGCAATACGAGATATTCAAGAAGGTGAAGAAATTTTATATGATTATTCAGCTACAGAGTGGACGGTCCAAGATTATCCGCCATACTACACAGATGGGTGGCCCATGGATTGTCGCTGTGGTTTTTTAAATTGCCGCAAAAAGATCGGATGCTTTTACTACCTGCCTCAAGCGACGTAGCAAAAATATATTTCGAGCGGTATTATCCAGGATTATATTTTAGAACGCATCAAAGAATCAGAAGAAACCAAACGCTGCTTTATTTGCGAAAAATATTTATTAATCGCAGACGATGTCAGCAATAAAAAAACACTAACCAAATAGGCGAGTGTTTTTGTTTTCTCTGTTTCCAGGAAAAGCATTCAGGAGAGGTCGACCCAGACTTTTTGTCCTTGGATTTTCAGCTTGAAGTAGTATTGATATTGGTCAAAAGGGACACTAAAGAGGTAGACGCTGCCATCAGCTACTAGCTGTGGTTTTCCTTTTCCAAAGTCGCATAGGGCCGCCGGTATATTCCAGAAGTCATTAACCCTGAGCACCTCCGCCTGATTTTTTTCAAAATGTAGAGTTACTGAGTCCAGAAAATTTTTATAGTTTCCTGTATCAGAGATCAAAGGTAAGCCAAGAGTTATTTCCTCGGGCTTGGAATTTGCCGATTCGATTTTATTAGTCAACAACACCCAGTTTGGCTTCAAATTCGAATGAGCGGTTGTGATCTTCAAAGCCGATAGCCAACCTCTGCTGGATGTGGTACAGCTTCCGGAGTTTCCCGGGATTCCGTAAATGACCGCGAGGGTGTGTGGGTCTCTTTTATTGTCTTTGTTTTTCCGTTCCAGCTCATTGAGCAATTCCTTGGCAATGTCTTTAACGTCGTTTGTGTTGCGCCGCTCAACCTGCAGCTGCAGATCCTTGATCTGCGCCTGAGTCGAAAAGTAGCCAAAAATCAGTAAACCAACTGCCACGGTCAAGTTTGCGATACCGACTTTCTTCCAATTCATAGGTCTATCACGTCCTTTTCTAGAAATGGCCCTGCTTAGAATTTTACGACATTATATATGCTTAAAGACTTCATTGCAAATGTCTTAGAATTTGAAAGTCAGCTACTCTTTAAAAATTTCAATCATTTTATTTTCAAGTAACAGCCGTACTGAAACCAAAAATACCCAAATTAAAATCGAATATATGCCAAGCCTTTCAATAGTACCGGCGTAATAAGAGCTTGGATTAATAATTATTGAAACTGTGGCTAATAAGGCAACTGCGCCCAAAACCAGCGAACTGAACTGTAAAACTTTTTCTGCGGGGCCTTCATTTTTAAAAACCAGCCCGTAAAGAATTACACTCAAAGGAATGCTTATAAAAACAGCTAAAGCATCAATTCTGTGAATTTTGGCATGGAAAGTGACTGTTCCGTATCGATCATCGCGAAAAATACCAAGGCTAAAAAGAGCGGTGCTGCCAATTACCAGCAAAATTGTTGCGACAGTACAAAGCCTGCTTTTTTTAAGTAGTGCATGCAAAGAAAGAGCAAAACCGATCAACACCAAACCAAGTAAGCAGAAACCAAAAATACTTATTTCAAAAATATACGGTGAGCCGTCGGCGCCAAGCGCGCTAACATATTCTTTTATAAAATTATAACCTTTCCAAAGCGGGCCAAGGACGGTAACTAAAATAAAGAAATAGAGCGGTGCAATGACGCCAGCGAAGGAAAATAACTTTTTGAATCGTGTTCTCATATAAAAAAGGCTAAGATAATTTTATGGCCGTTCTGAAGTTTTGTCATTAGAATTAATAACTTATCGCTGAATTTTGATTTTTTTGTTATGCTGTGATCAAGACGCGGCCACCGATATTAGATTACAATTTGATCAGGCTTTTGCCAATGTGTTATGGCATGATAGCGGGCAAAATTTAACCAAAAATAACTTCAAAATGCAGGAAGTCAAGCACAAATCAGTAGGGGCAATAATTCGCAGCGGTGACGGTAAGTATTTCTTGATTGAACGCAATACTCAGCCGTTTGGATTTGCCGGTATTGCCGGACATATTGACCCTGGGGAAATCCCCGAGCAGGCTTTAAAACGTGAGATTAAAGAAGAAAGCGGCTTTAATCTGCTAGAATATAAATTAGTCGTGCAGAAATTTATCGCTTGGAATTGGTGTAATAAAGGTGTGACAGGTCACGACTGGTACCTTTTTGAATGCCGGATTTCTGGTAAAATTACTCCAGCTCCGAGGGAAGTAAAATCTTCTGGGTGGTATTCTTTGGCAGAAATCCAGAATTTGAGACTGGAACCGGTCTGGGAGTATTGGTTTAAGGAGCTTGGAATCTTATGATTATTACTATTTGTGGCAGCATAGCTTTTATTGATCAGATGTATATGCTCAAAGAAGAGCTTGAAGCGCTTGGCTTTGAAGTGAAACTACCGCCAAGGCAGGAGATTGATCAAAGCGGAATTTCCAGAGATTCAAAAGAAGTCTACGCTATCAAAAAAAGTTTGAGCGATTTTAGCAGTCCTTTTTGGCAATACCATTCTGAGCGAATTAGAAGACATTTCAATAAAGTGGAGTTGTGTGATGCAATCCTGGTTGCCAATTACGATAAAAACGCGATTAACGGCTACATTGGCCCAAATACATTAATGGAAATGGGTCTGGCATTCCATTTTAAAAAAACAATATTTTTATTGAACCCCTTGCCGGAAATTTCTTACAAAGAAGAGCTGGTTGGCATGAAACCAATTATTCTAAACGGCGATCTTAAAGCAATAAGGCAAACTGCAAATGAAGTATGATTATTTTCTGGCCTCAAGATATAGAAATAAGCCTGAACTGATTGGGCTGACTCGGCAAATCAGAACTATGGGTAAAAAAATTTATTGCTTTGTGGAAAGTGAACCATCCAGAAGAATCGTAGGCGAACTTGATGCTGATCCGGAAAGTTCTATGCAAAAATTTGAAGCGATCGCAGATTGGCACGATGCCGATCCGGTCCGGGAAATTTATGAAACGGATATGGCCGCTCTTAGAAACTCAGAAGCTTTAATTTTATTGTTGCCAGCTGGTAAGTCGTCGCACATAGAGGCTGGAGTTGCGTTCGGCTTAGGAAAAAAGTTAATTTTAATCGGAGAACAGCGCGAAACTGAAAGTTTATATCTAATTTTTGAACAAAGATTTGCAACCATAGAACAATTTCTTAATTCCATATAATCAGATGAATAAAAAAAATATCGAGAACGATTATCAAAAACTCAAATCAAGATTGATTGAACTTTGGCACCTCGGCACTATTGCGGGTTTGTTAGACTGGGATAAGCAAGTATTAATGCCAAAAAATGGCGCGGCTTTGAGGGCGGCGACGTTTTCCTATCTTGCCGGCATGATGCATCAAAAATTTTTAGAGATCGACCGAGATGGCACTCTGACCAGGTTACGCAGCGCGCTAAAAAAGAAGCGCTTAGACACTGAACAGTCAACGGTGGTCAGAGAAGTGATTAGAAGTTTTGATCGGGAATCCAAGCTGCCGCAAAATTTTGTTCAAGAACTCTCAGAGGTCATTTCTCACTCCTACACTGTTTGGGAAGAGGCCAAGAAAAGCGGAGATTTCAATATTTTTGCGCCGCATCTCAAAAAAATTATTGAGCTGAAAAGAAAAGAAGCTAAATTGCTAGGTTATAAAGATTCGCCATATAACGCGTTGCTCGATCAATTTGAACCAGGGATGTCTGTTAAGCAGTTAATTCCACTGTTTGATGAGCTGAAAGAGTTTTTGATTGATTTGATCCAGAAAATCCAGAAGTCTAAAAAGAAAATCAACCCAAAAATTATCTATGGCGACTTTGATTTGAAAAAACAGGCTGAGTTCAGCCATATGATCACTGCAAAAATGGGTTTTAATCATGATGCCGGCAGGATTGATGTTAGCACTCATCCGTTTGCAATAGGCTTGAGTGCAAATGATGTCAGAATAACAACCCGCTATCAAAAACATGATGTAATAAATTCGGTGTCTTCAACAATGCACGAAGGCGGACATGCTTTATATGAGCAAGGTTTACCTGAGCAGCATTTTGGCACCGCGCTTGCCGAGAGCGTCTCGCTTGGAATTCATGAATCACAATCCAGGCTTTGGGAAAATATTGTCGGAAAATCAAAGAGTTTTTGGAAATATTTTTACCCAAAGCTCCAAAAAGAGTTTCCGAAACCTTTTAAACGTTTGAAATTTGAAGCTTTTTACGACGCAATCAACAACGTCAGGCCTTCGCTGATCAGAATTGAATCCGACGAGGTTACCTACAACTTACATATCATTATCCGTTTCGAAATTGAGCGAGCCTTGCTTGAAGGTCAGATTGAGGTTGAGGATTTGCCGGAAATTTGGAATGCTAAATACAAGGAATACTTGGGAGTGACAGTTCCCGGAAATTCGCAAGGTGTGCTGCAAGATGTACACTGGTCTTCAGGTGCAATCGGATATTTCCCAACTTATACTCTGGGGAATCTTTATTCAGCGCAATTTTATGCCGCGGCCAGCCGCCAAATCCCGGAGCTTAAAAAACATTTTGAGAGAGGCGACTTCTCCAAGCTTCTAGCTTGGCTCAGAAAACATATTCACGTCCATGGTAAAAAATTTAGCGCTGCCCAGCTCGTTAAAAAGGCTACCGGCGAAGCACTTGATACTAAGTACTACAAGCAATACCTGACCGAAAAATATTCTAAAATTTACGAACTCTCGGAGAAAAACTGATTATGCCTAGACGGTTTTTATATCTTGTTGCGACCGCGCAAGTATTTATTAGTGCAATTCATATCATTTTGTTTTTTTGCGTGGCATTCTTTTTTCCCGCAATTATAAACCACAATATTCTATGGTTTACTTTGACCATGTTGCTTTCGATATTTTTTTTCGGCAGCCTGGTCCTAACCTTCAAATATAACAACCTGTTTACTCGAACATTGTACAGGATTGGCTCGGTGTGGATGGGCTTGTTTTTTCATATAGGCGTGGCAACCGCAATTTCTTTGGTAGTTTATGTAGTCGCCGCAGATTTTACCTCAGTGGTACACTTTTGGAAATTCGCCGCGACAATGTACATTATCGCGATAGCATTTACCGTTTACGGTTTGATTAACAAGTTGGTAATCAGGACCGTACAGTTGTCATTGGATATAAAAAATCTGCCGGAACAGTGGAAACAAAGAAAAATTATATTTATGAGCGATTTGCACCTCGGCCGTATCCAATGGACCGGTTTTTCAGAACGGGTGGTCAGTTTGATTAAAAATCATGCACCGGATATGGTTTTGATCGGCGGCGATCTTTTTGATGGCGGCGCGATGCCATTTGAAAAATTGATGCAGCCGTTCAAAGACTTGCGAATTAATCAGGGCATTTATTTTGTAACCGGCAACCACGAAAAATATCCGGATGATCCCAAAACGCTGGAACATATAACTAATGCTGGAATAAAGATAATTGATGATCAGCTTATTGATGTCGATGGGCTACTGCTTGCCGGGATCGGCTACCATGAACAGGAAACCCTCGATGAATTTCTTGGCAAATTGCACAGTTTAAAAATCGACCCGAAACGGCCGACGATTATGCTCAAGCATGTTCCTGATCCGAACCATATTGAAATGATTGAACAGGCGGGGGTGGATTTGCAGCTTTCCGGACACACCCACCGGGGACAAACCTATCCTTTTAGGCATATCACTAAAAGGTTATTTAATGGGTTTGATTACGGTTTGAAACGGTTGAGGGACCTACAGGTTTATACCAGCAGCGGCATTGGAATTTTTGGTCCGCCGATGCGAATCGGCACTCAATCCGAAATAATTTTAATTACTTTCAAATAAAACACCGATTAATTCGGTGTTTTTCACAAATCGCAATAAAGAAGCTGGACTAGGATTTACCGATCAAAATTCCGGCAATAAAAACCAAAGCTCCGCCCAAAACAACCTGCAGGATCGACAGGATGAAGTTCATTTTGAAAAAACGGTAACGAATATAGGCGATTACTACCAGCTCAACACCTACTACTAAATAAGCCAAGTACAAAGCGCTATCCAAATTTTTGAGCAAAAAAGGAACGGTGTGAAAAATTCCTCCGACGAAGGTCATAAAACCGGTTATCAAACCGCGAATTACGGGATTGCCACGCCCGGTCAGCTCACCGCTATCAGAAAGCCCTTCAGCAAATGCCATACTTATACCTGCGCCGGTCGCCGCGGACAAGCCGACTAAAAATGCAACATGTACTTGGTGGGTTGCAAAAGCCGCTGCAAATAAAGGAGCAAGTGTTGAAACCGATCCGTCCATTAAGCCGGCTAGTCCGGGTTGGATTACCTTTAAAAGCAAGGCATGTTCCGGATTTTTATTGTGATGTAGAACCTCAAAATTGTCAGCCATAGGTTTATTGTATAATGACTTTGATCATAAATCCAATTCTTTCAAATGAAGCTTATCAAAATTTTGATCGCAATAGCCGTTGGAGCATATTGTGCGGCATTAATTTATGTGCTGAGCTTTTCATGGCGGGTTAATATCCCGGCTCACGCTGATGCCGCGCTAATTCTCGGCGCAAAAGTAAATTTAAATAACAGCCCCTCTGATCCGTTGTATAACCGGACGATTACCGCCATTGCCCTGTATCAAGCGCGTAAGGTTGATTACATTATCACTACCGGAGGAATTGGTTTAGGTCCGACAGCGGAGAGCACTATTAGTCAAAAAATCGCCAAACAAAAAGGAGTGCCGGCAAACAAGGTTCTCGGAGAAGACGAATCACATACTACTTTTCAAAACGTCGAAGACATTCAAACTGTAGCAGCAAAATACAAAATTCAGTCGCTGGTAATAGTCACTGACAGATTCCACGTTGCTAGAGGAGTTTTGGTCGCAAAGCATTTTGGCTTCGGCCCGGTCTATTGGGATTTTCCGGATGACAGTTACTATCCTAAATCTTTATTAATGTGGAATTATGCCCGCGAGGCAGCAGCGTTGCTATATTATTTGCCGAAGATCGTTCTAAACCAGAACTGAACCTATAAAATTTTTGTTGCCGTTGATAAACTCTTTGACAGCCATGGGAGTTTTTCCTGCTAGTTGTATTTTCAAAGCTTTTAAAGCGCCCTCTGAACACCCGATTATAATTTGTTTATCGGGTGTTTCAAAAACCAAACCCGGTGCTAATTTAGTGCTAATTTCGACGGGCCGACATTCTAATATTTTCAAAATTTTATCATTAAACGTTGTCCAACTACCAGGCCAGACGTAAAAAGCCCGGTATTGGTTGTAAATTTGAATAGCGGAGCGGTTCCAATTAATTTTGCCGTCTTCTTTGGTAAATATTTTGGTGTATGTGGTTTTAGAATGATCCTGTGGAATTATTTTTATTTTTCCTTCTAAAAACTCCGGAATGACTTCGAGAATCAACCGTTTTGATAACTCGATCAGCTTTTTAGAAAGTTCCGGCTCAGTTTCATTTTGATCAATTGTAACTGATGCCGCCTGTAAAATCGGTCCATGATCCATTTCAGGATCCATTAGCATTATAGATACCCCGGTTTCAGTATCGCCGTTAAGCAACGCCGTTTTAATAGGCGAAGGACCCCGGTATTTTGGCAGGATCGAGGGGTGAATATTAATGGCTCCATGTTTAGGCAAAGATAATAAGGATTCGGGAATAATTTTGCCGTAGGCCATGACAACAAATAAATCCGGTGACAGACTTTTTATCTTATCAAATAACGCCGGCTCTTTAAGATTAAGCGGTTTTAGGATCTCCAAACCTATTTTTTCAGCGAGTATTGAAACAGCGGTTTTGGTTAAAATCTGCTTTCTTCCGGTTGGCTTATCTGCTCTGGTGATGATTAGATCAATCTGAAATTTTTGTATTAATGCCTTTAGTATTTCTGCAGAAAAATCCGAACTTCCAAAAAAAATTATTTTAGCTTGCATAGTTTTGAATAAGTTTCCTAAATATCTCTGCGAGGTAGCGGCAATTTACCAGGGCATCGTGATCTTTTTTTCGTTCCAGCTTAAAATATTGGCCTAAGGTCGTGGCCGTAGGAATTTTTTTTATATTTTGCCGCGACAAAAATAAATAGCCCAATGTCCAAAGCTCAATAATATGGTAGTCATATTCATAGGAAATCCCAGTGCGCTTATACGCCTGTCGAAGCAGATCAATATTTAGAATATTCTGGCTGGCTAATATCACATTGTATGGAAATTTGGAGTTAAAAGCGCTGAGCACGTCCTTAAGGCCGGGTGATTTAAACAACACTTCTTTAGTTATTCCAAGAGTCTGCACCACCTGATCATTGGTAGACTGTGAAAAACTGTGTCGGACGTAGCTGTTAAACCAATCTTTTTCTAGAAGGTTGTCCTTATCTAAAAGAACCGCTGCAATCTGTAGAGGTAGATCTTTTTCTAAATTTATGCCGGTGGCTTCAATGTCCAAAAGCAGAATGTCTCTGGCAAATCTCATTAAAGTAATTCCTGTCCTTTGGTATATTTTTTTATCTTGTCTATGATCAGGACTCCGTTAATATGATCAATCTCATGCTGGATAACGCGGGCAAGCAATCCCTCCGCTTCCGCTTCTATCTTTTTTCCTCTAAAATCCAGGGCTTTGAAACGAATTTGTTCAGGTCTAGAAACATCACCGAAAACTCCAGGGATCGAAAGACAGCCTTCTTCCATGACGCTATTTTTTTTGGAGACATCAGTGACAACCGGATTTATTAATGCAAAAATCGGCACCTCAAGGTGCTCTAAATTTACAACAATTATCCGCAGACTTTTACCGACCTGCGGCGCCGCTAAACCGATGCCCTGGGCTTTGCGGACCGTGTCATACATATCCTCGATAAGTTCTTGCGCCTCAGCCGAAAGAGGAAATTTTACTTCAGCAGCGCTTTTGCGCAAGAGCTTGTCCGGGTAAATTTTTAAATCTAGAATCATTTGTCGTTATTTGCCTTATTTAGAAGATAGGTAAACAGCGCACCGGGTTTTTTTGGTTTTGCTTCAAAAACCTCAGCCGCAATTTTTCTAAGCATGCCGTGATCGTATTTCTGTGCCATTTTCAGATAAAAGCCAAAACGCTTTGGTTCATTAAATTTTCTACTAAGTTCGTCGGCAAGGACATGGCCGGGGGAGTGTAAATACCTGGGTTTTTCGGCTTTTTTGCTCAGTCGGTTTTTGATTTTATCGTCGATTTCCATGTTTTTAGCGATTTAATTATACCGAAAACCTTAGTTTATTTCCATTGAAAATATGTTAAAATAATCTAAAATGCAGCTAGATTTAATGGGTGTAAAAATCAATACTGAGATCAAAAAGCAGGTTCTTCAAAAATTGGAGGACCGTTTTAAGTCCGGACAGAAAACTTTTATCGCCACACCATACTCGGAATTTTTCTATTATTCAGCCGTAAATTATAAATTTCGAATGGCGTTAAAACGCGCCGATATTTTGATTCCCGATGGCATTTCGGTTTTATGGCTCTCGTATTACTTGTCATTACCGTTTACGGCATCCGGCTATTATTTAAAAATATTTCAGGCTTTTTTCCAAGAGCTTTATAGCTTGTTTCAAATTCTGCTCCAGCCTAAAAAAATCAGAGCGCATATCCCAGAGAAAATATCCGGTTCAGATTTTTTTTGGGACCTGATCGATTTTGCCGAAAGAAATAATCTTGGTATTTTTTTGCTCGGCGGTTTTGGACAAACACCGAAAGTGGTCGCAAATAAAATATTAAAAAAATACCCCAAGATAAAAATCGCCGGTTATTCTAATGCTGATCCGGATAAGGATTTGACGGCTGAGATCAATTCATCAGGGGCGCAAATAATTTTTGTAGCTTACGGACCAATCAACTCGGTAACATGGATCGGTGAGCATATTGACCACCTGCAGGCGCGGATCTTGATCGGGGTTGGCGGCACTTTTGATTACATTGCTGGCACAAAAAAACAACCGCCGCAGTTTGTAAGGAAAATTGGATTGGAATGGTTGTACCGCTTATTAACTCAGGGCAGATTCAAGCGCATTTGGACGGCAACAGTTCTTTTTTTACTCGGCGCACTGCGTTACAAAGTTTTTGATAGTATGAATTACCGATTAAATGCTGTCGGTGTTATAATTAACCAAGAGCGTAAAATTTTTATTGCGAGACGGGCCAGGATACAACACGCTTTGACTGAAACCAATGAGGTGCATTGGCAGCTGCCTCAGGGCGGAGTAGATCAAAATGAAAATCCGGAACAAGCAGTGCTAAGAGAAATGCGAGAAGAGACTGGTATGAGAAATCTTACAGTTCTTGGTCAGGCTAAACATACGTATACATATTTGTGGCCGCATCCAATCAGGCCGCTGTGGTTTAATCGGCTGAAATATAAAGGCCAGGAGCAAATTATTTTCTATTTGAAGTATTCCGGCGAAAATAAAGAAATAAAGCTGGACGATAGAGAACTAAATGATTACCAATGGGTCAGTAAAAACCAATTAAAACAGCTAATCCATCCGGTCCGCCAAGAAATGTTAGAATTTGCCCTGGACGAAATAGATAAATATTTATGAACGAAGCAACAAAAAAAGTAAGAACTAGGTTTGCCCCAAGTCCAACCGGGTACTTACACATTGGCGGCTTGAGGACCGCGCTTTTTGCTTATCTATTTGCAAAAAACAAACAAGGCGACTTTATTTTAAGAGTTGAGGATACTGATCAGGCCAGATTCGTAGAGGGCTCAATTGAAAAATTGGTTTCGATTTTAAATGAAATGGGTTTACGGCCCGAAGAGGGCGTGACAGTTGTTGCAGGCAAGATTGGCGACTCCGGAGAATTTGGTCCTTACCTACAATCAAGACGCAAAACTATTTACCAGGAATACGCCAAACAACTGGTTGAAAAAGGTGCGGCATACTATTGCTTTTGCGATGAAAAGAGATTAGAAGAGCTGCGCAAAGAACAAACAGCTTTAAAAAAACCTACCCAGTATGATCAGAAATGTCGACATTTGAGCCAGGATCAAATAAAAGCGAACTTTGCTGCAGGGAAAATTCCGGTAGTTAGACAAGCAATGCCGGAGCAGGGGCAAACAATTGTGAAGGATTTGGTATACGGCGAAATTACCTATCAAAATAATTTGTTGGATGACCAGGTACTGTTAAAGTCCGACGGGTTTCCAACCTATCATTTAGCCGTTGTGGTTGACGATCACTTGATGCAAATCACCCATGTAATCCGAGGCGAAGAATGGATTCCCTCAACGCCAAAACATATTTTGTTATACCAATCTTTCAATTGGCAGACGCCGGAGTTTGCACACCTGCCTTTGATTCTTAAAAAAAATAAAACAAAACTTTCGAAGCGCCACGATGATGTTTCGGTTGAAGGATTTTTAGAAAAAGGGTATCTCAAGGAAGCCTTAATTAATTTTGTGGCATTGCTAGGTTGGAATCCAAAAACTGACCAGGAAATTTTTAGTTTAACCGATTTGATTCAACAGTTTGACCTGGCAAAAGTAAATAGATCAGGTGCCGTTTTTGATCTGGATAAACTTGATTGGATTAACGGACATTACATCAGAAACTTATCTCTAGAAAAACTTACTGATCTGGTCATTCCATATTTAGAAAGCTCTGGTTTGATATCAAAATCTGCTGACCAAGGTCAATTTAACACGGCAGTCGGTAAAACCGTTGATCAAAATTTTATCACCGAAGTTGCAAAACTTGAGCAGCAGCGGCTAAAGAAGCTTGCTGAGATAGGGGAGAATACCAGATATTTTTTTGACAAGCTAAAATACCCCGCGGAAATTTTGATATGGCGAAAATCAAATCTAACTCAGACCAGAGAAAATTTGCACAAACTTTTGGTATTTATCGAGACAATGCCGGCGTCTGACTTTGAAAGCGTTGCTCAAATCGAAGCTGAATTAAAAAAATTTATTGTGGATAGTAAATTAGATAACGGCTCGGTGCTTTGGCCAATGCGAGTTGCGCTTTCAGGCCAAGAAGCATCGCCAAATCCTTTTGAAATTGCATATGTTTTGTACAAAGGCTACGGAAAAAAAGAAATAATTGATAGAGTCAACCAGGCGATCTCGGCTCTAGACTGACAAAATTTGCTAATAAGTTGCCGGCATTGTGTTATAATGATGGGGCAATTATGCAAATTTTTCAGAGAAACAAAAAGAAAATAAACTCGCTGCTTGTTGCCTTACTGGTCGTAGTTCTTATCGGACTGCGGCCGCCTTTTGCTTTCTCAGATATTAGTCCAGATTTGCTGGCCGCACAAAAACAACAGGACCAGGAAAAGCTTAAACAGCTCAATCAGCAAATTCAAGGTCTCCAGAATCAAATTGATAGCAATCGCCAGCAACAAGCAACTTTAAAAAATACTCTGGCACTTTACGACACTCAAATCCGGCAAACAGAAATTCAAATTCAAGCAGTCCAGACCAATATAGACAACACTAATCTGGAAATTCAACAAACTCAGCAAGAAATAAGTCAAAAAACCCAGCAGATTGGTGACCAAAAAACCGTTTTAGCTGACCTAATAACAACTCTTCACGAAGATCAACAATCAAGTGGGCTGCAACTGGCCTTAGGCAGTGGAACTTTTTCCAGCTTCTTAGACCAGGTTCAATACACGACTACACTCGAAGACAAAGTTTATACGCTGGTTGAACAAATAAAAGATTTAAAAACCAAGTTAGAAGCAGACCAGCTAACCCTACAAACAAATTTAAACCAACTCCAAATTCAGCAACAGGCTTTGCAACAAACTCAGGCAACTCTTGCTGATCAACGCACCGCCCAAGATCAGCTACTTACCGATACAAGAGGTAAAGAATCAAACTTCCAAAAGTTATTGTCAGCGTCACAGCAGCAAGAGGCGCAGATCAATCAAGAAATTAATGACCTTGATTCCAAAATTCAAGGCACACCGAATTTCAATAATTTACAACCAATTCATGGAATTTTAGCTTATCCTGTCCAGGGCCGCTTAACCCAAGGTTACGGCAATACCGGTTTCACCGCGCTTGGATACACTTTCCATAATGGTATTGATATTGCCGGACCTCCTGGCGCGCCGGTCAGCGCTGCGGCAGATGGCGTAGTTTATGCCACAGGCACGGGAAAAGCAGCTTATGGCAACTGGGTGGTGATCAAACACACTATTACAGCGGCTGGCGGTCATCAGATAATGACACTATACGGCCACTTGAGAACAATAGTTGCAACTCCGGGGGAAGTTGTAAAACAGGGAGACCTGATCGGCTATGAAGGAAATACAGGAAACACCACTGCGCTGCTTTATCATTGCTCAGAATGCGGCTATCACGTGCACTTTACCGTTTTCGATGCTACGGATTTTGCAATCAAAGATGGTGCTTACCCAAAAGTTTACGGATCTTACAAAATTCCTTATGGGTATACCTATAATCCTCTGGATTTTCTATAATTAGAACATGACAGTTCAAACAAAAACAAAAATTGTAAAAATTGCCTTATTTTTATCGCTTTTATCAGCTTTTGTTCCTGTTAAGATTTCTCTAAAAGGCAATGGAATTAATACGGAGCTGGGGATATCTTTAAGTTCTGCAAACGCTGCGCCTAATGGATTTAATATCTGTACGGCCAATCCAAATGATCCGGCACACAACCTTTCTAACTGTATAAATAACATCTACGTTTTTTCAATCGGCTTAGGCGGTTTTATTGCGGTTTTTATGTTCGTTTGGGCGGGGTACATGTATATTACTGGCGGGGACGAAAGAATTTCAAAGGCCAAAAGCATTTTTGGTTCAACAATCGCCGGACTGCTGCTGTTATTTGGTGTTTACGCAATACTCAACACTATAAATCCGAGTCTAACTCAGCTTAATGGCGTCATTTTGCCGCAGGTAAATTGCACTAATGACCCAAAGACGGGGGATTATGGCTGCCAAATTTTATATCCAACAGGTCCGGTGATTGGGCTTCAAGGCGGGCCAGGTTCTGGAGGAACCGGCGGAGCATCAGCCTGTGTTAACCAAGAACACGGATCATGTACCAAAGCGGTAATCTCTGCCTGTCCGGCAATGGCAGCAAACATGGATAACGCGTTAAAAGCATGTAACCAGGAGAGCGCTGGCGGTATACCTTTAATTCCTAGTGGCGTTGATAAATGCACCGAAACTACCACCGGCCAAGTTGTTTCATTCAGCTGGGGCTTGTGGCAGCTCAACGTTGCAGCTGGTAGCACTCAGCCTGAATTTAGTGAATGCGCCGGAGTTCTAACACAAGCCGGTGGACCGTGGAAGCAGCTTTGCGTTGACGGTAGCACATGCGGAAGAACCTGTACCTTTGGCAGCGGCGGACTAGTAGCGTTTCAAGGTTGTGTTAAGGCGCTTGGTAGCCCGGAGCGCAACACCAAGCAGGCCTGCACTTTGTATCAGAATTCAGGCGGATGGGGACCATGGCCTTATACTCGTAAAGTTTGCGGGTTGCCTTGATATTTTAAACACTAATAAAATGAACACCAAAACCTTCATAATTTTAGCCGGCTCGCTTATTGCGGTAATTATTGTCGTGGTCCTGGCTTTTGCGCTGCGGGGCACTAAAAAATCGACGCTAAATATCAAAACCAACAGCGGCCAGACAGTTAAAACTAATGATATAGTCACCCCCGCGCCGATAAAATATCAAGCTCAATCAGAATTCTATTATGATTCGAATTTAGCAATGACTTACGATAATAATTTAAATTATTTTCAAATCACAATCGTGTCCGGTGACCGTTCGGCTTTGAAAAGTTTGCGGGCGCAGGCTGAACAAATATTTTTATCCAAACTTGGCATAAGTCAATCTGATGCATGCAAGCTCAATGTCCAGGAAACAATTGCTGCAAGCCCGGCCTTAAACTTAACAAATTACAATTTTCCCTTGAGCTTTTGTGGAAATCAAATTGATAACTTCCCAGGAAATTAATTGAGATTTTTAAATGTCTGAAAATCAAGAACCTCAAAAACAACAATCACTAACGAGCGGAGATAAAAATAGAGTTTTCAAAGGCCTGACAATGATTGTTTGTGGCTTTTTAGTGCTTGCCGGAATCCTATCTTACTTTTTTTATCTGCAGTTAAATAAAAGCAATAGGGAATCAACGCTTGCGATTGCTAAATTGCAGCAGCAACTTCAATTCGATAAATTTGTTCAGAGCGGCCTGCTTACCAGTGATACTCCAACCGCTATTAAAGATAACGATCAAATCCCAACTCTTGGTGACAAGAACGCACCAATCACAATAGATGAATTTGCAGATTTTCAATGCCCGTTCTGCCACGAGTTTTTTTCAAACGTCTTGCCGCAGCTAAAGTCGGCTTATATTGACACTGGCAAGGTAAAGTTTACTTATCATGTTTATGCATTTTTGGGCGACGAATCAATACGTGCAGCACAGGCCGCTAAGTGCGCCGCTGATCAGGGTAAATTTTGGCAGTATCACGACAGCCTGTACGATAATCAAAAAACAGAAAATAGCGGCGGTTTTTCAGATGCTAACCTAAAAAGTTTGGCGCAAAAAATTGGAGCCGATCAAAATCAGTTTAACCAGTGCCTGGCAACCAATAAGTATGCTGATGCTGTAAATTCAGATACGCAGCTGGGATCTTCTTACGGTGTAAGTGCTACACCAACCATCTTCTTTAACGGCTACAAAACCGAAGGTGTCCAAAGCTATGCCCAATACAGCGCTTTGATCGATTACTTATTAATAAGTAATAAAACTAAGTAGCATCAATTTTTTTGGAGCTTCGGACAGTTGGCAACGATTTTTTTAAGACCAGGAGCTCTTTTTGAGCCCTGGTCATTTTTTTTATTTGAGCTTCACGAATCGAGGCCTTGCTTCTACCAAAATATTTTTCCGTGTATAAAATTCTGAGAGGTTTTCTAGAACGAGTATACTTTGCGCCTTTTTTGTCATAGAGATGTTCGTCAAACCTGCGCTTAAGATCTGTTGTAATTCCGGTGTACAAGCTGCGATCGACGCAGAGCAGGACGTAGAGGTACCAAGTTTTTAATCTTTTTGTCATGTTTAAACTCATTCTAAGACGAGACTTGACGCAGGGCAAGTTCGATTGCATAACTAAAATGTGCCACGTGATCAAATGTATCACGTGAAAAATATAGTTCAGCGGCAGAGTATTAAACCAAATATTTTTGAAACATTGTAAGCTGGCTCATAAAAAATATTTTTAAATAGCTATCCGGACCAGAACATCTGCAGAAGGAGCCCAGGAGCCTGCATTCTGATCATCTAGCTTGTCGCATAAGATACATTGTGCGACAAGGTGAATATCGTAAAATGGCCCTTCCCTATGATAAAAAGAGGTCCGTTATTTTTGCGTAGTTTAAAGAGAATAAAAAAACGCGGCTGGTACAGAAAAACTTCTCTGTAAATCCAGCCGCGTATACTTCATAACACGAGGTCAGTTTGCTCCTTTGACCGTATAATCGCTCCGAACTCCGTTCTGACGTTGTCCGGGTCAATTAACAGCTTGCCTGTCGCGACGTGCGCAGCATACTTTAATGCCTTGCGCACGGTCTTGACCGGTTTGGCGTCAGGAGGAGCCACCCAGTACAAACTCGCGTGTTCGCCGAGTTCCGGCGGTGAGAACTTTTCCAGAGCCTTGTCCATCTTCGCCTGCTGCTCTGGTGTGAGTTCATCACCATCGCCATCGTACAGCCTGATATTTGTTAACTCAGAACTGTTCTCAATGGCGTCCGAGACCACATGGATCTCGATCTGCACAACCGCCCAAAGACTCTGCGGAACTTTTGCGTCCCGCATCGACATTGAAACCAGGTTGAACAGCGCCGGAAATAGCACACTGCGAGATTCGCCGGTTTTACTCGGCTCAGAAACCCAGGCCAGCTGTTTTTCTAGCTCTGATCTCTGCGCATCGCAAACCGTCTGCGGTTGCTTCGGAATCGGAATGGTCACCCTTGTTGCGATAGGGCGATATTCCCCCGTCAGCTTGGCAAAAACCAGGTCAACCCCGTCTCCGGTTGTTTTGAGTTCCTCACAGAGCTTGTCCAAATTGAACTGGCTCTGCACAAACTCCTGGTGTTTGGGACCGCTTTTCTCGGTCTTATCCACCAGCAAAAAAATGTACCGGACTCTTGGGATATGCGCCGTGGCCTTCCGGACAAAATCCGGATATGCCGCGATCTGCGCCCTGACCAAATCTCGCCGATCATGACTTGCGACGTAAGTACCGTCGAAATCGTGATTGGCGCTACCAAACCTGGCGATCTCAAACCGATCTTCGCGATCCTCGTAATCGGACCCAGGATCCTGTTTGAACTTGACCACCAAAGTGGCGTTGGTTTTGCCACTATCCAGGTTGGCTCGGTCGCGGAACAATTCATCGGCGGTTGGAAATCTTCCCTTCAGGTTCTTGTCGCTAACCTTCAGGATTTTGCCTGTCACCGCATCAATTTCAACGGTGAGCGGTTTGGTTTCGAAGGACCTGAAAAACATATACTCCTTGACTTCGACTGCCGCGAAAATTAACACTGCCACGGCCACCAAAAAAAGTGTGGCCTTCTGAGCAGCGCTGAACTTATCCCATTTCATAAGCCGAATCCTTTCAGTTTTGGTGACGCACAGGAAGTGCAATCGGGCTACTGGTGTTCCGCGAGCTACCGCGAACGATGATTGTTGGACGTACAGGCACTGGCGGTTCAGGAGCAGGAGCGTTGCGCCTCTGCCTCTCTTCCTCAGCCAGCTCGGCCTGTAAAGCCTCATCAGCGCGCTGTTTGGCGAGCTGAGCTTTCGCTTCGCTTATCAACGGTTCAAAGTCAGTTACGCCCGGCCGTAGCTTTGCGCTCTCTGCCGGAACGACCTGAGTTTGATGCCATCTCCTCAGCTCGGCGAGTTCTTCGCCGTCTGCGAAAACAGCGGTTGCCCGATCGATCATCATGTCGTGTTGCAGTTCAATCTCGGTCTTGAAATCGGCCGAGTTCTCCTGGATTATGTCGACGAGCAGCGGCTCAAGAAAATGTGGTACTGTCTGAGCGACTGCTCGACGGGCTGCGTCGTGATCTTTCAGCAGTTTGCCAAAATCTTCCAGCATCTGGTGAATGGCCTGTTCCTGCGTCAGAAGCAGTTGGAGTGCGTCAGTTAGACCGCGAGTATATTCGCCCTTGATTTTCTCAAAGGGATCAACCTTTGAAGAATGATCAAAGTTGGTGAGATACTCGGTGAGCCTATCCTTAACATCATCCAGGTCCTCATCCGCTTGGTTTTTAGCATCTCCAGTCTGTCGGTCTGCTCTGTACACAGCATCGTTAACTTCTTTGCGTGCGTTTTCCAAAGCCGTCTCTTCGGTCTCCGGCGTAGTCCTAGACTTTGCCAGCTTAACCAAAAAGAGTACTTGGAAAAGCACCCACAAAAGTGCGGTGCCGATCAGTTTGCCGGTTGCGCCAGCTCCGTGTTCTTTGAGAACCGGAATTGTGCGGTAGACTGTCATGCCAAGCAGCAAGGCTTGCAAAAGCGCAAAGGCGCTCCAGGCTAAAATGGTGGTCAACGCTGGCAAGTTATAAACCTGCACCTCGTGGACCTCCACGTCGCTTGAAATGCTTTGAAAGGCTTTCAGCCTCTTGCGGGCCACTCTACGCGACCACCACAGCGCCATCCAGCGGGCACCGAAGTAATCCAGCACCAGGCCGCCTATCAGCAAACCCAGGCTGATAATTATGGCCATGACCGGATCGGTTTCAGATTTTACAATCTGATAGCCGAGCAGAAGCTCGACCGCAACGATTGCGGCCATGATGATGAACACCCAGCCATTGCCCTCATCAACCTTCTCGACGTAACCGTCGGGGTGGCCGGTGATAGACAGACTCTTCAGCCTAAACTTATTCCGGGCCACTTTGACCATTTCGGCCCCAGCAGCCCTGGCAGATTCAACCTTGCCTTGTGCAAGGTCTTCTGCCCGGGTGATTTCCCTTTGAAGCTGGGTTTTCCTGTTCTCATGTTCGCCCAGCTGTTGTTCGCGGGCTATGACCACGGCCTTAGCGTTGTTGATGAATGTTTGATCGGCAACATCCCGGATACTTTTATACCCGGCAATATGCCGCTCTTGTCCGGCAACATACCGCCGGCACATTTCAGCTACCGAGTCACGGATCTTCTGCAAACCTAAAATTGATCTGTTTCGGATCGGAGCAAGGACCTGATGCTGTACAGCCTGGATCCCCGCCTCAATCACTGGTTGCAAGTCGCCGCTTCCCTTCTGATACTTCCCAGTAATGGAAGAAGCTTCTTCGTCAGCTGCCTGAAAACCAGCAGCCAATTGACCGGCATAAGGGACCTCATTAAGGCCCTCCTCGTGTTCGTTATTCATTCATTTCCTCCAAATGTAGTCAGATGCCCTGTGAGCTAGCATCTGTAAAATCTAGACACCCTAGGCCATCTAAAACATGACCCGGCCCAGCTGACTTTCTAAACCAGCTCGGCTGAGCCATGTTTGTTGGCAAAAACTGTCTAAACTTAGATATTTAAAAGAACTCGATATTATAATAGAAAAACACTAAAATGTCAAGACCCCAAAAATAACAAAAACCCTTATATTTAAAGGGTTTTTGTTATTTATTAACTTTCAATAATGGCCTTGATGTGATCCGAAACTTTTATAAATTCCTTACTTTCAGGGTTGCGTGGACGTGCCAAATCAACGTTTATCCTGGCCTGAATCTGGCCGCCTTTCATAACAACAATTCGATCTGCAAGCTCTACGGCCTCTTCGACTAAATGCGAGACCATGATAACAGTGAGTTTTTTAGTTTTCCATAAATCTAATAAATCCTGGCGTAACTCTGTAGCAGTTTTGATATCTAAAGCGGAAAAGGGTTCGTCTAACAGTAAAATTTTACGTTTAACAGCCAGTGCTCGAGCTATGCCAACTCTTTGTCTTTGTCCGCCAGAAAGATCTCTTGGGGTTTTGTTTTCAAAGTCGTGCACCTCAACTTCTCTAAGCAGCTGCTCAATTTCTTTTTGGTCATAATTAGTACCGGTTAGTTCAAATGGCAGAAGTACATTTTCCTTTGCGGTCAGCCACGGTAAAAGCGCGCCATTTTGAAAAACCATTGAACTGTCAAAGTTTATGCCTTCCAAAATTTTATTATCGATATAAACTTCCCCGCGAGTGGCCGCAATTAAACCCGCAATGATTTTTAGCAAGGTCGTTTTACCACTCCCCGATTCTCCTACTAGGCAAAGAAATTCTTGGTCATTAATTTCCAAGTTAATATCGTTTAAGACCGCGGCCCGACCGTATTTTTTTTGGACGTTATCAATTTTAATCATTCAAATTTGAATTTTTCGGAATAGTTTGTCAGACGATGCCAAACAAAACGATTAACCAAGGTAATTATTAACACTAGAGTAATTAACGACATTAAGAAGATCCCAGGGTCATTACCGGCTGACGAAGAGAGTAGGTTACCCAAACCAGGCAATCTAATTTCGACCCTACCGTAATTAATGTACTCGGAAATAATGATAACGTTCCAACCGGCACCGAATGAAAGAATCGAGCCAGTAACAAGATTTGGAAAAATTGAAGGAAAAATTATTTTTGTAAACTTTTTAAAACCTTTTGCGCCATAGATCTCCGCCGCCTCAAAAATATCTTCGGGGATTTGGTGCAAACCCCCAAGCGCCCCAAACATCACCGACCAGGTCATTGCCATGAATAAAACTATCAAAGCCGAAAATTCCGGCGCGTGCAAATCCGCGAAAGCTATGATGATCAAGGGGAAAAAAGCTAAAACCGGGACGCTTTGTAAAATATCCAAAATTGGAACCAGGAATGCTTCAATTTTTTCATGGATTGAAACTAAAAAAATAACTACCGCAGTAGCCACCAAACCTAGAACATAAGCAGTAAGTAGACGCAAAAAAGTAAACAAACCGTAGCTTAAAAGTTTTCCTATACTTATTCGGCTGAATACTGACCCGATGCTTCGCGGTAATACCGATTGAAACTGGGTGCTGAACAATGTTACAATCACGGCTAAAAAAGCAAAGGTAAAGACCCAAAAGACTACCCTGGTCGGAACATTATGTTGCCACAAATGATGTTGTTTGTATCTGTATTCGTGATGGTTTCGACGCCCGTTCATTTTCCGAACATCCTATTTATACATCAATCATAGTATTTTAAGCGTTGCCCTGGCAACTTACCAAGACTGTTGACAACTTATTTTATCGGCTTGCTACTTTGCGTTATAATCCTATCAAATGGACGGGCCGGGCAGGCCGGGAGGAGATATGCAACGAAATGGATCGGCGAAAGTCGTTTTTTTGTTAGTACTGTTTGTGATATTGACTACGGTATCTGGCCGCTGCAAACCGATCAAGCCGGTACTCACAGACAATCAACTCGAAAAGAGCGCCAAGAAAAAGATCATAGTTGCCACAGCTATTGGTTGTGGCAAAAAAACTTACGCTTTGACGCTTACTGATTTACGGGACCTCAGCAAGGGCGACCCGATCTTTGATTCTGACCTAGCAGCGTTGGTCGAAAACAACGAAAAACTGGTTTGCCAGGATTTGAACGGCACGGCTGATGTCAAAGCTCACAGCACGATCCGAGACCTATTGAAAAAAATGCTGCCGCGAACATCCTGGACCGCCAAAATCAAGAGGCGCTTTATCGCCTACCAACCAAGAGAAGTATGGATTAACAACAAACGGATTAATTTTTCAGAACTCAGACCTTCCTTGAAACTGAGCATATTGGTTGAAGAAGCGGTTCACAGCAATGATCCGAAAGAAAGGCTGAAGATCATTTACCAATATGCTGCGGTTTTGAATGAAGAGTTGGGTAAAAAAAGTCCTTGCCTGCAGATTAAGTACGTTGGTTTCAGATATATTTGCGATTCTTAGAAAAACATACCGGCACCTATTCAAACGTGCCGGTTTTTTATTGCTTTGGAAAAAATAAAGGTTATTCCGGGTATACCTGCTTACCATTTTCATCATATAAAAATATCGCTGCGGTCGGACAACTTTGAGCGGCAAGCAGCAATAAATCGTCGTCTAATTTTTCAACATTGAGCAAATCAACATTAATCTTCTCAGAACTTTTGATGCCGTTTTTCTGTAAAATAACAGCTTTGTTTTCATCATCCAACTGAAATACCTCAGGATAAAGTGCGACACAAGAAGCCGCACCTATGCATAGTTCTCGATCAACCATTAAATATTTAATAGCCATATTAATAAGTATATTTAATTTGTTTAATTTTTGGTAAAGCTTCTTTAATATTTTTATTAAGAACCATTCCGTATGTTATTGGTGACAAAGCGCATCCAGCACAGTGCCCTTCAAGGTGCAGTGTTACCCGCTCTTCAGACGCTTCAACTATGCTGACTCCCCCACCATGAGTTTTTGCGATGCTGGCAATTTTTGCAATCTGGACATTAAGAATTTTTACGATTTCGGGGTCCAAATTTTTTTGAGCCGTGCTATTGTGTTGATGGTTTTGCATATTTTTCCAGTAGATCATAATTTTTTGCCAAACAAACGCTTGCGCCTTTATGAAACGGCTGGGGCAAATTATCTAGTTTAAACCAACCGATCTCGTCAAATTTTTCTGGCTCATTTATTTTTGCTTCTTCCCGATTAATTCGCACCACAAATGAGCAATTAACCCAATGAGTTAAAATTCCGGTAAACTCTCTCAACACGGTAATTGGTCTGAGCTGCGTTTCTATTCGTCCTTTGCAGCCATATTCTTCTTCAATCTCGCGTAGCGCACAATCTTCAAGTTGCTCTCCAAATTCAAGCATTGCGCCGCCGTGATCCCATGTCCCATGCTCATCACGCGCTTTTTTACCGCGCTTATGCAGTAGAAAATTACCTTGGCCATCGTGACACCAAAAAGTCACACTAACCCCGATGTAATCAATTCCGGGTTTCATATTCAAATTATAACATTTCTGCGATGATCTTCACTTTTCTTCCAAGCGCCTACTCTGCGCAGTTCTTTGACTAGCCCGGGCAATACTTTCAAAACATATTCGAGATCAGATTTTTTATTAACCTTGCCCAGCGTCAAGCGGATTGTTCCAGCGGCAAGAGCCGAGCTTTTGCCGATTGCTAAAATTACGTGGGAAGGGTCAGACCCGGCTGTAGCGCAGGCCGATCCGGTTGCTACAGCGATGTTGTAAGGATCTAGGTATAACATTAAAGCTTCGCCCTCGATATTTGAAAACGAAAAACTGATGTTATTTGGCAACCTGACCGGGTTTTTTTCAGAATCGTCTTGCAACGCCGGCCCATTTAAAAAGCTTTCCGGTACGGCTTTTAACAGCCTGGTTGAAAAATCATTTCTCAGCTCTCGCAGCCGCTGGTTTTCTTTAAGTCTATTTTTTTGTACCTGCTCTAAAGCTTCAGCAAAACCAACAATCCCTGCAACATTTTCTGTTCCGGATCTTAAATCGTGCTCTTGCCCACCACCATAAATCAGAGGTCGAATTTTTACATGCGATCTTTTATAGAGCAAGCCGACTTGTTTCGGGCCGTAAATCTTACTTGCATTTAAAGACATCAGGTCAACACCGAGCTTCTGAACATTTATATCGAGAGCTCCGGCCGCCTGACAGGCATCGGTATGCAGCAAGATTTCAGGAAGATGCTTGATACGTCTTTCGTGATTCAGTTTTGCCAGACGATGCGCAATCTTTGAAATTTGTTGGATCGTCCCAATTTCGTTATTGGCATAAATCAAACTGATCAGGATCGTACTAGGTTTTATTGACCTAAATAATTTTTCCTGCTCAATAAAACCTTGAGAACCCACTGGAATATAAGATGCATCTAAACCCTCAGCCTGAAGTGCCTTAAAACTATTTAGCACTGCATGGTGTTCGATTGTTGAAGTTATAATATGTGGCCGCTCCAATTTTACATTTTTATTTTTCCCGAGTAAGTACCCACGTACCACTCCAAATATCGCCAAGTTTATAGATTCGGTAGCACCGGCCGTGAAGATTATTTCTTGAGGCCGGCATTGTAAAATTCCCGAAATTTTTTGTCGCGAATGCTCAATTGCCACTTTAGCCTGCTGGCCGAGCATATAAAGACTTGAGGGGTTACCATAAAATTTCTCCAGAAATGGCATCATCGCTTTTTCAACATTCCGACCGAGGTAAGTGGTAGCGGCGTGATCTAAGTAAACGAGTTTTTTTGCTTTTCTGACTTTGGGAAGCATGTTCAGATTTTATCAAACATAAAAAAACACCGCTAGCCCGAGCCAGCAGCATTTTTTAGCAATAAATCAGCAATTGTTTGATTGTTCCAATTAATGCGCGGAGCGTTTAAACCCTGCCGCCTGCGCATCCGCTTCGTTTTGAAAGCATTGAGGATTTTTTACCTTAGCATAGAACAGGCTTCCGGGATAATAGTAGATCTTTTTACCCGCTTTAGTCGGCTTACCTTTAAAGAGGCATGACGCCCCGCTATTTGATGTGGGATTTGGCGTTGGCGTATTTGTGACCGGATTTACCGGTTCATCGGGAATGCCGTCACCGTCGCTATCTACAGCGGTCGGATTGCCATATTGCCCGGAAAGCGCTTTAGGAGTATCATTATTAAAGAAACCGGTAGCTTGCCTGCCGCCTTGCAGGAAAGCCAAACCAAAACCGGCACCAAAAGAAACCAAAAATAAACCCAGGAATGCCAACTTTCGTGTGTTATTCTCAAGAAATATTTTTTTAAAATCCATAAATTAGATCGTTTAATTTTAATATGCAATACGCTTTTATTTTGGGGAGGGTGTATACACTTTCATTTGCCGAATTAATTAGAGTTCTGCAAAGGAATAGCATTGAGTTTTCAATTGTTGCCGCTTCAATAGAAGCAGTAATTATTCAGACCGAAGCCCAAATTGATTTTGAAAAGATCCAGCGTGAACTGGGCGGCATAGTTAAAATCGTCAAAATCGTCGAGGTGGTCAAAAAGCGTGAAAGAGATTCGATCAATTTTGCACTGCAAAACTACTTTAAACCATCTGTATTAAAAAAAGATTATTTCAAAGATTATTCCGGTAAAAAACAATTCGGAATCAGTGTTTATTTGCTTGATCTGAGTATTAAAGCCCTGGGCGAACCAAAACGCCTGGGAATGTTTATTAAAAAAGGGCTGCAGACCTCGGGCGTGAGCTTGCGAGCAGTTTTGCCTGAATATAACTCCTTGGCCTTGGCCTCAGTGGCTGTCACAAAAAATTTATTACTCCAGAAAGGCGCCGAGATCGTTGCAATTGCCGGGGCTGACCGAGTTTATGTCGGAAAAACATTGGTAGTACAGGATTTCGAGGACTACGGTCGGCGTGACTATCAACGGCCAGTCCGTGACGAAAAACAAGGAATGATTCCTCCGAAGGTTGCCCAGGTAATGATTAATTTTGCCTCTGCGCCAAAAGGGCAAATTATTTTAGACCCATTCTGCGGAATTGGTACGATACTTCAGGAAGGCATATTACTAGGATACAAAACCTACGGTTCGGATATTAACGAAAAAGCAATTTTAAATTCCGAGCGCAACTTGGAGTGGTTCAGAAATCGTTATAAAGTAGCTCCGGGAAAGTATCGACTTGAAACTACTGATGTGACCAAAATTTCAGAGGTGTTTAAAGGCGAAAAAATCGCCGCCATTGTGACTGAAGGCAGTCTTGGCCCTATCTATACCGAATTGCCTAAACCTCATGAAATTAAGCAAAATTTTGAAGATTTGAAGGAATTATGGACAAAGGCATTTGAGCAATTTAACAGCTTAATTCTAGCCGGGTCTAAGGTGGTAATTGCTCTACCGGCTTATAAAAAATCTCCCGCTGATTATGAGCGGATGCCAAGCGTTGACTTTATCACAAATTTGGGGTACACTATTGAAGATCATTTTCCGGCGACAGTAAAAAAGATCGCACCGTTTCTCAAAATAACGGAGCGCTATTCAATGATTTATGATCGCAAAGATCAGGTCGTTGCCCGGGAAATTCTAACTTTAATTAAAGTTTAAGGACTTACAGAGATGGCACATAAGAAAGCCGGAGGCTCTACCGCCTTAGGCCGCGATAGCGTTTCAAAACGGCTTGGCGTCAAAATCTTCGGCGGGCAAAAAGTAAATACCGGCAATATCATTGTTAGACAGCGCGGTAGTAAATTTCGTCCCGGTCTAAACGTCAGAATGGGCGGAGACAACACTTTATACGCAACCGCAAACGGTGTGGTAAAGTTCTCCAAAAAAATGACCAAACGCTTTACCGGCGCGCTAGATAAAACAAGAATTATTAGCGTTATAGCTAAATAAAAAAATACCCCGTTTTGTCTGGGGTATTTTTTATCCAAGAGGAAACCCCGGACGGAGGCCGTGTAGATCACACGGTCTTTTTTAATTCCTCGCCGCAGTCCGGGGATGAATCGTGCCCGGACACAAAACCACCAATGATTTGTGGTTTTGTGGT
>Ga0209168_10000712_pt1 | contig 29851 bp, 18 predicted proteins | sample Coa_R1_FD_187156 | JGI IMG/M metagenome (GOLD analysis project Ga0209168, IMG submission 187156) | Surface soil microbial communities from Centralia Pennsylvania, which are recovering from an underground coalmine fire - Coalmine... | ecosystem: Environmental > Terrestrial > Soil > Unclassified ...
TATCAATGCCGGTCACAACGTGCCTCTGCTGCGCCGCGCTGCAGGGAGCATCGAACGCCTGGAGACCGGAGGTCTGCCACTGGGCATACAGTCTGACGCTAAATACCAGTCGGCCACAGTCACCCTGCAACCCGGCGACTGGATCATCATCTTTACTGACGGACTGGTGGAAGCCACCAATGACCGAAATGAAGAATATGGCGAGCAGCGCGTGATCGCTGCCCTTAACGCTGGGTGCTCGAGCACACCCAGCCAGCTGATAAGCCAGATCATGGTCGGCCTGGACATCTTCGTCAACAACAACCTGCCTCTGGCCGATGATGTGACCTGCATGTTGGTGAAGGCTGATGGCTAGTAGAGCGCAGGTGCAAGGCGATTACAGCCTAAAAGCAAATTACAGCACACAGGCGATCGCGAAAAAGGTAGTTCTTGCGAGCCACCCCAGTAACCTGTCCTGCGTGACCTGTAACCTCTTTACCTCTTCACGTGGTCGCCGACCTTCACGCCGGGAGCGCCTGCGTAGGTGCCCTCTGAGGATGTGTCATCGACTTGAGTGAGGGTGACCTGGCCCAGGGGTGTATCCACTCGGCGGAGGACTTTTCCCGTTGCCGGATCTTTAATCTCCTTGCCCGTGCGGTTCACTTTGAGCGTGTCGCCAACCTGCAGGCCGTTGTTCTTCCCCACATTGAGGATCAGGGTATTGCCACTCACGTCGGCAACCATGCCATCGATGGCGATCACCGTGGTGGGCAGCTTGTCGGCGCTGGCGTCCAATTTAGCGGCCACATCAGTTACCGCGGCATTGGTTGCTTCGCCGATAATGGTTGCGCCGAAGTTGCTGCTGTGCATGTCGAGCGCTCCCCCGCCGCCGCCCCCGGAGCCTACGCCAAAACCGCCAAGGGAAGTGCTGGAGCGCTTGGATTGGCCCAACCCTTGCGCCGATGCCAGGATCTCGCCGGTATTCACGTCAACCAGGCGAGCAGTCACCTGCACTACCGCCTTCCCTTCGCTCTTTTTCACTCCGCCGCCCCCGCCAAAGGGCACATAACGGCCAAATCCTCCGCCACCCACTCCGGTGCTCTTGTCGTCACGGCCAAATTGGGTGATGGAGCCCACGATGATGGCATTCACGCCCAGCAGTTTGCCGATTTTAGCGGCGCTGGAGGGATCAGCGCGGTCGCTGTTGGAGAAGTTCTGTTCGGCCAGAATCTTATCGAGTGCTTTGCGCTCAATCACGGAGTATTTGCCGTCGTTGACCAATCGGTCGACTAGCATGTCACCGATGCCCTTCCCTATGTCGACGTCCGTGCCGAAGATGGCGGCAACGTTTGAGTGCACCGTAGCATATTCGAAATCCATAATGGCCACTCGTTTCTTTTGGGCACAGGCGATCGATGCAAACAGAGTGGTTACAACCAGCAGAGAGACAACTCTACGGCGCATAAGTATTCTCCTTGTCAAAGGGGGGAAGTAGGCTGATTCTACCACGAGGCAGGGCACTATGAAGCGCAGGTTATAGGGTAACAGCGGGCCACGCACCGACAAAGCTTAAAGGGGATAGCTTCAGGAATCGGCTTACAAGGCATCTTAACAGCGGATGTGCCTCTTGGCGGCCTGATGGTCGCCTTGAGAAACGCGCCATGTCCGCAGGCTGGGGGAGGGCGTTCGATGCCCCGTCACACCAATTCGTGTTACCTGTGCACTATCCCCTGCTCGGCAATTGATTCCTGAGAAATCAGCTTGCCGTATTCGAAAGTAACGCAGATAAGACGCGTCCTGCCGCGATGATTCTTGGCCACGGTGGAAGCCAAGTCCAAATCCTGGAAGGAGCCCAGAATGTCCCACTTGCTGCTGCCGCTTTGCACCCAGATTTCATACTGCTCCTGACGAATCATAGGGGGAGGTCCTCGCACGCAAATTGTGCCAAACTGTAGAGAATCCAGAAAGTTACGGAGAGCCAGCGAACTTTGGGGGTGACCAGCGGCGGGAAGGGCGGCCCTTAGTAATTGGCCTTTAGACATTGAACTTCGGCCCAGCCCAGGAGGTACCCGAATCGGCGATCAATCCGGTCTTACAATCGCTCGATCATGCCGTCTCTGTCGCCTGTACGTATAATCTGTCTCCTGAGCTGTGTTAATCTAGCCTCACTTCTCATCAGATTTCCAGCCGGAGATGGAAAGTAGAATGGCAGCGCAGCAAAAGTTTTCGCTTGTCCTCATCAAGCCCTCGCACTACGACGACGATGGCTATGTGATTCAGTGGTTCCGCTCCGCCGTTCCTTCAAATTCGCTGGCGGTGGTCCATGGGCTGGCGCTCGATTGCAGGGAGCGCCGCGTGCTTGGCGATGATGTGGAGATTGCCATCACCTCGATGGACGAGGACAATGCGCGCATCCGCACTAGGCGCATCGCGCGGCAGCTTGCAGGCGGGCGCGGGCTGGTGATCCTGGTCGGCGTACAATCCAATCAATTTCCCCGTGCCATGGATATTGCGCGCCCTTTGCGCGCCGCCGGAGTGCAGGTCTGCTTGGGCGGCTTTCACGTTTCCGGCAGCCTCTCCATGCTGGGCGGCGTGACTCCGGAACTTAAGATAGCGATGGACCTTGGCATCTCTCTCTTTGCCGGCGAAGCCGAAGAAGGCCGGCTGGACCAGATTCTTCGCGACGCATGGCAAGGCGGGCTCAAGCCGCTCTATAACTACCTGGCTGACCTGCCGTCGCTGGATGGCGCTCCCATGCCCATGCTGCCGGCAGGCACCATTCGTGGAACGATCGGAAAATATACCAGCTTCGACGCCGGCCGCGGCTGCCCATTTCAGTGCTCGTTTTGCACCATCATCAACGTGCAGGGAAGAAAATCACGGCGTCGCACCGTCGAGGAGGTGGAGCAGATCGTCCGCCGCAATCTGGCGCAGGGCGTGGGCCGCTTCTTTATCACGGATGATAATTTCGCGCGCAATACCGACTGGGAAAAGATTTTTGACCGCCTGATTGCCATGCGTGAAGAAGAAAAACTCAACATCAAGTTCATGATCCAGGTGGACACCATGTGCCACCGCTTGCCGCATTTTGTTGAGAAGGCGGGCCGCGCCGGAGTGCGGCGCGTGTTTATCGGGCTGGAAAGCATCAATCCCGAGAGCCTGATGGGCGCGAGAAAAAAACAAAACAAGATCGCCGAATACCGCAAGATGCTGCTGGCATGGAAGCGCGCGGGAGCAATCGTCTTTGCCGGCTACATCATCGGCTTCCCTGAAGATACGCCCCAATCCGTGATTCATGACATCCAGATCATTCAGCGCGAGCTGGCGATTGACTTGCTGGAACCGCACTGCCTGACCGCGCTGCCCGGATCAGAGGACCATCAGAAGCTCCACAAAGCGGGTGCTTATCTTGACCCGGACCTGAACAAATACGACCTGGAGCATGTGACCACGCAGCATGCCCGCATGTCCACCGCGCAATGGGAAAAACTCTATCGCGATACCTGGAAGGAATTTTATTCGCTGGAGCACATGGAAACAGTGCTGCGCCGGGCTGTGGCTACCGGCATCGATGCAAGCAATATGATGGTGCTGCTGCTTTGGTTCCACTTCTGCATCGTGTTTGAGAAGATCGATCCTTTGCAGGGCGGCTATCTGCGCCGCAAGTACCGCAAGGACCGGCGCCCCACCATGCCCATCGAGAGCCCGTTCGTCTTCTATCCGCGCTACATTGGCGGCCTGTTCTACAAACACTTCAAGATGGCGCAATTGGCCTGGCGCTTCCATTGGTTCAAGAAGCGTCTGGAGCGCGACCCGGATGCCCGGAATTACACAGATCTGGCCCTGACGCCGGATTCAGAAACCGATACTGAAATGCTGGAGATGCTGGGACAGCATGTGGTCGCAACCGGGGAGCAGATGGCAATTAGCAAATAGCCCGCAGCAGCGTGGCGTTTGGCAAAACCTCAAGCCGAAAAACCTTCTGATCACCAGAATCACGGCGATTACCCGATTCTTACCGGCTCATATGCCTCGGATGGTCGGTGCCGGCGCCGGCATCCATCCCTTGCCAGCCGGGCTTCTCGCCCTGGGTCTGCTCGTCCAGCCATTTTTTGAGTGGCGCGAAGTAGTCCAGGATGGCGGTGGCGTCCATCTGGCGCTGGCCGCTGATGGTTTCCAGCGCGTCCGGCCAGGGCTGGCTCTTGCCCATGCTAAGCATCTTGTCCAATCGCTTTCCCGCAATCTTGTTCCTGTAGATGGAGCAGCGATGCAGCGGCCCTTGAATCCCCGCTGCCTGGCATAACGCGCGATGAAACTGGAATTGAAGAATGCGCGCCAGGAAATAACGCATGTAGGGCGTATTGGATGCTACATGATATTTTGCGCCAGGATCAAAGTCAGCTTCGCTGCGCTCCACCGGCGGAGCTATGCCCTGGTATCTCTCGCGTAGCGCCCACCACGCCTTGTTGTATTCCTCAGGTGTGACCTCGCCCGCAAAGACCTTCCAGCGCCACTCATCAATCACCAATCCGAAGGGCAGAAAGGCAATCTTGTCCAAGGCCATCTTGAGCAGGTAACCAATGTCTGCGCTTTCCGGCGGAACGGTCTGCAATAAGCCAATCTCCTTGAGATACTCGGGCGTTATGGATAGGGCGATGGTGTCACCCACAGCCTCATGGAATCCATCATTGGCGCTGTCCTGGAACAAGGTAGGCTGGTTTCTGTAGGCGCGCGAATAATAATTGTGTCCCAGTTCGTGGTGGATGGTAACAAAGTACTCATCGCGTATCTCAATACACATCTTCAGGCGAACGTCCTGCTGGTTATCAATATCCCAGGCGCTGGCGTGGCACACCACATCGCGGTCCCGTGGCTTGACGAACAAAGAACGGTCCCAGAAGGTCTGCGGCGGCGGATCAAAGCCCAGCGAACTGAAAAAGTTTACGCCGTAGCGGACCATGCCTAACTCGTCCACATTGTGGTCTTTCAGAAGTTGCGTCAGATCATACCCTTGGATCGCATTTGCAGGCGCAACCAGTGGATAAATCTCTCCCCACTCCTGCGACCACATGTTGCCCAGGAGGTGCGCGGGAATCAAGCCGTCAGGACGGTCCGCAAGCTTTCCATACTTTTTGATGAGTTGCTTGCGCACATAGGCATGCAGGGAGATGTAGAGTGGTTCCACCTGCCGCCACAAGCGGTCCAGTTCGGCGCTGAACTCTTCGGGAGTCATATCGTATTTGGAACGCCACATGGCGCCCGTATCTTTAAAGCCGAGTTCACGTGCTCCAGCGTTGGAGAGCTGGACAAAGCGCGCATAGCGCTCGCGCATCGGTGGAGAAATCTTGTGCCATCCAACCCAGGCGTCCAGCAGTTCGTCAGGATTGGTGCTGGACGCCATGATGCGGCTCAGGTCGTTCAATGAGAGGCATTTCTGAGAGCCATCGGGCTGCGGCTTGCAGTACTTACCCTTGCCGTAGTCGGAATCCAAAGAGGTGGCTATGCGCGTGAGCTCAGCGCGGTCCTTGTCGTTGTTGGGCGGTGGAGCATCCAGAGACAGCTTCAACAACTTGAACTCGCGCGCCAGTTTTGCCGGCATCTTCAAGTGGTCAAAGCGCCGGGCATCGAGCGCGTATTGGGTGACGACCGCGGTGAGTTTTTCCTGGGCCTGCGCGAAGAGGACCTCGGTATCGTCTGTAATGAAGTTCTCCTGAACCCAATTGGCGCGTGCCGCCCGAACGCCAAAATTCTGGAGGTCATCCTCAACTTTCTTCATGAATGCTTCGGCTTCCGCCACCGTCGGCGCGCCGGCGTGAGTAGTCTTTGCGGATGATGGCGCAGAAGCCTTTTGGGCGCGGGTGGCACAAGGCGCCAGGAAGAAAAGGAGCGCTGCCGCGGCCAGCAGTGCTCGTGAAATGTTAGTTTGGCGCATTAAGTCACTCCCGTTGGGGTAGAACGAAACCTGCTTAGGGTAGCCTTTTTGCGCAGTGAATCGCAAATGCAGCTGACACCACGATAGATCAACAAGGATACAAACTGATTGGAATCTTGATCCGTGAGGAATCAGCTCAAACTGTCCAGCCATACGGGATCAGCAGAGAGACTTCCAAGAGTTCGTGCCAATCGGGAATCTGAGCAGGCGCAGGCAGAAAAAATCCCCAACCGCGCTTCCGCGGTTGGGGCAAGTTGTTGCGGAGGAGAGAACCTTGACTCGCTAGAAAGGCTCAAGGCCCAATTGATGGCGCCTGCGGCTGGTTTGCCGCCGGCGCCATATGGTTCATTGGTTATAGGTTATTTCACGCCACACGCATTCATGTACTCGTGGTTGTAGGCGAGCGCCGGGTCGCCGTTGCCGTTCATCGTACTGGCGCCGCCGTTTCCATTGGGTGTGTCGCGGTCGAATGACCAGAAACGCACCGCCCTCAGGCCATTGGACTTGGCGAAGTTACATATTGTGTCCACGTTGGCCAGGCTGGTGACCTCGTCCTGGGTATCGTTCTGTCCGATGTCCACGGTCAGCCCAATGTGGTTCAAGGGAATGCCGGACTGCTGGTTGAGCGCCTGTGCGGCCTGAACCGCCGATTGCCCCATATCGCAGCGGCTGTTCACCACGACGCAGTTATTCGCATTGGTCGAGCCGTAGTCCATTGCCATTAGATTGACGACGTAGTTTCCGCCAAGACCCAGCCGCTTGATCTCGCTGACGACCGTAGTGCCGACACTGCCACCGGTAATCGGATTGGCCGCGGTAGTGCCGAGCGATTGGATGGTGAAGCTGAATACCAGGTTGGGGAACTGCTTCTCCGCCGCGATCGTGGCGTTGATCAGATTGTCGATTACTTGTTGGGATTGGCCGCCCTCGATGTCAAAATCGATACCGACCAGGTTCGCCGAATTATAGGTATTGATGAAACTGATCAAAGCAGTGCCGCTGGGGCAGTCAAAAACGCCGTTCGCGCCGCCCGTGCTGACAATGTAATCCTTCCCGGCGCTGACGAAACTCTGAACGTTCGTGGCTTCCATACCGGACGTGATGCCGGCCCAGCTTTCCGCACCGCAGGTGCCGGTGGCAAACGCCCAGACCAGAGTCGTGTTCGGCATAGCGGTGGTGATCGGTTCAACTGTACCCGTTACGTTCGTCTGCTGGGCGCCGGTGTTGAAGTTGGCATTGATCGTTACATCCTTGTAAACAGCAAAGAGTAAGCTGCCCGGTGGAGGAGGAGTTGGCGTGGGGGTAGGTTTTGCCGGTGTGGGCGTGGGAGTGGGTGTTCCGCCACCGCCGCCGCATGGAACCGGCGAGAACCAGGGATCTCCGGTGCCACCTGGGCCGCTATTGCCAGGTGTGGTTGGATTTGCGCCCTGACTCCAAAACTGCGCGGTGTAGTTGTTGCTGCCCACACTCACCACACTGCCACCGGGATAGGCTGTCGTGGAATTCCACGGAGCCGCGCAACTTCCGCCGCCACCACCACCGCTTGAAGGCGTTGGAGTTGGCGTGGGGGCAGGAGTTGGCGTTGGCGTAGGTGTTGGTCCTGGAGTGCCGCTGACCGGTTGCCACAGCGCCGGGACATTGGGTGGCTCCCAGCCTACTTGTGAAGTGTGTGACTGAATACATTTGTATTCGACACCGTTAAACATCACCAATGCGCCCACCGCGTAAGCCGTGTTCGGCTGCCAGTTGGGAACGGATTGGGCTAAGGTTGGAAGCGCGGCCAGGCACAGCAGGGCGCAGATACACAGTACCACCAGCGACTTTCGGATCATCAGGAATCTCCTTTTGCAGTTGTCCGACAGAAAGGCCGTTCTCTCCCCAGCGAGAAATCGTGTCTCAGTATATCCTTTAGGGAATCGTTTTAATGAAAAATGTTAAAGAATAATGAATCGAATTAATAGACAAACTAAATCGGTTCCATAGGAAGAACCTCTAATGATCGCGGAGCCGCCGGGTTCAGGGTTGGATGTCGCGCCGCAGGTAGAGGACCAGCACGTTGCCCGGGCGCAGATCGTAAGCTTTATACGCCTTGTAGTAGCGGCCCAGGTCCCTTTCTACCTCGTCGATCTGCAGTCCGGAGGCAATGAGCAAAGGTTCTGAAGTTGAGACCATGTGTCCCCAGAAGAGAGCGCGCTGGTAGTCGCGCAGATACCAGGGCAGAGGCCAATATTCTGACGAGACAATTGCGATCCCGATCTGCTTGCCAAAAGGAGCGTGTCCGGCAATGGTCTCAACTTCCTTCACCAGGTCGAGGAGCTGCGGGCTGGTGTGCGCGTACACGTACGGAATCGAATCATCAGTGTAGCGGAAGAAACTGAGGTCGATGGCCTGATAGAGTGAGACGGCAAACGCGGCAAGAAGGACAAGCGCAGCCGAAACGCGGCGCAGGCCCGCAGTTCCGTAGCATTCGTTCAGGAAATAGCCGGCCATGATGGCCAGCGGCAGGATGAGGTTCAGCGCCAGCCAGGGCGTCTTATACGGCAGCAGAGAGTATGCGGCCGTGATCCCGATCGCCCAGAACGCGGCAAACACAGCAAAGCGATTGTGCGCCCTCCAGAGCGCGATCACAATTCCCAGGCCTCCTAGCAACAGAATGGGCAATTCTTCTTTCTCCAGCCATAGGAAATATGTCCACACGGGCGCCCGATATTGCGCGGTGTGTTGCCCGGTTTGGGCCCAAATCTTAAAAGCCCGCACGGAGTCATAGGCGCCTTGGGGAAAATTCGTAAAGAAGGAAGAAAAGAAGAGCACGCTGATGGCGACAAAAAGCAGTGCGGCAATCGCCCACAAGCCCCAGCGGTCCTTTCCCGGACTGGTGTCTGCGCTCGCCGCGTTCGTCTCCGGCGCGGGCGGAATGTTCCTAATAGAGAGATACACTCGTGTACAAAGCCAGGCCAGCAGCAAGACGGCAAAAGTGATGATGCAAGTTTCTTTGGTGGCGAACAGCAAGGCGGCCGAGCCTGAGGCCAGCATCAGATAGCGCGGCCGGGATGTTTCGCGGTAGCGCAAGACCATAACCACCAGGGCCAGGGTAAGGAAAACAAATGGGATTTCGTGGATAAAGTAGCGGGAAAAATAAACCATCCCAGGCGACGCCGCCAGCAGCGCGGCTGCAGCCAGCGCGCCGAAGCTGCCCAGATAGCGCCGCAAGGAGAATCCCAGCCAGACCAGCGCGATGCCGAAGATTGCCGGAACCAGCCGGATGGCAAAGGTGCTCAAGCCGGCTCTGCCATAAAAGAGCGCGTTCAGGGTAGTGGTAATCAATCCAAAGTAGTAGAGAGTGGGGCCGTGATAGTTGGCGGGATCATAGTGATAGAAGCCGCTGCGAAACAGGTTCATCATGAAGAGGCCATTCACCCCTTCATCGTGGTGCAAGGGTTTGAGGTCCGGGAACAACAGGCGCAGGATGCAACTGCCAACCAGCACTGTGGCGGCTGCAAACCACCATCCATCGTGTTGCCGGGCGGCAACCGGAGCTTGCGGTGGGTTTTTTTTCACGGCGCCGGAGTTCTGCGCCGCGGAAGAACGGCTCTGCCCCTCTGTAGTAGCGTCTCTCATTTGCATTTGCCGCGATCAGTCTTATAGAGCTGATACTCACCTATCTGTGCCTGCATGGAGCAGGATGCCCAGAATGCCTGGTCAATGGGAAACGCGCGTTCGGACGGGCCTATCAGCACATAGTCAACGTGATATTTCTCGAGCAGGGCCGAGCTGGCGGGATTTCCGGAGTATATCCTGTCGATGTCGGGTTCACGCTGCGAAGTATCCAGGCCTCTCGACCAGATCCATCCGGAAAAGCCTAGCAGGGAGCGCCTTCCGGTAAGGAATACAGGAGAATTCCACACCGGTGCATGCAGCACCAGCGCGCGCGGAGGCGCCACCACATCAATCAGACTTGCCATCTTGATTCCGTCGCGGGTGAACTCCTGAAATTGAGTGCTGCCCGAGACTACTCGCAGGATGTCCAGCGCTCCCGACAGCGTCAATGTGGCCAGCAAACCGGCCGCAATCCAGCGCCGGCGTGGAATCTGCTGCCACAACCGCGCCAGGAAGAATGCGACCAGAGGCACGGATGCAACATACCAGTAAAAAAGGAATTTGATGTTGTCCCAGATCCAGGGGGAGAGTTTCAACAGATTGGGAATGATGAAGCAGAGCGAGAAAGGAGCATAAAACAACGTCACCCGGCGGGGAACAGCGTAGCCGGAGCGCCGCCAGAAAATTGCCGCCAGCAACAGAGGAATAAAAAACCCGGTGTTTACGAACCAGAACCAGATGGGATTATGGTCGGCCCGGTCCCATCCTACCTGCCATCCCAGGAATTTTCCGGCGCTCACGGCGCTGCCATGGGTAAGCCACAGAACTTCCGGCAGCGCCACCAGCAGCGCAGCCGCGAAAAACACCAGCCAGGCACGCCACTCAGAACGAAAAATCAGGGCCAGAAAGGCGCCGGTACCCAAGACTGTAAGAAAGCCGTGGGTGTGAATCAAGGGCAGGAGTCCGGCACAGATTCCGGCGGTCAGCATGCGCCGGACCGCAGAAATTTGGGTGTGAGGCCCAATGCTGGATTCCTGCGCCCGAGCGAACCCAGGATCATCGGTTGAAGGACTGATCGCGGTCCACCATTGGTAGAAGATGAACACTGCCAACGGCAACCCGAAAATGAAGCTGCGTTGCGGCAACAGCAAAGTAGTCACAGAATTTCCCCAGCGAAAAATGGTGCCATTCGCAATGCTGTAGTCGCGGGGAAGATGGCCTAGCAAGGTGATGAGGCCGCCATCGCTCATGCGCAGGTCTTGCATGAGCAGCCACCATCCCAGCCCGCCGCTAAAAATCACCAGCACCGGGGCAAGCGCTGCCGCCAGACGATTGCCCATGAGGGCGTGGGTCCAATGGTGCAGCAAGCCGATGAAGGCCAGCACCAGCATCACGCTTTGCAGCGACATGGCGGCAGCGATGGACGAGCCCGCCCGCACCAGCATGGCAGTAAGAAAATCCGCCAGCACCGGATACGTAAAGCGAACTCCGGCGTAGGTTGGATCTTCCACCGGAATGTTGTTTCCGTAAACAAAGCTGGAGACCACTTGCAGGTGAAAGGGCAGGTCGCCGAGATTATTTTGAATGCCGGTGTAGATTCCGTCCGGCCGCTCCATCATGTTACGGGCGAACACCAGGCCCAGTACCACGGCGATGCCCGCATACAAGGCAATGAACCAGAGCGTTTTCCTGTTTCTAATCCACCGCCACGCCGAGGCGCCTTCATCCCGCAGCTGTTCCCGATATCGAGTTTTCAGCAACACCGGCACGGGAAAAAGCATTAGCCCGGCAGCGAGACCAATGCTCGTAACTGTGAGGCCCAGGAATGAGCCCAGGAGGAAACCGAAGCTGGCCAGCAGCGCCATTCCGGTAGAGGCCCCCATGCACAGGCGCAGGGCGATGCTGGAATGCCTCTGGTAGAGAAATGTGAGAAGCGTGCCTCCGGCCACAGCAATCGTCAGCAGTATGCAGGCGAAAAACACAGGAGTTCAGTTATAACACCCGAACCGCGGGAAACTTCTGGCGAATGATCTCCAGCAATTCTTCCAGTTTCACAGACAGAGTGGTCGCTGCGATATTGACCGGGGCCCCTACCAGCTTGATATTGGCGCGCATTAACTTCGCCTTCACACCTGACTGGCGGCTCAGAAACCCCTCAGGATCGCGGAGCCTTATGGATAAAAATCGCTGGCGTCCGATAGACGAAATATAGAGCGCGTCTATTTCCTCCCAGTGCAGCAGGCAAGCTTTTAAGGCTGAGCTATTGTCAAAAATTCCCGATCGATTCACGATCAGCGAAGGAGAGCGGCGCAGCAATTGCGCCAGGAAAATCACCACCCCGCCGCCAAAAAATATCCAATCGGCAACAGCGATCATGCGGTCATTGAGTTTTCCGTCATTCCACATGCCAAATCCAATCGCCGCAAAGGCCGCACAAACCAGCATGAGCAGCACCAGTTTTCCTTTGTGCGGATAAGCCACAAAAGCGTCCGGCGTAAGTTCTGCATGGTAGTCAATCATTTGGAAGCCTATTGAGTCAGCCGGTCTCCCATCAGCTTGAATTGAGCCCTCGACACAAAGATTTCCTTGGGCAATAGATCAGTTCATTGACCAAGGACAGATCACCCGATTACCCGGCCACGGCGATCACCCCATTCCGCTACTCTTCTTCTTCCGTAACCTCGCCGCGCTCCGCCTTGGCCTGGGTGACAATTTTTTCCTGGATTGCGCCGGGGACATAGTCGTAATGCGAGAGCTCCATGGCAAAGCTGCCGCGCCCCTGGGTCATGGAGGTGAGATCGGCGCCGTAGGTCAGCATCTCCGCCATGGGGCATTCGGCTTTCACCACCGTCTTTCCCGCGCGATTGTCCATGCCCTGAATGCGTCCGCGACGGGAATTCAGGTCGCCCATAATGGTGCCGGCGAACTCATCGGGAATGGTGATTTCCACCTTCATGATGGGCTCCAGCAACGTGGGCTTGGCCTGCTCCATGGCTTTCTTGAAGGCAATGCGGCCCGCCATTTTGAACGAGAGTTCATTGGAGTCCACGTCATGGTAGCTGCCGTCATAGAGAATCACGCGGAAGTCCACCACGGGGAAGCCGGCGAGGTATCCACGGGCTGCCGCTTCCACAATTCCTTTCTCCACCGCCGGTATAAAGTTTCTGGGAATGGCGCCGCCAAAGATATCGTTCACAAACTCAAACTGCTTGCCACGCTCCAGCGGCTCCATCTTGATCTTGCAGTCGCCATACTGGCCGTGGCCGCCGCTTTGCTTTTTGTGGCGGCCCTGAACGTCCGCCTTGCCGCGAATGGTCTCACGGTATGGGACCTTCGGCGCCTTCAGGTTCACCTCCGTGTGATAACGCTTTTTCAGCCTGGACACGATGACTTCAATATGCTGCTGGCCGGTGCCGGCGATCAGAAACTCCTTGGTCTGAGGATCGCGGAAAAAGCGCAACATAGGATCTTCTTCCAGCAGCTTGTGCAGCCCGTTGGCCAGCTTGTCTTCGTCGTTTCGCGTCTTAGGCTCAATGGCAAAGGTAATGGCGGGCTCCGGCAGTTTCACGGCGGGATAGCGGATCGGATGGCCTTTATCGCCCAGGGTATCGCCGCTCAGAGTATCCCTGAGCTTGGCCACGGCGCCAATATCGCCGGCATGCAGTTCATTCACCGGAACCAGGTTCTTGCCCTGCACGATGGAAAGGTGGGAGAGCTTTTCCGCCGTGCTGCGGTTGAAATTTTGCAACGCAGCATCATTTTTGATAACTCCGGAAGCAACCTTGAAGTAGCTGATGCGCCCGGCAAAGGGATCGTTGGCAGTTTTGAAAACAAAGGCTGATGCGGGCTCGGCATCGCTGACTTTTCTTTCCGAGGAGTGGCCGTTGCCCGACGCGTCGGGCTCGGACTGAAAAGGCTTGTGCTCCGCGGCCGTGGGAGAGTAATCCACGATAAAGTCCAGCAGGTGGTCTGTGCCAATATTGCCCAGGCCGGAAGAAACCAGCACGGGAAAAATCTTGTCGTCGCGGATGGCCTCATGCATTGCCGGAATCAGGTGCTCTTCGGGAATGGTGCCGGTGTTGAAGAATTCCTCCATCAGCTCATCTTTGCCTTCAGCAATGATCTCGACCAGCTTTTCGTGCGCCTCTTTGGCCGCGGCTTCCACCTCGGCCGGGATCGGGCCTTCTTTTCCTTTGCCATTGCCACCCAGTTCGTATGTGTAAGCCTTCATGGTGACCAGGTCCACCACGCCTTTAAGGTTCTTTTCGCTGCCGATGGGGATTTGCACCGGGACGATCTGGCGGCCAAATGCATTGCGCAGGCTCTCCAGCACAGATTCATAGTTTGAGCGGTCACGGTCCATGCGTCCGGCAACGATGACGCGAGGCAGGCCAAGCTCTTCCGCATACTGCCAGACTTTTTCTGTCACCACCTCCACGCCCCCCACTCCATCCACCACCACGATAACGGCATCAGCGGCGCTCATAGCGATCCGGGCCTCGTGGGCAAAGAGTGTAAATCCGGGGCTATCGAATAGATTGATCTTGGTATTGCGCCATTCGGTGAAGGCAATGCCGCCGGAGATAGTCATCTGTCGCGCAACCGCTTCTTCATCATGATCGGTGACCGTGGAACCGTCGTCCACGCGGCCCAGCTTGGGGGTAGCGCCGCCGGTAAAAAGCATGGCGGAAACCAGAGAGGTCTTTCCCGCGTGGGAGTGGCCAATCACCACCAGGTTGCGGATATCCTTGCCTTCGTAAACCTTCAAGATGCCTCCTTGTTCGCCGGAGCCACAGGGGTTCAAAACACGGTCGAGTTCTCCAAAAATGTTGTTCTGAGAGGGTCCTGGGCCCCATAGGGCGTAGGTTAAGAACTGGTTAAAGAGGTATTATCCCGCCATGAAGCCGGTTTGGTCTAGGGGCAAGCGATCGGGGACGTCGGGGCGCTGGTTTATCGTTGCGGCGGCAAGGTCCGGACGAGTGTGGCTGGAGTGATTTTGATTCCGACGGGCCGCAGTCCAGAGAAACTCCTTTATTCCACGCCTATGGCCTGCATACCATTTCCGAACGTAAGGTTTTTCACGGATGTGTTCCACCTCTAGTATTTCCGGGAATCGGAACGGCGGGAGGACCCGCCGCAGTCTTTCGGCAGAAACCTGCTTTAATGTTGACAGCCCTCGGTCAAAGCACAACAATACTAAAATTTTGGACGCTAAAACAATTCCCCTACAATGCATTCCCTGCTCCAGGACGCACGATTCAGCTTAAGAATGATGCGCAAGCATCCGGGGATGAGCCTTCTGGTCCTGGCTGCTCTGGTGCTGGGCATCGGCGTCAATAGCGCGGTGTTCAGCGTGGTGAACTCGGTGCTTCTGCGCCCGGTACCGCTCTCCGATGCTGAGCGTCTGGCATTTATCTTCACCAAGTCACAAAAATCATCTCTCACTTCGCTCTCCTACCCGGAGTATCGGGATTGGAAAGCGCAAAGCCGCTCCTTTCAGGACATGACAGCCTTTAAGTACCTCCCTTTCAATCTTAAGGGCAATGGACCTCCTGAACATTTGATCGGCCTTGGGGTGACCGCTTCCTACTTCAAGATCGTGGGTATCTCCCTGGCCTTGGGCCGCGACTTTACTTCGGACGATGAGCGCCCAGGAGCTGCCCGCGTAGCCGTCCTAAGCTATGGGTTGTGGCAACGCCGGTTCGGTGGAGACCCGGCAATCCTGGGGAAGACCATGGTGCTGGACTCCCAAATCTACTCGATTGTTGGAGTACTTTCGCCCATCGAGTTTCCCTTACTTCGGTGGGATGTCTGGGTCGGGATTGGCCCTTTCCTGGATGAACACATGATGAACCGGGAGACGCGTCATTTCCTTGTGATTGGCAGGCTGGCGCCCTCCGCGGACCGGGCGCAGGCGCAGAAGGAGATGGAGATCATTGCTGCGCGCCTGGCGGCGCAATATCCGCAAAGCAACAAGGACATAACCGTCACTGTCGAAGATATGGTCGACACATATACTTCCGATGGCCGCAAGCCGCTCTGGCTCATCGGGATGGCGTCCAGCCTCATTCTATTGCTCGCCTGCGTGAATGTAGTAACGGTATTTACTGCCAGTGCGATCGAACGGCGTAAGGAGTTGAGCATTCGCCTGGCTTTGGGCGCGGCGCGGTCGGTTGTCTTGCGGCAGCTTTTTATTCAAAGTTTGATGTTCGCTGTGGTTGGCGCTTCTCTGGGCCTGGTAGTGGCCAAGGCGGGGTTAGTGTACCTTATCCACAGATTCCCCTATGCCGTCTTCCGCTTCAAGGAAACCAGCATGGACCACACGGTCGTATGGTTTACCGTCTGCATGGCCCTGGGCGCCACGCTTCTTTCCAGCATCCTGCCCGGCTGGTACGCCGCAAAGCTGAACATCAACAGTGAATTGAAAGGTGAATGGAGCTGGACACCTTTGTCCAGATATCGTGCTGTTGGACAGGGAGCTCTGATTGCTTTTGAGGTGGCATTGGCGGCTGGCCTGGTTCTTGTGTCTGGCCTTCTCATCAAAAGCTTTTATGAACTCCAGAAGGTAGACCTGGGCTTCAATCCGCACCGCATGCTCACCTTTGAGGTGTCGCTGCCGGAGGCAGAATACAAAGATGAGGCCGCCAAATCCGCCTTCTACCGGCAGGCGCTCCAGAATCTCAGGGCCATCCCCGGAGTCGAATCCGCCAGCGCCAGCTACACCCTGCCGCTGGCCACCGGTACTCACTTTATTAACCTGCAAGTAGACTCGCACTCCCCGTTGGCTGGAGAACGGCCTTTTGTGGATAGCACCTCGGTCTTGCCCGGCTTCCTGACCAGCATGAAAGTCCCCATACTGCAGGGCCGCGACTTCACTGACGCCGACCGTGCAGGCTCTCCGCCCGTGGCCATTGTGGACGATGTGCTTGCTGCCCAGATGTGGCCCGGCCAGAGCGCAATCGGCAAACGCCTGCGCCTGGCCGATGTCACGGACAATCGTCCGCCCTGGCGCGAGATCGTAGGCGTGGTCAGGCAGGTTAAGTATTCTGGTCCGGAGGGAAACGTGGACCGACTGCAGGTCTACGAACCTGCGTACCAGAACCCGCCAGCCGTTATCTACTTTGTCCTGGATAGCACGGCCTCTATTGCGACTTTGCGGTCCCCCGTCGAGAAGGCGATCCACGATGTAGCTGCGGACCTGCCCGTGGAGTATTTCCAGACTCTGGATGGCTATTTGGACCAGATGGAGGGCAGCAGGAAAGTCGCCTTGCTGCTGCTGTGCGGCTTTGCCGCCATCGGGATTGCCCTGGGAATGATCGGTATCTATGGAGTGGTATCCAATTCTGTCGCGCGCCGGCGGCGCGAAATTGCCATCCGCATGGCCCTGGGCGCCACCGTTCGCAGTTCCATTATCCTGGTTACCAGGCTCGGCCTGTTGGCTACGCTCGTGGGGATTGCAATAGGCTCGGTGATCGTAGTCTGCCTCACCAGCGTGCTTTCGGCATTTCTGTTTGGAGTAAAGGCGCTCGACCCGGCAATCTATCTGCTGAGCGCAATTGCAATCATAGTCCTGGCTTTCATTGCCAGCCTGGTTCCAGCAGCAGCTCTTTTATGGGTTAACCCGCAGGACATTTTGAGGGAGTAACCATCCTTGCCGCAACCCGCTGGTCCGCCTGCCGTGCTCTATCCTTCATGAGCAGGTGAAATTTCTGAGTGGTCAGGAGCGTAACTCCTCCGGCCTGAGGCGGGTTTCTCCTCTTGTGCTGCGAGCCGCTGTTCCAACTCGTCCATTTCCGCCAGGTGCAGTTTCATTTCGGTATTGCATAGGAAGGTTCATTGGACAATTACTTTCCGGATTTGGGTGTATAACACTCCTGGGGGAAATATGAAACATAAGAGAATATTGTTGTGTCTGGCATCGGCGCTGGTTTTGAGCATTTGTCTTTCGCCTGCCGCCCTTGCGCAATCGGACGACGAGTGCAAGAAAAAGCCATTTACTTATGACAATGGCCCACTGGGCCAAAGGCATTGGTGTGGAGCATGTAACCTGGACAGCAGCAAGCGGCAAGCTCCAATCAATATCGACCCCGCGCAGGCCACGCGTGATCCCAATTTGCCAAAACTCGATTTTCTCGGATATAAGGGCACCCAACTGTCAGTCGATAAGAAGTACCACAACTTGAAGATTGACTATAAGAATGGTGACAGTTACATCAAAATCGGGACGGACTCCTTCAAACTGGTGGAATTTCATTTTCACAGGCCCAGCGAAGAGGCCATTGATAGTCACCGGACTGCCATGGTCATACATCTTGTCCACGAGAGCGTTACCCAACCAGGCTCACTCGCAGTGGTTGCTATCCTCGTGAAAGCGGGCCAGCCAGATGAGAAAACGAAGAAGCTGGTTGACACCCTGATTCAGAATGCGCCTGTTGTGAACGGCGCGGTGGCGCCTCAGGATGTGGAAATCAATGCGGCCGATCTATTGCCAGCCGGCAGCTTTCCGGAAAACCACAGCTACTTCCGTTATGAAGGATCACTCACTACTCCTGGCTGTGGTGAGGGAGTGATGTTCTATGTGCTCAAGACCCCTGTGTACTTTTCTGCAGAGCAACTCAAGCAATTTGAAGCACGTTATCCGTTTCCCAGCGCCCGCAATATCCAGGCCACAAATGGCCGCGAAGTGAAGCAGACAGTTCGGTAATCTGCTCACTTTGAGTTTCATGCCTGGGTTGCTGAACAGACCTTACCACTGATGACGCTGATGTCACTGATCCATGGTGATGACGATCCAGGGCTTTGCAATTTTATGTGCCTAAGGTTGCAGCGCAACCTCTCCTTCGTTATTCTGCCATCGTGGCCTGCCGGGACTCTAACTATCACGGCATGTGCAGGCCCGCAGTCGCCGCACGGGTCGCCCGGCACACGCCGGTTTGGTGTGCGATATGTGGATTGGTCGTCGGCGCAGCACTGTCACGGCGGATCTTCCCACCGGAGATGACGCCCAGCCGTATTCTCTAATCCTGGGCCGGAAATGTTAAAGTCTTAAAGGAATGTCCGCTACTGCCAACTCCAGGTTTCTCCGCGCCTGTCGCTGCGAACCGGTCGACGCCACCCCGATCTGGCTGATGCGCCAGGCCGGCCGTTACATGGCTGAATACCGGGCCGTGCGCAAGCATCATTCTATTTTAGAGATTTGCAAGACGCCCGCGCTGGCCGCGGAGGTGACCATCACCGCCGCAGAAAAGCTGGACGTGGATGCCGCCATTATCTTTGCCGACCTGCTGCTGCCCCTGGAGGTGATGGGGCTTCCCTTTCGCTTTGCCGCCGGGGAAGGCCCGGTAATCGAGCAGCCGCTGCGTACCCGCAAGGCAGTAGACGCTTTGCAGACCAACCGCAGCGCTGAACTGGGTTACGTATCCGAATCCATCCGCCGGGTGGTAAAGCATTTTGGCGAGAAGCTACCAGTGATCGGCTTCTGCGGCGCGCCCTTCACCCTGGCCAGCTACATGATTGAGGGAGGCGGTTCACGCAACTATCTCCATACAAAGAAAATGATGTACAACGATCCGGCAGCATGGGATGTGCTCATGCGCAAGTTGGTGGAAGTTCTGGCCGCGTACTCAATAGAGCAGGCCAGTGCTGGCGCTGACGCCCTCCAGATATTTGATAGTTGGGTAGGCTGCCTGGCCGTGGAGGATTATCGGCGCTACGTGCTTCCCCACGCCACCGAACTGGTGGAACGCCTCAAGACCACCGGCGTACCCATCATTTATTTTGGTACGGACACGGCTACGCTGCTGCCCTCGATGAAAGAAACCGGTGCGCCGGTGATGGGTGTGGACTGGAGAATCCCGCTCGACCGGGCCTGGGGCAGTTTGAATTTCCAGGGCGCAGTTCAGGGAAATCTCGATCCCGTACTTTTATTTGCGGACCAGAACGAGTTGCGGGCCCGCACCTCGGAAATCCTTGCCCAGGCAGGTGGCCGCGCCGGACACATCTTTAACCTGGGGCACGGGATTCTGCCCGAGACTCCGGTTGAGAACGTTCGCGCTCTGGTAAATTTTGTAAGAGAATTGAGCGCTAAATACTCCACTACGGGAGCCGTTCGATGATGTCCAACAAAACAGCAGTTCTGCTCCTTGCGCATGGCAGCCCGGATTCGCCCGCGGAGATCCCCGAGTTCCTCAAGTACGTCACCGGCGGGCGGCCCGTTCCAGACGCGGCGGTGGAAGAGATACGGCATCGCTATTCGCTGATTGGCAAGTCTCCACTGACTGAGATCACACTGAGCCAGGGAGAGGCCATGCAGCGCGAACTCGGCCTCCCGGTGTACGTGGGTATGCGCAACTGGAAACCGTTTATTTCCGAAGCTGTACGTCAAATCATCGACGGAGGAGTTGAGCAGGTACTGGCCATCTGTCTGGCGCCACAGAACTCCTCCACCAGCGTGGGACTGTACAAACGGGCGCTGTTCGCAGAGATGAAGCCGGAAATCTCCGTCCGGTTTATTGAGGAGTGGCACGATCATCCGCTGCTAATCCGCGCATTCGCGGAAAAACTGGAACCGGCATGGCGTAAGGCCAGCGCAGAGTCAGGCTCGCCTGTCCCGGTAATCTTTACAGCGCACAGCGTGCCCACGCGCACCATCCAGGCCGGGGACCCTTACGAGCAGCAGACCAAGGAGACCGCCCGGCTGGTGGGAGAAAAAGTAACAGGACTTGCACCGGAGCTTCAACACTTTGCTTTTCAGAGCCAGGGCATGTCCGGCGGGCCGTGGCTTGGGCCAACCGTAGAGCGCGTCATTCTGGATCTGGCAAAACAAGGGCATAAGGGAGTGGTTGTCACGCCTATCGGTTTTGTTTGCGATCACATTGAGGTGCTTTACGATATCGACATCGGCTTCACCCAATTTGCTTCTGAGCAAACCATGAAGTTGTGGCGAACCGAGTCGCTGAACACCTCGCCAACTTTCATCTCTGCCCTTGCCCAGCTTGCCTCGGAAAAGCTCTCTGTCGCTTCCGGTCGCAATGCATGAAACGTGTTGCCATTATTGGTGGCGGAATCGCAGGACTGAGCGCGGCGTATTACCTGGAAAAATTGCGCCAGAGTGGGGCGCCGCTCGACTGGGTACTGTTTGAGAAATCCGAGCGCCTGGGCGGCGTAATGCGCACGGAATATCACGATGGCCTGGTGCTGGAAGCCGGGCCGGATTCATTTCTCAGTATCAAGCCTGAAGCAACCGAGCTTTGTCGCGAGTTAGGGCTTGCCGGCGAGATCATCCACTCCAACGACTTTCAGCGCAAGACTTACATTCTGGTAAGAAGCAGGCTCGTTCCAATCCCTGACGGCCTGCAGTTCATGGTGCCCACACGCATATTGCCCATGGTGACCACTCCATTGTTCTCCTTTGCGGCCAAGGTCCGAATGATGCGCGAATTCTTCAGTATGGCTAGAAATCAGGATCAGGATGAGTCGGTTGGTGAGTTTGTCCGCCGGCATTTTGGCCAGGAGATGGTGGACCGCGTGGCTGGGCCGCTGTTGGCCGGAGTCTATGGCGGGAACGCCAACACCTTAAGCGTGCGCGCTGTGCTGCCCAGGTTTGCGGAGATGGAGCGCCACCATGGAAGCCTGGTTCGCGCTACCCTGAAAGCGCGCAAGGCCGCGTCCAAGGCTGCTCCTCAGCCGCTGTTTACTTCGCTGCGTGGCGGCATGCAGCAACTGGTGGATGCTCTGGTGGCTGCGCTTCCGGCTACCAGGTTGCGTTTAAAACAACCTGTGCTTTCGCTTCGCCACATGAGGGATCAATGGCAGGTCGCGATGCCTGGGCTTGGTGAAGACTTTGATGCTGTGGTTCTCGCCTTGCCCGCGCCTTTTGCTGCAGCGCTTTTGTCCGATGTGGTTCCAGAGGCGGCATCCAGACTGAAAGAAATCCAGTACACATCTTCGGCCGCCGTGCTGCTGGCCTGTGACAAGCCTGCGCTACCGCCCGGCTTTGGTTTCCTGGTTCCTGCCTCAGAGGGCAAGAAGATGCTGGCCTGCACTTTTGTCCACAAGAAGTTCTCTGGCAGGGCCCCGGAAGGGACAGCCCTGCTGCGCTGCTTCTTCAGCAGCGCGCGAGTGTCAGACCTGCTGGACCACTCGGACGACGATCTGATGGGTTTTGCCCGCCAGGAACTAAAAGATATTCTCGGGCTCGACTTGCAACCGCACTTCGCCTGCGCGTTCCGCTGGAGCCACGGCTTGCCCCAATACACCACCGGACACCTCGATCGCACAACAGAAATCGAGGCTCAACTCAAGCAACTGCCGGGTCTGCACCTGATTGGAAACTCACTGCACGGAATCGGCGTTCCGGATTGCATTCGCTCGGCCCGGCAGGCGGTGGATAAAGTTATTTTGAATTCCTCAGTTACCCCAATGCTTTTGCGTTGAAGGTCCTTGCGTCACGCTTGACGAGGATCAATTTCACCAGCTAAATTTCTCGCGTCCGCTGGAGGTCCTTGTGAAACGGCGCTTAACCATTCTTTTCCTTCTGCTTGTCTCCCTTTCAGCGCTGGCGCAGACTCCTGCTCCGAGCCAGCAAGACTTCATTCGTCCCGGAGACAACCTTGTCCTGGAGAATATTCCTTCTATCCCGTCTTCCATAGCCGAGAAAGGAAACCAGTACAGCGAGTTCCGTGCAGCCGGACTTCTCGCCTGGGACCCTTCGCGCCGGGAAATGCTTATCTCTACCCGCTTTGCCGATGTCCCCCAGATCCATCTGGTCAAGATGCCCGCGGGCGCGCGCACCCAGTTGACGTTTTTTCCGGATCGCACCGGCGGAGCCCATTACGGTCCTGACGGCAGTTACTTTGTCTTCAGCAAGGATGTGGGCGGAGGCGAATGGTTCCAGTTCTATCGCTACGACCTCGCAGACGGCAAGGTGACCCTGCTCACGGATGGCAAGTCGCGCAATACGGGCATGGTTTTCGCCCACCACGACAACCGTTTCGCCTACAGCTCAACTCGTCGCACCGGCCAGGATACAGACATCTGGATCGTGGATGCGAAAGATCCTAAGACTGACCACATGCTCCTCCAGTTGGAAGGTGGCGGATGGGGAGTGCTGGATTGGTCTGTAGACAACAAGAAGCTGCTGGTATCGCAAGAGATTTCCGCCAATCAAACCTACCTGTGGCTGGCCGACGCGGCTACTGGAGAGAAGAAATTACTGACGCCAAAGATTGGCGACCAGGAAATATCGTATAGCGGAGCGAGCTTCAGCAAGGATGGCAAAGGCATCTATGTTACGACAGACCGCGATTCTGAATTTCACCGGCTCGCTTACTTTGATCTGGCCACCATGCAGCCGGCCTATCTGACCACAGATATCAAATGGGATGTAGATGAGGTTGAACTCAGTGAGGATGGGAAAACCATTGCATTTGTGACCAATGAGGACGGGGCAAGCAGGCTCTATCTGCTTGACACCTCCAGCCGCAGGTATCATCCGGTTAGCGGCCTGCCTACTGCGCTGATTGGAGCAGTGCATTTTCACCAGAACAGCCGCGATCTGGGCTTTGTGCTCACCTCCGCCCGGTCAACCTCTGATGTTTATTCACTCGATATCAAGACCGGCAAAATCGAACGCTGGACCTTCAGCGAGGCCGGTGGTTTGAATACCTCAACATTCGCCGAGCCGCAGCTTATCCGGTGGCAGTCTTTTGACGGCAGAACGCTCTCCGGTTTTCTCTACAGCCCTGACCCTAAAAAGTTTCCCGGCAAACGTCCGGTGATGATGAATATCCATGGTGGGCCGGAAGGACAGGCGCGCCCCGGGTTCCTGGGACGGAACAACTACTACATCAACGAACTGGGAGTAGCCATTCTTTTCCCCAACGTCCGCGGCTCGACGGGCTATGGCAAAAGCTTTCTCAAACTCGATAACGGCATGCACCGCGACGATACTTATAAAGACATTGACGCGTTGCTGGACTGGATCAAGCAGAATCCCGCTCTTGATGGCGACAAGATCATGATCACCGGCGGCAGCTACGGCGGGCATATGACCTACGCTGTTGCGACTTTTTACAACGACAAAATCTGCTGCTCGCTGCCTATTGTCGGCATTACCAACCTGGTAAGTTTGCTGGAACACACGGAAGCCTATCGCCGCGACCTGCGCCGGGTGGAATATGGAGATGAGCGCGACCCCAAGATGCGCGCCTACCTGGAAAAAATTGCCCCAGTGAACAACGCAGAGAAAATCCGTAAGCCGCTCTTCGCCGTGGTTGGCAAGAACGATCCCCGCGTGCCCTGGACAGAATCACGCCAGATGCTGGACAAGCTCAAGAACAGCGGCACTACCACCTGGTTCCTCATGGCGAACGATGAAGGCCACGGCTACGCCAAAAAAAAGAACCAGGACTTTCTGTTTTATGCGACTGTCATGTTTGTGCGGCAGTTTTTGCTGGGCGAGAACCTGAGCGCAGGTATGCATTGAGGATCAGCTGTACGCAGACTTAAACGAGGTGAAACCAGCTAATCAATTGTGGAGAGAGCCGAGCGGGTGTATTCTAAAGCGAATAGATGGCGAAACAAACACAGCAGCAGCTCTTTGGTGGCTCATGGACGCAAGAGAAGTTGGAGCTCCTGAGTAAGTATTTGCGGGCGTACACGACAATTTTCAAGAAAAATCCAAAAGCATCATTTTTTGAAACCACTTACGTAGATGCATTCGCCGGAACTGGAACACTTGCGATGCGCGACGCGCCTACCGCAGGCATGATGTTTCCGGAACTGCTTGAAGGTGTCGAAGAATACCAAAAAGGCAGCGTTCGTCGGGCTCTGGAGGTAGAACCCCAATTCGACCACTATATTCTCATCGAGAAAGACAAGAAACGCTTCGCTGAACTCGAGAGTATCCGGAGAGAATTTCCTAGTCGAGACATACAGGTAAGAAATCAAGAGGCGAACGAGTTCCTGCAGCGCTGGTGCGAGACATTTAGTACAACAAGATCTAGGGCGGTTGTTTTCCTGGATCCTTTTGGTGCGAACGTGAGCTGGATCACAATAAGACAGATAGCAAGGACCAAAGCGATTGACCTGTGGCTCCTATTCCCACTTTTTGCCGTTAACAGAATGCTGATCAAAGATCGCAAACCTCCCAAGCCTTGGGGTGATCGGCTCACTCAGATTTTCGGCACGCCGGACTGGGAAGCAGAGTTCTATACCGGCCATGAGGAACAAATTCGGTTGGAGGGGTTCGGCGATACCGAACTCATTGAGAAAGTCGCTAACATGAGGAAAATCTCCGATTTCCTGGTGAATCGATTGAAGCAGGAATTTGTTGCTGCAGCTGAACCGCTGATTCTTAATAATTCGCGCAATTCTCCTTTGTACTTATTCTGCTTTGCTGCGGGCAATGAAAAAGGTGCCACAACTGGGCTCAAAATAGCCAAAGATATCCTGGGGCAATAATGGCAGACGGATCTCACATTGAATGGACAGAAGCGACCTGGAACCCTGTCACCGGCTGTACCAAGATTAGCCAAGGGTGCAAGAACTGCTACGCCGAGCGGCTCGCCAAGCGGTTGCAGCGGATGGGTGTTCCCAGGTACAGAAATGGGTTCAAGACAGCGCTTCATCCTGAGGTTTTGGAGTTGCCGAAGACCTGGAAGAAACCACGTCTCATTTTCACGAACTCCATGAGCGACCTTTTCCACAAAGATGTTCCAGAAGAATACATTTTCAGGGTTTTTGGGACGATGAGGGCGTGTCCGCAGCACACTTTTCAGGTACTAACCAAGAGAAGCTCTCGACTAGCCGCAATCTCGACGAAGTTGTCTTGGCCAGCCAATGTTTGGATGGGCGTAAGCGTTGAGGATGCGAGGGTATTGCACAGGATAGAAGATCTTCGGGTGGTGCCAGCGGCAGTTCGGTTCCTGTCCCTTGAGCCGTTGATTGGCAGTGTCGGGAAGCTTGATTTGAATGGCATTCATTGGGTGATAGTTGGAGGAGAATCGGGACCACGGGCCAGAAGGATGGACATAGAGTGGGTAGAGGGCATTTTCACACAGTGCAGAGCGGCCTCGGTCCCCTTTTTTTTCAAGCAGTGGGGAGGGGTAAGGAAGGATTTGACGGGACGCCTCTTACACGAGAGGACCTATGACGAAATGCCAATCCAATTGGCATCTTAACTCGCTCAGGCCTTCACCGCCTCCACGCCCAACGCTCTCAACAACCCACCCACCTGTTCCATCACTGCCTCTGCCTGTGTTGATTTCAGAATGAACTTCAGCACGCCGCCGGGGGTGAACTGAGCGCCCCGCGTCTGCGCGACGAATTTCGCCAGGCGCTCCGGATCAACTGTTGCCTGCTCTGTGAACTTGATGGTTACAGTATCGCGTTTGCGGTCAATATTCAGCACGCCTGTGCGTTCGCATAGCAACTTCAAGGCAGAAGCGGTCAGCAGGTTGCGCACCGGAGTGGGAATCGGGCCGTAGCGGTCCTGGAGTTCTTTGCGAACGTCCTCAAGCTGGGATTCGCTCTCCACTCCGGCTGCCCGCTTGTACATACGCAGGCGCTGATTTTCCTCCGCGATGTACTGGGTGGGAATGCGCAGATCAATGCCCAGGTTCATCTGCGTGCTGGGCCGCTCCAGCACATCCTCGCCTTTCAGTTCGCGGATGGTGCGCTCCAGCATCGAGGTATACATCTCAAATCCCACGGCATCCACATGGCCGCTCTGCTCGCCGCCCAGCAGGTTTCCAGCTCCGCGCAGTTCCAGGTCGAGCGCCGCAATCTTGAAGCCTGCCCCGAGGTCGGAAAATTCCTTCAGTGCCGCCAGGCGGCGCCGCGCCACCGGAGTCAACTCCTGTTCGGTGGGAACCAGCAAATAGGCGTAGGCCCTGCGGTTCGAGCGTCCCACGCGCCCACGCAACTGGTACAGCTCAGAGAGCCCGTGCCGGTCAGCGCGATTGATGATGATGGTGTTGCAAAGGGGAATGTCCAGGCCATTTTCAATGATGGTGGTGGCCACGAGAATGTCAGCCTCATGGCGGACAAAAGCCATCATCACCTTCTCCAGTTCGCCCTCTGACATCTGTCCGTGGCCCGCCAGCACGCGCGCTTGCGGAAGCATCTCCTGGATTTTGGCCGCAATCTCATAAATGGTTTCCACGCGGTTGTAGACAAAATACGCCTGCCCACCACGTTCCAGTTCGTGCTCGAGCGCGGACTTAATGAGCTTCTCATCATAGGCGGCCACTACGGTTTGGATGGCCATGCGGTCCTTGGGTGGTGTTTCGATCACGCTCATGTCGCGCAGCCCGACCATGGACATGTGCAGCGTGCGGGGAATGGGCGTCGCGGACATGGAGAGGACGTCCACCTCTTTCTTCAAATGCTTGAGCCGCTCTTTATGGCGGACGCCGAAACGCTGCTCTTCATCCACAATCACCAGGCCGAGGTCCTGGAACTTGATGTCTTGCGAGAGAATGCGATGGGTCCCGATCACAATGTCCACCTTGCCCTGCTCGATATGCTCCGCAGTTTCTTTTTGCTGCCGGGTCGAGCGGAAGCGGCTCATCATTTCTATGTTGATGGGAAACGCGGCGAAGCGGCGTTTGAAGTTTTCATAGTGCTGAAAGACCAGCACGGTTGTGGGCGCGAGCACCGCTACCTGCTTGTTATCCTGCACCGCTTTGAAGGCGGCGCGCATGGCAACTTCAGTCTTGCCATAGCCGACATCGCCGCACAGCAGGCGGTCCATGGGGAGCGGCGATTGCATGTCCTTCTTAATTTCCTCTGCGGCGTGGAGCTGGTCATCGGTTTCGTTGAACTCAAAGGCATCTTCAAACTCGCGCTGCCATTGCGTGTCTGGCGGAAAGGCATGGCCGGCGGCGGCCTTGCGTTCGGCGTAGAGCTTGAGCAGCTCATCCGCCATATCCTTCATCGCCTTCTTCACCCGCGCCTTGGTTTTGGCCCAGGCGGTGCCGCCCAGCCGGCTCAACGGCGGCTTCACTCCTTCGCTCGAACGGTACTTCTGGATCAGGTCCAGGCGCGTGAGCGGAACGTAAAGTTTGGCCCCTTCGGCAAATTCCAACAGCATGAACTCGCCCGTGACCTCACCTTGCTGGATTTCCTTGAGCCCCTGGTACATGCCGATGCCGTGCTCCACGTGCACCACGTAATCACCCATGGTCAGGTCGCGGAAGTCAGACATGAAGGCTGCAGTCTTGGATTTCTGCCGCGGTTGTTGAACAACCATCTCAGAGTCATCGAACAAATCGCGCGCGCCAAATAGCACCAGGTGTGATTCCGGCAGCACCACGCCATCCGGAATCGGTGCGCGAACAATCGTTGTCGTGGTCAGATCACCGGAGAAGTAAGCAGTTTCTTCGAGATAAGTCTCGCTGCCCAGCGCGGGAGTGCGGCTGCCCAATCGGAATGGAACCTGGTACTCGGTGAAGATGTCCGCCAGCCGTTCCATCTCTCCCGTACTAGGCGCCGCAAAGATCACGCGCTTGCTTTCAGCGGTGAGCTTGTTGACCTCTTCCACCATCGCGGGAATAGAGCCGTGAAAACGCATGGCCGGCTGCGAAAGAATCTCCATTCGATAGGATTGCTGCCCTCCCCTGATCGAGTGTTCCTCTGTGACCTCAATGCCCTTCGCGGTGGCCTCTCGGTTGAGGCTTTGATCTTCCCAATGACCCGATCTCTCCAGCCCCAGGTGTTCCAGATCGCCCCCTGGCAACAGCGCAACCCGCTCGTTCCATTCTTCCGGTGGGAGGTAAAGATCGGACGGAACGGCCAGCTTACCGACGCCACTCAGCTCGTGGCGTTGCCGGACTTTCTCCCACCAGCGATGCTGTTCCGTTTTGATGTCCACCGGCTCATCGAGAAAGACCAACGCCTCCGGCAAGAGATCAAACAAGGTATTCTGCGCGCCGGCATTGGCATAAAACTCCCATCCGGGAAAGACCGTCACACCGGTTGCGCTGAGCGCTTCCCGAACAGCTTCGCGCGCGCCCTCGATCCGCCTGCCTGAAAGCAGCGCATGCACTTCCGTCAGCACTTCTTCGCGGACGGGCGTTTCTGCCAGCGGCAGCAGCACAACTTCGTCCACCGGCGCGGCCGAGCGCTGGGTCCCGGGATCGAATTTGCGGATGGACTCAACTTCATCGCCAAACAACTCAATGCGCAACGGGCGGTCAGCTTCCGGAGGATACGTATCGAGCAAGCCGCCGCGCAACGCGTACTGCCCCGGCATCTCCACAACATCCACGGCGGTGTAGCCCACGGTATTGAGGTGTTGGAGCAGGTCATCCACGTCCAGCGAGTCAGCGCGCCGTACTACGCGCGCTAAGCCCGCATAATGTTCCGCGGTCCGCAGGCGCATGGCGGCTGCCTCAACCGGCGCAATGATGATGGAGACCGCGCCACTCACAATCTTCCACAGCGAGGTGGCCCGTTCCTCCTGAATCTCCGGATGTGGCGACAGATTTTCAAAGGGCAGCACATCGTAGGCAGGCAGCTTAACCACCGACTGCGGGCTACACGCGCCGGTAAGCTCGCAGAAAGCCTGCACGACCGGGAACAGAGCTTCAGCAGCCCGGTTGTCCGGAACAACCACGATCACGGGTCCTGCTGACGTGCGGTGTAGGAATGGGATCAGCAGAGCTTTTGCGGTGGGGACAAGTCCGGACAGAGCAATACGCCCCGCAGGGAAAGATGACTCCCCCCTACGCTGTTTGAGATACGGGGCCGCCTGTTGAAATCCAGAGCTCTTTTCCACGTCCGCCAGGACTTCGCGGACGAATGGCAGGATCACGTCTCTATTCTAAAGCACCCAGCATTTGGCCGTCAGCATTCAACCAATGAAACAGCCTGAAAGGAACCCGGGAAGTTGGTAATTCTGTGATTAATGATTTCTGATCTTTGAGTCGTGATTCTTTATGAGTGCAAATCAGGCCAATTACCGTCATCAGTGGTATGGTTTTTTACTTTGGGGAGGCCTGCTGCGGTTCCTGCCTCGGTTTGCTATTTGCTTCCTTCAACCTTTCGGCCAAGGCGGTCGCAATCAGTCCGGGCACCTTGCCGGGAAACGCGTTGATCTCGCCCTGCATGAGCACGATACTGGAAACACGATCGCTGATGGAGTAAGGAAAATTGCTTCGTCTGGAAAATCTGTGGGTGAGAAACAGTATATGGAGCGATTAACTCGACCTTGCGTTTGATTTGCTTGCCCAATAGAAGAGGAGCAGTAGCCGTGGCGGTGGGAATGTGGGAAGCGCGGGGTTGGCGCTTTCCAAGAAAGAGGGAAATCCCGATTTTGGTTTTGGGGATTTTCCTCTTTCG
>Ga0209168_10000713_pt1 | contig 29850 bp, 28 predicted proteins | sample Coa_R1_FD_187156 | JGI IMG/M metagenome (GOLD analysis project Ga0209168, IMG submission 187156) | Surface soil microbial communities from Centralia Pennsylvania, which are recovering from an underground coalmine fire - Coalmine... | ecosystem: Environmental > Terrestrial > Soil > Unclassified ...
GACTGGGAGAACGAAGCCGCTCAGCTGAAGGTCAGATTCCTCGCGGACTTGGGGAAGGTGGCTCTGGGTGGCTTCGCAGGAACTTTAGGTGCGGAGGTCACCCAGCGTCTTGTGAATGTCGGCTCGTTCGAAGGTCTCCTCTTGTTAGGTGGGACGGTGCTTGTTCACGCCGTGGAAAAGCGGGGGCCTGCGGTTATCAAGATCATTCACCAATTGAAAGAGGTTGAACGCCTGCCAGGTTGTTCGCTGGCGCGTCCATATCGTCCATTCTTTAGCATTTAGTCGATAGCACGCCTACAGTGAGGTAGAGGCTAACGATGAAAGACCTCCGTGAGGCACTTAGCAAGCAGGTGGCTCCGAAGCCGCAGATAGTCGAGCCCATTCCGCTATTTCGAAGCCTCAGGATCAAGACTGGCAGTTCGATCAAGGAGATTTGGGCACCACAAGCAGAAGCTCTTCAGGCATGGCACGCCGTCCGCTCGAACAGTGATGTTCTACTGCAACTGAAGACCGGCGCGGGGAAGACGCTTATCGGCCTCATCGTAGCGCAGTCGCTCGTGAACGAGACGAAATCCCGCGTCCTGTATTGCTGCGCGACCAAACAACTTGTCGAGCAGACTCGAGAGAAGGCCGAAGAGGTAGGAATTTCCACCGCGACATACATGGCAGGCGAATGGAACAGCGCCGAGGTCGATCAAAAGGCTGTCGGGCCGTTGATCACGACTTACGCCGCATTGTTCAACGGTAAGAGTATCTTCGCCCGTCGGGAACTTTCGGCGATCATCTTCGATGATGCGCACACAGCACACGATTCGATTCGTGATGCCTTCACACTGTCGATCCATCGCGAGGCGCACCTTGAGATCTATTCGGGTATAACTGGCGCAGTCGCTGACTACTTTAGTGGCGTCAATCGCAGCTATGTCTTCGACACCATTGTGAAGCAGCGCGACCCATCCAGCGTGCTCATGGTGCCGCTTTTTGAAAGCTACCGCCGCGCAACTCAAGTAACACAGTTGCTTCTTCAGCACGGCGTCGAAGACAGTACCGATCTGATGTTCGCATGGAATCACCTGTCGCAACATCTCGACCGTTGCATCGTGCTGTTCGATTCGCAAAAAGTGCAGATCACGCCTCTCTTGCCGGCGGTTCATAAGTTGAACGCTTTTCAGCGAGACGTTAGGCGAGTCTATCTTTCCGCGACTCTACGCGTAAACGATCAGTTCATCCGGACTTTCGGCCGAATGCCGAGTCCTGTCATCAGTCCCGAAGGACGTGCCGGCGATGGTCAACGCCTCTTCTTAGTGCCGGCATCCCAGGACAGTGACCAAGCTGCGCGTGAATCCGCCGAAGCGGCCACGCGCGGAATCAAAGCCGTCATCATGGTGCCCTCTGGGCGCGCGGCCGCAGCGTGGCAAGGCAAAGCGGAGGTGTTCGGCAGTGACGGTGGACACGCGCGGATCAAGGCTTTCACGAATTCAATGGACGAACGGCTCGTCTTCATTGCCCGCTACGACGGAATTGACCTTCCAGATGATGCTTGCCGAGTAATGATCGTCGACGGGCTTCCGACGGGGATGAGCCTTTTAGACCGTTTCTTTGAGCAGCAGCTCGAGCTGGGCGGCGTCAGTGACGGTAAGATCGCCTCTCGTTTCGTGCAGCTGTTAGGACGTACAAGCCGCGGAATGTCAGACTATGGCGCGGTCTTTCTCATAGGCCGGCGGCTACTCGACTGGGTCTTCCTTCCAGCACATCGGGCTATCTTGCCCGAACACATCCAAAGACAGATCGCGGTCGGGGAGCGATTGTCGGCACTCGAGGATTTTACTCCGCGGGAACTCCTTGAGCTCTGTCTCAAACAGGTCGAGGAATGGACGACTTCTTACGAAGAACAAATGGACGCGACGCCTGCGGAGCCCGAGCCGACAATCCGCGATCGAGAAAGCGGAGAACAGCTGGCGCGCGCTGAGCGTGCGGCTTCTGAAGCCATTTGGGACGGCATGCCTGAAAAGGCGGCGCAGATTCTATCGGAGGTGCGAAGCGAGGCATTCAAGCGGGAGCGCTCACTCGGCGCGTGGCTGTTGCACTGGCAAGCATTTGCGACACAGCTCGCTGGAGATGACAATCTCGCGACGCAGCTGTACGCGGAGGCCGCGCGCGCCAAGCGTGACGTCGGGACGCTTCCCGTAACCTCTGCGTCGTCCAGCGCGGTCGAGGAGAGCGCATCTTCGGCGCAAGCGAAGCGAATGTCGAGTCTCCTTCACACGCGCGGATGGAGCACTGTTGAGAGTGAGTTGGAAGTGACGCGCACGGCGCTGAGCGAACAAGCTGTGTCCGCTGCCGTGCACGAAGAGGCCATTCGGCGCCTCGGCGAATATCTAGGGTACGAAGCGTCTCGCCCGGAAAAGGAGACAGGAGGAAAAGGACCGGATGATCTTTGGGTGGTCCCGGGCGAGCAGCACATCCTCCTTTTTGATGCGAAGACGAAGAAAATCAATAAGTCGTACGAGAAGAACCTCATTGGAAGGTCCGCCCAGCACGCGCTCTGGGCCGCTGAGGCGTATCCGCACGCCGAGCGGCTTCACTTTCTTGTCGGGCCTCGGGTGCCCGCCACGCCGCAGTCGACGCCACCAGCCGGGCTACGCATAGTCGCTGCGGCTGAGCTTTCCCGGGTCGCCGCCGACGTTGCTGCCGTATATCGGCGCGCGCACTCGCGCGGCTTACCTCTGTTCTACGCGGCGGAAATACAGATTGGCCTTGAGGAGGCCGCTCTTAATTGGGAGGCGCTACCAAGTTCATGGGATAGCGTCAGACTCGATTCCCTTTAGGGTCCTCACCGTGCCACACGATCTGCCGAGAGAGACCTAACGCTGCTCACCGATTGCGATGAATTCAGGAATGAGCTTCAGCCGCCGAATCACTTCCGCTGCGCCTCGACGGTAAACGGTTAGGCAGACCAGTTGCCCTGCGGGGTCGCGCACTTCCCAATGGCGACCATAGCGCCGCAACTCAAACGGCGCGTAATCCTGCAACGCTGTCCTTTGAAGGCGGTATTGCGGATAGTCGTAGGGCATGGTCAAGTTCCTCCATCCAAGGACTGGGTCGTTGTGCGTTCGCAGCGCTGAAGTCTCGCAATCGGCAATGTACACAACATATGGACATAAGCATCGGGTGTCAAGAGTATATGGACATAACTTTCAAACGCGCCACCGACGTTCTCGGCCTGCCGGCGTCCGAACTGGCGAAGGAATTCGGCGTCAAGGCACAGACCATAAGGCAAATGCGTCTTGAGCGGTCAGCTGCGAATTATCGGTCGCCGCCGACACAGTGGCAGAAACGACTCGCCCTTTTGGCGCGAAGGCGCGGCAAAGAGCTTAAAGACTTGATCGAACAACTGGAACGACAGGGGTAAGCCCAGAAGAAAAACGACTCGGCCAACCGGTCCAGAGTACACTCCGGCACGCGGTTGCCACCGGGTCGCAGGATAGAAGGCTATGCTAATCCCGCGTGCCTTGGGGAGGACAAACAAGGATGGCATTGAAGAAATCGCAACTGTATTCGTCGCTCTGGCAGTCGTGCGACGAGCTGCGGGGTGGCATGGACGCCTCGCAGTACAAGGACTACGTCCTAACGCTGCTGTTCATGAAGTACGTCTCGGACAAGTACGCCGGCAAGTCGGGCGCAGTGATTGAAGTCCCGAAGAACGGCGGCTTCGCCGACATGGTCGCGTTGGTAGGCGACAAGGAGATCGGCGACAAGATCAACAAGATCATCGGGAAGCTCGCCGAGGCGAACGAACTCAAGGGAGTCATCGACCAGGCCGACTTCAACGACGAAAGCAAGCTCGGCGCCGGCAAGGAAATGCAGGACCGCCTGTCGAAGCTGGTTGCGATCTTCGCCGGTCTCGACTTCCGTGCTAACCGCGCCGAGGGCGATGACCTGTTAGGCGATGCCTACGAGTACTTGATGCGCCACTTCGCCACCGAGAGTGGCAAGAGCAAAGGGCAGTTCTACACGCCGGCCGAAGTGTCGCGCATCATGGCGCAGGTCATCGGGCTCGATCGAGCCCCCACGATGGATCAACCAACGGTATACGATCCAACTTGCGGGTCGGGATCATTATTGATCAAGGCAGCGGACCAGGCGGCGACGGCGAAACTCGCGATCTACGGCCAAGAGATGGACGTCGCAACATGGGCGCTGGCGCGTATGAACATGATCCTGCACGGGCATCCCACATCGGAAATCTGGCGCGGCAACACACTCGCCGCTCCGCACTTCAAGAACAAAGACGGCAGCCTCAGAGCGTTCGACTTCGCCGTTGCGAATCCGCCGTTCTCGGCGAAGGCGTGGTCGAGCGGTCTGGATCCTGCGCACGACGAATTCGCTCGCTTCGAGTTAGGCGTCCCACCCGCAAAGAATGGCGACTACGCCTTTCTGCTGCACCTGATTAAGTCGCTCAAGAGCAAGGGCAAGGGCGCGATCATCCTACCGCACGGCGTCCTGTTTCGCGGCAACAGAGAAGCAGAGATCCGAAGGAATCTAGTAAGGCGCGGCCTCATAAAAGGCATCATCGGGCTGCCGCCGAATCTATTCTACGGCACCGGTATCCCGGCGTGCATTGTGGTAATTGATAAGGAGCACGCGCATGCGCGCACCGGCATTTTCATGATCGACGCGAGCAAAGGCTTCCTGAAGGACGGAAACAAAAATCGTCTGCGTGCGCAGGACATCCACAGAATTGTGGACGTCTTCAACAGGCAGGTCGAGATGCCAGGATACTCGCGCATCGTACCGATGACGGAGATCGCGAACCCCGCTAACGATTACAATCTCAACATTCCGCGGTACATCGACTCCGCCGAACCTGAGGACCTCCAGGACCTCGACGCGCACCTGAACGGCGGCATCCCAAATCGCGACATCGACGCGCTTGGAGACTATTGGAAGGTGTTTCCGTCTTTGCGTAATACATTGTTTACGAAGTGCAATCGCGCAGGGTACAGTGACGCGCTGCTTGAACCGGCGGGCGTGAAGCAAGCGATTCTCGAGCACGCAGAGTTCAAGGCGTTCGCTGAGCGAGTCAGTGCGGTGTTCGAGTCCTGGCGTAGGACGCACGAGCGCACGCTCAGAGCGCTCAAGATGAACGACATCCCGAAACCACTCATTCATACCCTTTCGGAAGACATGCTCTTACGATTCGCTGGCTTACCGCTTCTCGACCAGTACGCCGTCTATCAGCAGTTGATGGACTACTGGACGGAGGTAATGCAGGACGATGTGTATCTAATCGCGGCAGACGGGTGGGTGAAGGCGGCGAAACCGCGCGGAATAGTCGAAGACAAGGAGCGCAAGATCAAAGAAACGCCAGATCTCGTGGTCAGACGAAAGAAGCACAAGATGGATCTGATTCCGCCTGCGTTAGTCATCGCGCGATGGTTCGCAAAGGAACACGCTGTGATCGGGACACTTCACGCTAGACGCGAGACGGCCGTGCGCGAGCTGGAAGAATTCGTCGAGGAGCACACCGGCGATGAAGGACTTCTTACCGACGCGGTGAACGAAATCGGAAAGGTCACCAGCGCCGGACTAAAGGATCGGCTAAGGGCTCTTAAGGACGAGCTAGAGGGCGACGCGCAGCGTGATACACTAACAGATTGTCTCGCGCTCATCGAAGCTGAGTCCGAAGCGAGCAAAGCGGTCGGCCAAGCACAAGCCGCATTGGATGAAAAGGTTATGACTCAATACGCGAAGCTCACCGAGGACGAGATAAAGAACCTCGTGGTCGGTGACAAGTGGCTCACGAGTCTTAGCGCTGCGATCGAGCGCGAAGTGCAACGGCTCACACAGCACCTTGCGCGCCGGGTGGAGGAACTCGAAGGGCGATACGCGCAGCCGCTGCCTGCATTGGAGCGCGCGGTCGATGTCCGGAGGGTGAAGGTGGAACAGCACCTGATCTCAATGGGGCTCACATGGCATTGAGCGCGCCTTCAAAGCAGCCGAAATACGATCTACGCGCGTCTCCAACGCAGACAACTGATACAACGGTTGCCCTTCCAGAGGGTTGGAAGCTCGTGCGACTGGGAGATCACGTCCGGTTCCTTCGTCACGGCACGAATTCTCGAGCAGAGCTCACGACTGATAGCACCGTGAAGTATCTGCACTACGGAGATATTCACACGGCCGCGGACGTGTTGCTGGACCCGCATGCGCGTCCGATGCCGAGGCTGCCCCTCGACAGCGCAAGCGGACTCGATAGGCTCGAAGATGGCGATCTAGTACTCGTTGACGCGTCCGAAGATCTCGACGGTGTCGGCAAGTCCGTTGAAATAGCCGGAGTGCAACACGATTTCGTTGTTGCAGGTTTACACACCATCGCTGTCAGATTCGACCGGGCCGTGCTTGCAGACGGTTACAAGGCGTATCTCCAATTCTGTCCCGCATTCCGCAATCAGCTCCGCAGACTCGCTGCAGGTACGAAGGTGTTTGCGACGAACCGCTCGCATATAGCGAGCGTCGAGCTTCCGCTGCCTGGTGTGACCGAGCAACACGACATCGCCGAGGCGTTGTCGGATGCGGATGGGTTGCTCGGAGCGTTGGAGACGCTGATCGCCAAGAAGCGAGCAATTAAGCAAGCAACCATGCAGCACCTCCTCACTGCCTACACTCGGCTGCCGGGGTTTAGCGGCGAGTGGGAGACAAAGCGGTGGGGAGACACAATTACTGACTGTTTCAGCGGAGCCACTCCCCGACGGGATCGCCCAGAATTCTACAAGGGTACAACGCGATGGATTACAAGCGGGGAACTCCACTACAACCTCATCACTGACACGGCAGAGAAGATCAGCGACGAAGCTGTCGCGGCAACGCACCTCACGATCCTTCCGCCGGGAACGTTCCTCATGGCCATCACGGGACTCGAGGCAGAGGGAACTCGCGGTGCATGTGGGATTGTCGGGGCGCCCTCCGCAACAAATCAATCTTGCATGGCGGTGTTGCCCGCAGCGGGTCTTCTGACGGAGTATCTATTCCACTACTATGTCTTCCGCGGTAAGCCGCTCGCGCTCCAGTATTGCCAGGGAACGAAGCAGCAGAGCTACACGGCGACGCTCGTCAGGCAATTGCCAATTGATCTCCCACCAACAATCGAGGAACAAGCGGCCATCGCCGTTGTCCTCTCCGACATGGACGCCGAGATCGCCGCACTCGAAGCTCGCCGCGACAAGACCCGCGCCATCAAGCAAGGCATGATGCAGCAGCTCCTAACCGGGCGAGTGCGCCTCGTGCCCGCCGACTCCCCTGCGACGTGACAGCGATCCGCATCTTCGTCAGCAGCGTGCAGAAGGAGTTCACCGAGGAGCGATTGGCGCTCCGCGACTACCTGCGTGGCGATGCCTTGATGCGGAAGTCCTTCGAAGTGCTCCTGTTCGAGGACGTGCCTGCCTCGGAGCGTAGTCCCGATAACGTCTATCTCGACGAGGTCCGTCGCTGCGATGTGTACGTCGCTCTCCTCGGAAACGAATACGGCTTCGAGGATGCTGAAGGCATTTCGCCGACCGAGCGCGAATTCGACGCGGCGACGGCCGAACGCAAGTACCGCCTCGTGTATGTGAAGGGAATCATCGACGCCGCCCGCCAGCCGAAAATGCGCAGCCTGATCATGAAAGCGCAGGCCGGGCTGATCCGGAAACGGTTCAACACGCCAGTGGAACTGCTCGCAGGTGTATACGCCGCCCTCGTCGAGTATCTCGAGCACAAAGATCTGATCCGCTCCGGGCCCGTTGATGCAGCTCCGAATGCGAAGGCAACCCTTGACGATGTGGATGCGGAGCGCATGGCGTGGTTCGTTAGGACAGCCAGCAATGCGCGGGGCTTTCCGTTAGCCACCGACGCGGCGCCGGCGGAACGGTTGGAGCATCTCAATCTTCTCGACGACCAACGCCTAACCAACGCTGCGCTGCTGCTTTTCGGCAGCGCGCCTCAGCGCTTCCTGATATCGTCAGAAATCAAAAGCGCTCACTTTCACAGCACGGAAGTGGCCAAGCCGATTCCGTCGTATCAGGTGTACAAAGGCTCCCTGTTCAAGCTGGTCGATGACGCTGTCGATTTCGTTCTGAGCAAGATCGCGCTGTCGGTGGGTACACGCGCCGAGAGCGTGCAAGCTCCCGTGCGATACGAAATCCCCAAGGAAGTCGTGACCGAGGCCATCGTGAATGCTGTCGCTGACCGCGACTACACCAGCACGGGCAGCGTGCACGTGATGTTGTTCACCGACCGGCTCGAGGTGTGGAATCCCGGTACGCTCCCTCCGTCGCTGACTCTCGAGAAACTTCGGGTGGCGCACGGATCGGTTCCTGGCAACCCACTCATCGCCGAGCCCATGTATCTCGCCGGTTACATCGAACGGATGGGAACCGGCACGAGGGACATGATCAGGCGATGCGTGGAAGCGGGAATTGCAGAACCTGAGTTCGCGCTGACGGACGGTTTTGTAACCACGATCCGCCGCCCGGTGTTGGCAACTACCCCCGAAGTCACCCCCGAAGTGACACGACTCGTCGCCGTCCTGGAGGGCGAAATGGGTCGGGGCGATATCATGGCCGCGCTCGGATTGCGCGACGAGAAGAACTTCCGCGTGCGTTACCTGCAAGCTGGCCTCGCCACCGGCCTGATTGAGATGACTCGGCCGGACAGGCCGCAGAGCGCCCTCCAAAAGTACCGGCTCACGCTGCTTGGTCGCGCGATCCGCGCTCGTGGCAAGACAAAGGATCGACAAACATGAGCGGCGTTGGCCAGCGCGAGATCCTTTCACAGCAGCGCGTGATCGCGTTCTTCAAGGACGCGTTAGGCTACTCCTACCTCGGCCACTGGAAAGACCGCGAAGGCAACAGCAACGTCGAAGATAGCGAGCTAACCACGCGGCTCGAGCGACAAGGCCACAGCAGCACGATCATCGACAGGGCGCTGCGCGAGCTGAACAAGGCCGTCGCGCTAGGCGGCAGCAAAACGCTGTATGACGCCAACCGCGAAGTTTACGGCCTGCTACGCTACGGGGTGAAGGTTAGGCCGGATGTCGGAGAGCAAAATGTCACCGTCTGGCTCATCGACTGGCGCAACCCCGACAACAATGATTTCGCCATCGCCGAAGAGGTGACGGTGTACGGGGTAAACGACAAGCGCCCGGACATAGTGCTCTACATCAATGGCATAGCACTCGGGGTGCTCGAGCTGAAGCGCTCGATCGTGTCCGTCACCGAAGGCATCAGGCAGAGTCTGGACAGCCAGAAGAAGGAGTTCATCGAACCGTTCTTCACCACGGTGCAACTGCTGATGGCCGGTAACGACACCGAAGGGCTGCGGTACGCCGTGATCGAGACAAAGCAGAAGTACTGGCTCCGGTGGAAGGAGGCCGAGGCGCATCCCGCCGCCGGCGACAACCCACTGCTCCGGGAGTTAGGCCAGCTCTGCGACAAGTCTCGGCTGCTGGAATTGTTGCACGACTTCGTCGTGTTCGACGCGGGCACCAAGAAGATCTGCCGATACAACCAATACTTCGGTGTACGCGCGGCGCAGGCACGCGTGAGGCGTCGCGAGGGCGGCATCGTCTGGCACACGCAGGGCAGCGGCAAGAGCCTGACGATGATTTGGCTCGCCAAATGGATTCGCGAGCACGTGAAGAATGCGCGCGTCCTCATTATCACAGATCGCACTGAGCTCGATGAGCAAATCGAGACGTTCTTTCTAGGCGTCGGCGAAGAGATCTACCGGACGTCGAGCGGCGCAGACCTGGTAGAAGTGCTCAACGCCAACAAGGAATGGCTCACGTGCTCGCTGATTCACAAGTTCGGCGCGCGCGACGAGGGCGACATCGACGATTTCCTCGCGGACATCCAAAGCCACCTACCGAAGGACTTTCGTGCAAAGGGCGACATCTTCGTCTTCGTCGACGAATGCCACCGCACCCACTCCGGCAAGCTGCACGACGCAATGAAGGCGCTACTCCCCAGTGCGATGCTGATCGGATTCACCGGCACTCCCCTGCTCCGAGACGACAAGAAGCGCTCCATCGAGACGTTCGGTCCGTACATCCACACCTACAAGTACGACGAAGCCGTGCGTGACGGCGTCGTGCTCGATCTGCGATACGAGGCGCGCGATATAGATCAGAGCATCACGTCGTCCGCGAGAGTCGATCAATGGTTCGCGCTCAAGACTCGCGGACTAACCGACGTGGCGAGGGCGCAGCTCAAGCGGCGATGGGGCACAATGCAGAAGGTGCTCTCGGCACGCGACCGCCTCGAGAAGATCGTCGCGGACATCCTCATGGACATGGAGACGCGCGATCGGCTGGCAAGCGGATACGGGAACGCGCTCCTCGTGTCCGGCAGCATCTACTCGGCGTGTCGATTCTTTGAGATGTTTCAGGAAACCGATCTGGCCGGGAAATGTGCGATCATTACGTCTTATCGGCCGTCGCCGGCCGATATCAAGGGCGAAGAAAGCGGTGAGGGTCTGACGGAGCGGCTGCTTCAATACGATGTCTATAGAAGAATGCTCGCGGCACATTTCAACGAGCCGGAAGAGGCCGCGATGTACAAGGTCGAGAAGTTCGAAGAGGACGTGAAAGATCGCTTCATCCACGAGCCGGGGCAGATGAAGCTGTTGATCGTGGTGGACAAACTGCTTACCGGATTCGACGCCCCGCCGGCGACCTACCTCTACATCGACAAGCAGATGCAGGACCACGGCCTGTTCCAGGCCATTTGCCGAGTGAACCGGCTCGACGGCGAGGACAAGGAGTACGGCTACATCATCGACTACAAGGATCTGTTCCGGTCGCTCGAACAGTCCATCAACGACTATACGGGCGAGGCGTTCGCCGGATACGACAAAGAAGATGTTGAAGGGTTGCTCAAAGACCGCCTAACCCAAGGGCGGGAACGACTCGAGGAGGCGCGCGAGGCGGTGAAGGCGCTGTGCGAACCGGTCGAGCCGCCGCGTGACAGTGCTGCCTATCTCCGCTACTTCTGCGCGGCGGAAAGCGGCAACGCTACCCAACTTGAAGAGAACGAGCCCAAGCGCGTTGCACTCTACAAGATGGTTGCGGCATACCTTCGCGCGTATGCGAACCTCGCGAACGAAATGCGCGAGGCAGGCTACTCGGACGTGGACGTGCAGCAGATCAAGCACGAAGTGGATCACTACGAGAAGGTGCGTCAGGAGGTCAAGCTTGCGAGCGGCGACTACGTCGACATGAAGATGTTCGAGCCCGCCATGCGCCACTTGCTCGACACGTACATCCGCGCGGAGGAAAGCGAGAAACTCTCGACGTTCGATGACATGACGCTCGTGCAGTTGATCGTCGAGCGCGGAGCCAATGCCATCGACGCGTTGCCCGGCGGGCTCCGTGCTAACCAAAGCGCGGTGGCCGAGACGATCGAGAACAACGTTAGGCGGTTGATCATCGACGAGATGGCCGTCAACCCGAAGTACTACGAGCGGATGTCGGACTTGCTCGACGCACTGATCGCCGAGCGCAAGCGGCAGGCGCTGGACTACAAGGCGTATCTGGCTCGACTCATTGAGCTAACGAAGCAAGTGAGCAACCCGGCCACCCAATCGACATACCCGAATCCGATCAACAACGCCCCGCTTCGTGCGCTTTTCGACAACCTTCAAGACGTGCCCGACTTGGAAAGACGGCTCGTCACGGGCCGTGCGACAGCCGAGTTTCGTGTTGGCACCAGCGCCGCGGAGCGCGCGGCGCTCGCACTCGATCGAGCGATTCGTGAAGTCAAGAAGGCCGATTGGCGCGGCAATCGATTCAAGGAGCGCGAGGTCAGGAACGCGGTGCAATCGGTGCTCGGGGAAGATACCGAGCTGGTCAACGCGGTGTTCGACATCGTGTGGAATCAACGTGCGTACTAAGTCGCATCGCCTCGCCATCCTCGGCATGCCAGTCGATGTCGTGCGCAAGGACATCAAGAATCTGCACGTTGCCGTTCACCCACCGACGGGCCGCGTGCGCGTGGCGACGCCGCTACGCCTCGATGATGGCGCGGTGCGCGTGGCCATCATTTCTCGCCTCGGGTGGATTCGCAGGCAGCAAGCGCGATTCATAGATCAGGTTCGAGAATCGCAACGCGAGCTCCTAACCGGCGAGAGCATTTACTTCCGAGGTCGCAGATTCCGGTTGGAAGTCATCGAGGATTCAGGGAGGCCGGGGGTTCGCGTTAGCAACAACTCGCGTATTCAACTCAGATGCACTCCGGGCGCGGATCGCGATCAGCGCGAGGCGAGGCTCAACCAGTGGTATCGCGAGAGACTGCGAGAACAGATCCCTGCCCTTCTTCGCAAGTGGGAGCAGAAGCTGAAGGTCGATGTCGCCGAGGTCCGCATCAGGCGCATGAAAACAAAATGGGGCAGCTGCAATCCTGAGGCACGTCGGATCTGGTTGAATCTCGAGCTTTCGAAGAAACCGGTGTCCTCGCTCGAGTACGTTCTCGTGCACGAGATGACTCACTTCCGCGAGCGGCGGCATGGCGAGGGATTTCGCAAGACAATGGATGTCATGATGCCCGGCTGGCACCTCCAACGGGACGAACTCAACCGCGCGCCGTTGGCCTATGAACGGTGGCGTTCCTGATCGGGCGCGGTAGTCCTAAATACAGGATGATGCGCCCTTGGAGATCCGCTCGTAACTGTGGCGCCAACGATCGGAATTGCGCTACCGGCAGCGTTTGACCCGGTTAGCTATGAGACCGTAAGGATCGATCTACGGTGTTGCCTAACGCTTACCTTCCGCTTCCGAACGGCACAAACGAAACGCGGCGCGTTGCTAGATTCACGGGCTACGAGTTCACTTGTAGATGTGGTGGGCGGCTATCGGAGGAGAGACCACGACGCATCGTTTCTTCTGCGCCAACCAATTTCTCGCTGAGGCTATGCGAACCCCAGCCCACCGTTCAAACTCAGCCGCATCGCTCCAACCCATCGAAATGGGCACCCAAGATCGGCCGGTATTGACGCCTATGGACTCCAAGTAGCCGATTGCGATTGGTAAAGCCACGCTGTCGGCGTCGACGAACCACGAGCCGGCGCTGCCGCGATCTCTCAAGACGGTTGCTTGCGCACTCGATCCGTCGAACCCTAACACGCATACGGTAGCTGACTGCCCAGGCGGGGCGTGAGTGTTCTGGTGTGAGTTGAGTTTCTTCAGCCATTTATCGCGTACGCTCGTCCAGGCAACCGAAGGGTCGGGTGTGGAGCACGGCGGTGGACAATGAACGCATGGGCTCATGTCAAAAGACCCAGCCCACGTGATTGCGGATCGAGTAGCGCAATCGACGCAAGCCTTCAGCGCGCCGATCTGTGTCGGGCAAGGGCTAGTTGGCCGCGTTGTCGCCGTATCGGTGACAACGGTGATTCGGTCGCTGAACTCAGCTGCGAAAATAAGCGTCACAGCAATGTTCCTCGCGGTCTGAGCCGCAACCCGGGCGCGATCGCGCCAAATGCGAATGGCGGCGCAGCCGCCACAATCCAACAGACTAGCTGACAGATGCACGCCGGACGACGGAACATCATCGGCAAGGGCCACGTGGCTGATTGCGCGCCCATGTCCGCGCGTTCGCGCAGGATCCGAGCGGGTCGTGAAGTTGAGCAACAACATGCGTGATGTGATGCACGATCGACGCGATTCGCCACTGAGTTGCATTCCCGGTTCCGTTAGTCGGGTCGGTCCAACAGGCAATTCGCTGATCGCCCTGCGAGAATGCCTGGCCGTCATACTCCGGTCGTCGCGTCAAGAGCCGGCAGTGGCCGTGCATCTGGTCGTGGCCCAGGCCGCTCCCGTTGTTCGATTGCCGCCCGCGAAACACCAGCACCGCGTCGTCGATCGTATAGCGAAGGCTCACGCTCCCGGGAACCTCGGGCGACGGCTGATAGTGAGCACATTGCGTGGTGTAGTCGCCAAAGCCCAACATCCTTTCGGTCTGTGGCGTTGCGGCGTGCTCGCGCCACCAGGTCGTCCATTCGGTCCGTGCCTCGGCGACGACACCCGGCTGAAACCGGGTGAGATCCGTCGGAAAGACGCCAGCGATCACAACTGCCGACGCAAACTGATCCGCGTTGCCTAACGCCGCACGGATCTGTCTATGCGATGTCGCCGCGGGATGGTCTTTCAGGTCGACGATAATATGAACGGTTTGCGCCGTCAGTCCGGTCGCCGCAAGCAGCGCCGTGATGCGGCGTGGCAAATCGGGACCAATATCACTAACCCCAAGGCGCAATCCGCACTCTCCCCGCGCGCGCGGGACTGCGGAAAACGACCAAGCGCTAGTAGCCGACGAGAGATCGGCGAGTGGGATGACTCTCGCGTTCGTGGGAACGCGTGCCGCAAACTCTCTCCAGAGATCGATGCGGGCCCAAATCCCGGTCGGACCGGCAAGCCCGAAGTAAACGAAACTGCGCCTTCCACCTGGAGTCGCAGCTACGGCCGAGTCGAGCATGCGAGCGACGTACTCTTGAGGTGTCTGCGGACCGCGTCGCTTACGGCCGGTAGTGTTGGCGCCCGGAGTCTTCCAGTCGGGAATGAACTCCAGAATCGGCGCGATGCGCTGCCTCACACCTGGGGTGAGCGCTTGTAGCGCCTGCCACTCCGACGACTTTGCGCGGAGAACCGGCGTATAGGTCCGCCAGTCATCCGCAGCCGGGTCGCCTAGAAAGGCATCAATCAAAGCGCACCTCGGGAAAAAGTCGGCGCACATTCCCAGCCCCAACCAACGGACTCAGTAGGCGAAAATTCCGCTTCTCATGCCGCACACGTCCCGCGACCACCGCGGCGCTAACGCCCACTTCGTCGGCTAACGCAACCGCCGCATCCACAGACGGCGCAAAGGCGACCGCGCTCGCCTGCCACTGCTCAGACGGGACGAGGCTCTCGCGCGCGAATTCGTCGGCCTCTCGCTCACGAGGATCGGCCGCTCCCTCGACGTCCAGATCGTCAACGTACTGCGTGACGTCTGCTTCGCCTTTCCCAGTCAGGTGGCGCAGAACGTGCGCGCACTCGTGAAGGAGAGTGAACCAGAAATTGTCGAGCCGATCGTAACGGATGGTGAGCGCGATGATCGGCGTCCCGTCATTGCCGCGCATCGCTGCACCATCAAGGCGCGTGCGCGGGAGATGCGCTTCGACAACCATGATCACTCCTCGGTCCGCGAGCCATTGCTGCGCCAGCTTGGGCCCTTCGTCAAGGCGACTGAGTTGGACGAGACTCTTGATGGCTTCGGGCCTGAACGAGCGCCCATCATAGCGGCGGTGGACCTTTCGTTCTCCAGCGATCTGCCTAACACGCGCAGTCCACGCAGCGAGCGCAAACTCATCCATGTCTTTGCCGCCGCGCACGTGCGTCGACCGTCGGTAGAGTGGCGCGGCCGCAAGCTGTCCGCCGGCCCGCGCGAAGAACGGTTCGAGCAGTTTCCGAGCACTGTCCCGCGTCCACGTGCTCGCGCGACGCGACTCGACCCATCCGCGTGCAATCATCTCCTTGAGGGGGAACCGCTCCCATTGCACGGCCGCCGACTCGGGATCATCATCTGGCGGCGACGTCGCGTTGATCAACGCCTCTGCCGGAATCCCGAGCCCCTCGTGCAGCGCACGGATCATGGCGATGCTAAGCGGCCGCTTACGAGCGAGGATTTCAGACACGCGGCTCCGGCCGCCAAGGTAGGGCTCGAGGTCGCGCGGCTTAAGGCCGAGTTGGTCAACGCGGAAGAGGATCGCCTCTACCGGATCGACGTTGGCCGGCGCCACCGTCCGCGCCTCGTAGTCGGAGAGCAGCACGAGCAGCACATCCAGGCGGTCGCGATCCGGAGTTCCGCGGGCCGGATCGAGATCGAGCAGACGATCCAGCTCGTCGCGCATCTCATCGTAGTCCGCGCGTGAACGAATCACTCGAATGCCGGCCCGAGCCGAGTGTTTGGGATTTCCGTGCGCCATTGCCATATTAGAACGTCCACCGGTCGTATTCAGCGTGCGTGCCGATGCGTCGCACGATAACCGAGCCCGATTGATAGTCGACCGTCACATGAAGACGGTACCGATTGTGCCGGATGTTGAAGACAACGTCTCGCTTCCCGACGAGCGATGCTCTCGGGTAGCGTTTCTTCAGCTCGTGTGGGTTTGACCACTTCGCCGCCAGTACCTCCAATCGCCACGCCTCGAGATCCTGCTTGGCATCTGGGTACTGCTCGGCGAAGTCGGCGAGCAGTACTGCCCCGACCAAGCGCATGGGAGTAGAACGAGTGATTGTTCCCAATTATGGAACATTTCACGGGGGATGTCAAGCCCAAGTGGGCGAGGCGTCGGCAGTCGGCGCCTTAGGACCCTTCCCCGATTCGGGGAATCCCCTGTCGGACGCAGACATCCGTCGCGCGATTCGGAGCGCCTTGAGCGGCGCCGACATCTGCCTCGAGGAAGTGGAATGCTGGCGGGGTTATGCGAGGGCTGACGTCCTCTGCCTATCGGCCGGCGTAGTGTCCGTCATCGAGATCAAGAGCGATCGCGATTCCCTACACCGGTTTGATGAGCAGGCGCGCGTGTACAGGTCGATCGCCGAACGCGTGACTCTGGTTGTCGGCTGGAATCTCGCCGCCCGCGCCCTTCGCATAGCCCCGAATTGGTGGGACGTGGTGCTGGCCGAACGAGACGGGCTATCGGAAGTTCGACTGATTCACATCCGTGACGGAAGTCCAAATCCCGACAGCACCATCGGCGGGCTCATCGCGATGCTTCCGATCGTGGAAGTTCGGCGTCTTGGAGCCATGTTAGGCGTTCCATCGTCGGGAGCACGCGCTGACGTCGTGCGGCGTCTCGCCGCGTCGCACGTTCCTGAGCAAGATGTTAGGGATGCGACAGTGCGTTGGCTAGGCGACCTTGCAACGCGTCGCACACGAACGATGGAATAACCGACCATGGGGGACAGGATCTTCGACATTGGCTATCGAGCAACCCGTACGGAAGCACGTCAACTCGCCTTGCACTTTCGCGCTTTGCTGACCGGAGCCGACAAATATGCGCATTGCGCACCTCGTGGGCCTCGTCGCGATGGTAACGCTTGCAAGTACCACCGCGGCACAGGAGTCACAGCTTGAAGTGGTCATAGCGGCGCCGACCGATAGCGCTATCACGCGGACCGAGGCGGCGATGGCGAACGCGCATCTGTCGATTGCCTCCGTGCAAGGGCCGGTCATTACTGGGACGTACACCGATGGCCCACTCGCAGTGGAGATCCGCGCGACAGTGATCGCCGTCGACAGTGCCAGCCGCGTTGTGATTACCGGTTTCGGCTCGGCACCGGCGATGTTCGGCATGCCGAAAACGCGAGCGCAGGTGACATCCGCGACCGGTGGGAAGGGAAAGAAGGCTTGGGCCAAGATGCAGCAACTCGCGGCCGCACTCGCGTCGGCCACGCATTAGGCAGACATTGTCGCGCTTTAGTAAGCGTTGGCTCACGGTTGTTCCGTCACCGGCGCCGCGATCTAGGGTGTGTCCAACCTTGCGCTCATCTTGGATCCCTACTTCACAGGCCACAGCCTAACGCAATGACCTGGTCACGCTCGCGGCGTTTCATCACGGGTACCGGCGGCTTCGCGCTCGGCGGACTCGCACTGACCTTCGGCCTTACCACTATGGCGGAGGGGGCCCAGGTCGAACGTGCTGGTGCGCTCGCGATCATCGTTGATTTCCTTGCCGCATTAGGCGCCTTCTATTGCGCTGCTGCCGGACTGTGGGGGGCATGGCGCCCCGCAACGACGCGAGCGTCCATTCGCGCCGTGCGCATCCTCTTGAGCTGGGTTGTGCTCATGAGCGTTCTACTCTGCCTTGGCCTTCCACTGATCGCGCCGGCGACCATGACACGCTCGGAATGGGCAAGCTTCGTCGCCCTCGCTGCATACCTTGTCATCGCGCTCGCCGCGATCGTCGGCGTTGTCCGGAAGCCGCGCCTCACCGTCACGGTTCTCGGACTCGCGGCGGCGTACGCCGGACTATCGCTCGCCTACGAAATTCGGAATACCGTCGTGCCCGGGAGGGACCAACTGTCCGGGCCAGCTCCAGCCATCAGCTTCGTGATCGCGGGTAGCCTCTTCGTCGCCGTCATCGCTGCGTTCGTGTTCGCGTGGCCATTGCGGTCAAATGGCGGCGATGCTTCATCTTGAACAGTACAGCGTCCCGTTAGGAACAGCAGGAACCGCATGAGGATCTTCGCTTACATTCTGCTCGGGCTCGCGACTATCAGCTCCGCGGCTCGGTCGCAAGTCAAGATTCTCAGCGATCCTGGATTCCTGCTCGGGGACACGCGAGACTGGTCCCACGCATCTCCGCTTGGCGACCTTCGCGAACGCCCGACCAGCAATGACTATCGCGAACTGCGCGTCTGGGCCGGGTACGGTGAGTTCGGCACGGACGGCATCGTGATCCGGCACGAACACGGCACGTGGAAAGCGCGGTTGGCTGTCATGGTACCGTGCACGCTCATGATCCCAACGTCAGTTCACGATTCCGCACACGCCGCCACTCTTCGGCACTATGAGTACCTGGCGCGACATCGCTGCGGAGGAGCGATCGGAGATTCGAGCCGCGAAACGTACTACGTCCAGACCGACACCTTGTCCCTGCACCGACTCCACGTCGACTCGGCCGCCATCGCGCGCGCCTGGAACGACGCGATCGACGCCGGCATCGCGCAATTGCCGGAGCTCGCGCCACGTGCGCACCATGGACAAATGCTCGATGGGTTGACCTACGTCACCGAGATGCGTGAAGGCGACGAATACCGAGCAGCGGAAATAGAATACCGCAGCGACGCCGACTCCACCGCGTTGGCACGAGTCGACCGTGTGTTGAGAGCTGTCGCGAAATTGGTTCAACGGAAAGATGAATTGCTTCGCGGACTGACAGCGGGGCACAGTGCTGATCCATAACCCTGTGCTGGTCTCGAAGCATTTCGCGCGGCGTTAGGCGCTTCGAGCACGCAAAGCGGTATTGGCGCGCGTGACACGACTGTCCCGGTGTAACCGCCAGAGAGCCACTTGGTGACACCGACGTTGTAGTCGTATCGCGATGGGTTCGAATGTACCAGCAGGCTCAGCTATACTATAGTAGTTCTGGGTTTGTTCGGTCCGGTCGCTGTCTGGAGGCGATGAGAGAGATGCAGGGCCGATCACCCAGCAGTGCGTCGGTCGCGGTTGCTTCGAGAGGTATCCTTACTATATTCCTTGTGTTAATACGATCACATAATAGTTCTTTACGACACAGAGACTATAGTTATGACCAGCGCGAAAGACGATCTCGCCTCTCTGCTCCGCCACGCTCCGTCCGGCGTCATTCGCGTTTCTGAAGCCACCAGGGCTTGGGGCCTGCCAACCTCGTCCGCATCGCGACGGCTGGGCGCACTCACGCGCTCAGGCTGGATTCGCCGCGTACGCCGCGGCGTCTATCGGATCATTCCGGTCGACGCACCTGCCGGAGCCGCCATCCCGTTTGACGATCCCTGGGTCCTAGCCGCTAGCGCGTTCGAACCCTGCTACGTCGGTGGTTGGAGCGCCGCCGAGCACTGGGGGCTAACGGAGCAGCTGTTCGCAAAGACGTTCGTGGTAACGGGAGCACACGTTCGCGCGCGCGATATCACTCTCGGCGGTCTCGCATTTCGTCTCGCGCGAGTTGCGAGAGCGAGAGCGTTGGGCGACGCCAATGTGTGGCGTGGCCGGACGCGCGTGCCCTGCTCGAGCGCGGCCCTTACGATCGTGGATGCGTGCAACGCGCCCGCATGGGTTGGCGGCGTGCGACACCTGGGCGAGATGGTCGGGCGCTTCGTCGAGCAGCGGTCCGGAGACGTCTCTCCACTCACAGCCGCCCTGCGCAATCGCGCACGCGGTTCTGGAGCGAAGCGACTTGGATTCATTGTCGAGTCGTTGGCAACTCATGAACGCGATGCCAAGGCTCGCAATGCACTCGAAGCCGTTGTGTCGGCGGCTCGGGAACGCCTAACGACCGGCGTGATCAAGCTGGATCCAGCCGTCCGTGCGCGAGGCACGATGAACACCGCATGGGGGATCTGGACGAACGTGCGGCTCGATGCCGGCGCGGACCACCGAAGGGCGCGCAGTGATCGCTAAGATCGAAATCGTCGAGCTGGCCGGCGAATGGAATCTGAGACCTGAGGTCGTGGAGAAAGACTACGTGCTCGGTTGGGCACTTGCCGCGCTGTCAAACGACAAACGCGCTGCATGTCCGCCTAGCTGACGGTCGCGAACCCGCCGTCCCGCTCGAGTGGTTCCCCGATTAGGGAAGGCGTCACCCGAGCAGCTCGCGCCATATCGCCCGGTCGGCGACGGCATCGGGATTCGTTGGCAGGATCTTGACGAGGACATCTCGGTCGAGAGATTGCTCGCCACACGATAGCGCATCGGCATGTGCCCACATTTCTCAGGGACTCTTCCCACGAGCAGCGTGCCGTGGCCCCTTCCCTACGACCTCGACGAGGCGACGCTCGATGGTCGTCATGTCTTAACACTGCGAACAGCCGCAGTACGTCTGAACGCGCCTTGACGCGATATATACTAAAGTGTATATTCCCCCGTGACGCTCAAACCGCTGGTTTGCCTTGGCTCGTCTCGCGACGACCTGAAACATTTCCCGGCCGCCGCTCGGCTGCGAGCGGGTTTCGAGTTGTACCGCGTTCAGCAGGGACTTGAACCGCGAGACTGGAAGCCGATGCCGACCGTCGGCAAAGGAGTCGCGGAGATTCGCATCAGGATCGGCCAAGAATTTCGCGTGCTGTATGTGTCCAAGTTTGCGGAAGCCATCTACGTGCTGCACGCGTTCGAGAAGAAGTCACAGAAAACGGCGCAACGTGATCTCGCGGTTGCGACCGAGCGATTGGGGCAGCTGCTCCTGACCCGCGGAGGGAGGTAGTCATGGCGAAAGATCGGCGATATCACAACGCATTTGAGGCAGTCGGCTTCGAGCACGTCGAAGCCGAGCATCTCCGTATCCGCGCTGATCTCATGCTCGAGGTCGAGCGCCTCATTGAAGCCCGAGGCCTCACGCAGGCGGAAGCCGCGAAGCTTCTCCACGTCACGCAGCCGCGGATCTCCGACCTCACGCGCGGCAAAATCGAGCGGTTCAGCATCGATACGCTCGTCGAGATGCTGGCCCGCGCAGGTGTCGATGTGACGGTAAAGGTGCGCCGTGGCAAGCACGCTGCCTGACGAGCCTTGTGGTCCGGCGCGTCGTTGACCAGGCCACTGAGCACTTACCTCCCGGGACTCAGCGTTAGGAGTAGTTGGGCGCGCAGCCGCGCGAAGTAGGCTGCGTCGCATTCGTCACCTGACGAACGCCGATAGTGATAAGAGATCTCTCGAATCGTGCAGGATTCGCGTGAGAGCTGTCATCCGCAACTCCTATGGGCGGCTCGTTGACTATTGACCACTTCCACATCGACTGAATGAGCCAATGCAGGTAGTCCCCGAGTCAACTTTCCGGTCATGGCTCGCTGAGGCGGGTATCAGGCCCCACTCGCGATTGGGATCGTCGGATGTGCTCGCCTTCCAACAAGCCGAAGACCTGTCCCGATTCTGGTTTCCGTCCTTCGTCCCATCCGACTTGCCGGGCTTCGTCCTAACGGCACTCGAAGCCGCGTCGCCGCAAGGGCCTCACTACCTGATGCGCCGCAGCGGCATCGATTGGTATGAGTCCGAACCGGAGACTGCACCCGGATCCAACTTGATCATTGACGACCTTTTGCGCGCCGCCGGCGTGCCAGCGGGTGCTGCCGGCGCGCTGCGATTCGAGAAGACAGACTGGAAAGCGCTCCAAATCGTCGTGCTTGCGCACTATGTCCATGGCTGGAGCGTGGGCGAGGACTTGCACATGTTCGGCGAAGAGCGGGACTGCGCCATGATGACGAGTCATCATGGCGAGCTCCGCGTCGCATTTCCGAGCGATGCCCGCCTGGAACGCTTTCGCGAGCACATGCTGCTGGCGGGATATGACCTCCCGGGGCAGCTGCCAAACGACACCTTCAAGTGTCCAGCGTGGCTCACGGGGCCAGTTCGGCATGGGCCTGCCTAACCCAGCTCGCGGACGACGTCGGCGGGCACCTGGGCGGGCTTGGATCGCGCGATTGCCCGAGGATGTCGTTCGGAAATACGAAGACCGGCTGGACGAGCGGCTCTCACGTCGCAGAGCGAGGTTCTCCAGTACTCTTGGTGCCCATCTACGAGTGGGAGAGCGGGCTGAGTTAGGCCGGTGTCCGCCGTAACGCACCTTGCGGATCGACGCGACGTGGCGAATCTTTGTCCAACGTCGCCGTTAGCCTACCGCCTCTGCCTCGAGAGCTCATGGCTTCCTTGCGAGAAGTTAGGCGTGCAATCAGCGTCCGCCAATCACTCGTCGAACAGATACTTCGTTGCCAGAAGAAATTCGTGTACCGCTCGATTCGCAGAAATATTCGGGACGGCGTCAATCTTTATATCAGCGCCAAACCGTTCGATGACTCGCGCGCCTGGTGAAGAATCAAGAAGCAGCCGGGTGACCTTCCTACTGGCGTCATCGTTGGTACGGTTGAGATCACCCTGTGCGCCCGATAAGTCAGCCACAACCTGTATTCTCGCGACCACGTTTTCGATGAATGACAATCGCGGACGAAGCTGGATCGCTTCGCCGCCATCTCGAAGCGGAGCTGAAACTTGGATCAGCCGAGTCAATTCTTCCGACGGCACGACGCCGATGACCGCGTCGAGAGCGCAATGACCGCCATGCGCGCGCTCATTCCTCTCAAACTTGTTCCTTCGCATAAACGCGAATTATTGTCGATATGCATATGGAAGATCACCGAGGCGGACGGTGGCAAGTACGGAACACGCTATAAGTCGGAGGCTGCGCTCACGGTCCTGTCCCGAATGTAGTTGAAAATCAGGTGCTGCCGCGCGTGAAGCGACGGGTTAGGCCGCGGTGGATGTGAGCACGAGTTTGTTCTGCAGCGCCTGTTTCAGCAAGGGGAGATGCCGGTAGTTCTTCACGCGGCGGAATTGCCGCTCCATCGCCCAGAGTGCGGCAGCGCACCAGCGCAGCTTTTGATCGCTGGTCCGCCAGTGGGTGACCCGATGGGTGCGCGCCTCAAGGCGGCTCATCACGCTCTCGATGAGGTTCGTGGTCTTGAAGCTCACGCCTAACTCTGGGAACACGTCGAGCCGGTGGAGCGTGAGCGTTTCCTCCAGCCCTTCGGCGAGACTTGCCGCCGCCGATTCGTTCACACGGCGCAGCTCGTGGTACAGCCGCTCGAGCGCGCGCTTGGCGTCGGCATACGCGGGATGGGCGTAGGCCGCCTGGAGCTTCCGCCGCCACGCGGGCTGGTGCTGTTTCGCGAGGTAGCTCACGACATTCTCGCGCTTGTGCCACTGACACCGCTGCACCGGCACATCCCCCAGCACCTCGCGCACCGCCGCCCGGAGCCCCTTGGATCCATCCAGGACCACCAATAGCCGCTGCTCGAGCGGGAAGCCGCGCTCCCCGAGCTCGCGGAGAAACGCCGCGATCACCCGCCGATTCTCACTCGCGGTCTGCACGAGGCCCAGGAGGCGTTTCTCCCCCGTCGCGGTGATGCCTAACGCAAGGACCAGCTCGTCGCCGGCGAAGCTCTTCCCATCCAGCACCAACACGAGCCACTCGGCATCGTCCAGCCGCCGCTCCTGCAACCGCCGCAACTCCCGCGCGCTGGCGCGAATGAAGCGCCGCGACACGCTGGACCGGGCCAGCCCGAACGCTTCCGGCACCGCTTCCGCCGCCGCCGCATACTCCCGACAGGAGATCCCGCCTAACACCCGGCGGAAGAGCCCGACATCGTGCGCGCGCGGCTGCTGGAGCGCGGCGTACGTCGCCAGTGGCACCTCGCGCGCCGCGGCCCGATCCCGCACGCGCGGCACCGCGATCGCCAGTTTCTGATCGGCGAGATAAATCGAGCCCGGCTGCGCCCCCCACCGCACCACCGCCGGATGCGCGTCGCCACGGCCATAGCGCGGACCCGCCAACTGCTCCACTTCCCCCAATAGCGCGTCCTCCACCGCCTTCAGGCCCAACGGAATCAGCGCCTGGATCATCGCTAGCGTCACCGGCGTCGTCACGGTGCCATCGTCCAACGGGAGCGCGGCCTGGCCTCCCCCCATCGGGGACTGCTGGTTCTTTCGTGTCTGCTCGCGTACTCTTGGCATGGGTGGTGTCCTCGGGACGGAGTGGAAATCCTTGGCGGGATTCACACTCTTGTACCGCGGCACCACCTGCTTTTCAACTACGACTGGGACTCACCCTGCGCTCACCGCCCCGCGTTCGATGGTTGCTCACGAGCATGTGTATCAGCGTGCGAAGATCGTCACTGCCCTCTTGAAAGAGCCGCACCGTTTGGAAGAGCTGGCGAAGCGTGCGGTCGGCTGCGTGGTCACGCGCGAAGAACACAAGAGGCTCACCGCCCTCGGCATCGCGCGTCCGGAGCTCGATGGTTGGGCACGATATGAGGCGGCCCAGATTCGGGTTGTCGACTGCCAGACCCGGCGTCTCATCGATCTCGCCGAAGCGAATGCCATCCGCGAACCGCCCGATCCGCCGAGCGAGAATTAGCACGCCGGTCACCGAAGAGAAGAACATGACCAGACGCAGCAACGTCGCCACGCGAGGACGCCGCGCGCACATGTTCGACTGCCTGCGTTCCAGATTTCCTCGGTGGCGCCCTCCAAACTGCACTTCGTGAAAAACCAATCTCTCCCACTCCCCCGTATCGTCTCGGCCATTTACGAAATCCGCGGACACCGGGTCATGCTGGATTGCGACTTGGCCGCGCTCTACGGCGTGTCGACGAGTCGCTTGAACGAACAGGTGAAGGGCAACCAGGACAGGTTTCCGACCGATGTTTCGACTCACCGCTGGCGAAGCCTCGACTTTGAGTTCCCAATTTGCGACATCAAACGCGGGCCGAGGCCACGGCGCCCTCGATCCGCAAACAGCCGGCCTGACACGGGGCGTTTGGAACGCGACCGGCCTTGGTCTGATCGTTAGGCGCTGGCCATTGCATCGCCCGTCACGTCCCTCCATGTTTGAGCCAAAGCTTCGCGCGGCGTGTTCTAACGACGTCGCGTGATCGCGCCAAGGAGTGGGCTGTTATTTGGTGTGGTCGACCTAACGATCGCTAAAGGGAAAGCACGCTCTGCGCATTGCACTCGATTCGCTCGCTCGTGCGATCGAGGGATTGCGCGTCGCCGCGCGCGGCCTCAATACTGCACACGCGCCAGTTGCTTCTAACGTTCGACGGCGCTCCGGGAGAAACTTGTCATGCAAGCCGCCTCGTTGCCGCTCGCTCTGGTCTTCTTCGGCGCACTCTGGCTCATCTGGGCCGCTGGGGGTCTGTACTTTTGGTTTGGCTCCAACGCGGTGGACAAGCGCCAGCTATACCCGTGGTTCAGCGGCGCGACCCTGATTCTGATGCTCGGCTTCGCGTATTTCGTGGCACAAGTTCCACTCCCGTTCATGCTGTTTCTTGCGGTGATAGCTGTCGCCGGTACCGTGTTTCACATCCGGATGACCACCTTTTGTCCACGATGCGCCCGCATGATTTATCGCGGCATGCTCGTGGGCCGCGTTGATTACTGTCCCCGCTGCGGTCTCGAGCTCGATCGGCCTCCCAATCCGAACACTGGCCAGTAGCAACCAGCACCGGACGTGCCTAACGTCATTCCAGCATTCGCAGCCGTGGCCGCCCCCACCGTTAGCAACGGACAGGAGTAATCTCACAACGTGCGCGCAGCCGAGATGGCTTTGGCGATGCGTAGTCCGTGAGCACGGCCGTGCCGCCGCACAAGAGCACATTGTCCGGCTTGATGTCGCGGTGGACGATCCCGCGATCGTGTGCGTATGCGAGTGCGCGCGCCACGTCGCGGAGGATGCTCACGGTTTCGCCCCGGAGTGACCTGTCCACGCTCGCGAAGCCGCGCACGAAGACTCTCGCCTTCGACGAACGGCATGGTGTAGTACGGCACACCGTTCGTGTCGCCCGCGTTGAGCACCGGTACGATGTTCCCTTGCTGGAGCGACGCGGCAACTCTGACGACAGTCGCCCACGGAATCAGAGCGGCGGAATCACTATCATCTCGGGCGTCAGATGGTCATAATTGTGGGCCTGGCTCACGATGCATCCTCAGTATCCGAGCACTCAGGTTGCCGGCGCCAGAGCCTCGGGACTGCACGGACGTACGTGATGCGGCGGGGCAGTCATCACGGAGGTACGACATGCGGCAGCTTGGCCTTCCCGATGCACGCCGATCGAAGCGGATGCGCGAAATTGCGCAGTCGAGCGTGGTGCCCGTGCTCCGAGATCTTGGGTTTCAGGGCACGATGCCCAACTTTCACCGCCAGCGATCCGATCGGCTGGATCTCTTCAACGTCCAGTTCAGCAATAACGGGCAATATTTTTTTGCGAACCTCGGCCGCCTGCAACTGCCCAGCGACAGCTCGGGTAGTGTCGTGAAAGCCACGAAAGCGCAGTTGAGTCTGGCGAACTGTCCTCTCGATCAACGCACGCGGTTGGCGACGGATATCCTTCCGCCGCGATTAAGGGGTACACCGGTTCGGGTCTTCGAGATGTGGGATTTCACTGCAGCGTCGGATGGGGAGGCCGAGGACCTCATGCATCGCCTCGCACGCCAACTAAGTGAGTGGCTGCCTCGGTACGCAGATCCATGGTGGCGAGACGACAAGGTGAACGGGACGTTCCCGCAATCACGTATCGGTCCAGCATGATTTCGTGCGAGACGCCGCAAGCCGTTAGGCATACTCTCCGCGACTCCGGTCGTAATGCGCGTGAAAACGCCGAGCATGAACCCGTCGAGATCCTCGGAGCTTTTTCCCCCACGGGCGATCGGCCGGCACCTTCTTCACGTCGACATGCCCCCCGCGCACCCGCAAGCCAGGATCCTGAGCGATCCCGGCGAGCTGCTCACGACCGCGCGCGATTGGTCGCGCGCCTCACCGTTAGGCGACATTCGCGAACGGGCTGAGAGGCCGGGATACTGACCGTGTCAGACTGCCGGCAGCATTCCTGTACAGTCTATCCGTGCGGCCTAACCGGCGTTAGGTAGCGACTGAGCCACTTTGCAGAATGAGTCTTCTTCGATATTACGCTCGCGCCGCCGGCGATCCGCGCCTCATCAGTTCCGTTGCCGCGAAGCTGCGCGCGGAGTGGGATCCGGCCGCAGAATTTGAAGCCCCAGATGGAACGCGAAGGCCAGAGGCGCACGCTGCGGCGGTCTTGGGTATCCTCGCAACCGGCGCCAATACCGCTGGGGTGAAAGGATACCTGCGCCGGGCCGAACAAGCCGCCCTACCGGAGGCTCGTACGACTTCCAAGGAACGCGGTGACCTCGCCGAAGGGATCTGGCGCCTGATGCTCGACGCGGCGGTTCAAGCGTCGAAGGCCGGGGGCCTCGACGCGCCTCCTGCCTAACCAACGCTGAACCTGACGGGCGACCTGCGGAATTGCGCGGGCTAAGAGGTTAAGCCCGGCCGTGTTCAACGGGCACCCGTCGCTTCGGCGTGGTGTGCCGGCTCCGAGCGCGTGGCGCAGCGCGCGCACATCATCGGTCTTGCCGGGCGGCTACCGCCGCCGATGCGCCTTCAACCACGGGTCGAGCGAGATCCGCCAGATGCCGCTTTGCCCCGTGACGTACACGTCGTGCCCGTTGGGCGCGAGGTGCGCCCCCCAGGGCAGGTCCTTGTTGAGCGCGTCGCCCATGTCCGTCACGCGGCCCCAATGATCGCCATCGCGGAACGCGATGCTGAGTCGACCCAACCCACCCTTCACCCGCCCGGTATCGAACACGATGAACGACTGGTCCCGCGCCACCGCGGGATCGTGCAGCGTCGCCGAGGAATCGCCGAGGATCACGCGCTCCGGCGTTTGATAGACGCCGGCCCGCATCGCGGAGCGCAGGAAATGCATCGCCTTGTCGCTCGGACTAAAGCGCATGAAGTAGAGCGTGCCGTCGGCGGCGATGCTCGCGAAGTCGATGAACACGTCGCTGTTGATCAGAGGGCCGAGCCAGACCGGCGTGCTCCAGCCGGTCGCGGTCCGGTCGACGCGCCAGATGTTGGAGCCCGGCGAGGTGCCGCCGCCGCCGAAATAGTTCTGCGTGAGCGGCGCGCCGCCGGGTTGCGGTGGGCGGTCGGAGTTGAACAGCAGGTAGCGGCCATCCGGCGCGACCACGGGATCCTGATCGAACCAGCGGCCGGAGAAGCTCGCAACCTCGGGTTGGGACCAGTGTCCGTTGGTCCGGTGCGAAACCATGATCGTCTTGCGAGCGCCCTCGCTGCGATCGAAGAACACGGTGTTGCCATCGGGCGTGAACGCGGGCGTGTCATCGCTGTCGTCATGGATGATGCCGCCTAACGTGACCTTGACGGGATCGACGCCCAACGGATGTGGCGCCGCCGAGAGGGCGACGGCAACGGCAAGCGCGACACACGAGATACGGATCATGCGGCCTCCAGCAAGAGGATACGTCCGCGCCTCACGACGCTGTTGCCGCGAGCGCCCGGCAAAACTCCCGCGTCGCGTCGTCCGCGGGAAACATGCACTCGATGCGGAGCTCCTCGAGCGTCACATCGTGCGGCGTCCCGAACGTGGCCAGGGTCGAAAAGAAACGCAGCTCCCTGCCCTCGCACGCGTAAGTCGCCGTGAGCAGCGGCGCCGGCCTCGCCCCATCGGGATGCGCCCGCGCCGGCAGGTTAGGCAACGCGAGAATCTCCCGCAAGAGCGCCGACGCCACCGCGTCCGACGGCGCGTGGCGCACCTGGGTCTCCAGGTGCGCGAGCATGTCCAGCGCCACCTCGTCCCAATTCACGAGCAGCGGCCGAAGCCCCTCGTCGTCGAACACCGACCGCATGATGTTCGCCTGCCGCCGGCGCCCGGTGAATTCGACGTGGCCGGCATGTCCGCTGCATGCGAAGCACCCCCTCTGGTACGAAGACGGTGCATGGTGGTGCACGCAGGACCACGTGCGCATCGCTGCCCTCGGCGAACTTTCCGCGCCGCCGGCTCAACAGTGACCCAGGGCGGGTCGTCGCTGCCCTACGTCGCGTTAGGCGGCCGAGCCGAGTTGCCGCTCGAACAGATCGCGGAGCGCGTCTTGCTGCGCGCCGAGCAGTCGCTTGGGGAGGATTCGCGCATTCGACTTGCCTTCGAACAACAAGAAATGCGCGTCTAACTCACGCCAGCCCGAGAAATCGCTCCAGTCCCGATGGATTCGATCGCGCTCCGTATGCGTATCGAAGCCGTCGCTGCTCAAGCGCGAAGTGAAGGGATCATACAAATGTCGCGCGTCCCGAGCGAACCGTCGCGCGGCATTTCTACGGAACACCGGGATGATCGCGAGACTCACGCCGGCGAAGAGCACCGCCGGCAAGAGGCGCGACACGAGCGATCCCCGCGGATTGAGGACAAACGAGGCGATCAGGAGACCGATCGTCCACACGGGCAGCATGCGGTAGCCCGTGCGGCGCCATACCAGAAACGCGGTCATTCCTTTGACCGCGTCCTCTTGGGTGAGTTGGCCTTGGTATGTGATCGGACTTTCATCCACGGCGTCTCCAGTCCTCCGCTTCCGTATGGACGAAGAGATCCCCTCGTGCGAAACGAAGCCGACGTTGTGTCGTTGACCGTTTGCCGACGCGGCGAAGCGCGTCGGATGGATTTCCTGATTGGCTTTCCAAGAGAGCGGCGCTGGACGAGGTATCGAGCGAGCATCGCCC
>Ga0209168_10000716_pt1 | contig 29776 bp, 24 predicted proteins | sample Coa_R1_FD_187156 | JGI IMG/M metagenome (GOLD analysis project Ga0209168, IMG submission 187156) | Surface soil microbial communities from Centralia Pennsylvania, which are recovering from an underground coalmine fire - Coalmine... | ecosystem: Environmental > Terrestrial > Soil > Unclassified ...
TGGGAAATTTTGGGAACTTGCTGGCTGAGATGGGGGATTTGGCAGGAGCGGAATCAAAGTACCAGGAAGCCGCGGAGATCCAAACTGCCAATGGATATCAGCGGGGCATAGCGTATAGCTACTACGGGTTGTCGGACGTGCGCACGGCGCAGGGCAGGTTTGAGGAAGCGCGCTCCTATGCTGAGAAGGCGGCGGCGATCCGCCGGGAAAGCAAAGAACAAGGGACATTGGCGGCCAGTCAGTTGCAGTTGGCGTTCATCATGCTGCAAGAAGGAAATGCGACAGAAGCAGAGCCGTTGGCGCGCGCCGGAGCGGAGGAGTTTGATCGGGAGAAGTCTGTGGACCAGGGAGCAAGCGCATACGGAATATTGGCGATGATTCAAGCGGCCAGGAACGAGGTTGCAGAGGCGCAACAATCGGCGAAGCGGGCCATCAGTCTTTCTCAAAAAACCGCATATAAGCCTCCGAAGTTCGATGCCATGCTAGGGTATGCGAATGCCCAGGCAGCCGGGGGGAACGCGGCAGAGGCAGTGCGCACGCTGGAAAACGTGCGGAGTGACGCGGTGAAATACGGATACGTGCCATACGATTTCGAGTCGCGACTGACAATGGGAGAGATTGAGATGAAGGCCGGACTGAAGGCGGCCGCACGCGCGCGGTTAACCCAACTCGAGAAAGAGAGCCGAGCGCAGGGCTATTTGCGAGTCGCAGAGAAAGCGAAGAACGCCGAATAGATTGTCAAAATGTAATGCGGACTGCGGCGAAGGCCGGAATCAAACCTCGAACTTTCCATCGTGGGCGGCAAGCCCGAGGTCTGAAATCCAAGTCCTGAGTTCTTACATCGGGTCGGTGCGTTTGCGCAGGAAGGCTGGAACATCAAGGTCTGCCTTCTCGAAGTTGGCAATCATGGCATCGCGCATGGCATCCACTCCGAATGACTGTGGCTGGACAGCAGCCATCGGTTGAACCGCCGACTCCATGACCATCGGGGGTGGCGTCGGAAGTGGATCAGGTTCCACCTCCGGTTCTGGTTGAGCTGCGGGAAAATCATCAAAGTCGCGTGTCACCACGAATCCGCTGCGCGTTTCCTGCCGGCGCCGACGCACGTCGGAATCCTTGAAGCCGGTAGCGATCACCGTAATCTTCACCGCATCTTTCATCTTTTCGTCCATGACCGCACCGAAAATAATATTGGCATCTTCATCGGCTGCGCTCTGGATGATCGAACATGCTTCCTGCACCTCAGCGAGTTTGAGCGAATTTGAGCCCGTGATGTTGATGAGGATTCCGCGAGCACCGTCGATCGCTCCCGCTTCAAGTAATGGAGATGCAATCGCCTTTTGGGCTGCTTCGGTTGCGCGACGAGCGCCGTTTGCCGTCGCGGTGCCCATCACGGCATAACCCATACCCGACATCGTTGCCTTTACATCGGCAAAATCACGATTGATGATGCCGGGAATGGTGATGATGTCCGAGATCCCTTGAACGCCCTGGCGCAGAATATCGTCGGCAACTCGGAAGGACTCGAAGAAACCGGCATCGTGCGCGACCGCCAGCAGTTTCTCGTTTGGAATGACGATGGTCGTGTCAACAGACTCCATTAACTCCGAGATGCCGCGCTCGGCCTGCTGCATCCTCCGCTTGCCCTCAAACGCGAATGGCTTCGTCACGACTGCAACCGTCAGAGCCCCCATTTCGCTCGCGAGCGATGCGATGATCGGTGCAGCACCAGTTCCGGTGCCGCCACCCAGGCCAGTGGTCACGAAGACCATGTCCGCGCCTTCGAGGGCTTCAATGATTTTGTCCGAATCTTCGAGCGCGGCTTTGCGACCAACTTCAGGATTGGCGCCTGCACCGAGGCCATTCGTGAGCTTGACGCCGAGCTGAATTTTCATCGGCGCCCGCGACATACGCAGGGCCTGAAGATCGGTATTCGCCACCACGAACTCGATCCCTTCCATGCCCGCGTCGATCATGCGATTTACGGCGTTGCCGCCGCCTCCACCCACTCCAATGACCTTGATCTTGGCGTCGTTGCGGGGATCCTCGTTAAAGCTGATGCGAATATCATTCTCTTTTTTCATGGCCACATCCTTTAAGCAGTTAGCATTCAGCACTCAGCATTCAGCTCTTCAATAGCTCTGGCAAAGCTTGACCGAACCATTCCTGGCTGAATGCTAACTGCTGATTGCTGAATGCCGTCAGGCTCCCTTCTTGGCGAACATTCCGATCAACTTCGAACTCCATCTCGTGTCTTGCAGTCCGCGCGCAATGCGCGAACGATGTCCGTATTGCACCAATCCCAAAACAGTGGCGTACTCTGGCCCTGCCAAGGTCGACGGCATCTTTGCCAACGGGGCGGGCCATGCGAGCCGCATGGAACGCCGCAATACCGACTCCGCCACGTCCATGATTCCGGCCAGCCTTGATCCGCCACCGCTTAGCACGATCCCTCCTACGCAGACATCCAACGTGCCGCTGTGTCGCAGGTTGTCACGAACCATTTCGAATAGTTCGCGCGCTCGCGGCTCTAGAATTTCTCCGACCATGCGCTGCGAAACCAATCGTGATGGGCGGTCGCCGACTGAGGGAACCTCAATCTCATTGGCCTCGGGAATCAGCGTCACTACCACATTGCCGTACATCTTTTTGATCTTTTCTGCTTCGGAGAGCGGAGTGCATAAACCAACAGAAAGATCGCTGGTGAAATGGTCGCCACCAACCGGTATGACAGCGGTATGAATGACGGCGCCCTCTTGAAAAACAATCAGGCTGGTCGAACCGGCACCCATCTCGACCAGGCACACGCCTAGTTCACGCTCGTCATTTCTGAGAACCGCTTCGGCGCATGCCAGTGGCTCAAATACGGTGTCATCAACCTGCACGCCGGCTTTGTTGACCGCAGTGATGACATTTTGCGTCGCACTTGCCGCTGCGGTCACCATGTGGACTCGAACTTCGAGACGCAACGCCATCATGCCCAGCGGGTCGTGAACTCCGCTTTGCTCGTCGAGAATGAATTCTTGCGGCAGCAAATGGAGAATCTCTCGATCAGCGGGCAGTGGTATGGCGCGGGCTTTCTCCACCGCGGAGCGAATTTCATCGCGGGCGATTTCCCGCGCGCGCGTGCCGAACGTCAGTCCGCCGTGGCTGTTCACGCCCCGGACATGCGAACCAGCGACTCCCAGCAAACCGCGCTCGATCGGCGCGCCACAGGTGTCTTCCGCCATCTCGACTGCCTTCTGGATAGAACCCACTGCTTTGTCCAGGTCCACGATCACGCCCTTGCGCGAGCCGCGTGACTCCGCGATACCGTGACCGCGGTATCGCAAGCCGCTGTCGGTCACCTCGGACACTACCACGCAGGTTTTTGCGCTTCCCACATCAATCGCCGTCAAGAACTGCCGATACTGATTAGCCATCCTCTATTGATCCTGCCCCTTGGGGATTGCTGGACTTGGCTTGCTTGCCGGCTTCACGGAAGTGGCCGCTGACGCCGAAGTTTGATTTTGTTTATTTGATTGTGTGTTGGAAGTCGTCTGCAGTTTCGTCGTGGCACTGGCCTTCTTGATGACCGCCTTACGTCGTCGCACCTTCGCGATCTTTTTCTTTGCGGCAACTGATTGAGGACTCACCGGCGCGGTTGTCGCCGGAACTTTCGGCACAGGAGCACTGTGACTCACTAACGCAGCCTGTTTGACTCCTGCAGCCATGGCAGCCTTCGTCGCGGCATACGACATCGGAGGCTCTTTGACCGGCCCAGCCAAATCAGGGTTTACCACGATCTGGTGCTCGTATCGCAAATCCACCGAATCCAGCCGGGCGAACTGTTGCCGCCACTCCCGCACATGACTCACGTAAATCTTGAAACGCTCGATGAAATCGGATGAACCGAGATGTACCAGAACTTCGCCTCCGGGATCCGTGGCCAAGACCTTTACGTCTTCAGAATCGGACAAATCCACTTCGCTCAGATTTTGGGAGTAGCGCGTGCCGCCCTCATCCAGTTCCTTCACCAGATCGTTGTAAATCTTCATCCGTGCCGCGCGGGTCGACGACGGCTCGTTTAGGTTCATCCCCAGAATGACGGGAAAAGAAAATTTTCTTTTCGAGCCGAAGACTGGCAGGTCCATCAGAGCGCCCGTGGGGTCAATCAACAGAATCTTCGAGCCCACTCGCGCAAAAGCTACAGGCGTGCGCTCATGAATTTCGATTTTTAGCCGGTTCGGCACAAAGCGCATCACGCTCGCCGATTCGACCCACGGAATCTGCTCAAGTTGCTTCTGCCGCTGGTCAAGAGGAACAAAGAAAATGTTGCGACCGATGTCCTCGCCCATCACTTCGATGACTTGCGAGCGGTTGACATTGCTGAGGCCTGATACTTCGATCTCGTCGCTCGATTCCACGCGGAATCGCCATGAGTGCTCGCCATAACGATAAAGCGCACCTATTGCGAAACCAGTAATGACTAAGATGGTTGCGGCTAGCAGCGCCCAACTGAGCCGGGTGGCAGTCTTTCTCGGGAGAGCACCCCGGCGGACCGAGACACGCTTCTGGCCGCGCAGGAAAGGCGATTCTTCATCCACATCCAAGTCGAGCAGCCGCGCATCATCGAGCGCGTCGGCAGGCGCGGGGCGCGCCGTTTCGACGGACAAGGGATACAACTCTTCCTGCGAGATGGTGGAACTGGCTTTCCTTGCCATCAACCCAGGTTAGTTGTCGACAGCGAATCGCTTGAGCGAACTAACTATAACTGCTTTTCGCGAATTGAGATAGAGGGAAATTTGGTGCTTTTGCACAGAAGTTGGTGTAGGCATGCGGTGCCAGGCGGCACACCGCTCCTTGACTCTTGATGTATACTTCCCCGTCGCTTCGAGGGGGAGCGTCCAAAGGACTCCTATGCCTCGAAACGCCGATCAGTTGCGGTTTTCCAGCGTCATCCTCTTGTCCTTGGCATTCGCCAGCACTGCTTTCTCGCAACGTGTCTACACCGTTGCCGGTGGCTTTGTGGGCGATGGCGGGCCCGCCACTCTAGCCAGCCTCTCCGATCCGCAATGCGCGGCCTTTCGATGCGCACGGAAATCTGTACATCGGCGACACCGGGAATAACAGAATCCGGCGTGTTGACCGCAGGGGAGAGATCATAACCATAGCGGGAAACGACAACTGCGGATTCACTGGTGACGGCGGCCAATCGTACAAGGCCGAGATTTGTGGTCCGTACGGGGTGCAGTTCGACCCAAGCGGAAATTTATTTCTTTCTGACAATGGCAACGCCCGGGTGCGTGAGATCACACCTGCCGGGATCATAACGACGATTGCTGGGAATGGTTCCTTCTCGTATTGCGGGGATGGAGGTCTTGCAACTCTGGCGTGTGTTAATTCCCCGGAGGAGTTGGCCATCGCGAACACAGCGTCAGACGAGCTGATTTATATCGCCGATACGTACGATTGCCGCATTCGCGTGGTCAGCATGAAAACTGGAGTTATCAACACCGTAGCTGGAAATGGAATTTGTTCCTATAGCGGCGACGGTGGTCCCGCTACTGAGGCATCCCTAAACCTTCCCTATGGGGTGGCGGTTGATCCAAATACGAATAACCTTCTTATTTCGGATACGCAAAACAATGTCATACGCGAAGTCGACACTCAGACAGGAATCATCAACACGGTATATGGAAATCCTGCCTCAGCCTGCTCGGGTATTAATCAGTCGGAGTTGTGTTTCCCAGAGGGTCTGAATTTCGACCGTCGTGGGAATCTGTACGTAGCTGACAGCGCGGAAGGTCGAATTCTAAAGCTAAATGACAGAGTTGCGGTTATCGTGGGAGTCAGTGATGACTTTGGTTTCAATGGCGATGGTATTCCGGCTACCGCTGCGTTCCTGAACAATGTCAGCAGCATTGCCGTGGACAACAGTGGCAATCTAGTCACCGTCGATGCCGGCAACCAGCGAATTCGGTACGGAGGCGGAGCACAACTGATTACCACAGTGGCGGGTGGATACATCGGCGACGGCGCACCGGGCCCGAAGGCTAATATCAATTCTGGCGGCATTTTCCAAAACGACGCTGTCGATAGTGAAGGCAACCTCTACATCGCTGATCCGCAGAACTTCCGCATTCGGAAAGTCACCAGAAAAAGTGGAATTATCTCAACCTTCGCGGGCAGCGGGTTTTCCGGCTACACCGGCGATGGTGGACCTGCTACTCAGGCAAAGCTAAATTCTCCGCAAGGGGTAGCGGTCGATCGGAGCGGCAATGTTTTCATAGCTGACACAAACAACTTCGTTATCCGAAAGGTTGACACCAACGGGCTGATCACAACATTTGCTAGCGAGCTTTTCATTCCCTCAGCTATGGCGTTCGATCCCGCGGGTAACTTGTACGTGGCGGATTACGTTTTCTGTACCGTGTGGGAAATTACTCCGAGCGGAATTGGGACCATCATCGCTGGCGAGGAGTTCCAGTGTGGGTACAACTCAGACGGAATTCCGGCAACCGAGGCTATGTTGAACGAACCTACAGGAATCGCTGTCGATGTTTTTACCGGTGAGCTTTACATCGCGGATGCGAGCAGTAATAGGATTCGGGCGGTCAATCAGCAGGGTATTATCAGCACCGTCGCTGGAAACGGCACATGCGGATACAGCGGCGATGGTGGTCCTGCTGCCGATGCCATGGTCTGTTTCCCTCTGGGCGTCGCTGCAAACGGAAGGTTCGGGTTTTACCTCGCTGACCTCGGGAACGAGAGAATACGAGCAGTAGACAGATCAGGAGTAATCTCTACCTTCGCCGGGACCGGCATCTATGGCTACAACGGCGATGGCTTGCCAGCCGCCGAAACAAACATCTCCCCAGGATGCTTGGTGACAGATTCGAGCGCCGATCTTTTCTTCTGTGATGTTGGCAGCTATCGGGTGAGAATCGTGCATTAGTTTGCGCGAACGCACGGCCTGCTGCTCCCCCGGGTGAACTGTTTCGCGCCGAAATGTGCCAAAACTACGCCGCGGCCTTCTTCGTCTTGCTTCCCGTCCCCTTCGCAATTCTCTCGATCTGCGCCAGGTGGTTTAGATCGTGCCCCGCGAACATGCGAACAACATGCGCCAAGGTTTCCTTCCCGCGCTCCTGGTGCATGCCGTGGTTCTCCCACACATTCTCCGGCAGGGCCTTCAACATACGCAGGTTGTTTCCCCGCAGAGCGCGAAAGGCTTCCAGCGAAACTTTGGGATCGCAATCCGCATAGTTCAAAACGTCAGCCCAAACGTCCTGGTCAAATGGTTGAATCGTGACGCCATTGCTCCCGGCGATCAGTCGCATGCGGAATCCACCGACCAGTTCCGCATCGGCCAAATGCGCCAGAACCTGTGCGATCGACCACGTTTTCGCGTCGGGCTTGTAGGTTAATTGCTTCTTGCTGAGAGGCTTGATCAGTTTCTGCAGTTTCTTTGCGGTTTCCTGCTGGATTTTGAGCGGATCTTTACCTTCGAGATGACCCAGAATTCGTTGCGTGTACTGCTGAGGTGTTTCGGCCATGGCTCCTCCACGAAGTCAGATGTGTGTTGGAGTAACCGAACTTGAGAAAGGAATCAGAAAATTTGCAGACCTTAGATCTCGTCGTCGCTGACGACCACGGGCGTTTCCGGGATCTCGATCTGGGGAATCTGGATTGCGGGCATTTCGATCGCCACTCGTTGCCGCGGGCAGATCACCCGCATCTCCACACGCCGCATATTCTGCAAGGCCATGATCCGGGCGCGCTGCGCTTCCACCCTGGCACAAGCAGCTTCCTGGCGTGCAACCATCGTTTGTACCGAGGCCAACTGCGCTTGGACTCGTGCACCGGATGCTTCGGCATCGGACCATGGCAACGAAGTCCTGCTAAACATGGCTTCCGCCATCGCCAGCGAATGCGTCGCTTCGCTAGATAGCTGCTGCACAACTGCTAATGCCCGTCCGTTGAGGCATTTCTGATCGATCTTGTTCATGAAGTGGTTTCCTGCCACCAAAGCCATCAGGCCAACCGCCATCCAGTAGGTTGCCTTTTCGGACGCCATGTTATTGCTCCTCAACCGATTATGGGGATTAGACGGGACAGCCACAAATTCGTTACCCGGCCTGTTTCCACATTGTTATGTACGGGTGAGATTGGCCGAAGGTTCCACGGCTAGGCTTGAATCCCAGCCAGACTCTTCTGGTTGGCTGCCTTGGTCTTAAGGGCTTCGAGGATCATTGGACCTAACTGCCAAACGCTGCCGGCCCCTAAGGTCAGGATCATGTCGCCTTCCCGTGAGATATCAATAGCTTGCTCCACGGCTTCCGGGAAGGACCCAACGTACCGCGCTCCGGCGACTTTCCGCGCCATCCCTTCTCCGGTTATACCCTCAATCGGCTGTTCGCTGGCGGCGTAAATGTCCAGAACCAACAGGTTATCAGCATCGCTGAAGGCCTTCCCGAACTCCTCCATCAAGTCGCGGGTGCGGGTATAGCGATGCGGCTGGAAGATGACGTGGATTTTGCGAAAGCCGCATTGGCGGGCCGCCGCGAGCGTCGCACGAATCTCCGTGGGATGATGACCGTAATCATCGATGACACTTACGCCGTTCACCTGGCCGCGCAACTGAAACCGCCGGTCCACGCCGCGAAAGCTCTTCAGCGCGCTACGAATCTGTTCCACTCCTATATCCAGACCGATGCCAACGGCAATGGCGGCCGTCGCGTTCAGCACATTGTGCACTCCCGGCACGTGCAATTGAAATTCGCCCAAGTCTTTATTTTTATAAGTCACGCAAAAGCGGCTCATCGGACCGTTCGCTTCGACCGCTGCCGGGATCTTATGCGTGATGTGGAAGTCGGAGCCGCGCTTGGTCCCGTAGGTCACCATGCGCCGTCGCACCTGAGGGAACAGTCGCCGCAGCACCGGGTCGTCGTTACACACCACCACAACTCCGTAGAACGGCACGTGATCCATGAATTGAAGAAACGTACGCTTCACATCGACCATGTTGCGGTAACAGTCCATGTGTTCTCGGTCAATATTGGTGACGACTGAGAGGATGGGAGAGAGTTTCAGGAACGAGCGGTCGCTCTCGTCCGCTTCAGCCACCAGGTACTGGGACTTTCCCAAGCGTGCGTTCGAACCAAGAGCATCGACGCGCCCCCCAACGACGACGGTTGGATCAAGCCCACCGCCCGCCAAGACCGCCGCAACCATCGACGTCGTCGTGGTCTTTCCGTGCATCCCGGCGATGGCAATCCCATATTTAAGTCGCATCAATTCGGCCAGCATCTCCGCACGTTGAATGACGGGGATATGCAGCCTGTGTGCCTCGGCCACCTCGGGGTTTTCTGTAGAGATCGCAGAGCTGGTGACTACTACCTCGGCGCCCGCGACATTTTCCGTGCGATGCCCTTCGAAAACGGTCGCGCCTAGTCCTTCCAGTCGCTGTGTGATCGGCGAATGCTTCAGGTCGGAACCGGACACCTTGTAGCCAAGATTCAATAGCACCTCGGCAATCCCGCTCATGCCGATGCCGCCGATCCCTACGAAATGAATCCTCTGAATTTTGGCAAACATCGAAAATCTTCCGCCGCGGATCTAACGGTATTCACGCGCCATCCGTGGCTAGTTCTTGCTTCTCATCAGGCTAGCCGCCATCTCTGCGATTTCGCGTGCTGCGTTGGGATGCGACAAGTTCCGCGCCGCATCTCCCATCTTCGCGAGCCTTTGGGCATCTCCGAACAATGACGCTACCGTCTGGATCAAACTCTCTTTGGTCAGCTTCGACTCTTCCAGCATGACCGCCGCACCGGCGCGTTCCAGGGCTTCGGCGTTGCGCTTTTGATGATCATCCGCCGCTCGCGGAAACGGCACCAGAATCGCAGCTTTTCCAGCCGCAGTTATTTCGGCAACCGTGCTTGCGCCGGAACGGCAAAGCAGCAAATCGGCCCTCGCAAAATAACCCGGCATATCATCAATGAAACGATACGCCTCAACTCTTCCGCCAAGATTCGCATACGCCGCTTGTGCGTCATTATAGTCGCGCTCTCCGGTCTGATGGACGATGTGAAGGTCCGGCACTCGTGCCTGCAACTCTGCTGCTGACTGAATCACCGCCAAGTTGATGGCATGCGCTCCCTGGCTTCCGCCAAAAACGAGCAGGCTCGACGCAGCTGGCTTCCCGGCGCGTTCAAAGAAAGCTGCACGCACCGGGACGCCCGTCACCTTGCAGCGGCGAAAATATCTTCCAGTCTCCTGAAAATGCACAGCAGCTGCCGACACGAATGGTGCCACCACTCGGTTCGCAAACCCAGGCACGAAATTCGGTTCAAAGACAAGAGTCGGAATTCGACGCACAATCGCCGCCAACATCGCTGGCCCCGAGGCGTATCCACCGACCCCAATCACCACGTCCGGACGAAATTCTCCCAGAATGCGACCGGAATCCCACACCGCTCCCGGCAGGCCCAGGGAAGTCTTCAACCGCGTCGCGAGACTCACGTTTTTGAGCGCGCCGACTTGCACCAATCTAAGGGGAAATCCCGCCGCCGGAACCAATCGGTTCTCGATGCCACGCGCGGTCCCAACAAATAACACCTCAGCACTAAATTGTTGTTTGAGTTGCTGCGCGATGGCGAGGGCCGGGATCACGTGTCCACCCGTCCCTCCTCCCGCCAGAATGGCCCGCATGAAATGACTATAAACCGGTAGGGACTTTTGTATCTCTTGACCGTATCTACTACCGAGACTAGTATTGCGCGGCTAGGTTCGCTTAACTCAGTTCCGTTTTAGCCACGTCGCAGGTTCGTGTTCACCGCAGCGGAATTCATGACTCAGGAGAATGAAATGAAATACGCCTCCGCGATCACTTCTGTGATCGCTACTTGTGTCTTACTCACGTTTGGAGCAGTAGTTACCCCAGTTTTTGCGCAAAACAATGATTTCAACACCCGCCCTGTCCCTGCAGTGCTGGCGCCGGTCGGAGCTGGTCCATCGGTTACCATCACGCCGAACGCAAACGTCACCAATGAGAACGGAGCGCAGAGTGAAACCAGTGTGGCTGTCGACCCAACCAACGCTAACCATCTATTATTCAGCGTGAATGACCTCAATCAGCCCACGGGCGCTGGCGCGGTCGTCTGGGAATCGACCAATGGTGGAAGAACGTTCACTAACTTCAATCAAAACCCCAACGGCTTCTGTTATGACACCTGGCTTGATTTCAACACGAACGGCGACGCTTTCATGTCCTACGAATGTTCCGATCAGCGCATCGCCTACAAAAAGGCAGGCAGCAACACATGGAACTCGACCTTGCTGACGATTGCCGGTGTCGCACCCGATCGCGACATGGTTCACGTCGACAACGCTCCTAATAGTCCTTTTAAAGGCAGCGTTTACATCGGCTACGATGACAACGGAACCGGCAATACTCCGTACGTGCTTTATTCACGAACTGGATTTGGAAGCTGGAATCGTAGCGCTGCCATTCCGGCGCCCGCACCGACCATTGGTGTGAACGTCACCAGCGGTCCGGATGGCGCTGTGTATGCTACCTGGGAAGACTACGGCAACCAGAAGCTCTATGTTTCAACTTCGACCGATGGCGGTGCGACCTTTGGCTCCGCAGTTCTAGTTACGAAATATCGCTTAAACACAACCGGATTCTTCGTCTTTATTCCGCCGCAGAATTCGCGCGGAATTCTGCCCATGCCGTTCTCTGCCACGGCTCTGAACGGTGCTCACGCCGGCCGCGTGTTCATCAGCTACGCGGACCAGGATCCTGCGGGCAGCAACCTCAATATTTACGTTCGTCACTCTGACGATCACGGAGCTACCTGGTCGACAGAGACCAAAGTTAACGACGATACCACCCACGCCTATCACTTCCATAACGCGATTTCGGTGTTAACAACGGCGGGAGCGCCTGGCGCCGTTGGTCTTTCGTACTACGACACTCGCCGCGATTCCACCAATGTGAAGACTGATCGCTATTTCACGTATTCGACCGATGGAGGTGTGACTTGGGCGCCGAACATTCGTATCACGACGGCGCAATCGGATGAAACCAAACCAGGATCTGATTTCGGCAATCAATACGGTGACTACCAGGGAATGTATGCAGATCCGAGCGTTGGCATGACCCTCAGTTGGACGGACTCACGCAGTCCCGGAGCCAATCACGAGGATATGTTCGGCGCAGGCATTCACCAGTAACTCAACAAAAACATCGGCGGTGGTCATCAGGCCACCGCCTTTTTTTCTGCAAAGCTATTCCACCTGTTTCGAAATATTAAGAAGTACCCCCACGCAGGCCAGCGCGAAGAACAAGGACGATCCTCCGTACGACACGAATGGCAGCGGGATCCCTTTTGTAGGCATCATCCCTAGCACCACGCTGATGTTGATAAATGCTTGCACAACAATCATGGCCGTAATGCCTACTGCCAGGAACCGTCCGAACGTATCCTGCGTCCGCACCGCCGTTCGAACTCCCCGCCACAAGAAAGTCGCAAAAAGCAGGACGATCAACAGCGATCCAACCAGTCCCAGCTCCTCTGCCGTGACGGCAAAAATAAAGTCGGTGTGCGGTTCTGGCAGATAAAACAGTTTCTGCTTTCCCTCCATCAGCCCAACCCCGGTAATGCCTCCGGTACTGACCGCAATCAAAGATTGAATAATGTGAAAGCCGCGTCCCTGTGGATCGGAGTATGGATCGAGAAAAGCAAGAATGCGCGCGCGACGGTAGGCGACGTGAAAGATCAAAAAATAAAGAGGCAGCAAAGACGCTAAAAATCCATAGCCGAGATAGCGCATGTCCATGCCCGCGACGAACAATACGCAGACGGTAATCGCGGCGCACGCGATTGCCGTCCCCAAGTCTGGCTGGGCCACGATCAACCCCATGAAAATCAGGCTGGGCAGCACGGCCGGCAGAATGGTGTTTCGCCAGTCGTCCATCGATTTTGTTCGATTCTCCAGAAAAAATGCCAGGAAGAGAATCAAGGCGGGCTTCGCCATTTCCGAAGGCTGAAACGACAGTCCGGCCAGGTGGATCCAGCGGTGCGTGTTGTGGCTGCGATCGAGGAGGAAAACCCCAATCAGCATCAGGCTGGTGACGCCAAGCAGCGAAAATACGACTGCGGGGTTCTTGTACCGGCGATAGTCGATCTGCATGGCGAGCACCATCAACAGAAGCCCGCCCGTTGCGGCACCTAACTGTCGGGCTAAGAAGAAGTAGCCAGATCCATAGCGCTCCTTCGCCATCACGGCCGATGCGCTGAACACCATCACCAACCCGACAAAAATAAGAAGAAGCGTTACCGTGAATAACCAACGATCGACGCTGACGCGCTTCGCCATGGACTTTTCATTTTCAACACGGGAAATGATGTTGGTTAGTAATGTTCTTGGTTCTAGGGTGAATTTATACGATCACTTTTTGACGATTGCCTCTTCGTAGTGAGTTTTCACGACTGCGCCATCTTTACCCTGCGCTTCCGTATCCATGATGATTTTTACTGGGCACCCCGGTCCCGTGACCCAGACCGTGCCCTTCTCAGAGTTGGTTCCCAGGAGCGTACGATCGGTCACCCCGAGGCGAGCGGTGTCCACCGAGTATCGAACGCTGTCATATCCATTCATATTCTCGCTGCCTTCTCGAACAAGTTCGTCGCTCATCTTGTTTGCCATCATCAGTGACGACGGCATGCCAAACCCCATGCTCAACTGGGCAGCAGCGTGTCGCCAGCCGTCAGTGTCAGAACTTACGCCATGAACCACGATGGGAGGATTCGCATTACCATCACTCGTGATGTTAAAGGTGCCGTCGAGGGTCTGCGGTGTGACATCGGCTTCCTGGGTCGCCGAATCCAATCCGCGTTGGCGAGCATACGAATAGTGAAATGATTCGGTCGGCTTGTTGATCCAATCAAAGGGACAATTGAGATTGACCATAGGTGCGGGATTGTGTGGGGCGCCGGATGCGGCTTCCCCTTCTTCTCGTGCTTTCGTTGGGGAAGTTTTGGAATGACATCCGACCATCGCCAGAAATATCAGCCCTGCCAGGGTCGTGAACAGAGCTCGGAACGAAATGCTGTGTATCGAACTCATCATCTTGCCCTCCATTGATCTCGCGATCACGGCCAAAGTCGGATCATTATAGATTTCCGTTTAGAGTTGGCAAGTATGGCCGGTGCCCCACTCAAGCGCGATTTTCGCTTGAGTCGGGTGGTTCGTTGCTCTGTGTAACTCTGTGCCCTCTGTGGGCATGATTTTGGTGTTCTAGGGTGCCCCATTTCTCGCGTTCTTTGCGAGAAGTGGGAAAGGCAGGCGCAAACACACTGCTAGTTCTCCGTCACCTTGGGTGGCGAGGATGGCCGCGATGGCTTGCTTGGCCGCGCAGGAGTGCGCGTTTCGGTCTCTTGGTCTGACGAGGATCCCTTGCGGATCTCGATCGTTCCGTGCTCATTGCTGATCACCAGATGGGGTCCGCCGCTGCCGACCGTGCCTGTAGCGACTCCAGTGTCGTTGGCGTTGTCGATCTTCAGGCCTTCGAAGTCGGTCTCGATCTCACCGCCGCGCGCCCGCGCGTCCACCTGAAAGCTGGACTTGTCTGGCACATAAATCTGGATGTCGCCCTTGCGGTTCTCCACCTGCATACTGCCCAACTTGCTTGAGTGCAGTTCGACTGAACCGTTCGAATCCTCAAGCCTCACGTCCCCGACAACCCCGTTCAGGCGAATGTCCTTCGATCGGGTCGTCAAGCGAACCGGGCCCATCAGGTTGTCGGCTTGCAAATCGCCGGAATCGAGATCCAGATCGCCATCGAGTTTGGAGAATTGCATGTCCGTCCGTGAAGATTTGAAGGTCACCGTCTGCGCAATTTTCGAGAGCTTCACGCTCTCCATGAATTCGCCGTCGAGATGTGCCGCGCCTTTCACATCTTCAATCGAGACGTCGTTGGCTCGCCCTTCGATCGAAACATCGGAACTAATCTGCGCAATTCGCGCCGAGCTGTGATCAAGATTGAGGTTCACCTTGCCCTTGATATCCGACGCGGAAATATCCCCGCGAACATCGGAAATCTGTAAATCGCCGTCGCGTCCAATAATGCTGACGTCGCCATAGCGCGTCGAAAGTTCGATCGAGGCTTTACGCGGAAGGGATATATCCAAGTCTTCCGCCACCCAGTGATCTCCCGCGCCCTGATTGTTGGCGTTCAGCGTGAGCGTGTTGCCGCTGGCCGTAAGTTGCGGCTTCGTGCCGGCGTTCCACTTATCGGCATCAGACTGGCTCTCGGCGTTGATGCGCTTGTGTACTACCACACGAATCTGGTTGTCTTCCGAGGCAATCACATTCACGGCGCCGCGTGTGTCGGTAACATGCAAACTCGCGCCAGCGGGAAAATCCTGCGACAACTGATCTTCGTACGTGTATTTCTGCCCGAAGAGCGTGAAGTCGTTATCATCGATATTGATCTGATCGCGCAGGCCGCCCCAATCGAAGCGCGATGCTTGCGTCGCGATGAGACCGATGACGATCAGAAAAATAATTAGAAAAACGCTGCCGACACCCAGGCCGGGCGCTCGAGCTCCCTGCCTCTGCGCCGTCTGGTACTCGACCAGCTTGATGATCCCCGCGATGATAAGAATGACCGGCCAATAGTGCGCAAACCAGTGGCCCAATCTCGCCCAATTCAGGAAACCCATTGTCCCAAGCAGAAACACGATGCCGATCGAGATCAGGACGATCGGCCCGGAGAGCGAACGGCGGTGCCGGTACGGTGGCGGCGTTTGAGGCGGAGGTGCTTGAACTGTGCTAGCCATTGCGCACCTCGCTCACGGGGGGCTGCACTTCGCCGCTCACCGTGCCGCTTGGTCCCGGGGGAATCGAAGGCGGAGGCGGTGGTGGCGCCTGCCGTTCCATCAGCTTCGTGACGCCGATGGCCAGCAACAAAATCGGCCACGTGCGATGCCAGCGCGGTCCGCCCATGTGTTCAAGCAGAGTCAGTGTGCCGATCGTCAGCAACACCACAGGGCCCACCAGGCCTCGCATACGCTCGGCGTGAGTGTAGGTTCGCTGCGATGGAACCCAACCCAGTCTCTTACCGAGTAGCCATACTCCCAGCAGGATCAGGAATATCGGCCACAACCGATCCATGCTGAACTCGAATACGCCGATCGTCTGCAGCAGAAAAAGCGCACCGAGTCCGATCAGCACGATCGCAGCGGTCGGGATTTTCGATGCGTCGGTTTTCTCCCCCGACCCGAAAGCTTGCCCGAGCCCTAAAGGATCTGGTGCAGGTTGGCCAAGCTGCAGGGCGCGCGCCGTCCGCACCGCATCGATAATTTGCCAGACATAGAAAAATGCGAAGCTGATACCGCAGATCGTGTCCAGGGGTTCGCCCTGATTCATCCCAACAATCAAGCCGACGAAGATGAGAAGGTGTGCCAGGCCCTTGGCGTACTGGCCTGTGTAGACGGCTCCGACGCCAAACGGGAAAAATCCAGCGAGAATTCCCGCAACTGCAGGGTTCGGCCCTGAGCTCGGCACAATAGGTGGTGGCGGCACAACCCCACCGACCAAAGGCTGGCCTATCGCTGGCTGCACGCCTGCCAGCCGGTCAGCCAGACAATTCTCGCAATAGATGACACCCTTTACATCGCGAGCACAAGTCGCGCAAAGTGGTTTCCCGCAAGTGCGGCAGTAGGCGACCGCCGCGTTCTGCGGATGGTTGGCGCAGTTCATGAATCCCTCCTGAGTGTGGCCGGATCTACCAAATCGAAGCTCACTACAGGCGGGTTGCCGGGAAGGGATGCCAGAATCACCGTGCTCTCTCCCTGGCTATAGTTGCGTTCCTGCTTCTGGTCGGGTTGTCCACTCGTGTTATCGTTCCTCTGATTTCTGTCCTTCTTTTCTGGTGCGGGCTCGGCGGGGGTGGTTGCGCGGCGGAACTCTCGCACGCGCGATTCAATCTCGTATACGAATCGAATGTTCTCGTAGTACTTCACGACTTTGCCGGATGTCTCATAGTACGTCCGGCGAATCGCACTAGGGCGCAGGTCCGCATGCCTTACATCGCTCACTTTCACGCCGGCGAGGCTGAGGGAAACCGAGAGCGAGAAGAAAGCCATGCCGAACGACATGGCGAAGCGTGGCTGCTTGACCAATGCGAGTACCGGAGTGAAAACCGTTCGCGCGTAATCGGCGATTTGATCCAGCCACGAGGATTTGCCTTGCGCCGTGGCAGCGGCATTCATGCGGGCCGTGTCAATTCCAGTGGTCGAGGCCAGAATGTTGTGCACCAGATGCACCGGCGGTTCGACTTCCACCAACTGTTCCAGCCAGCGCTTTCCGGATTCAGCCTCGGCTAGCAACGGACCGCAAACCGGACACGTACCGGCATGAGCCTGGAACTTCTCGAGCTTTTCCCCGGTTAGGTACTTGTCCAGCACCTCACTGAGAAGAGCATCGAACTCGCTGCACTGCATACCGTTATGGTGTTCCGCTGCCATTACATCACCTGTTTATATGTACGTTGAAGCAGGCGTCCCAGTTCCGCCCGCCCGCGGTTTATTCTCGATTTGACGGTTCCCTCCGGTACCTTTAGTACCGTGGCAATGTCCTTGTAATCCATATCCTCTAAGTCCCGCAGAATCACAGCTTCCCGCAGATCCGGCGAAAGCTTCTGCAAAGCCTTGTGTACCACTTCCCCCACCTGTCCGCTTCTGGCACGCGCGTCTGGACTGGGGCCCCGGTCCTCGATCTTTTCGGCTAATGGCATGGAATCTTCATGCTCTGAAGGCGCTACGTCAAGAGAATCCGTAACCCGGTCCTGCTTGGTCTTGCGGAAATGATCGACCAGCAAGTTGCGCGTAATGGTCGTAACCCACGTCATGAAGGCGCCACGATCAACGTCGTACGAGCTCAGCGTGCGGTACATTTTAATGAAGACCTCTTGTGTGAGGTCTTGAGCATCATCTGCAGAGCCCGCAAACCTATAGCAAATGTTATAGATGCGCCGGTTGTACCGCTGGACGAGTTCCTCCCACGCAGCCGCGTCGCCAGCCGTGCAGCGACGGACGAGCATAGTGGCGAGTTGATTGTCTTCCAACCGGCGCTCCGTTGTTTCCTGATTGGACTGCGGCGTCGGCACTCCGTCTCAACAGCCAAAGACAATACGTCTTCGCCGCCGCAGAAGTTCTGACGTGAGAGAAACAGAGCATTGTAGCAGTAGGGATAATCAGGGGAAGAAAGAGCGAATGCGGTTTCACAAGTCTCGCAAAACCGGCGAGATCGGGGGCACCCGCATCCGCGTACGAGAAATCCCTGATCCGAATCGCGGGCCGCGTCTCCGGTTCATCCCTTCAGTCCGCGTGCCGCCCCTACACGCATCAGAGAAATCTCAAAGGTGTTGAGACCGCCTTTGACCGATGGATCGCCTTCTCCAAATTTCCGTGCTTCACCCTCATTCTCCACCTCCAGAACGGCGAGTCCGAAGGAGCCATACGCCGTGAGAACGGGCCCGTAAATAAGCAGTCGGCCCTCCTCGAACTGTTCGCGACAGTAGCGGCCGTGCTCGTCCATCAGTCGGCGCTCTGCATCCGTGATGTCTCCCGGGAAAGTCGAGCGCGGAGGAATGAGCTTGAAAAAAAAGTGTTGTTTAGACATAGCCTTTCGGGGTGCGCGTCAAGGACGTTCGTCCTTATACAATTTCTAATTCGATATTTTTCCTGGCCCCATCCAGCTTGACGATTCTAAAACTACGAACCTGCCCGGCGCGAATTGGCTCTGGTTTCGATGATGCAGTGGCCGCGCCTTTCCAGCGCGCTTGCAACATCGACGTCAGCGAAGACAAGTCCGCTTTCGAACTCGCCTGCTTCTCTTCTTGATTTGACGCGCTCTCAGGGATCCCGCAGGTCGCGAAGATGCCCTCGCCCAGTTCCACGCGCGCCTGGCGGCCAGAAACTTCAATGACGCGGCCGGACACCATGTCTCCCTGATGCCGCTCGGCAATGTATTCTTCAATGCTGGTCGGCAGCAGTTGCTTCATGCCCAACTTCAGGCGGCGCTTCTCAACATCGAGCTCGAGCACCTGGGCTTTCACAGTCTGCCCGACCTTCACCATGTCCGACGGATGATTTACACGCTTCTCGGCGCTCATGTCGCTGACGTGAATCAACCCCTCCAGACCTTCTGCCAGTTGCACGAATGCACCGAACTTCGTGAGGTTGGTGACCAGACCCTCGACAACCGATCCGACAGGAAATTTCTGTGGGGCCTCAGCCCAGGGATCACCCAGAGCCTGCTTGAGTCCGAGAGCAATGCGCCGCTCGGCGGTGTTCACGCTTAGAATGACGGCTTCGACCGTGTCGCCGGGCTTGACCACGTCACCCGCCGTTCGAACTTTTTTTGCCCACGACATTTCCGAGACATGAATGAGGCCCTCAAGTCCGGGTTCGAGTTCGACGAAGGCTCCAAAATCCATCACGCGGCTGACCGTGCCGCGAATACGTTCGCCGGGCTTGTATTTCGAGGCCGCAGAATCCCATGGATCCGGCTCGAGCTGCTTCATTCCAACGGAAATGCGGCGCTTCTCCGCATCGATCTTCAGAATCTTGACTTCCACTTCCTGGCCGACCGAGAGCACATCGGCTGGCTTCGCAATCCGGCTGCGCGAAATGTCACTGACGTGCAGCAGCGCGTCGACACCGCCAATGTCCACGAACGCGCCGTAATCCATGAGGCTGCGCACGATGCCGCTGACCACTGAGCCTTCCTTCACCTCGGAGTAGCGGCGATCTTTGGCGGCCCGCTCTTCTTCTTCGACCACGGCGCGGCGATCGACGACCACGTCTTCGTCGGCCACATCGAGCTTGGTGATGCGGCAGCGAATCTCCTGTTCAACGAGTTTCTCCATCTCTGCCGCATCGTGAGTTCCGGTCCTTGAGGCGGGCATGAAGGCTCGCACTCCAACGTCCACACTTAAGCCGCCCTTAACCACGCCAGTCACAGTTCCAACAATCGTGGTCTTATCTGCAAATGCACGCTCCAGTGCGGCCCAATCTTTTGGGCGCTCAATTCGTCCACGCGAGAGTTCGTAGTAGCCCTCAGGATCGCGTCCTTTGATCGAAACGATCAGCTTGTCACCAACTTTGACGGTTTCGCCGCTGAATGCCGACAGAGGAAGAATGCCCTCGGTCTTGTAGCCGATATCGACAAGCACCGAGTCGGCGGTCACGGCAACGACGGTGCCCTGACGGCCTTTCGTGTCAGCTTCGGACTTTCGGGAGCGTGACTTTTCGTACTGCGAAAAAATCTCACCAAATGATTCGGCTGAGTCGTTGACGGACGGGCTTTCTGGGGCAGTTGGATTGGGCATGAAAGAGTAAAGCCTCTGCAATTAGCCGTCAGCCATCAGCATTTCAATCAAGAACTTGTTGAACTTCTGAACACTGAGCGCTGAGTGCTTGAATTTAGTACTCCGACAGTTCCTTCATCGCGCGGAACAGATCCTCGGCCTGCGGCAAAATCGCGTCTTCCAAAACCGGCTGATAGGCGACGAAGGTGTCTTTGGCGGCGACGCGGCGCACGGGCGCATCCAGCTGATCGAATAGCTGGTCGGCAATGCGAGCCGCGATCTCCGCGCCATATCCCCAGCTCAGGGAGTCTTCATAGGCCACGATTACGCGGTTCGTTTTGCTGACCGACTCCGCAATCGCCTCCCAATCAAACGGGCTCAGGCAGCGCAGATCGATTAACTCCACCTTCACGCCATGCTCACGCTCGATCTTCTGCACGGCCTGCAATGCTCGCGGTACAACGGCTCCGTACGTGATCACCGTGAGATCCGTCCCCGGTTGCACGATCTTCGCCTTGCCGAACGGGATCATGTAATCCGGGCCGGGATAGGGAACTCGTCCGAAGGTTTCGCGATAGAGGCGTTTGTGCTCCAGGAACATCACCGGATCATCGCAACGAATCGCGGTCCGGAGCAGGCCCGCAGCATCGAGTGCATTCGAAGGAAAAACGACGCGCAATCCCGGAGTGTGGGTGAAAATGCTCTCGCCACACTGTGAATGGTAGATTGCGCCACCGGTCAGATACCCGCCGATCGCGACACGAATGACGGCCGGTGAAGAAAAGCCGTTGTTCGAGCGCCACCGGATTAGCGGCAGCTCGTTGCGCAGTTGCATCATCGCCGGCCAGATATAGTCGAAGAACTGAATTTCAACCACGGGCTTGAGACCACGGGTTGCCATGCCCGTGGCGCGGCCGACGATGTTCGCCTCCGCCAGCGGCGAATTAAACACGCGATCCGATCCGAAGTCACATTGCAACCCGGAGGTCAGTTTGAACACGCCGCCCTTGCCTTTAATCAGCTTCTCTTGCAGATACTGGTCGCGGCTGCAATCGGCCACATCTTCGCCGAACATTACGATGCGATCGTCCCGCTCCATCTCGTCGCGTAATGTCGCGTTGATCAGGTCAGCCATCGTCTTCGGCGCGTTCTTCTTAGGATCAGATCCAGAAACCGCAATCGGCTGAGTTTCAAATGAAGGAGACGTTGGATCCACATCAGGCGAGTAAACGAATTTCGTGATCGTGTCTGGCGTCGGGAGTGCCGCATCGAGTGCCTGATCGACAGCCGCCTGCAGATCATCCTCGACCTGCTTCTCCAACCGGTTTATGCCGTTCTCATCCAGAATGCCTTCGCGCAGCAGGAACATCTGCATGCGCGAGTTCGGATCGCGAGCCGCATCTTTCTGTCGTTCCGCATCCGGCCGGTATAGCCTCTCATCATCTGATAATGAATGCGAATACGGCCGAATGACGTGCGCATGAACAAAAGCCGGACCATTGCCTTCACGGCAATGAGCGACCGCTCGGGCAAACGCGCCGTAGGTTTCAACAAAATCCGTCCCGTCAATTTCCTCGAAATGGAAGTTTGGAAAGCCCGCGACCAGTCGCGAAATGTTTCCCCCGGCCGTCTGTACCTCCACCGGAACGGAAATCGCGTATTCATTGTCCTCAATCACGAACAACACCGGCAATTTGCGATTCGAGGCTGTGTTCAGGCCCTCCCAGAATTCGCCTTCGCTGGTTGTGCCATCCCCCAGAGAAACGTAGGTGATTTCGTCGTCGTGGAACTGGACGTCCTTGAATTGCCGATAATCGCCGGTTGTCTTCTTCGCAGCAGCGGGATGCGCAGCAAAATATCTCCCCGCTTCGGCACAGCCGACCGCTTGCAACACCTGGGAACCGGTTGGCGAGGACTGGGTCACAACGTTCACCTTCGGGAAACCCCAGTGGGATGGCATCTGGCGACCGCCGGAGTTGGGGTCATCGGCCGCACCCACCCCCTCGAGAAACATCTCATATGGCGTCGCACCTAAGCCGAGACACAAGGCGCGATCGCGATAATAAGGATAGAACCAGTCGTAGGTCGGCTTCATCGCGAACGCGGCCGCTACGCCCACCGCTTCGTGCCCTGCACCCGAAATCTGGAAGAAAATCTTCTGTTGACGCTTGAGCAGAATTTCACGGTCGTCGATTCGCCTCGACAGGAACATCAGCCGGTACGCCTCGATTAGCTGTTCCCGCGAAAGCCCTCGGTATTTGCCCGCAGTCTCCTGCGGCGGTTTCGAATATGTCTTGGTGGCCATCCTCAGTCCTGTTTGCCCCAACAGATATCTATTGTAATGCAAGCCTAGCAGTTAGCCGTCAGCCCTCGTAGGCAGCCGATAACGTCGATTACACCCAGTTTCGCTGAATGCTGACGGCTTAGCGCTGAATGCTCCAGTGCTATCCTGAAACGTGATCCGCTTCACCCACCAGTTCGATCCCGCTTCCATCAAGCTTCTAGTCTTTGACCTCGATGGCACCCTGATCGACTCGCGCCTGGACCTGATTCATTCGGTTAACGCCATGCTGCGACATATGAAACGGCCGGAATTGCCGGGCGACGTAATCGCGACGTACGTGGGTGACGGCGCTCCCATGCTGGTTCGGCGTGCGCTCGGTGATCCCAAGCACGAAGAAGTCGTAAAGGAAGGTCTTGAATTCTTCCTGACTTACTACCGCGCTCATAAGCTCGATCACACGCATCTATACGATGGCGTCAAAGAAATGCTCGCGGCAGTTCATGGTTCAAACGGAATCATCCGCAAAATGGCCGTGCTCTCGAATAAGCCGGTAGTCCCTTCCCGTGCGATCGTAGAAGCGATGGGGTTGCAGGAGTTCTTCTTGCATGTCTATGGTGGGAATAGCTTTCCTACGAAGAAGCCAGACCCTCACGGCGTGCACAGTATTCTGAAGGAAACCAAGGCAAAGCCGCGCGAAACCCTGATGATTGGCGACTCCTCCGTCGACGTGCTCACCGGCCGCAATGCCGGCCTGTGGACCTGCGGCGTGACCTACGGCTTTGCCCCCCATACCTTGGGGATTGCCCCACCCGACGTCACCGTCGACAGTCCTCGGGAGTTGGCGCAACTTTTCGTGCCATCCCCCGCCATTTCAGGCATGAAATAGAGTAGGATATTCTCCGCTTCGCGGCTTTCTGGCCCCCCGCCTCTCGCGAAGATATCGACCACAGATGGAGTGAGCAAAAAGGGAGCTGTTTGAATGAAGGCTCTTCTTATCGCCGTCAGCTTAGTTCTGATCGTGATCGTGCCGCTCGTGCTATATTTTGCCTTCAGAACACTCGCCTCAGCGAATGCCAAAGAAGCCGCCAGGCTTGCGGAACGGGAGAGAAAGAACAGAGAAACCCAAAAAGAAAAGGTTCAGGGAGCAGGAGTGTAGTCGTTAGCCACGGCTCCAATGAAAGCGCCATTTTCTACAGCTTCAACTTTCGCCATGACCCACCGGTTCGCCTCATGCTTTCCCTTGAGTCGCAGCTTCAGGTAATTGTCGGTTAAGGCTTCAGTGAATCCACCACTCGATACGTTCAAAGCGATGGCTTCAACTGTCGTGCCGACGAAGCTTTTCATGAACTCCAACTTCTTTTCTGACGAGAGATCGCGAAGGGCGCGGTTTCGATCGCGCGCCACTGAAACCGGCACTTGAGCCTTCATAAGTGCCGCAGGTGTTCCAGGCCGCGGGGAATATGTAAATACGTGGAGATAGGTGAACGGTAGATCTTCGACCATCTGCCGTGTCTCTTCGAAATCCGCTTCTGTTTCTCCCGGGAATCCCACCATGACATCGGCGCCGATTGCTGCGGTCGGCATCGCTTCGCGAATTTTTTTGATCTTCTCGCGATAGTGCCATGGTCTATATTTGCGGTGCATCGCTCGCAACACGCGGTCACTTCCCGATTGCATTGGCACATGCGCGTGCTTGGCAATGCGGGGAGATTCGGCAACCTCTGCGATTAAATCATCGCTCCAATCCATTGGCTCGACGGAACTGACACGCAACTTCTCGAGACGCGTCTGTTCGAGAATCGCATGAATGAGATCTTCAAAACGAAGTCTCTCCAGGTCTCGTCCCCATCGCCCCAGATTGATGCCTGAGATCACGACCTCACGATATCCGGCTGATACCAGAGCGTTCACTTCGTGCAGGATACGCTCCAGCGGCAGTGATCGGCTTTGCCCACGCACAAAGGGAATCACGCAGAATGAACAGCGATTGTCGCAACCGTCCTGGATCTTGAGATTGGGACGCGTTCGCTCGTTGGCTGCGTCGAAGACTGGCGCCGCCAGAAGTTCGGTATGCGCGAAAATGTCGGAGACCAGAGTCAGTCGTTGGCCGGGCCGTTGCCTTGCCTGGAGGCCAAGTTCTGAAAGCGGGATGAAACCTTCTGAGCGCGGTACTACTAACGGAACCAGTTCATGCTTGTGCGAGTTGCCGATGACTCGGCTGACGCCAGGGAGAGCTGCAACCTCATCCGGGGCGCGCTGCGCGTAACAACCTGTCACCACGATCTGGCAATCCGGATTTTCGCGGTGGACGCGCCGAATTGCAGCCCGGGCGTCCTTATCGGCTGAGGCGGTTACAGTACAGGTGTTCAGCACAACCAATTGCGCGTTCGCAATGCTGCTGGCAGGCTTCAGTCCCTCATCAAGGAACTGACGTTCAATCGCAGCCCCATCTGCCTGTGTCGCCCGGCACCCGAAATTTTGTACGTAGAACGTGCCCACAAGCCTATCTTACGCGAGAAGCGGAGTCTTAACCGCCAATGCCGCTCTCGTCCAGAAACGGCGAGAGTCTATGCTTGCTGCCCAGCGGTTCTGCTTGTAGAGTAATGGCAGCGTTTTTGGGTGATTGCAGTTCGTTTGCTGCGCCTTCTTGGGTTCGGGTCTTGGCGGTGAGGTGATCTCATGAAACGGCGAATCTTGTTAGTGGACGACGATCTTGCGGTCTTGCTGACTCTCAAAGCTGTGTTAGAGTTGCACAATTTTGAGGTAGATACTGCCAGCTCCGCGGCCGAAGCACAAACCAAACTTGTGTCAGGCGTCTACCAAATGGTGATCACCGATGCCCGCATGGAGCATGAGACCGCTGGGCACGACGTGATTTGCGCCGCCAGGAAGCAGCCTTACAACCCCGCTACTGCCCTTCTGACTGCATACCCTCCAACGGAAGCAAATTGGTCGAATCACGGCGCTGACTCCTTGCTGGTAAAGCCGATTGGCGTAAACGATCTCGTTCGCCAGATCGAGGCATTGCTGGTCCAGCAAGCGGACAAAGCCACGCCTTGGCCCGCCGCGCATGATGCACTGGCCAAAGATCAGATCGACGTGAATCGAGAACGAAGAAGGAAGGTCAGTTAGCCCCGCCCCGCCGCTCCAGATAGTTTAGGCGGTAGCCGCCGTTCGCTTCGACTGGAAACATTCCCGGCATAAAACCGGTCGTCCCTGAGTCGGTTTAAACGGCACCGTAGTTTCTTTCCCGCACTGCGAGCAATTCGTGCGAGTTTCCGTCCGGCCAAAACTACGTCCCCCGGGGGTGGCCCCTAAAACTGAGACGCGCTTGTTCTTGCAGGTTTTGCACCGTTTGGGTTCGTTCTTGAAATTCTTGTCCCGGAAAAACAGCTGCTCCCCGGCGGTGAAGACGAAGTCCGTTCCGCAGTCAATGCACTTCAACATCTTGTCCTGGAATTCCATTGAGGATGCTCTCCCTTCGAACCACATCCCCGCCCCGTGCTATTTGCGACAGAGAATCGCCCTAACGCAAGGGTGCGCAGGATTATGTTTCATCCCCCTCGATAATGTTCGGAACTGCCCCTGGACTCGGCCCGCCACGCCCGAACCTCGCGTGGTTACTGATTTGATTTCAAAGCCAGTGGTAAGGTCACGCCGTCTTCCTCCCACAGGAATGCGGCGAGTTGTAGTAAACAGCGGAAAGCGCCGGCTGGGAGAGGCGGCGCCTTCTGCTGTCTTAATCTTGCTCTTTGCGAGCTTTTTTCCGGCTTCTCTTACGCGCCAATGCTTCCTTGACACGCTTTTTCTCGCCGGGTTTCAAATAAAAGGAGTGACGCTTAACCTCCTTGATAATGTCTTCCTGTTGCACTTTCCGCTTGAACCGGCGGAGCGCATTTTCGAGGGACTCCCCCTCTTGCAGTCTAACTTCCGCCAACGAAACTACACCCCCAAACTCGTCCTATTTGGACCCGATAGTTATTGCAAGGTTCTGTAAACAAGTCAAGTAGTATGTATGACCGTCGGCCAGAACCCAATCGTTTGTACTAAGTTATTTTGCCTAAAAACTCATTTTCAGCGCAAATTGCAGCTGCCTTGGCGGATATGAGTTGAGGATTCGGACTGGACTGGCTGGAATTTGATAGTGGCCGGGGAAGTAGTTGATTCCCAGCTGATTACTCATTTTTACAAAATAGGCTGTGTTGCTATCCAGGCCGTCCTCGGTGATCTGAACCAGCTTGTTGTCGCGATTCAGCAAGTTGAAAGACTCCCCAATCAGGTCCAGCTTCAGCCGATCATGGACGTGTAACCGCCTTGTGAGGCGCACGTCGGCGGTCGCATAGTCTGGGCCGAGGAGGGAATCGCGGGCTGCTCCCGGAAGTCGATCATTGGTGCCGTTTCCATCCTGGTTGGGATCGCCGGCGACCGTGACATTCACGGGACGGCCGCTGCCATACGTATATACGCCAGCCAGCTTCCAATTGTTGAACAGCGCACCCAGCACGTCCTGCCCGCGATGAAACGGATGCGGCTCGGCAATCCACGAGAAAACCAGTCTTTGGCGCTGGTCGGTAACGCTATTGCCTCGTTCGGCAGCCGTGTTGTAGGAATTCTGGACGACAGCCGGTCGTCCGGCGACCAAGGCGTCCTGGCCGTCGTCGATGGCATGGGCATACGTGTAAGCCAATCGGAAATAGATGCCGCTCGTCATCTGGCGCTTGATGGAAAGTGTTCCGCCGTTATAAACGCTCGATGCGGCACTCTCGAAAACGTCAATCGCGCCGAGTTGTGGAATCGGACGAGCGAGCGGGTTGATACATGGAGGCCACGGGCAGGTAAACGACGGCGTCATTTGCCAGGTGGAAAACGATGCTACATCGTAAAAGGTTCCCAAGAAATTCACGCCGGAGCTGTCGTAAACGGGATACTGCACATTGACTGGCGGCGGAAGATTCACATTACGGGCTCGGATTAGGTCCACGCCGTGAACGTACATATACGAGACTCCCACCGCCAAACGGTGCGCGACCTCGCGTTCCATACTGAGACTGGTCTGTTCTACCTTTGGTGTTTTGAAGTCGGGCGAGAAGGCCGACACGCCAACCGTTGCAAACTGCGCCAGGCTTGCCGGCAAAGTGCAAGAGGATGCTGTTGGCGCGCAGTTCACTAGCGCGCTTCCATACTGCGGAAAGATCTGGTGATCATAGTACTGCGAGTTGTCGAGAAAAAGATTCTGTGACGAAATGCCGTTGTCGGTCGCGATCGTCGAAGTATAGATCTGAGGAATCCGCGTATAGAACCACCCGTATCCCGCACGAATGACCAACGGGCGCGAACTTCCGAGAGCGTACGCCAACCCCACGCGTGGAGAGAAGTTCAACGGATTGAATGGAACCTTTCCTGAATCGGGCCACAACGGCGTGCTGATTAACCCTTTTGTGCTGAAGGTCTGCAGGTCATAGCGCCCCCCCAAGCTAAGCGCAAGGTGGTCCGTAACACGGATCGTGTCCTGTGCGAATCCCGCATACTCATTCGTGTCCGGATGAGAAATTGCGGTGCCGAAGTTCTGAACATAGTATTTTGGGACCTCGTGCGCATAGGCGCGCAGCGGCGTGAGTTCGAGTCCGCCTTCCATTGGCTCAAACGTCCACGGGTTCACTTTGATCGGATCGAAAATGAACTCACCGCCAGAAAGCGACGGGAAGAAGTTATAGATCCAAGTGAGCAATGCATCTCCACCAAACTTCCAGGAATTGCGACGTCCTTCAACACTTAGCGTTTCTGTCAGGTGCAACCGGTGCTCGCGAGTCTGGCGAGGAAGAATCGAAGAACGTCCGAACCCGTCGATAATGCTGCTGATGCGGGTCAACGGCTCATTCGTATTACTGCTGGATCGCTGTAGGTCACGCGAAAATTGTGCCCGAAGGTGGCTCACCAGACGCCAAGAGAATGAACTAGTCAGTGCCAGCGATCCCGTTTCGGTCGCCACGCGTTCCTCTCCGTTGTCACTGACGCCAAACGTGGTAAGCGGACTTGCAGGGTCGAGAAAGACGTTGTTTTGCCCCCAATATCGCGACGTGTTTACTCGCGCCGAAAGCGATTCGTGTGCACTAAGTGCCGCATCGAACTTGAAGAAACCGGTGTTGCCCAGCATCTGCCCGGGATATTGCCCAGCCTCTGAGGTCAACTGATTCGCTGCCGCAAACACCAACCCCATGTCACTTGCTTCGTAGTCTCCTGGGTTAATGGGTCCGGGCCCTTTCTGTGGCACAACCCGCGACCTTCCGTCCAGAAAGCGGACGATCTCAGAAACATGGAAGATATGCTGATCAAAGCCTCCGAAGAAAAATATTTTATTGCGCTTGATCGGTCCCCCGAGCGTGAATCCGAATTGCTGTTGCTGATTTTCCGGCTTGAAGTCGAGAAAGGGATGGACCGCACCGAAACTGCCGTCGCGCAAGAAATAAAAATCGCTTCCGTGAAGTTGGTTTGATCCTGACTTGGTGACCACATTCACTACTGCGCCGCCCGCACGGCCCAGCTCTGCTCCGTAGGTGTTCGACGAAACGCGGAATTCCTGCACCACTTCATTGGAGAACTGGTACGGCGCTCGATAGCGTCCTCGCGCCTGCGCAAAGAAGGCGTTGTTGTTGTCCGCGCCATCCACGAGGTAGCTCGACTGATACCCCCGGATCCCCCCGAAGGCCAGATCGCCGTTCGAACCCGACGTTAAACCACGCGGATCCTGCGTGACCCCGGGGGTTAGAAGAGCAAGGTCGGTAAACCGACGGCCATCGAGCGGCAGTTCGTCAATTGCTCGCGTGTCGATGAATGAAGATACGGCGGTTGGCTGGGTATCGACCAAGGGTTGCTCACCCGACACCGTGATGTTTTCTTTTGCGCCTGCAACCCTCAGCTTGAATTCGAGGTCAACAGCGCCGCCTACGGCGACGTGCAGGCTCGGTGTAATCTGCGGCGACATACCCTCGGCCGTCACCCGCGCCGAGTAATCGCCGGGTGGCAATAGCTCAAAGACAAAGCGGCCCTCGGCGTCGCTCGCAATCGAATATCGAAAGCCGTTTGCCTCGTTCACCACCACGATTGTGGCTTCGGCAATGCGCGCGCCGGTG
>Ga0209168_10000719_pt1 | contig 29760 bp, 20 predicted proteins | sample Coa_R1_FD_187156 | JGI IMG/M metagenome (GOLD analysis project Ga0209168, IMG submission 187156) | Surface soil microbial communities from Centralia Pennsylvania, which are recovering from an underground coalmine fire - Coalmine... | ecosystem: Environmental > Terrestrial > Soil > Unclassified ...
GTCGCATCCGAAAGCTTGCTTCCGCCGAAGAGTTTGGTTAGCGGGCCCAAACCCCAGAACGCCAGGTCGATGTTCAACTCCGGAATCATCGTCAGAACGGCGGCAACCTTGATTGCGACCGATGCTGCCTCGTGGGTGTCGCGCATCGTCGTCAGGTTGTGATTGAGTTCCGTGTCTTCGTTGGTATTGAGGAACAGTTGCCCAAAGCCCGATGCGCCGGACTGATTCGACGGATCGGACGTGCCCGTGAGTTGCAGCGAGGGATAGGGTTGCGGCGTGATTTGCAAGTCGAATTGTCCGACGAGATCCTGGTACACGCTTTGAAATGTGGACTCGGTGAGTTCTGGAACGTTGCTCGTATCGAACGTTGCCGGCGCGGTCGAGCTGTCCGCGGTTTGGTTGAGCATGCTCAGGTAATAGTTATAACGTTCCAGCACGTTCGCCCGCGTGCGAAGCAGCGCTTGGGTCGATTCCTGGGCCTGTTTGTACTGAAGGAAGCGGACGTTTTGCAACGAGGTTTGCAGATTCACCTCGTCCGTTTGTCGCAGCATCGCCAGGTGCTCGGCATCGCCTTTCTCGAGTGCGGAGAGCAGCGAGGAGCCGAAGCTGCGTACTTCGTTCGCGAGTTCGAGCGCCTTTTGAATCAATACTTGCGAGCGGTACGGCGTGAGCGGCTGGTTCAAACCGCTGATGATGCTCCCGACGTTGATGCCGGCCGCTGCGGCCTGCACCAGCATGCCCGGATCGATCGGCGGATCGAAGAGCGGCAGCTGCTCGAAGACGCCTTGGATATTTTCGCAGTGGCGGATCTTGAAGAGGCGGTCTTCCACGGTGCTCCAGTACGCGAGCAGCTGTTGATTCGGCGGGAAGCAGAAATAGAGCGTCTGAGCCGTGCCGAACAGCGGACCGCTTTGACCATTACCTCCGGATCCGTTTTGGCTCGTCGGAAGCCCGGTATTGAACGGAAACTGTACTTCGAGGTCCACCAGCGCGTTGCCGAGCTCGTCCATGCCGGCGGCCTGCAGCGTCTTATAATTTTGAGCCGCCGATGTGCCTTGCACCGGCAGTTGCTCCGGCGCGGGGCCGAGCAGATTCGCTGCCAGCACGTAGCAAAGCGTCGCCTCGTTAATCGTCTCAATCGTGTTTTGCGTAAAGAGGTTGTCGCCCCACGCGATGAGGTTGTCGAGATACTTCATCACGACGTAGTACATGTACGCTATCGGACGGGTACGCGCGACAGCGTGCGGATTGAACGGCGTCGTCAGTATTTCGTTGTATCCCGCCATCACTTGCTGCTGCAGTTTGAGCTGCGCCGGGTCGGTCCCGGTGTAGCTCAAAATCTCGACGAGATTTTCCACTAGGTTCGGTTGACGGAAGCCGAGGAATTTCCAGAACGGATACGACGGGCTGCTGGACGCATCGGTAAATGTGGGATCGAAGACCAGATGGAACCACGACTGCGCCTCCGCGAAGCGCTGATTCTGGCTCATGTGCACGGCGATCATCACCGGGATGTGATAGAACAGTTCCCAGTTGTAGATCGCGTACGGACCGCCGATGCTCGTGTCGATAATGGCCTCGGGTATGCTGACGGAAACCGCGTCCGCGGCGTCCGTGCTCTTTTGATCGAGGGTGTAGAACGAGGTGTAATCCCGCTTCAATTGCCCGAGAAACGACGGATCGAGCGTGGCGGCAATCGACGTCTTATTGAGTTTGCCGATCAAGTCGCCGACGAACGGATGGAAGAACGTCTCGAACGTATACGAAAACGAATTCATTCGGGGCAAGATGATGCCGGTCTGGAGCGTTTCCGAAAGAACGCCGTTGTGAAAATCCGTGATCGATGCGTACGCGCTTTTCATGATGATGCTCCCGCGGAGATTTGGATCCGGCCTGAAGGTCCGATCTTCGCTCCGTTGTACTGAACGATGCCCGTTGATCCGAGCGCGCGTGAGATGTAGGCGTCTTCGGTGACATAGCGCGCAATCGGATTCGCGTTGACGACGCCGAGTGTTTGCACCGGATCGACCGGATTCGCTTTGGGTACCTGGTCGACGGTTTGCGCGACGACGTTGCGGAGGGTGAGCGGCGGCCCTTCGAGCGTGTACGGCGGTACGTACCCGCCCACGCCGAAGCCCGGGAACTTCCAGATCGGAACGCTCGTATAGGAAGGCTCGACGTAGAACGTATTGCCGGTGTCTTCGTAAAAGAAAGGTGACGTCCAGCTCGCGCCCGATGGATCCGGAATGATCGTCTCCGGATTGACGACGCCCGCCGATATGGGCGATACCTGCGGCGTAATCAAGTCGTTTACGAATTCGGACGACGCAGTGTTCGTCTCGTACTCGTACGAGACATAGAGCGTCGACGTACTCGTGGACGTCCACGCGCCGCTCCAGTAAGGATCCGGCATCACCAGGTCCATGGGTAGAGCGGTTGCCACCGGCAAGCTGTGCGTATTGTAGAAGCACCATGTTGCTTCTCCGGGTCCCGAAACCATAATCCACAGGCGATTCTGCGACGGATCGGGATCGGGATTGGCGTAAAGCGCGATCGTCGTGCGATCGAACTGATTTGGTCCGGTCGTGAATGCGGTGCAATAGGGCACGGGATTTCGGGTATCGGAAGACTTCGCGGCTTGCCACTTGCCGTTGTAGTACTCGCTCCAGAACAGATTGACGCCGATGAGCGATTGCGTGATGGCGTTGGAGTTCGGACTGAAGTTCGCCATGCCGGTGAAGAAATCGCCGCTGTGCGTTTGATCGAGGGTGTTTCCCGAGCCCGACGGCTGCGATGCAGGCGCCGGCGGCGTATTCGTGGGCAGTTGCACGACCTGCACCCAGAACAGCAGGAGCCGGTCGTTCCAGACGACGGGAATGACCGGATTGTCCTCGATATTGAGCGGAATCTGCTGCCACGGCGCCCACGACGCGCCGTCGAAGTTGCGGTAGTAATACGTGCGCTTCGAACCGGTTGTGCGGGCAATCGCATGCACGTAAGCGTTAGCCGTGGACGATGCGGGCGGCAGGTAGAACATGCCGCACGGCTCGAGTTTTGCGACTTCTTCCAAATCCTTGAGATACTCGAGATAGGCGTAACTGGCCGTGTCGTCCGTGATGTCGCCTTGCAGCAGCTTGCCCATAATCGTCGTAAAGAACGGCGATTGATCGTCCCTCAGCTCGGGATAGAGCCAGTTCTCGGGCCACAGGAACACCTCGCGGTTGGCTTCCCAGACGCGATAGCGTTTCATCCAAACCCACATGGAAGCGTTGAAGCATGAGGGATCCACGTTTTGCGCTGCAGCTGTGGTATTCAGTTCGAGACTCCGCAGGCAGCGTTCGATGAAGAGCTGCACCGACGAAAGCGCATGTCGAATGCGCGAGGTTTGCATGCAGCAATCCATCTCGACGTCCATGAGCAGGTATTCGAAGAGCGCGTCCGGCGTGTTCACCGGAGTGTTGATGTCCACGACCGCGTTTTGCGCTTCGCAGAGCTGCAGGACGTAGGGTACGAGCGCGTCGCGCGAGGATTCGCGAATCGTGTTGTTGATGGGTTTGATGAGATTCAGCCAATCCGATTCCGAGTACCGCGCGCGCACGGCCGATTCAAAACCGCTGACGGCTGCGGGAGCCGGGTCGTTCGTCGTTGCGCTAATGAGCGCTGCGGCAGAGACGCCGCAGGCGTTCACGACGGTATATGCATCGTACACGCGCCGGAAATTCTCGATGTGCGCAAGCGCGCTGGTCGCGGCGCTTCCGAAGAATTGCGTGAGCAGCGCCGTGAGCGAATCCGGATCCCAATGCGTCAAATCGACGAGGGAACTGTCTGCGGGATTCGCGGGCGGATTTTGGATCAGATTCAGGAAGCGGTCGTCGGCAGGCGAGAACGCCTGTTTGATGCGCGCGAAGGCCAGCACGAGTCTAAGAACCTCGCGCAGCGCGCTCGAGGTGCCCGCGTCGGGGTTGCCGCTTACCGCGAGAGCGTTCACCCATCCTTGTCCGGCGATCTGCAGGTCGGCGTTGGACGCCGCGTACGTGAGCTCGGCGGCGTCGAGCGAAAGATCGCTCGCGAGCGATGCGGCTTTCAGGAACCGCGTGTAGCTCGCGGCCATGCGGTCGACGAGGTTTTGCGAATACAGATACTGGCCGGGAATGCTCTGCCATCCGATGCCGGTCGATTGCCACGAAACGGAGAGCGTCGTGGTCAGGTTCGTCGCGGTGAGGACGATCGGTGTCAAGCTGCCGGCGGTCAGGGAAATGGGACTCGCATTCGAATACGTGTTGCCGTTTGCGTTCAACGTTACGAACGCGCCGTCGATCGAGAGCGTGACGCCTGCTCCTGCATCTGCCGTGATGCTGATATTGAAGAAGCCGTTTTGCGGACAATCCAAATAGCCGCTCCAAATGCCGGCGATCTTGCTTCCGCCGCTGCCGGGCGGCAACGTGTTCGGCGTTGCTGGTCCGTACGCCATGGTTGCTACTGCGTCGACGGTTTGATCCGCCGCCTTGGTCGTGTCGTTCGTCAGGAAGAACTGCGCTTCGAGCCCGGCCGTTTCGATGGCCGTGAGATCGATGATGGCGCTCTTGGTTGCGTCGTTTGCGGCATGCAGGACACTCGCATCGGTGAACACGGCGTTTGCAAAACTGACGTCGACGCCCGCGGCGGATGAGACGGCGCTTAGGGCCTGCTCTTGCTTGCGCGCGGCGATGAGCGGCGGAAGCAGCGACGCGAGCAAGGCCGTCCGGCGCGCTTGCAGCGGAGCGGTCGACGCGACGTACGTCTGATACGCGCTAAGGAGTTCGGGATATTGCGCAAAGAACGGGTTGACCGCGGCTTGATTGGCCGTATTCAGCGCGGCGATCGCGCTTAGAAGCGATGCGTTTCCGGTAGCGGCCGTATTCATCGCCGAAAGCGTGGTCGCGTCCAGCACACCGGCGTACGTCAGTTGCTTGGCGAGATCGTCGTAGGAAAGGCGTCCGCTCGAGGCCGTGACGACAGCCGCCGGCACGCCGTCACCGTACGATACGGAGACGGTCACCGTGTTGTTGATGAGGCCGAAGAAGAAGTTCGTCGCCTGCGCACCGTAGACGAGCGTCATCAGCGAGACGGCAATCTTTCCGGTCGGGTCGTCGACGAGCTGGAACTGTGTATTGACGGCCGCAAAGTCGCCGCGGAGTGTGAAGGCCAGCGCGGTGAGGTCCGCGACGCTTGGAGCGGACTTGCCGCTGACGTCCTGATTCCACATCAGGTAAAGCGGTGCGACGGGATCGAGCGACGCCGCGGACAGGTCTTGCACGAGGCGGATGAACCGGATGACGTCCGGTTCGGCGGGAGCGGCCGCATTCGGATCCGGCATGGCGAACGGGTTCAAGCCGGTGTATCGAATGAGCGCAAGCAGCTCGACGACGCTGATCTGCAGCACGTGGGCCAGCCAGCCGCGACGATAGAGTTCGGTAATGTTGGCCAACGTGAGCGGCGTGCTCGATGTGTAGCCGAGTGCCGTGCATGCGGTGATGAACTCTGCATGCGTCATGTTGAACGCGCCGAGGAGCGTTTGCTCGTGCGCCATGAGCATCTGCGTGTTGTCTTGCAGCACGTTTCCGTTCTGATCGAGTGCAAAGGTCGCGTCTTGCCGCAGAACCGTGGGGTTGAGGAACATCGCGCCGTAGGGGGAACTCGTGCCGTACACACCGATGGGTGCCCAGCACGCGAGCAGCGACTCGATGTTCGAGCCCGCATCGAGCCCGAGCCGCTTGAGCAGTTGCAGCGCGAAACCCAGGCGAGGAACGAGTACGGAAAAGTCCTGTCCGAACGCGCTGATGAGGTCGTCCGTTTGCTGAATCGACAGACCCAGTTTCTGCCAGAGGCGAACGAAACGAATGAGCCGCACGAAGTCGGCCTGCTGCAGGGTATTGGCGGTGTTGTCGGGGTTGGAGTAGCGGAATTGCAGGCCGGCGAGCGTGTAGACGTTTTCGTCAGCCGGGTTCGTCAGCGTGATCAGCGACATGATCTGCGCGTAGCATGCGGCATCCGTAACCCACGCCGCGATGTCGCCGCCGTAAGCCGCCGGGTTCGGTGCGGCGGGGCCTGCAGGCAGCAGCGCTTCGAACTGCGCCGCCGTGATTGCGCCGCTCTTGAGCTGCGCGATCGTGCCGAACGGGACGCCGAGCTTTTGCAGCATCGGAATCAGCGCGGAGTTCGGATTGATGTACCGGGTCTGCAGAATGGAAATGAGATCGGTGAACTGCACGTTCAGTCTGCGGATGTAATCCTGAACGGCAGAAAGCGACGTTATGGTCTGCGTCAAGGTCATCGTGCTCGGATAACCGTAGAGTTGCTGCAGCGTCAACGTGCCGTCGGTGAGAATGGCGTATTCGTAGCGAGAGAAGCCTATTTGCTCCATCAAAATATCGCGCCAGCCGTACGAAGTCGGCGAGGGGCGTTCGATCGCGTCGCTCGCGCGCAGAGCGATCATCGCATCCGGCAACTGGACGTTGAACTGGTTGAAGAGCTGCCTTGAAAGCTCGAGCGAACGATCGAAAGGCAGCGGCGGTGGGAAGAGCACGGTTTCGAGCTTTGCGTACGCCGCATCGTTCACGTTTTGCGGACACGCCAGGAGCTCTTCCGACGTAACGGTCGAAGCATCCGTCGAGTAGCCCTCGAACCCCGTGAGCGAACCGTTTGCCGCGAAGTACTCCAGCGTTTCGTTGACGATGTCGATGTACGGCATCGCGGTATTCGTGTTGTCGCACGTCAGCGGAAGGTACTGAATATCCGGACGGCGATTGAACAGCACCGTTTGCGGATTTGCCGAATTCGGGGGCGGCGCTTGACAGTTCGTGAAATTCAGCAGATCGACCAGGTAGGCCGCCGGTCCGAGAATCGAGCGGCAGTCGTCGCAGCGGCAATAGTCCATCGATCCGAAGAGCGCTTCCAGCGTAGCGGAAACGGTGGGGTTGGATATCGATGGCGGGCTTGTTTTGTTCGGGAATGGACCGACGTACATCGTGCTGCCGTTGCCCAGTGCGGGCGCGACGCTGCGGCTGAGATAGTCGGTCGTTATACCTATAACGGTGTTGTAGACCAGCTGCGCCTTGTTGAAGGTGAGCATGGCGACGTCCTCGCCGCCCATCGCACTTGAAAACGCGCGTACGAACGCGTCTTTGCCGTAATGCACGATTTGGTACGCGGAGTCGACGTTCTTCGAGAGCAGCGCGTTCATCGGCTGATCTCCGGGCGTAACCTGGTACACGCGCTGCAGCCGTTTGATTTGCGCAACGACCTGCGGATCGACCTGGAGCTTGTTGTTCGCGATATATTGGTCGAGCGGCTGCACGCCGAGTTCGTACTTGCCTTGGTTCGCCGTAAAGAACGCGTAGACGCCGGAGCGCACCGCAGCATCCGAGGTCAACGGAACGGTGCCGGCGTTGACCATCTCGGCGACCACGGCCGTCGGGAAGCTCAGGCGCAACTGCGCGGTGATGTATTCCGAAGGCACGCCGGGCATGAGTCTGTCCCACTTTGTGCTGTCATAGTAGCCGCGGCGCACGAGATCCAGCAGCGAAGTGAGCGGCTTCGCGCCTTCCGCTTGATGCAGTTTCGCGATGAGCGGGGCATTGTTGAGCGTCAGAAACGCCAGTTGACCGTCGAGTTGAAGCTTGGCTGCAATGCCGGCGCCGAACGTTTTCGTCGCAGCAGCCCAGAAGCCGGTCATGTCGTTTTGATGTTGGGTGTAGAGCGTGGCGAATTGCTGCGCCTGTTCGGTGTTCGCGCCGAACGTGATCTCCAAAATCTGCCGCATGCTCGAGCCGTTCGTCACGGGAATCACGTCGAGAATGTTTGCAGCGCCGAGATTCTCGAAGCTGTCGAGGGCTGACGGAATCGTCGTCGACAAGGCCGCAGGAATGACGTTTTGCGCGATGGCGCGCGTCCAAATGGCGCCGACGGTGCCGGAGTCGACGCGGTAGAGTGTGCTTGCATTTGCCGGCAACCCGGCGCGGAATAGGGCGTAATAAAACTCCGGATCGATCCGATTCGCGACCGCGGCGTCCGGATGCGTCGCGGCGACCGTTGCGGAGCTGAATTGATCGGCCAATGCGGCAAGCGCGACGATGCGCGCATCCCAGCCCGTCTTGTTGGCGAGGAACGTAATGTCGCTTCGGTCCGCGTTTTCCTGAAGCGTGCCGAGTCTGCCCGAAAAATGTGCCTGAAGCGTTTGCGTGAGGGCCTCATACTCGGTAGGCAAGCCCGTCGTTCCCGCCGGAATGTCGACGTTGAGCACAACTTGCAGGGGAGCGTTGTAACTGACGCTCGACGCGGCAAGAAACGTCGTGCCGGTCAGCGCGCGCGCCTGAAGATCGGCCTGCGTCTTGGTTCGTTTCTCGAGCGACGAGAGAGCGACGGGAAACGTGACGCTATAATAACCCGCCGCATTCGTCGTGGTGACGGCGAGTTGGACGTCGGCGCCGGCGTTTTTGTCGACGATCTGCACGCTCAGGCCGCCGACGCCGGCACTCGTTTCACTCGTGACGGTTCCGCTGACGGAATAGGTGAGGATTGTGTCGTTTATAGCGGTGCTCGTTGCCTGATCGCTTTGCATAGCGCAATTCCTCTACTTAGGCTTTTTTGTGTGCAAGGTCACACCGATTGAAAAGGTCGGAGCTCCTTCCGGCCATTTGCTGGGATCCGGACCGGCCATGTTCCAGGGCTGTTGGCCTTGAACGACAACGGACCAGTTGTCGTCAAGGTGCAACTCGCCGCCCACCGACAGCTGCGCCTGCCCTTGACCCGTAGTGACATCGTACTGCAACGTCCCCGTGAGCTTGAGCTCGATGAAGTCATGCTCTTTCTTCGAAAGGTCGTGCCGTTTGATCGTATAGTTGATGATGTCGCCACCGGCGGATAACTGATTGTGCGACCGAGCCGCTCCCGTAAATCCCGCTTTTTTGTCGTCCGGATTATCGAATTGCAGTGAAGCGCCGCCGCCGGCCTGCGGTTCGTGTAGCCCAAGGCTAAGCTCGCTGTTGCCGAAGTCGTGCTTGTATAGGTCAAAATTTTTCAGGACGACGTTTACTGCAAAGTCGTTGGACCAGAACGTTCCGTAGCCGCCGCCGGGCTTGTTGAAGGTGTTAACGGTAGCCAGATCTTGTATGTCGAGCGTTAGGTACTTTTTGTCGTCGTCTTCGTCGGGCGGAGGGTTGTCATGGATCCGTTTCCACTTGTGTAGATCGTAATCGAGTACGAAGTTGGAAAGCTTTAAAAGATGCCGGCGCAGTCTTTCGCGGGTTCCCCTCACGCGAATATCCTGGAGGTCAAAGACGCGCTCCAAGTCCAGATGGATGTCGTGGCGCGCAGACTTCTCCTGTTTCTCCCACTCCTTTTGCGGTGAGGTCTCCGTCGCCGCGTCCGTAGTGCCTTTCGTTGACGTATCTTTTGCATCTTTGGGCTTAGTCTCGGTCTTGTCGGTGCCTTGCATTCCGTTTGGATCCGTCATACGTACCGGATTGTCGCGAACGTACGTGTAAAGCGCGGTTCCGTCGGCGATTCCGGCGGGATCGCAACTAATCCAGCGGCCGAGCCAAGGCGCGTAATAACGAGCGTTGTTGTAGTAGAGATCGTTTTCCGAGTCGCGTTCCTTGGCCGCATAACGATAGCGCTTTGGCGCATCCGTTTGACTGCGCACGGCTTGATAGGAGGTCGATCCGAACGGGAAGTACTCCTCGTACGTGATGACGTTGGCGAATTCGTCGAGTTCGAGCATCGCGGAGTCGAGCTGATTGCCGTACTGATAACGCACCAGCGACGCCGGCGCCGGGTCGGTGCCTGCCGTGCGCGTCTCGACCAGGACCAGACGGTGCGTTTTGTCGCCGGCATGCAGGGTCTCGCGCTGCAGCGTAACGGTTGTACCATCGGCCGCGTACTCGCGGTAAATTTCGATAGTGCCGAGATAGAGGCGCTCGGATTTGCGCGGTGCGGTTTGCTGAGATTTCGCTGCGCTTGCGGTCACCTTGCGCACGCGATCCCCTGCGGCATCGTAACTGTAATACGTCGTTTCCGAAACGCCGCTGTTGACTTTCTGACGCGCGGTCGATTGCAGGCGATCGTGCTCGTCCCAGGCGATCGACGAAAGGTGCGGCATGGAAGCACTGTTTCCGTCGGCATCGTACGCATAACCCGCGCCCGAAAGGCGGCTGCACGTTTCGCTCGCGTCGATCTGTGAAAGCTCGTTGTACGCATATTGCCGGGTCCACGCGCCTGACGAAACCTGGTGCAGCATCTCGAGCAGGTTGCCGACCGGATCGTACATATACGACTCGGTGTACGTGCCCATCGCGTTTCCGTCGCCGGGCTGCGGCTGCATCATGCGCAGCGAATCGTCGTTCGTCACTTCCACCGGAGAGGTCAAAGCGCCACCGGTTTGCCCAAGGTGTTCGCGGCCCTTGGCCTGCACGATACGGTAGGTCGCGTCGTACGTGAAGTCGGCGGTCGGATCGACGCGTTGGTTCTTGAAGAAGACGACATTCGCCGTGTCGGCGTCATCGCGAATGCGCGTGACGTTGCCGACGGGATCGTATGCGTACGAGAGGTCTTGGACCGTCCGGGCGTTGGCGGCGAACGAAGCCGGCCTCGTCGTGGTAAGGTTAGTGAGGCGGAACGTTTGCGAATCGTACGCGTACGCAGTGACCGTTTGATTTCCGTAGCTCGCCTGGATGCGCTGCGATCGCGCGTTGTACGACATCGCGGTGAGGGCGTGCAGATTTGCCGTCGCCGGGTCCAGCAACGCGCCCGGCGCAGTTGCCTGCTGCGTCCAGACGTCGATCTGCTTGACGAGCCTTGCCTCGTCGTAGAGCGGCTGGATGACACCGGGCTTCATGGCGGCGTTATGCGGCAGCGTGCTTTGGATGGGCCGGTTGAGGGCGTCGTAGAGAACGCTGCCGGTGAAGATCTCGGTTTGGTCCAATAGCGTCGTTGATGCCGCGTCGAGCGCTGACGCGCCGCTCACGTTTGCGATCGGCGTCCAATCTACGGACTGCGTATAAGCGACGGAAAAGTTGCGCGACGATTGCAGCAGATTACCTTTAAAGTCGTACGCGTCATTGCTTGAGAGACCTCCAGCGTCGTAATGCCGGAAGAGGCGCGTGCACAGGTTCAGGGGTGCCTGTCCTTCGCCGTAGATCAACCGCTCGGAGAGAATCTCCGGCGCTCCGCCGATGCTTGCGTAGATGTGCGTGAGCCTGCGACCCGCATCGTACAGATAGCGAAATGCATTCGCACGCGCGTCGCTCGTGCGCAGCGGTTTACCGGCGATGTTCTTGAGCGCCCGCCGTGCGCCCGCATCGGCAAAGTTCTTGAACAAGAGCGACCCGGCCATGTCGTACCCGAGCCGGTACTGCGAAGGCGCCGCGCGTACGCAGTATTCAACCGCTCGATGCGCGAGTGCGTCGGTAACGGCGAGCGCCTGCCCTTCGATGTCGCTCACCGTACGCAGCGGAAACCGATTGCCGCTGCCGTTGTCCGTGACGGCCAGACACGCGCGTCCAAGGGAATCGAAATGCTGCACCGTCGGTGTGTTCGCATGCGCCTCGGTCTTTTTCGCTGCGTCCTGTTGTGCAAGTTTGTCGGCCGCGTCGGTACCGTAGGTTCCACTGATCCGCAGGTCGTGCCAGGATGTAAACGCGCCTGAAGCACTGCCGAGCAGCCGCGTGAAGTAATCGCCCACGTCGGCATCCGTGCGTGGATCGCCGGCGAGCACGGTGTCGTTGCCGTCCCAGAGCTCTTGGCGCCATGCGTCGAAGACCGTTTTCTCCCAGGTCTTGTCCGGGCGCAGCCTCGCTATCACTCGTCCAGGCGGATCGTAAAAGTTCACCGTGCTTACGCCGTTCGTTGCGAAAAACTCGAAGGCCGGCGTCGAGGTAAAGAACGGCTCGTACGTGCGTACCGGTTTGCCTTTGTTGTTCAGAATCGTCCACGCCGATCCGATCCATTGTCCCGGCGCCTGTGTCTTTTTCTGAATCGCTTGCCCGAAGCCGTCATTGTACACGAGCGTGTGACGAATCTGCGTGGTCTGATTTTGCTTCAAAGCGGAGACGTGCGTTTCACGTTCGACCGAGCAGACGGCGCAAGGTTGAGGGCTCGGATTGGCGCGCGTTCGGTAGTAACCGAACACATCGTTGACGTAACGGCACGTAGCATTGCCGAGCAGAGCCTGTCCGCTGCTGACGGGGTCCGAAAGATAGGTGAGAATTTGCGACTGCGTGAGATCCGCCGCGAAGCCGCTCAGCGAATCCCCGAGCGTTTCGGTGGTCTTCCCCATGACCGCCGAACCGGCGACGAGACCGAGCGTATCGAACGCGGCTTGCGTGCGATTACCGTTGGGGTCGGTCGCCATCGAGGGCTTGAGCACGCGGTAGTCGTTGGTTGCCGTCGTCGTGTTTCCGACGGGATCGGTCGCGGTCACGCCCAGTAAATCGTACGAGTCGTACGAGAGTCGCGAGATCCCGCCGAACTGATCGACGTAGCGTCGCCCGAGAAAAAAGTGCAGTTCCGCGGCAGCAAGCTCTTGCGCGGGTGTGTCGGTATCGCCGGCGGAGAGATAGACTCGACCCGACGGAATCCACCAATTCGGATCGCCGCCGGGTTGCACGTAGCCGCCTTCGGTGAGCACGGCACTCGTTATGGACGACCCGAGCACAGCGCCGACAAGCGATGGCGTCAACGACAGCCGATAGCTTTCGCCCGAACGCGCACCGGACTCGAGCGTACCGAGCGGCAAAAGCGATGCGAGGTCGTTGCTGCGATAGAGCGTTCGCGAACGGCTTGTGATGCGTCGTGTCGGCGTAGCGAGCGTGCCCTGCCCGTCGACGTCACTCGAAGGAATGTTTTCGTACGCCACGTCATGCGCGCCGCTCCATACGGTTTGCCACAGCGTGTCGAGGTCCGCGAAGGTAAAGGGTTGTGAAGGCGTAGGCGGCGGATCGGCGATGATTTCGCCTTGCATCGCTTCCGCGATCAGCGGCGTGCGGTGGGCGTCCGGCGAGGTCTGCGGATCGGCGAGATCGTTCGTGTATGACTGTTGCGTTGCCAGAACGTACAAACGCGCCTGATCGTACGCGAGCATGTTTTGAAAAGTAGCCGGAAGTCCAGGTTCGGGATTTGCATAGCCGGGCCGGCGCGGATACGCAATCGAGACTGAGCGCAGATCGTCGCCGAATGCGTCGAAATCGAGCGTGACGTCGTGCTTTGCTCTTGGATCGGTCGCCGAACGTTCGTACGTGAACGCAAGGGTTTCACGCGGATGCGTGTGAAAGACCGCGTGCTGGTTTGGGCCGCTGGGCTGCAGGCAAACGACGGTGTACGAGTGTTCCTCGACGGTGTAGGGATCGAGCGCATTCGGCGATCCGTCCTGTGCGTACACCTCGGTGCGCAGCGGCTGATTTTTCAGGGCCCGGTACGCTTCGCGAAAATCATCCGGACTCAAGTTTTGCGGCAAGACGGAATCCGCCGGACGAAGTGCTTCGGGCCAGTACTCGCCGTCGTACTGGCCCGAAACGATGCCGGCCTCGACGAACGCTCCGGTGTGAAACCACTTGCGCGTTAGTACAGGCGGCACGAATGAGGCGCTGTCCCAGTTCCTCGACTCGCCTTCGGGAAAGGCGGTGTCGTCGCGATGCTCTTCGGTATCGAATTGATCGACGCGCCCGAAGCCGCGAAACTCGCGCTCGACGCCGTCGAAATAGCCGTGGTGATACGTATAGCGCGAAACGAACCGGCTGCGCCCGATCCAGTCCAGCGTTTCGACGCGTTCGACGACTTGCACGGGGAAATGCAAACGCGTGATCCACGATTGCTCGGCGAGCTCGTCTTGTACGTAGAAGCGCGTGGACGGTGCGTACGTCACGCGAGTTTCCATGCCGAGGTTGTTGCGCACGGCGACGAGCAGATGCGGTTTGACGCCGCCCATGAGGTCGACGTAGCGCAGCGGCGAGGGTACCGCAAACGGCAGCGGCGAGGACCAAACGAGCGCGGACGTACCGGTGCCGAGCAAGTCGACGACATCCACTTTGCTCAGCGGATCGGCGCTTGGAAAAACGCCGATCGTCTGCGGCTGCGCCCACGCGTTGCCGCTCTGGTTGAAGGAGATCGTTACGCCGCCGGGACCGTCGTACACGATGTCGCAGGTGCCCGTTCCGTCGATGTCTGCCAGGTGTACGCGCGTGGGATCGTAGCGCTCCTCATCGCAAAAGCGCGGCGAACGATCCATCGTGACCTTCGATCCGAAACGGCCGTAACCCAGATTCGGCCAATACGCAACCTCGCCGTTTCGCACGCGGACGAGATCGCTCAGGCCGTCGCCCGACATATCGGCGAGGAAAATCGTTCCGGTGTTGTCGCTGAGCACGAGCTTCGGTCCGCGCGCTTCATCCGACGGCGTGCGAACCTGTGCAGGCGCCGAAAAACCCGCGGCTCCGTTCGACGGCCAGAGCGTGAAAAGTCCGTCTTCCGTCAGCAGAACATCCGCCAAACCGTCACCGGTGAGATCGACGAACGTGATGTTGCGGTCGTTCCAATCAACTTGCGGGAGCGTTTGAAAGCGCTCGAGCGATGCCCAATCGCGCTCTTCAGTCCGCTCAAAATATCCGGCGTCGGGTTCGGCGAGGGCGACGAGGTCCAAGCGTCCGTCGGCCGCGAGCGCCATCAACCGCACGGAATCCAGCGTTGTGCGAGACGGAACTGTCGCGATCGATTCGACCGGATCGAATTGCGCGCGTGCCGCAACGCTGCCATCCAGCTGCTGCATGAGATTTGCCGCACTTAGATTTCGCTTGTATGCCCAAGCGCCGTCGGCATCGCTGAGCAAGCCCGCCAGACCTTCGCCGTCGAGATCGACGAAGCGATAACGGCCGGCAATTCCCTCGGGCATGTTCTCGTCGCCGTTTGAATCGATCGTGAGTACGTCGGTGTGCAGCGATACTGCGCTGTAATCCATCTCGATTGGCGGCAACGACGCCACGGTGTACGTACCGTCGGTGCGGCGGTAGCCATTCTGAGTGACGCCCGCCAAAAACGTGTAGAGCGGATTTGCAGGATCGGCCGGGTTCAGTTGATCCGAGTATTGGAAATCGAGCGAGCGTACCAGGCAATCCGCGCCGACAGCGGTTTCGCCCGCAAAGTTATGAAAGAAAAGTGCACGCGCGCAGCGCCGGTACGTGCGAATTTCGAACGCCGAGCGGTATCGCGAGAATGGGTCCGGCCGCACCGGCCACGGCAGATCGGGCGTCGGCGCGGGCGCGCTCGCGTTGTGATCACCGTAGTCGAGGACGATTTGAAAGTACCAGTCCGCGGGCAGCGGCGTGTCGCTACCTTCGCTCGACCAGTCGGGGAAGTACGGCTGAGTATTGCCGTAACGGACGCTCTTCAAATAACGATTTGCACTGCGAGTCGCGCTGGTGCGGTTCGCTTCGTGCGCGGCAATGCCGTCGACGCCGCGATCGTCTTCGGCGATATAGTCGAAGACGGTGACGTTGCCGCGATCGTCGAACGTGCGGCTCGCCAAGTACGAGAAGATTTTCGTGCCGTCATTGGGATCGGCGATGCAGCTTGCGGAGTCGAGACCGAAAAGCGTGGTGACGTTGTCGCGCGTAATCGTGCGCCAATGGCCGGCGCCCGTGCTTTGATTCACCCATCGTTCGATCCGCGCGAAAAGTCCGTCGATCCGCGGGCGGTACCAGGAGATTTCATATTGAATGCCGTGCACGGTGCGCGCTTGCCGCACGCGTTTGTCCGTTCCGTCCAGTACCGGTGCAAGATCTTCCGCGCCGGCGAGGATGAAGATGTCGGACTCATCCGCGTCGAGATATTGCGGGAGCCCCTTATCCGTCTTGCGCGTGATCGACGGCGCGTCAAGGCGCCAGCCGAAGCCGAAAGTCCCATTTCCGCTGCCTGAATCGTATGAAAGATTCAGCGCCGGTGTTAAACCGGTACGTCCGGGTGTGAGCGGAAACGGGATTGTGAACGAGGCGGTGCCGGTTGCAGCGTTTACGGAGAATTTTTCGCCGATATCGCGAATCGCGCCGCCGCCCTTCGGCAGGGCAAGAGCCGGCAGGGGGCTTTGCGGCGCCGCCTGCGTCGTGGGCTGCTCTTCAGTTTCAATAGACTGAGCCATTGCGAATGTACACCAACATACGCCTATAGCTTTGGTCACCAAATTATACGCGGAGCGGGTATCGTCGGCACCAACGCTGCGCCAGCCTGCCAGCCCAGCTGGATGGCGGAGCGGCGTTCTCGCCGGTTGAAGTGCGTTAAGGGATCGATGACGAGAAGACATTACATCGCATTGGGAGCCTTCGCGATCGCGTTCGGAATAGAAGAAGCGATCATCGTGGTGTATTTGCGTCATCTCACCGCGTTCGCGTCGCAAGCGTACGGTTTGGAAGTCGGGCGCGAAGCATGCACGCTCTTCGTCATCGCGGCGATTGCATGGCTCGCGGGAAATTCCGCGGAGCAGCGCGCGAAAGCGTTTTGCTTTGCGTTCGGTGCGTGGGACATCGTGTACTATCTCGGCCTGTGGCAGCTGTCCGGATTCCCGACGTTCACCGATCCCGACGTGTTGTTTTTGATTCCGGTGCCGTGGGTCGCGCCGGTGTGGGCTGCGATGGCGTTCGCCGCCTCGCTCATGCTCATCGGTGTGCTCGGCGTGCAGCGGGAACGCGGCTTGCTTCTGGCCGCCGGGTTCGTGCTCGGTTGGCTGTCCTTCGTGTACGAAACGGCGTTTAGCGTACGCGCGTACCCGGTGTGGCTCTTCCTTATAGCTTTCGCGCTGGTCTTGGCGGCGGTGCTTGGGCCGCTTGGCCGCAGTTGGCAGAAATTCGGCCCTCGCGAGGTGCACGGCGGCCGCCTAGAATAGCGGCATGCGAGCGGCCTTGTTCGTCCTTATTAGCATTTCGGTGCTGCTGGCCGGCTGCCGCGGCGGAACGACCATCAACAACTACACCCTGACGCCGCCGACGCAAAACCCCGGCGGCTCGCCGCCGCCCAGCACCACGCCGGACCCGACGCCGACGCCGACGCCGACGCCGACGCCGACGCCGACGCCGTCGCCTTCACCCTCACCGACGCCGCATCACCACCACCACTAATACTCGCAGATCTCGGGCGAATAGGCTTGCGCGGTTGCGTGATTCTGCGTCCACCAGCTCTGCCACAGCTGCTTTGCGTGTGCGGGAGTGCTATGCCACGCATCGGTAATTTGGTGATGCGTAATCTCGGATAACGCGTTGTTTGAGGAACCCGGCTGCTCCGCATTCGGCAGTGTGAATAGATCGATGAGCAGCGGCACCGCTTCGAGCGATCCCGTTTCGCCGATTGCTTGAAAGGCGTCTGCGCGGTCCTGCGTCGTTTTAGCCCCCCGCGCTAGCCGGACGAGGAAGTCCAGGTCTTTTTTTCGTCCGAGTAATCCGATGCCGAGCACTGCTTGCTGCTGCACGTCGTGCACGGGATCGTGAACGAGTTTTTCCAGGAGCGGCAAGTACGCCTGGTCGCCCATCTGTGAAAGATATTCAACGGCCAACCAACGTTCGACCTGATACTCCGTCGGCGGCAGATCATTTGAAAGTCCCGCGGCGCGCCGCCCCAATATCGCGCGTGCCTGTGGCGTGTTCAGATGACGGAGCGCAAGCAAACCGAACTCGTAAGAATCCTGGCGATCTAGCCAAGCCGTAAAAGTCGGCTCCATGCCCGCGGCAGGATACGTTGCCAGTCCGTCGGCCAATGCGTAACGTTCGTTCATCGCCTCGGCATCGGCAACACGCTGAATGGCATCAAAGCGGCGCAGCGTCTCAATATCCGCGTGAGGCGGCAGCGAAGGCCTCGGCGCGACAAAAACCGCGCGCACTGCCAGCGATTTTTCGACGTCCAGCAACTTCTGCGCATCCGGGGGCGCCACGGTAAGCGTCGCGTTCATCGCTGCACTTTGTGATCGATCGAGCGGCGGCGGGTCCGTAGTTGACTCGTTACCGTATCGAATAGCGTCGTGAACGGCGACTGCATAATTTCCGGCAGCCGATAGTACGAAATTTCCTTTGAGCGTGTAGCGGCGCGTAACCGTTTGCCCGGGGGCGATGTCGAGCAGTTCCGTTTGGCAATCCTCCGCAGCGTGCGCGCAAGCGGCGTAGTTCGAACCTCGCCTTTGGGCTTCGGGTATGTCGATGTGCATCGGTGTCTCGAAGCAGTAGCTCACGCCCTCGTCGACAATGCCTTGCGTAGAGCGGTTTGTAATGTCAACCACAATCCAAGCCGGCTGGCCAAGGATGATGTGATCGGGTTCAACGCGGATATGAACGTCGAGCGCAGGGCTGCTCGGAACCGCCGCACCTAGGAGTACCGCCAACACTGACAAAGCATCGCATAGTATGCCGCGCACCCTCATGCATCACGGTTCCACGTGCGTTGCGGTCCTCCGCTACGCCAGAAACGCAGGGCGCGGGAACCGAAGGCGGTTTCCCAAACCACTAGTCCGCGGCGGCGGTAAAGAGCGTGCCGTTCTCCGCGTGACTTCGCTTACTGGCCCGTCCAATTGCGTCGCCCACAACTTCCTGCCGTACGAAACTGTTGAATTTGAGGCTAGGAATTTTCCCGAAGATTCGTGGATTCCGAGTCCGTGCGAGAGCCATCGGGACTTGTTTGCCGGTTATCCGGACCCGCCTGAACCCGTGTAGGGAAGTCACCTGTAGGCAAAATCATCGGAAATATGCGCTCGGAGTGCTGCCGAGTGCCTTTTGAAACATCACGGCGAACGAACTCGGGCTTTTGTAGCCGAGATCGAGCGCGACCGACGTCACGGGTTCGCCCGCCGCCAATCGCTCGAGCGATGCGAGCAGGCGTACTTGCTGGCGCCACTGTCCGAACGTCATGCGAAGGCTTTTCGCGAAATCCCGCTCCAGCGTTTTTGCGCTCATGCCGAAGCGCGCGCCCCATTGCGCGCTCGTGCGGCTCGAACCGGGATCCGACACCATTGCTTCGCACACCGCACGCAAACGCGGTTCTTCGGGCAGCGGCACGTGCAGCGGCTGCGATTTCAACGCGCGTAATTCATCGAAAATCACCGCTGCGAGCCGCGATTCGCGGTCCGTGTTCGTAACGCCGGTCTGAAGCGCAATAAGCTGCAAGATCAATTCGCGAAGCAGCGGCGGCACGGCGACGACCGCGTAGGTTTTGAGCGGCATGGGGCGCAGATCGGTGCCCACATACAGCGTGCGCATGCTCACGGAACCGATTGTGCGAATCGAATGTTCGCCGCCGGCAGGAACCCATAGCGCGCGATTTGGCGGCACCACCCACGCACCATCCGCGGTTTGCACATTCATCACTCCGCGCGCCGCGTAAATTAATTGGTGCGTCGTGTGCCGATGCGGATCGATTGTGACGCCGGCCGGATAGTCGAACGAAGCGCCGACGATTTGCCGCGCTCGACTTCCCTTTTCCTCAGCGGCTTACGCGCTCGTACGTTCCTTGAAATGCGATTCTCCACGTCTTGCCGTTGGTCGACTTCTGCCAGAGTTGCGTCATCCCGTTCGGACCTTCGCCTCGCAACACGAGCCGATTGATCTCAATCGTACCGTTCGGGCCGGTGCTCGTTCCATCATAAACGATCGACGCGCCTTCCGCGATGCCTTCAAAGACGTGCACCTTGCCGATGCTGTCGACGAAGAAGCGGTGCCAGCGTTTGTCCTCGGCGTTGTACGCATCGACGTTGATACCGGTTTGGTCCCCGCCTGTCCAATTTTCGACGATGGCGCAGCCGCCCGCCTCACGCCGTATTACGCTTGTCGCGCCGGATGGCACGCTAGGGTGGTCACGACGCGCGGTCCTTTCGAGCGCAAACCGCTCCCCAAGTGTGATAAAAGAGTAAGGGTTCTCCGTCCATGAACGGACGAAATCCGGTAACAGCGCCGCCGTACAGCTCGTCCATGAGCGCGCGGCGAACAGCCAGCTTATCCCGATCGCCGCGATCGATATGCGGCTGCCAATGATCGAAGTCGACGGCTACGTCGCGGCACGATTGTGCTTCCACGCGAAGGCCTGCATGGGCGAAGTCTTCAAGCAGTTCGCACAGCGGCAACATACGCGTGTGCGTTGAATCGACGGTCCGCTCGAGTTCGTTCTGGCGGGCGGCGACAGAAGAGTCGTCGTCCGCGAGCATGTCGACCGCAACGACCGCCCCGCCGAAGCGCGCAACGCGAGCCATTTCGCGCAGCACGGCGATGGGATCCAGAACGTGGTGCAGCGAGTAGCGCGTGACGACGAGATCGAACGACGTGTCCGCGAACGGCAACGCTTCGGCGGTTCCCTCGACAAAGGCGATATTGTGAATTCCTAATTCGGCGGCGCGCCGCTTTCCGAGTTCGAGCATCTTCGGGCTGATATCGACGGCCGTTACGTTTCGGACGTGCGGAGCGATCGCGCCGCCGAAGAGGCCGGTGCCCGCCGCGACGTCGAGAACCTCGAATCCGCTTTTGAGGGGAAGCTGCTCGACGACCCACCGCAACGGTTCGCTGATTTCGGCACACACCCACGAGGGGGCTTGGCGATCGAATTCTCGCCGAATTGCACTGTGCTGCTCTTGTTGCATTGTGTTGAGCATGTCCGGAGCTTAGCACCGTTAGCCGGACCGCGCGCTCGACGAACGGACAACTACTCTCGAAAAACGGTCAACGTAAGCCTATGTGCAAAAACCAGCTAGGATAAAAGCCTTATTTTTCGCCGCGCGCGCAGGAAGCGCAGCGAGCATGCGATAGCAGCGGCTATGCAACGATATGTGAAGATGGCTCCGGCCGCCGCTGTTTTCGGCATTGCGCTTGCGGCGTGCAGCGGCGGCGGGGGAACGCCGCCGGCACAGACGACCTCCAATCTGGCGCCCACGAATCGACACGCGCTGATCGAAAACGGCGCCGTCGTCCCGGGCGCTCATGCGCAAACGCCGCACGTTGTGGTCGGTACCGGCGTCGGCACGCAGGTCGCAAAGCCGGCGAACAACTTGCTGTACAACGGCGGCAAAGTCATGACGTTCCCGGCCATTGGCCTGGTGTATTGGGGATTCGGCGCGACCGGCGATCCGGACAACGAGATTCCGCGGTTGAACGACTTCATGGCGCATTTTCGCGCGTCGACCGCGATGAACGTCGTCACGCAATACTACGAAATTGCCGGCGGCCGCAAGTATTACGTGCCGAACTATCCGGCCATGTCGATTGCAATTTGGAAAGATGACACCGATCCGCTGCCGTCCTCACATCCGAGCGATAGAGACGTGCGCAACGAAGCGGTTGTCGCCAAGGAGCACTTCGGCTTCGGCTTGCCCGGCGTAGATAATTTGATCATCGTAGCATTGCCGCATGGTCTGCACGTGAACTACGCGGCGTGCGCGTATCACTCGTGGTATTTCGACGGTGCATCGACCACTACGTACACGAATCTGCCGTATCAGCCGGATTTCGGCGCGGGATGCGGCTCGTATTCGGTGAATCCCGGACCGATCGGCGTGTTGGACGGCGTCACGGAAACCGTGATTCACGAGGTTGCCGAGAGCATGACCGACCCGTACGGCACGGCTTGGCTCGACAAGTACGGCGAAGAGATCGGCGACAAATGCCAGCAGTTTGCGGCGAATCAAGAGTTCGACGGTAAGAACTTTCCCGTGCAGCCGCTGTGGAGCAACGCCACGGGTACCTGTGAATACTGAGTTCTAAGCGGCGCGTAATCGCGCGTTGGCTGTGTTGTACAATCCGGCGGCATCGTCGCTTCCGAGCGTTACGGTGCCGCCGCTCGTTTTGCGAAAGCCGCTCGGTTGCAGCGTCGCTCGCCGCATGCTATGATATGGTCATGTCTGACTACATTACAGACCAGATGAGGTCAGAACGGCTCGAACGCCTCGATTTGGAATCGTGGAAGTTCACCGACGCGAAGGCGAAACTCAGCAGCCTCATGCAGCGCGCGCTTGAGGGCCGCCCGCAGCGCATCGTGCGCGGAGGGCGGGAATCCGTCGTCGTTATCTCAGAGGCGCAGTATAGAGAAACGGCGGCTCCACGGCGCAATTTGGTAGATTTGTTTTCCGCATTGCGCGGCAGCGGCATAGAGCTCGAGCGCGACCGAGATTTCGGGCGCGAAACGACGTTGTGAAAGGATTCCTCGTCGACACATGTGCCGTTTTTGAATTCACGAAGCAGTCGCCGAACTTGGGCTTGGTGAGCTGGCTTGCTCGTGTCGATTCTTCGATCGTCTATCTAAGCGCAATATCGATCGGCGAGCTGCGGTACGGAATCTCGGTTCTCACAAATCATAAGCGGCGGAGTGCCCTCGAACGCTGGCTCCGCGCGGACGTTTTGGCGGAATTCAACGGCCGTATTCTTTCGTTTAACGGTGACGTTGCCGAACGGTGGGGGCGTTTGCGAGCCGACGCGCGCAAGCGCGGAACGCCGCTTCCGGTTATCGACGCCATGATCGCTGCGACCGCAGCGCACTATAACCTGGGTGTCGTGACGCGCAATGAAAGTGACTTCGAGCAAATGGGGATAGACGTTATAAATCCCTGGTCTTGAACGTGAACCCAAAAACGCTGACGTCGCGTAACCTGGTTCCGCTGCTGCTCGGGTTAACGCTCAATCCGATAAATTCGTCAATTATTGCGACGGCATTGGTGCCGATCGGCGACGCGTTTCATGCAACGGCGGCCCAAACCGCATGGCTAATTGCGGCTTTATATCTTGCGACGTCCATCGGCCAGCCGCTGATGGGACGGCTTGCGGACATTTACGGTGCCATTCCGATTTTTTACGCGGGTCTTGTGCTGACGACGCTGGCGGGAATCGGCGGGTCGCTTTCGCCGACATTGAACGCGCTGATTGCTTGGCGCGTCGTGTTAGGGCTGGGAACGTCGGCTGCTTATCCGGCTGCGATGATTTTGCTGCGCCGCTTTGCGGCGGATCGAGCCGGGCGCTTACGTCCGAGCGCCTTGAGCGCGGTGACAATCGCCGGTCAAGTGAGCATTGTCGTCGGTCCCACGCTGGGCGGGTTACTGGTGCTCTACGGCGGATGGCGCACGACGATCATCGCGGTCGTCCCGGTGGCGCTTTGCGCCGGCATTCTCGGTGCGTTTTGGCTGCCGCGCGCAACGACGCCGCGCGGAAACGTGCGCGATTCTCTGCGCGAAATCGATTTCGCGGGCATTGCGGCGTTCGCTGCAGCGCTCACGCTGCTGCTGGTCGTTCTGCTGCATCCCCGCTCGGTTTCACCATACGTCATTGCGGCATCCGCTGCGTGTTTTGTGCTATGGTACATCATCGAACAACACAGCCGCGCACCGTTCATCGACGTGCGCATGCTTGCGGCAAATCTACGGCTGGTTGCGATCTATGCGCGGTTCGTGGGCATCTACACCGTGTTCTACTCGGTGTTCTACGGTTTTCCGCAGTGGCTCGAAGACGCGCATCACGCAACTCCCGCGCAAGCCGGGCTTCTGATGCTGCCGACCTCGCTCGTCGCGATCGCGTGTGCGATGGTGGGCTCGCGTTGGAAGCCGCGCATGGCGCTGCTAATTGGTTGCGCAGGTGCGCTCGGCGGTTCGGTCATGCTGTTCCTGTTGCATGCGCAATCGACGGCGTATGCCATACTCGCCGTGAGTGCCGTATTCGGTATTCCCAACGGCATGAACCCGGTGTCGGAACAGGCGACGCTTGCGCTGCATGCTCATCCGGCGCAGATGGGTGTGGCATCGGGTCTGTTGCGCACGGCCGGATATATCGGCGCGATGATTGCCTCGAGCATTATCGCGATCACGTTCGGCGGCGGCATCGCGGGCGATCATCCGCTGCATCTGCTCGCAGCGATTCTCGTAGCGATCTCCGGCGTGCTCGTGCTCGTGGCCGGAATGCGCGTCGTGCGTGCAGCTACTGCGTCGTGAACGTTCCGAGGGTGGTCATTTGCGGCGCCGGCGGATGATTCGGATCGTAGCAGCCTGAAGCGGGAAGCGGCACAATCACTTGATACGTCGTTTTCGGCTGTAATTTCGGTACGACGTACCCGGCTTTAGACGCAGCCGACGTGGAATCGGACCGAAGCGGGCTGGGAGCCGTCGCTTCCTGCAGCGTTGGAACGGCGGTCACGCCGGCAATCGCAAGCGATACCGGTGATTCTGAATGGCTAAGCAGCAACGTGAAGCCGCCATCGGGTACGTTCGTCGCTCCTTTCGCGGGATAGACCATCTTTGCGGGCGAGACTGCCATCACGCAGATGTTCGCCACGAGCGTCACGGATGCTATTAGAATACTCATTGACATGCTCCACCTCGATACCGTAAACTCCTATTAGGAAACTAATAGTCGCGCGAGCGGGAGGTTGAATGCCTCGTAAAAAGTCGCCGATCCTTACGGATCACGAGTTGCGCCTCATGGAAGTGCTGTGGAGACGTAAACGGGCGACGGTCGCGGACGTCGTCGAACAGCTGCCGCCCCCGCCGCTGGCGTACAGCACCGTTTTGACGACCATGCGCACCCTCGAGCAAAAAGGCTACATCACGCACGTAGAAGAGGGACGCGCCTACGTTTACGCGCCCGCTATCGAACGGAACGATGCGGCCAAATCCGCGGTGCACCATCTGCTGGATCGCTTTTTCGGGAACTCGCCCGGCGCCCTTGCCGTCACATTACTCGATGAGACGCCGCTGAGCGACCATGACGTCGTGCAAATTCAGCGCGCGCTCACACGCAAGCGGAAGGCAAGCAAATAATACTCGAACTGCTTCGCTTATCGCATGGTTCATCGGGCGCCAGGTGACCAACGCGCGAGAAGCCGCATGTGACGACTTGGCCGTGCGTGCCACCGGAGACGAACAACCGTACGCGATGTGCTTGGCGCGGTATGGCCGTCGCGCAAGAGCACGCACCGCTTGCTACACCCAGCGCTATCGGTTCGCGTCACGCGCTGGTCGGCCGCATCGAACGGCTGATGAACCGTGATCGTTTTTGCCGCTATGACGCTTGCGCTGCAGGCGATGTCGGCCGCCGCCGCACCCGCACCATCGACCGCCCAATCTTTACCGCCTTCGCTGCGCGCACTCGTTACGGCGTACAACGGCAACGCGGGTTGCAGGAACCCCGATGAGGACGCGATGGTGAAGTTTCAGGCGCAGCCGAACGTGCCCAACGGTACCTCGTTCAACGGCCAATAGAGCTACGTCGACTTCGCGTAGTTGCTGGCTCCGAACCAATCGACGACGACAACCGGTTCATCACCGACGACCCAAGCGTCGTGTCCCTGCGGAAGCGACGTCACGTCGCCAGGACCGGCGATGAATTCGGTGCCGTCGTCCATGCGAATACTCAGCCTTCCCGAAACGTGATACTGGAAGTGCGGCGCCTCACAGCTCGCCGTGCCGGCGATAGGTTTGACGTCGTTCGACCACCGCCATCCAGGCTGCAAAATCAAGCGGCCGATCTTGGCATCGCCGATGTCGACGAGCTCTGCTCGGCCGTTTGGAAATTCGCGAACCTCATCCGCTGTTTCGAAGGTTTTGTGCTCCGTCCGTTGCTGCACGTTAGGCATAGGGGTCTCCTTTCGAGGAGCTCAGGGAGCTTGAACCTCACCCGCGTGCATGATATTCTACCTACTAGTAGATAGAATATCAAGTGGCAAGCGAGTCAGAAAGTTCGAGCCGGATTCTGGGCGTCGCGGAGGAACTCGCGCAGCGCCGTGGGTTCAACGGCTTCAGCTACGGCGATATTGCAGAGCGGCTCTCGATCACGAAAGCGAGCCTGCATTATCATTTTCCGTCGAAGGCGGATCTCGGCCAAGCACTCATAGCGCGTTATCGCCAAAGCTTTGACGCAGCACTTCACGCGATCGTTCGAGAATCGCCCGACGCTCGCCGGCGGCTGCGTCGCTACGCGGACTTGTACTGCAACGTTCTCGTCGACGACCGCATGTGCTTATGCGGCATGTTCGCCGCTGAATATTCGACGCTTCCCGAGACGATGCAAACCGACCTGAAGGCCTTCTTCGATGCAAACGAACGTTGGCTTTCGCGGGTGCTCGACGCCGGCCGGCGCGACGGAACGCTGGCGTTTCATGGAACACCGAAGGAACGCGCGCACTTGCTCCTGGGCACGCTCGAGGGAGCGATGCTCGTGGCACGCGCTTATGACGGCGTAAAACGCTTTCGGACCGTCGCACGACGCGCACTCGCCGACATCGCGGCGCCCTAAAACTCCGTCCCCTCCAAGCCTGCTCCAAACTTTCTTTAGTACGATGGCGATGGTTCCATAGGAGGACGATAATGCAACGTTCCGTCGTGGCGGAGATCTTCGGCTACTTGGTCTGCCTTCTCACCGTCTTCATTTTCTTTCACAGCATCGCCGGCATCGTAAACGGCGCCTTCGGCATCGCGCATCCGGCGCCGCACATACTGGTCAGCCGCATGCCGGGGCCGGGTCCCGGCCCCGGCATGCATGGATTCATGTGGCAAGGTCACGGCCAAATGCACGCGACGACGGTGCGCGCGCACGCGTTTGGAGTCGCGGGCGGGTTGCGTACGCTCGTCGTGTCAATCGTGCTGCTCATTGCCTCAGTGCTTGTGTTCCAACGCACGTTTACGTGGCTGAACCCGCGAGCGAATACAGTTGTTTGAAAAGCGGCTCCGCGGCTTCAGCCGGAGACCTGAACGCGACGTTGAAACGATTGAAACTGTTGATCACGGTGATCGCCAGCGTTAGAAAAACCAGTTCACGGTCGTTGAAATGTGCGCGCATTTTCGCGAGCAGCTCGTCTGACGGACGATGATCGGCGATTAGCGTCAACGCTTCGGTCCATTCGAGCGCTGCCCGCTCGCGATCACTGTACCAATGCGCGTCGCGCCAACCGGCGACGCCCGAGATTCGCTTACCGTCTTCGCTCGCTGCCTCGGCTTCCATCGAATGGAGCACAAGGCAGAACGCGCAACCGTTGATTTGTGAGGCGCGCAGCTGAACGAGCGTCAGCAGTTTCGGCTCGAGGCCCGAGCCGTGCGCGAGCTTTCCCGCCTGTTGAAGCGGGCGAAGCGCCTCCGGAGCGACGGAATAATAATCGAAAGAGTCGGTGGTCATTGTCCAAAGTACCTTTCACTGTGGTTCTGCATAGAAGGGCTACGTCACTATGACGGAGCGGCCCCGCAGAATGCGACAAGTTTCTCGCGCCATGTCGATTTTCGTATCTCGTCTTCGTCTTATAGACGTACAAATGAGAAAGTAAGACGAGGACAAAGTCATGAACGGACTTAAGGTGTTTAGAAATCTGCGCGACGCAATTAACGCTGGTTATCAAGTCTACGATCGGATGGCCGACGGCTACTTGGTTCGTACTCGAACCTCCGGCGGTTGGGCGCTCGCCATCGTCCAGCTCACGGCGCCGCGATAGCAACCCGGCGCCCGAGCCGTTAGCTGGCCGACTGGTTGTTGCTTGTGCTCCAAAGGGCGAAGGCAATGCGATCCGGTGACATCATGAATGAAATACCCGCGCAGCCCAGCACGCGAGTTGCCCTGGGCGGTCGGCGAGTTGGACGAATCGGTCGATTCTAATGCGAGAGGGCTGCTAGGTCGGCTCGGACGGCCTGCGTGACGTTCGCTCCCGGATGCTCGCGCTGCACGCGGTCCGCGTCGCGGTTGATTTGCGAAACGATCTCGTCGTAGAGTTGCTCGCGGTCCGTTTGCAGCGTCGCAATCTCGTTCAGCGTGCTGCGCGTTGCCGCCGTGTCGTTCTCGCGAAGCGTTGTGAAGTGTTTGCTCAGGTCCGCGCCGGCCTGCGTAAACGCAGCAGGATCCGCGGGCCTCGTGCTCAGCAGCGTATCGAGCTGCGCGCGCATGCTGGTCGCGGGAGCGCTCGGCGGCGGTGCGGACGCGCCGAAGCGCAGGCGCGACGAACTCGCCATTTGCGCGTCGTACACGCGCTGACGGGCCGCGAGGTTCGCGGCCGTGCGGTTCTGCAAGTCGACGCGCGTACGTGCGACGTCGGAAGCGGCTCGCTGCTCGAGCGGCGGCAGAAATGCTGCAAGCGTTTCGCGATCTTTTCGGCGCTGCGCATTGACAATCGCGTCTTCGTGCGCTTGAATCGCGGCGAGCTGGGCATGAATGCGCGCGCTTCGCGCGGGATCCAAGTGAAGCGTTTGCAGTTTGGTGCGCAGCGGCAGGCGCTTATTGGCGTCAGCCTTCGCCAAGTCGAGCGCGAGCGTTGAGGTTTTCTCGTACAGTTCCTGCGCTCGCGAATCGTAAGCTTGTCTTACGCGTGCCTGTACGCCGCGAACGTAATTCGCGAACGCCGCATTCTGCTGCGTGAGGAGCGCGGTACGGTAGTGTGCGAGGTCTTGCCGAGCTCTCGAACGCAGCTCCGCCGCTTGCGCTTGGTACGCGCGCTGCACGTCGCCGCGGACGGTGCCCTCGCTCGGCGCTTGGATGGTCGCAGAGGCGTTCAACGTACTTGCGTTTGGCGACGGCATGGCGGCAATGTGGCGCGAACGGGCAGCTGCCGCGTCGAGATTCGCACGCACGGCTTGCTGTGCGTTGGCGAACGCCGCGTCCTTCTGAGCGAACTCGCGAACGTGCAGCGTTGCGCGCAGCACCGAGATTTGCCGGTCGTATTGCGCGAGCGCGCCGTAAAGCGGATGGACGCGCACCAGCGCGTTCAGGTCGAGCGAAGGTCCGGTAGACGCAGCTTGCGCCGCGCAGCCGGCCAAGAAGAGCACGAGAGCGATTGCAGCACGCATTTGCATCAGTGGAACCTGTGCTGATAGGTGAGTGAAACGCCGTTCGTACCCGACAAGCCCATCAGCGTGGAGTCGTTGCCGAGTGAATTGAAGTTGAACGGGTTGTTGTTCTGCGTCAGGAAGCCGGTGAGCGGCGGATCCTGCACGCTGTAGAACATCAGGTCGAACGCAGTCGACTCACCGTGATGTGCCTGAATGCTCAGCGACGATTGCTTCGGCGTACCGAGGTTTTGCGCGAATTGCGCGGTGATGTGTTTGCCGAATGCCTTGGCCGCGCTTATGCCGAAGCCGCTGGTAAAGTCATCGCTGAGCTGCAGGTTCTGCAAGCCGAGCGCTTGACCAAGACCCACGTTGAGCGGTTCGAGGATGCTGCGGGTGAAGAACGAGTTGAGCTGACCGAGCGCCATGTTCTGCACGGCTCCGCCCACTGTAAAGCCCCCGGTGGCGTTGGTCGCTGCGACGCCGTTCACGGCGCCAAGACTCTGCAAGCCCGCGAGCAGGCCGAGAATCTGCGTGCGGTCATACGTCGGATCGCTTTGCAGATTCAGTTGCATCGAGTTCGGCGCGAGGCCGGTCACTTGCAGTTGAATGTACGTGAGCGGATTGCTGACTTGCGTGTCGGCGATAGCGTCGACGTACGGCCAGAATCCCTGCGTAGGACTGAATGACGCGATGGCGCGCCGGATATTGAACTGCCGCAAAAAATTCACGGTTCCACCCGTTGATGCGACGCGTCCTTTCAGCGCCGGAGATTTGAGCGTTCCGCTGACATTGACGTCGCCTTCCACGCCGAGGTCGACGTTCGGACTCTGAACGCGCACGTCGTGGCCGGCCGTTGCCGTCATGTTGAACGCGAGGTTCAGCGGCGACTGCTTCTGCGTCTTCGGCGCGTGCGGGTTCCAGAACGCTGTGAGCGGAACGCGCGCGCTAGGTACGTCGACCGTTCCGGCGATCGTCGGCAGACCTCCGGCCGTTCGGTA
>Ga0209168_10000722_pt1 | contig 29582 bp, 31 predicted proteins | sample Coa_R1_FD_187156 | JGI IMG/M metagenome (GOLD analysis project Ga0209168, IMG submission 187156) | Surface soil microbial communities from Centralia Pennsylvania, which are recovering from an underground coalmine fire - Coalmine... | ecosystem: Environmental > Terrestrial > Soil > Unclassified ...
TGACGCCCTGGCTGATGACCGAGAAGCTGCCCGCCTTCGACGACGATGTGTGGGAACTGTACGACGGCAGCAAGGACTGGAGCCAAGCGCACGATCTGGCGAAAGAGATGCCGGAGAAGCTGCACGAACTGCAGCGGCTGTGGCTGATCGAGGCGACCAAGTATAACGTGTTGCCGCTCGATGACCGCAGAGTCGAGCGTCTCAATCCTGACATGGCCGGCCGTCCGTTGCTGGTCAAGGGCAACTCCCAACTCCTGTTTGGCGGGATGGGAAGGTTGAGCGAGAACAGTGTGTTAGTGATGAAGAACAAATCGTTTTCGATCACCGCTGAGGTAGAGGTGCCATCGAAAGGAGCGGAAGGCGTCATCATTCACCAGGGTGGCGCGTTCGGTGGCATGAGTCTTTACGCCAAAGGTGGAAAAGCAAAATTCGCCTACAACTTCTTCGGTCTCCAAACTTTTACCACCGAGGCCAGCCAGCCAGTTCCAACGGGCAAGCACCAGGTGAGAATGGAATTCGCCTACGATGGCGGCGGCCTCGCCAAGGGCGGCAACGTTAGCCTCTATTACGATGGCAAGAACGTCGGTGAAGGCCGCATTGAACGCACTGTTCCGATGATATTTTCTGGAGACGAAACGACCGATGTTGGCCGGGATACCGCTACACCGGTCAGCTCAGACTACACTCGCAATACGAGCGTATTTAACGGGAAGATCAACTGGGTGCAGATCGATCTGAGCGGGGATGTCCACGATCACATCATCACCCCGGAAGAACGGCTCAACCTCGCCATTGCGAGGCAGTAACATCAGTCGAAACCGATTTAGATGACGAGCGAAGTCCAGATCATCGTCATCCCAACGTTTAACGTTTCGTCGCCTGTCTCGGTGCGCCCGCTCACAGCCCTCAAGATCGGTCTCCCCAGAGCGTACTCCGCGACCGTTAACTGTTGAAACCCGAACGATCATCGCCGGGGTTTTGAGAAAACCGCCCTCAGAAGTTAATGTCCCTGAGTGGTACGGATGCCCGTTCAGAATGGTGAAGGCTTGGTACACCTGCTCCAGCAAAACAACTCCCTGATCTCGTGCGCTAGAGTCGTCTTACGACGGAAAATCCGTGCCGAGCCACGCGGACTGCGCCTCAGGGCAAGGTGGCGCGAAGCCCCCTGCGTCGGTGCTACTGTACGCTGTTCAGCTTCTGGTAAAGCCACATCGCGGTGAGAGCCATTAGAAATACCCCGGACCCAATACTGAACACGCGCATCGGGATGGTAAGCCGGTTGACCTTGGCCAGCAATTCCGTCTGCTCCTCGTGCATGTGGGAACTCGCGTCATCCAGAAACAACTGGTCATCCCTGTGCATCATGAGTGTGCTCTTGTAAATCAGGAGGACGATCAGACCGATAGCGAAAAGTCCGAAAATCACGGCCACAATTGTGAGTGTCATAACCAACCCCGTAGGTTCTTCCGCCATGGTCCCACCTTCCATCACGCAAAACTGATCAATATTGGTCACAAAGGGCCAGTAACACTGGAACTCCGGCGCTGGCGGCAAATCAGTGAAATCTCTTTCTTTGCAACAGGTATCGGAGGTAATGCGGCTCGGATTAGAGAGCAAAACTGACCATCTTTGGCGGCGGCGATGTTGAATACTGTGAGAGTGAAAGCCGGTCAACTCACATTGAAGCGGATATTGTCGGTGCAGTGCCCCGTGTGTAGGGCTAAACCGAGGGAGCAGTGCACTTTAACGACCGGCCACCCCTCGATCAAAACGCACACCAAACGCGCAGCGGCCGCCGCCAAAGCTCCGCGCCCTGAAAGCTCTGGGCAGGCAGCGCTCCGCTCCCTGCAGGCATTTGCCACCGGTGGATTCCGGGCGCTGTTCCGCCCAAGTAGGAGACATGCTTCAAAACCAGAATAAGCTGCCAAAGCAAATGTGCTTTCAAATTCACAAGAATGGCGCCCCGGTCGATGGGGTCAGCTATCCTTCCCTCGCGGCAGCCTCGATAGCATTGGAGAAGGCTGCGCAGGGAGGCGAAGTGACTGCTGTCGACGGGCTCGATCAGATCGTGCGTCGCTACACTGCGGACGAATGCCGCAATGCACGCAATTCTCGGTAGCCGCGATGCCGTCGGCAGGAGTGCCCTGCTTCGACCGTCGCGAAGCGTGGTGGCAGCCAGGTTCCTGGAATTCAATGCCCGGAATGGTACGGATGACCTTTCAGAATCGTAAACGCCCGATACACCTGCTCCAGCAACACGACTCGCGCCAATTCGTGCGCCAATGTCATCTTCCCTAAAGAAATTGCGCTTTGGGCCGCCGACTTTGCCTCAGCGCTGAACCCGTCGGCGCCACCGATCGCGAAGACCAGCGGCAAAGGATTCCGGTCCTGATACTCTCCCAAAAACTTGGCGAACTGCTCCGAAGAAAATTCTTTTCCCCGCGAGTCCATCAGCACCAGGGTTGATTTCGCGCCGCTCTTGGCAGCGACTCCGAACTTCGCCAGCAACTCGGCCTCGTCGCGCACAATAAGGCCCTCGACCGGCGCGTAGCGGGAGATCCGCTTTAAATACTCATCGGTGAGAGACGCAATCGCCGGCTCTTTTGTCTTGCCGATCCATGCGATCTTGATTTTCACGGGAAGATTCGATGCTCACGAGCGCTGGGATCAGGCTTTCACTCGCCTCTTCTTCTTCGCATTCTTTGCGGCCGGCGCCTTGGCCGCAATCTTTCTTGGCTTCGGTGCCGCCTTCAGATCAGCGGGCTCCAGGCGCTTTGCTGACTTCCAAAGCCGTTCGAGATCGTAAAACTTGCGCGCCTTCTCCGAAAATATATGGACCACGAAATCGACGTAGTCGATGAGCACCCACTCCGCCTGCTTGTAGCCTTCGATGTTATTGGGATAGATTCCCGCCTTTTTGAGGCGGAGCTCTACCTCATCCGAAATAGCCTGCACTTGCCGCGGGTTCGTTCCGCTGCACAGCACGAAGTAATCGGTAAAGGCTCCCGACCCTTTTTCCATTTCCAGAATGCTAAGTTCTTCGGCCTTCTTTTCGAGACAGGCTTGGATGGCAGCGGCGACTTGTTTCTTAAGTTCGTTTTTCTTCATGCGGTAACGGACGGCATACTCTTGATTGTTTGATTGGTTGTCTGCAGCAGTGCCCCGGCTACTTCCCTGATTTCTGTGTGTCGGCTGCGGCCAACTTGCGCAGCTTGGCCATCGTCGCCGCAGAAGGATCCTTCCGCTTCCCGCTCTTGTTCCGCCGCTTGGTCTTGGTGACGTAATGATTTTGCGCCATTCTTTTCCTCAATGATCTGCGGCGGTTCGGGACGCCTGCCCTGGGTTGTCCGGAAGCCGCTTTTTCGTTGGTCAAAGGCGGCTCATTCCATAATAACTTGCTCCGGGGAGTTACGGCGTTGGCTGCACTATTTATACAGCCCCATCTTCTTGATGTAATCCGCAACGGCGGGATCCAGAAACCGCCCCAGCGGCTTGCCCGCTGTCGCAGCTTCCCGGATCGCCGTGGCCGAGGCTGGCTGGTGCAGATCTTCCAGCAGGTGGATGGTTACCCCCGGCAGGACCAGATCCCCGGTCGCCGCCTGCTTGTGAAAGGGCTTAGTGACCTCGGCCCGCGGGCGCAGATTTTCCGGCAGCGCATTGGCTACATCCGCCAGCGAATATCCCGGTCGCCCTGCGACGATAAATTCGCACTCTTTGAACAATGCTTCCGCCTGATGCCAATTCGCAATCTCCGCGAATGCGTCAATCCCGATCAATAAAAACAGCCGGTCAGCCGTTTTGAACGATTGCTTCATGCGCCGGATCGTGTCAATCGTATAGTTCGGCTTCTCCTGCCGGTCTTTGCGGTTTGCGGGAGCCTCCTCCGGCGCTTCTAGCAACGAGGGCACAAAGACTTTATCCCCAGCTGTCGCCAGCACCAGCATGGCAAATCGGTGTATGAACGGCGCCAGTGGCCTGCGCTGCTTGTGCGGGGGTACGTTCGCCGGAACGAAACAAATCCGGTGGAGTTTGCAGCGCTCCATCGCCGCCCGAGCCAGCGCCAGGTGTCCCTTGTGCACCGGATCAAACGTTCCGCCGAAAAGGCCAATATTCATAGAAGCTTTTGAACCCGGTTAGTCTCCAGTTTCACAGCTCATTATGCAAGCGTTGTTATGTTCTGCCTTGGCCCCACGGCACTACTCAGCCGGGAAAGTATCTCACGTCATATCACGCACAGAAGTCCGACCCACCAGCCCTCGCCCGTTTGACCGAACGTTACTCGGCGACCGGACAGTTATCTTCGAGTAATCCTCCTCTTCGAAATGAACTCCTGTAACTATCGTGTTTCCCATTCTGGCACTAGTATGGGTGACATGCGAGTAACCCTCCCCCTACTCCGCATCCCGCCCGCCCGTGCGCCTATCTTGCGTTATGGCGTAGCGGTTCTCAGTACAGCCTTGGCTTTGATCCCGACCATTCTTCTCGCGAATGTGTCGGAAAGCCGATTGGCGCTATTTGGCGTGGCCGTCATGGTGAGCGCCTGGTACGGCGGGTGGAAGCCAGGCATCGTCGCCACCGCGTTCGCCCTGACCGTCAGTGCCTATTTCTCCCTGGTCGGCGACCACACACCCGATCAGTTCCGCACCGCCATTCTCCGGCTCTCACTGTTCTTCTTTATCGCCATGCTGATCTGCTGGCTCAACGCAGCGTTGCGGTCAACCCAGGAGGAACTCCGCCGCTCCGAGGCTAACTTCCGCTCACTGGTAACCAATGCCCCCTACGGCATCTGCAGCTGCGATGCGTCGGGAAAGATCCTTGACGCCAATCCTGCCTTCCTCGAGCTGCTTGGGGTGACCGCTCCCGAAGAAGTGATCGGTCAGCATATCTACAGCCTCTACGCCGAAAACGAGCAGTGGTTCGATCTTGCCGACTTTCTACGCTCCGCCGCTCCATTCAAGGGGTTGAATGCGGAGTGGAAGCGCAAGAGCGGCACTACCGTCGTTCGCGTCTCTGGACGCATGGTTAACAATGGACGCAAAGAAGGCGTCGTCTTCGAGATTTTCGCCGAAGATGTTACGGAGCGCCGCGCTCTCGAGCAGCAGCTTCGCCAGTCGCAAAAAATGGAAGCCGTAGGCCGACTGGCCGGCGGCATCGCGCATGATTTCAACAATCTGTTGATGGTCATCTCCGGCTACTCCGAATTTCTGCTCGAACGCCTCGGTGCCGAGCCTCATCTTCGTGGACCAGCCCAGGAAATCGCCAGCGCCTCTGAGCGTGCCTCATCGCTCACCCGACAGCTTCTGGCCTTCAGTCGCAAGCAAATGCTTGCCCCTCGAATTATCAACCTCAACGACATCGCCGGCGAGAACCTGAAGATGCTCACCCGTATGATCGGCGAAGATATCGACCTCGTGATGATTCCAGGCCCGGACCTCTGGACCGTGCGCGCCGATGCCGGACAGATCGACCAAGTCATCATGAATCTTGCCGTCAACGCGCGCGATGCCATGCCCAGCGGCGGCAAACTTACCATCGAGACCGCCAACGTCACGCTTGACGAAGAGTACGCCCGCTTCCACGCCCCATTGCGCCCCGGCGACTATGTCATGTTCTCCATCAACGATACCGGGGCCGGCATGGACCAGGACACGCAAAGCCATATCTTCGAACCCTTCTTCACCACCAAAGGAACCAAAGGCACCGGACTCGGCCTCTCGACGGTTTACGGTATCGTCAAGCAGAGCGGTGGATACATCTGGGTCTACAGCGAAATCGGCAAGGGAACCACATTCAAGATCTATCTGCCACGTGTTGCCTCCACGCGCGAAACTGCCGCAAAAGTCGCCACTCCGGCACGGTTGCAGAAAGTTGAGCCTGGCACCGAGACCATCCTCCTCGTAGAGGACGAAGCCAATCTCCGCTATCTCGCCCGCCAGTATCTGGAAAAACAGGGCTACAAAGTGATCGAAGCCGCCGACGGCGCCGTCGCCATGCAGATCGCCGTTGCTCACGAAGCGGTCATCCACCTTTTGCTGACGGACGTCATCATGCCTGGCATGAACGGCCGCGAACTGGCCCAGCGCATCTCCCAGATTCGCCCGAACGTAAAAATCCTCTACATGTCCGGTTACACCGAAAATGTGATCGGAGAAAACGGCACACTGGACGCTGGCGTACGCCTGCTTCAGAAGCCCTTCAACCTTCGCGATCTAAAGACCAAGGTCCGCGAAGTGCTCGATGCAACTCCAACTCCCCCGGAGGTCGTTATGTCTTTGCAATCTACTGAACCACAACCCAGTGTGCGGGCGGGCCAGACTCCGCCCTCGCGTGCGCAACGATTCCACCTGCACCTGCCCCTGCGTTATCGCCGGCTTGGCGAAACCGAATGGCATGTGGGCACCACCGAAAACATAAGCCGTTCCGGCCTGCTCTTCCAGGCTGATGACGTGCTGCAACCCAACGCTCAACTGGAGATTAATCTGGTTCTGCCTGCCGAAATTGCCGGTCTCTCCGGAACAGAAGTCGTATGCCGCGGAGAAGTCGTACGCACCGAGGAACGCAAGGGCGACACAATGAGCCCCGCTCTCGCCGCACGTATCCTGCAATACCACTTCCAGCACGGACCGCTGCCGAGAGCGTAAGATGTCACTGGGTTTTGTGGATTAATGGGGAAGGCGGCCTGAGGGCCGCCTTTTGATGTTTCTATTTCGGCGTTGTCATCCTGCGCGAAGCTTTTACCGCAGCAGGGAAGACAAATGAGGAGTCGACGCATCCCCGCCGTCTATACCGCGCTGGAACTCCGCAAAGATTCTCTGATCCAAACTCTTCGAGAAGAAGAGTGGCTTAGAGAAGATGCCTATACCGCTTCCTGCTCCGCGTTCTTCAGATCTTTCTCGCGCAACTCCTGCACTTCTTCGGCGATCGCGTACTTCAATTCCTCGATGCCCTTGCCTGTAACTGCGGAAATCTCATACAGCTTCAGCTTCTTTTTCTTGCAATATTTCTTCAGCGCGGCCAGCTTATCTTTGTTGACCACATCGATCTTGGACGCGACCATGATCATCGGCTTCTCTTCGAGATGCGCCCCAAAACTGGCGAGCTCACCGAGAATCACTTCCACATCTTTCGTGACATCATCCCGTCCACTCGAATCTGAGACGTCGACCAGATGAACGAGCAGCCGCGTGCGCTCGATGTGCCGCAGGAACTGTGTGCCTAATCCAGATCCAGTGTGCGCGCCTTCGATCAATCCGGGAATATCGGCGACCACAAAACTGATCTCATCCCGTGCGTTGCCGACGGCAACCACTCCCAGATTCGGCTCCAACGTGGTGAACGGATAATCCGCAATCTTCGGCCGCGCCGACGAAATACGCGAGATAAGCGTCGACTTGCCGACATTCGGGTAACCCACCAGCCCGACATCCGCCAGCAGCTTTAGTTCCAGCCGATAGATACGTTCTTCACCCGGCCGGCCCTCTTCGTGCTCGCGCGGCGCCTGATGAACCGAAGTTGCAAAGCGCGCATTGCCGCGCCCTCCGCGTCCGCCCCGCGCAATGATAAATCGCTGATCGGCCTTGGTGAACTCGAAAGCTTTCTCCCCGGTCTCGTCGTCATAGACGATCGTGCCGACCGGAACCTTAAGCAAAACATCAACGCCCTCGCGCCCCGTCTTGTTCGATCCTTCGCCGTGACGTCCACGCTCGGCCTTGTGCTCAGGATTAAAGCGGAAATGCACGAGCGTATTGTGCCGTTCGCTGGATTCCATGACGATGTCGCCGCCTTTGCCGCCATCGCCGCCCGAAGGTCCGCCGCGCGGGACAAACTTCTCCCGCCGGAACGCCATGCAGCCGTTCCCGCCGTCGCCGGCCTTGACCTTAATTTTTGCCTCGTCGATAAACATTTCAGCCGATCCAAATACAAAAGCCTCGTCCCGAAGGCGAGGCCTGTGTGTCACCTGGCACGTATGGGGCGGGCGCCTTTGCCCGCCAATCCAGTTGCCTACTCCACTTCCACCGGCTCGACCATCACGAACTTGCCCATCTGTCCCTTGTTCAGGAACTTGATGCGTCCCGTGATCTTGGCGAAGAGAGTGTCATCTTTGCCGCGGCCAACGTTCAGCCCCGGCTTCACCCGCGTGCCGCGCTGCCGGACGATGATCGTTCCACCGGGAACAACCTGTCCGCCGAATGCCTTGAATCCAAGCCGCTGCGAATTCGAATCGCGGCCGTTTCGTGATGTCCCTTGTCCTTTTTTATGCGCCATATGAATTCAGTTCTCTGTGGCCAGTTGCCAGTTCTCGGATAGCGTGGTGTGGAGACGGGCGACTCGCCCGTCTAAACTTACTTCTTTTTCGCTGCTTTCTTGGCGGCCTTCTTCGGAGCAGCCTTCTTCTTGACGGCGCCTTTTTTAGCCGCGGGCTCTGCCTCGTGCTCCTCAGCAGCAGCCTTCACCTTCTTCGGCTTGGCTTCTTTCTTCGGCAGCTCAGGAGCCTTGAAGCTCTGTCCGCCAAATGCGATCTCATTGATACGCACCGCGGTGTACGCCTGGCGATGCCCGCGCAGCTTCTTGTACTGCTTCTTGCGCTTGTAATGGAAGACCAGAATTTTTGCGCCGCGGCCCTCTTCCACAACTTGGCCGACCACGCGGGCGTCGGGCTGATTGCCGATCGATCCCTGTTCTCCGGAAACTGCGACCACCGGGAAATCGACGAGTCCATCGGTGCCAGTTCCGACCTTCTCTACTCGGATTACATCGCCGGGCGCCACCCGGTACTGCTTTCCACCGGCGCGGATAACCGCGTACATACGTCTGCCTCCGTCAAATGTCGTTTGAAATCAGCCCGTGAACGGCACGGAACCTAGATAGCGAAACCCTTGGGCGCACACGAGCGCTACGAACGGGCCTGCTGATTTCCTCTGCTTGCTGTGTTTCCGCCTCGGCGCTTCAGCAGCCCAGGCAGGCGTCCCCAGAACGGGTCGGCGAGTACAGTCAAACTTGACTATTTTATCGTGCGTTGTGGAAATCGGTCAAACGAAAGAAGAAATGACGTTTGGGGAAGGCTCTTGTCCTCTCCGACCTCTATGGTGCAACCAAGTGAGCTCCCCAATTTGTGCTTCGGGCACGTCTATGCGAGAATTTCGCCGGATTTCCGGAGGGAAACTAAATGCTCAAGCGTATTCTTACCGTTTCGCTGTGCCTGTTCGTTCTTGCCCTGTCCGGCTCTGCGCAGACCAAGAAGTCCGCGATGAAGAAATCAAGCGTCGGTCCCGTCCCTGATAAAGCCTATCTCCAGAAGATCTGGGACGGCTGGGCGACTCTCAATCCCGACAATGTCGCACAGTACTACGCGACCGGACCAAATACGTTCTTCGATATCGCTCCTCTGAAATACAACAGCTGGGACGAATACGATAAAGGCGCCAAAGGCCTACTCGCCGGCTACAAGAGTGCGAAGTTCTCGGTGAATGACGACCTCTCCATCCATCCTCACGGCGACCTGGTGTGGGCCACTGCCACCGTTAAAGACGAAATGACGGATAAGGCTGGGAAAGTTCAGATGGGCAATCTCCGCTGGACCGTCGTTTTGGAGAACGAAGACGGGAAATGGCTCATCGTACACGAGCACGTCTCGGCACCGCTTTCGTAGAAACCCGAGCCACGGAATCAGCACGGATTTCCACGGATCGAAATTCAACTTTCTTGGATTATCCGTGTGTATCGATGAAATCCGTGGCTTTTTTAGTAACTTTTCCAAAAAAAGTACACCGTCATCCCCGCGCCGACCAGCACCACAAACCACCGGATCCAGGCCTGCGGCAGTTTCATCGCATAGTGTGCGCCGAGAAATCCGCCGGCGATTCCTCCAGCGATCATCACGGTACCGTGCTTCCAATACACGGCTCCCGCGATGATGAACGTGATCACGGCAACACCATTGATCACAAACCCCATTACGCTCTTCAGCGCATTCATGGCATGGATGTCTGTCATGCCAAGCGCGGCCAGCATCGCTAGCATCACGATGCCCATACCTCCGCCAAAGTATCCGCCATAAACGGCAACGCAAAGCTGAAAGAAGGTGGCCGCGAACAGCGCTCCGCCAGCGGCTTCATGCTCGATCACAGAACGGCGTCCCCCCGCCAGCTTCTTCCCAAAGGCAAAAAGCAGAGTCGCTCCCAAAGTGAGCCATGGCAGAACGCGCATGAAGGTATGCGCGGGAGTTTTCAGCAGAAGACAGGCACCGGCAAGTCCGCCGATCAGGCTCGCCGCCAGCAGGGGAATCATCACCCTGCGCGGCACGTCTAATCGCTTACGGTAGGCCCCGCCGCTGGCTGCCGCGCCCGTCCAAAGCGCAATGGTGTTGGTTGCATTGGCGGGGATCGGTGGCACTCCAGTGAACAGCAAAGCGGGAAACGCGATGAAACTGCCACCTCCGGCAACGGAGTTCAGCGCTCCCCCAAGAGCTCCTGCAAAAAAAAGAAAGAGGATGGTTTCGATCGTCAAGGAGCTAGGTGTATCAGAAACCTCTTCCGTGCGCCAAATGCACTAACGTTTTCCATGCACTCGCGTCTGACCCATGGGTAAAACCATGACGAAAATTCCCTTGCTTCTCTTCCTCGCGTCCATTCTTGCTGCTCAACAACCGGCGCCTCAGCCGAATCCATGTACAGTCTCTCAACAGAAACAATTTGATTTCTGGGTTGGCGAATGGGACCTCACCTGGCCCGGAGGCAAGCCGGGCGAGAGCGGACACGGCACCAACAACATCAAGCGCATCATGGATGGCTGTGTGGTGCAGGAGAATTTTTCCGGCGGGGACGCACATCTGCGCGGGACTAGCGTCTCAACCTTCGACCTCAGCTCCAATGAGTGGAAGCAAACTTGGGTCGACAATGAAGGCGGCTATCTCGATTTCATCGGCGAGTTCAAAGACAGCCAGATGATTCTTCAGCGTGAGGCCACTGTCAACGGCAAGAAAATCCTGCAACGTATGGTCTGGAAGAACATCACTTCCAGTGATCTTGATTGGAGTTGGGAATCCTCGAGCGACGGTGGCAAGACCTGGCAGGTGAATTGGCCGATCCACTACAAGCGGGTGCGTTAACCAGCCAGAGTTATTACGTTTGTAACCGCTCGCGCGCACAGCTTTCTTCCCGAAACATCCCGCCACGGTTAGGGTTTATATCTATATCTGTGGAGACCAATGCGCTATCTAACTTTCTTCTACGCCGCTTTTCTGATTTGTAGCATGGCCTGGGGACAGAGCCAGCCATCGTCCAGTACTCCTTCCGGGCAATCGGGCTCGCAGATGGATATGCCCGGCATGTCGGGTCACGACATGTCGAACATGAAAGACGCGCCGTCTGACGCTGAAAGAGATTCGGGTGCCGCCATGGTGCACACCATGGAAGGCCACATGGACATGGGCCCGCACATGAAGATGACGGCATTGCGTTCGCCCAAGCCGGGCGATGCGGCCCGCGCGCAGCAGGTCGTCGAAGAGGCGCGCAAGGTCGCGGAAAAATATCAGGACTACCATACCGCCCTCGCCGACGGCTTCAAGATCTTTCTGCCTGAAGTTCCCCAGTCGATGTACCACTTCACGAACTATCAATACGCGCGGGAAGCGGCTCTAGCGTTCAATCCCGAGCATCCTACTTCATTGCTCTATGAAAAACACGGCGACAATTACAAATTGGTTGGCGTGATGTACACCGCGCCCAAGCGCTTCACCGAAGAAGATCTCGACGCGCGGATTCCGCTCAGCATCACGCAGTGGCACGAGCATGTGAACTTTTGCCGGCCCCCGAAAGACATGCCGCTGCCAGAAAAGATGCACGGCCTGCTGGACCCCGATGCGAAATTTGGCCTCAAGGGGTCGATCCATACGCAGGAAGCCTGTGATGCCGCTGGCGGAACCTTCCTCCCCGTGGTTTTCAATTGGATGGTGCACGTCTATCCTTTCGAGAAGGATCAGGCCACCATCTGGTCAGTCGAACGCCAGCACTCCGACCTGGATCAACAATAGATTCGGATCAGCATAAATTCTCCCCGGTGCGTTCGAATCGGGAGTGACGTGGAAGAGCGCCCCTTCCAGGGCCGCGTCAACGCGTGCGAAATCATAGCGTGCCTCGGCGCCAGTCACGCCGGGCAGAACCACGGCCATCCGCGCCTTGCTAACCACGCATCGATATACATCAATGTAACGTTACCCGCGCGTTACTTGTTTCCATCACAAAACAATCCCGCGTTGTGTGCTAATTCAGCGCGTAAACACTGCAAAGTTCTGCTATCCGAAGCAGTTCAGCTTCGTCCAATCAAGCGTGGGGAAAGTTGAAACTCAGGGAACTTCGAGCCATCAAACTCCGTAATCCCTGAGGTGCGCCGGCGTAGAGGTGACGCTGGCAAATTTGAGCAGAAAAGATTCGCGGGGTCTGGGGATTCTCTCACTCTCGGTTTGGCGGCCCAAGTGAGAAAACCCCCAAAGCGGAAAGCAGGCGTGGCCTGCCCCCAACCCCGGCGGCAGCATTGTAGGCGATTCGTGCGGAAACACAAGTGTTTTCTCGCGCTGTCGTGAGCCGGGCCGCCCTAACCGATCCCGAAGTGAGTTCGGGAAACTACAAGGAGCAGCCATGAAGTTCGCGACAATTTCGAAAAGCCTGATCTTGGGAGTAGCAGTTCTGTTGGCCTCGAGCGCGTTCGCAGCCAATAAAGCAAATTTCACGTTCAATAGTCCGACTACGGTGAACGGAACCAAACTGAAGGCCGGAGATTACAAACTCGAGTGGGACGGCACCGGCTCGGAGGTTCAGGTCAGCTTCATCCAAGGCAAAAAAGTGGTTGCGAAAGTGCCCGCAAAGTTAGTCGACCTGAATAGCAATTCGCAGAACGATATCGCCCTCGTCAACAACAACAGTGACGGAACAACCACGCTGACCGCTCTCCGCTTCGCTGGGAAGAAATACAGCCTCCAACTCGGGGAGTCCGGCGACGGCATGCAAGCCGGATCCAGCAAGTAAATCCGGACCCGAAAGGAAAAAGGGGAGCAGATGAGTGCTCCCCTTTCTCTCGCTGCTTTTCGCTATTTAGTTCTTCACCGTCATCGCGTCGGAATCCACGGCCTTCTTGCCGGTGACGCCTTCCAAGCCTGCCAACACTCCGCGATAATCGTTCTTGTCGCATTGCATCGCGAAGCCGCCTTTCTTGTCACCATCGGCCCACGTTAGGCCGACGTAGTGTTTCTTGGATTTCGAAAGCGCCATGAGCGCGCCAATGCCCAACGAAATCACCGCCAGCCCGATCGCAGCCCCGACTCGGCGGTGGACGTCCTGACCATAGCTGATCTCGGTGACAGCCGATGCTGGAATTGTGACAACATCTGCCTTGTCTTTCACTAGCCGAATCTGATTCGTATCGATGTAGAGCTTCATTCCCGAACCGGCCTTTTGGTCCGTGAGCGAACCTCCGTCATAGGTGACTTTGTAAGAGTTATCGCCAGCCAGCAGCGTCAAGGGAATTGCAAAGCACAGCACAATCGCAAGCAATTTGTTCATATGCCTCCGATGAAATTGAACGCCGAACGTGGAACTCCACCCGGTCTCTCAAAATGAAAAGAGACTTGGAAGTTTCTCGTCACAGTCCGGCAATTTTTACTGAACAAATGAGGAAGAGTAGCAACTGCCCTGGGAACCGGTTATTATGCGCTGGCTGTTCAACAGTTGTGAATATAAAAAAGAGCACACTTGAAACATAGTCTCCGTGCGCTTCCCGTTTTGGAAAAAGCGTCGAAAGAAATCCCGCCAGCTGTGCCCGCACACACCATCACTCAACTCGCACAGTTGAACGTCCTATCAAGGCAGCCCTCAAGGTGTGCCGATAGCAAGTCGAGAGAGGACGCGGCTTCAGCCGCCGCCGGTCGCAATAAGAAAGGGGAGCGCCTTGGCGCTCCCCAAAAAACTGACCCCTGATCACTGACCACTAGCCACTGCCTTCAGTACTTTGGCACCTTCGAATCCACACGATCTGACCACGCGGTAATTCCTCCCGCGAGATTGTGTACTTTGCTGAAGCCGGACTGCTGCAGGAACGCCACCGCCTTCGCGCTGCGTCCTCCCATCTTGCAGTGCACGACGATCTCACGGCTCGAGTCGAGTTCGTTCACGCGCTTCGGCAGATCGTTCAGCGGAATCAGATATCCGCCGATGTTGCAGATCTGATACTCGTGCGGCTCCCGCACATCGAGCACGAACAAATCTTCTTTCGCGTCCAGACGCCGTTTCAATTCTTCAACCTGAATTTCGGGAACCCCGTTGCTCACAGGCTTTTCCTCCCCACGAATGCCGCAAAACTCGTTGTAGTCTATCAGCTTCGTGACGGTCGGATGCGTCCCGCACACCGGGCAATCCGGATTCTTCCGCAGCTTCAGTTCGCGGAACTTCATGCCCAGCGCGTCGACCAGCAGCAGTCGTCCAATCAACGGATCGCCAATGCCGAGAATCAGTTTGATCACTTCCGTCGCCTGCATTACTCCGACAAGCCCGGGCAGAATTCCCAGCACACCGCCTTCGGCGCACGACGGAACCAGTCCCGGCGGTGGCGGCTCCGGATACAGGCAGCGATAGCACGGACCGTCTTCGGTCGCGAAGACACTGGCCTGTCCTTCAAACCGGAAAATCGACCCGTAGACGTTCGGTTTACCCGTCAGCACGCACGCGTCGTTCACCAGATAACGTGTAGGAAAGTTGTCCGTTCCATCCGCAATGATGTCGAACTCGCGAAACAGTTCGAGTGCATTCGCGCTGCTCAGCCGCGTATCAAACGTCCGCAGATTCAGAAACGGATTGATTCCCTTTAGCTTGTCAGCCGCCGAATCCAGCTTCTTGCGGCCGACGTCGGCGGTCGAATGAATGATCTGGCGTTGCAGATTGGTATAGTCGACCACATCGAAGTCGACTAGTCCGAGTGTGCCTACGCCCGCGGCAGCCAGATACAACGCCATCGGCGAACCCAGCCCTCCGGTGCCGATGCACAGCACGCGCGCCGCTTTCAGCTTCTGCTGACCCTCCATGCCAACCTCAGGCATAATCAGGTGGCGCGAGTAGCGCAGAATCTCATCTTTGTTCAATGTGACTGGAATTTCTGTGGTGGTAGCCATAAAGTCCTCGTTGAATTTCGACCTGCTGGGAATCGGCGAAACGCGCTTCGATACGCTAGCGACAGGAAGGGCAACAGCAACAACAGCGCATTGTGCGGGAAGTTGTCATCAAAATGAAAATGCCGGGAGTTGAAAGTCCCGAGTTCAGGCCGCGCCTCCAGCAATGGACGGCACAATCGAAATGTTATCACCGTCTTTGAGCGCAGTCGCTTCTTTCTGCAGGTAGCGGATGTCCTCGTCGTTAACGTAGAGATTGACGAAAGCGCGCAGCTTCCCGTCCTCGGTGTAAAGGTGTTTGCGCAACTCCGGATGCTGCGCCACCAACGCATTCATGGCCTCGCCGACAGTCTGTCCCGCCACGTCGACCGAAGCCTGCTTGCCCACATATTGCCGCAAAGGCGTAGGAATATGAATCTTGCTCATAGGTCTCATGGTAAGAGATGCGCTGGGTAGGCGGCAAGATTCAGAGGAGTCAATGGGCTCTGACGTTGCCAGGCTATACACTTCCAGAAAACTCTCGTAGCCGCGATGAGGTGCCATGGAATGTGGATCAATGCGAAGCTCGTGCAATTAGGGCTGGCCCTGTTTTTGCTCGGATCCCAACTACTGTGCAGAGCACAGACTCCAACGGGTGCCCTTCATGACTATCTCTCACAAAGCATCGCTGAGGCCAATAGTGGTCAATCAGTAACTATTGCTGAATGGACTAAGGGGCATCCGGGTGAAGTTCTTGAAGAACCCATGGAAAAAAGCGACCCGCGCAAGGCATACAATCTCGACGCTCGGGAGCAACGCGACGTGAAGCAGGAGGGGCGCTGGTGTCTGAAGTCGATTGCCACGATTGAGCTTGCCGGTAGCGTACATGTGCGCAGGGTCGCGCTTTTTTACCCGCCGCTGGTCGAACAAATCTATGACAAGCCGTTGCCCCCGCTGCCAACGGAAACAGGCGGGGACCTCCGAAGACACGGTTGCCGGCTGGTGAGGATTCTTCACCCCGATTTTCTTCTGAAGTGGGAATGGGGGACTCTGGGCTATGGCGAGCCTTCCGACAAGACTATTAATCCCGAAGCAGGACAGCCATGGCTCGCTTTGCGCGCGGCAAAGCTTGCGCATTTGCCCGAAGGGCCTACGCTAGACATGCTGGCATTTCTCGCTCCTCAGGTGGGGGACACCTACGAGCAGGCGCCTTTGCATTGCGAAAGGCAGTTGATTCCGGTCGTGCGGAAGTGGCTGGATCTCGCCGCACTCGCGAAGCCTGAGCAGCATGCCGCTGCGATTCTGCTCGCCCATGAAGTGCTTAGCCGTCTTTGGGACTGCACAGAATTCTCAGACTCTGGTGGTTATGTTTCTCCCGAAGATGAGAAGCTTGAGGAGCAGGACAAGGATGCCTTGGAAAAGGATTTGCAAGAACTGGGCATAAAGACTGAGCTGCCTGCCCGGTTGGGGAATGAGCATTACGCCGGAAACCTGCGAGACCAAGTTCTAACGCTGGCACCAGAAGGCCTGGTGAATGAACTGGGCCGCATGGCAATTCTCGACGAACGATGCCATTGGTCCTACGACTCCGATTCGGCGGACTGCGCGAAGATCATTCAAGAGGGCGAGAGTTTCTTGACCAAGTTCCCGGAGGACGAATGGACACCGACTGTCCACCTGATCCTAGCCGAGGCATATGCGCTTACTACGTCGAATCCGGAGGAAGAGTTCTCAGCAACTCCGCAGCCGCCGAGAGAGGAATCGGAAAAGAAAGCGGCGGCTCACTATCGCGCCTGGTACGCGAAGAGCAAGAACGAGCGTGACCGTGCGCTTGTGTGGCAGGAAATCTGGGCCATTGAAGCAGGAATGGGACCGTCGCTACTGGTCCCGGTCGACGCACGACGATGAAACTCTTGTAACAACTCTGCTCTGAGCCTCGCAAGCCACTTATCCCTAGCTTGTTTCGTCCCTAGAATCTCTCAGGGGAGAAATTCCAATGACCATCTTCGATCCGAATCGTCCCAGAGTCATCGACACGGGTGGCCATGCCGGCACCTTGCTTCGCCTGATTGGACTCGGAGTCGCAGCCTTCATCCTCGTTATCATGGCGTTCAATTGCGTAACCCGCGTTGGTACCGGCCACGTCGGGGTGCTCACGCTATTCGGCAAAGTTACGGGAGAGACCCTGGGCGAGGGCATTCACGTCATCAATCCGTTGAAGACCAACAACGAGATGTCGATTCAGACACAGACCATCAAAGAATCGGCCAGCGTGCCTTCGAGCGAAGGCCTGATGATGAGCCTCGACACTTCGCTGATCTACCATCTCAATCCCGACCATGCCGCGGATGTATTCCAGAAGATCGGCGCCGATTATGAAAATGTCGTGGTCGAGCCGACGCTGCGCTCCGCGATCCGCGAATCGACCGCTTCTCATACCGCCAACGCTCTGTATACCGGGGAGCGCGAAATGGTGGCTAAACAAATCTTTGAGCAGGTGAACGAACAACTGACCAAGCGCGGCCTCACGGTCGAGAACGTGTTACTGCGCGACATCCAGTTGCCTGCTACGTTGAAGGCCTCGATCGAGGCAAAGCAGCAGGCCGAGCAGGAAGCGCTAGCCATGAACTTCCGCCTGCAAAAAGAAACACAGGAGGCGCAACGCAAGCGCATCGAAGCTGCCGGCGTGCGCGACTTCCAGCAGATCGTGGCGCAGGGCATCACGCCGTCGCTGCTCGAATGGAAGGGAATTGAAGCGACCGAGAATCTGGCAAAGAGCCCGAACTCGAAAGTGGTTGTGATCGGCAACAACAAGAACGGCCTGCCGCTGATCTTAGGACAATAAAGGTTCAACGTGGCGAGGGCGCTCACGCCCGCGTAGCCCCTATTCCTGCGCCTCTGCAGCCGGGGACCCGCCTGCTACCATAACTCCGTGCTTCCGTTGCTCGACGTCCGCAACCTGACCATCGCATTCCCCCAGCAGAACTCCGGAGGCCTTCAGGCCCTCGGGCAGGCTGGGGCAGCTGTCCCCATACAATCATTATCCCTGCAAGCGGTTCGCGATCTCAGCTTTTCCATCGCGTCGGGCGAGGTGCTCGGTCTCGTCGGCGAATCCGGATCGGGCAAGTCGATCACCTCGCTGGCGATCATGCGACTGCTGCCGCCGCAGGCGCACGTTTCGGGCGAGATCGCATTCACGCAAAACGGAAGCGGCGCACGAAACCTCACCACGCTCGACGATGAATTCATGCGCCAACTGCGAGGATCGCGCATCGCCATGATCTTCCAGGAGCCGATGACCGCTCTCAATCCCGTGATGCGTGTGGGAGATCAGATCGCCGAAGCCGTTCGCGCGCATCAGGCCCTTTCCAAAAAAGACGCGTGGCAACAAGCCGTCGACGCCATGAACGATGTCGCAATCCCCGATGCCGGTCGCCGAGCGCGCGACTATCCTCATCAACTTTCGGGCGGGATGCGGCAGCGGATCGTGATCGCGATGGCCATCGTGAACCGTCCGCAGTTGCTGATCGCGGACGAGCCGACTACTGCGCTCGACGTGACCATCCAGGCGCAAATCCTCGGGTTGCTCGCGGACCTGCGCCAGAAGTTCGGCCTTGCCATGCTATTCATTTCGCACGATCTGGCCGTGGTGTCGGAAGTCGCCGACCGTGTCGCCGTCATGTATGCGGGAACTTTAGTGGAACTAGGAACGAAGCGCGACATTTTCCAGAGCGCTGCGCACCCTTATACTCGCGGCCTGCTACGCGCTGTACCGGATCTCAAGACCGACCGCACTCGTCCGCTCGAGACTATTGAGGGTACGGTTCCAGCTCTGCAGAATTTGCCTCCAGGATGCGCCTTCGAACCGCGATGTGCTTTCCGCATTGCAGAATGTGCGCAAGCGTTCCCCCCACTGGTCGAGGTTGCAGCCGGACATTACGCCCGCTGCCCGGTGATCAATCCCTAGGTCATCAGCCCCAGACGATCCTAATGGGTGCGCTCAATCTGATCGCGATAGATCCAGAGTGTTACGAAAAACAGAACCAGCAAAACAAGATGCGTCCAGTAGCCATAATCGAAATACATCCCAAGCCAGGTCTGAACGAAATATCCCGCGAAGCCTTTGAAGTGGACCAGGTACGGATGAGCCGCATCGGGTGTAATGGGCGACCAACGGGGAATTGCGAAGGAGGTGGCGAGCTGCCCCAACGCATTGACGCAGAGTAACCCAAAGACCACCTTGATCAAAACCGGCGCTCCACCCTTGAACTGAAAACTCATCGACCGGATTCTATACCGCCAGTTCGGGGCCCTTAACGCGCAAACGGCCAGCACAGTCTATAATCGGCAATTCGTCCGGTGATCCGTGCGCATACTGCTCCTCAGTGACATCCATGCCAATCTGGAAGCTCTTGATGCTTGCATCGGTGCCGCTCCCACATTCGACGCGGTTGTGAATCTCGGGGATATCGTCGGCTACGGGGCCAGTCCCAATGAGGTGGCGGAGCGTTCGCGCGAGCTGGGAAAAATTTTCGTTCGGGGCAATCACGACAAAGCCGCTACTGGCCTCATGAGTCTCGACGACTTTAACCCCATGGCCTCGGCCGCCGCGATCTGGACCCGCAATCAGTTGTCGCCCGAAAACCTGCAGTGGCTGCGCGAGCTTCCGCACGGACCGGTGTCGTTGCCCGAATTTCCGGACGTGCAACTGGTCCACGGATCGCCCAACGATGAGGATGAGTACGTGGTCTCGCTCGGCGATGCGCTTGCACCATTGATTACCCTTACGATCCCGCTGACATTCTTCGGACACACTCATCTGCAAGGCGGATTTTTTGCCAACGGATCGTCTGCGGACGGCTTTCGCCCTGAGTACCGGACCGTGGGACGCGCGGAGTCGGTTCCGCTGCAGCTGAAAGAGGATGCGCGCTATCTGATCAATCCCGGATCGGTCGGACAGCCGCGGGACGGAGACTGGCGCGCCGCGTTCGCCATGTTCGATACCGACGCGCAGGTCGTCCACTTCCACCGCACGCCCTACAACCTGAAGTCAGCGCAGGATCGAATCTTCGGAGCCAAACTTCCGGCTAGGCTCGCCACACGTCTTGCCGCCGGCCGATAGCGCTGGGCATCCTCAGTTACGCCGCCAGGTGAGAAACCGTCCCAAGAACGATCTGCAGGGATTCGACCTTGAACTTCGATTGGCACTGCGGCAAACCAGTTTGGGATCAACTACCTATGAGGGCGAGAGACAACTCGCCTGCTGGGCAATCAAGCGTGAAGAGCGAGACAGAGACTAATTGGATTCCGCTCCGCCGTCAGAGGGGCGCACAAGAGGCTAGCCGGACGAGTGGAAAAGTGTAGTATGAGACTACTTCTTTCGTATCAGTCCCCAGCCAGAACTGCTGATGTATCCATGCGCCCGCGCAACGATGTCGATTGCGAAACATGGGATCATGACTACAAACAGCAAACCGACTCCCAAAGTCGGGTTTGGATGTTTGTTAAGGGGGCAAATTGGAATCACCATCAGTCCGGGTCCTAGTGGTCGAAGATTCGGAGCCTTTTAGGAAATTCATTTGTTCGACCCTCGGGAAAAGATCGGAATTGCAGATCGTGGGAGAGGTCTCGGACGGGCTGGAGGCTGTTTACAAAGCCGAAGAATTGCAACCAGACTTGATTCTGCTCGACATCGGGCTTCCAACCCTCAATGGAATCGAGGCTGCTCGGCGAATCCGCAATGTCTCCCCCGAATCCAAGATACTTTTTGTAAGCCAAGAATCTTCTGCCGATGTGGTGCAAGCCGCCCTCGCCACTGGAGCAAGAGGCTATGTCCATAAAACGGATGCCGGAAGCGAGCTACTGCCGGCTGTGATCGCCGTTCGTCGGGGCGAGCAGTTTGTCGGCAGGAGAGTCTCCGGTCATGATTTCGTTGGAGCTTCGGACGCGGGAACCTCCCACGAGTTCCGAACCAAGAGTGCCGTTGCACCGCTTAACGAAAGTACAGACGTCGCGCACCGCCACGACGTAGGGTTCTATTCGGATGACACGCGTTTGGTAGATGATCTTGCACAGTTCATCGGTGCAGCTCTCAAGACTGGGAATGCAGCCATCGTTGTGGCGACCGAGTCACATCGCAAAAGCCTTCTGCCAAGGTTGCAGGCACAGGGCTTGGATATGGGCACCGCTACTGAGCAAGGAAGGTACGTTCCGCTAGATGCCGCTAACTTGCTCGCGGCACTCATGCTCAATGGCATGCCTGATCCAGATCGATTCTTGAAGCTTTTGGGCAATCTCATTGTGACAGCGTCGAATGCTGCGACGGGGAAACCAGCCCGCGTGGCAATTTTCGGAGAGTGCGTGCATCTCTTGTGGGCACGAGGTAACGACGAAGCAGCGATTCAGTTCGAAAGACTAGGGAACCAGTTAATCAAGACATACGATGTGGACATTCTGTGCGCGTATTCTCTGGCGAGCGTTGAGGTCGAAATGCAGGATCACATCTTCCAGCAGATCTGTGCAGAGCATTCAGCCGTTTGTTCTCGATGAAGGTCGTCACTCACACACTCCTCATCGAGATGCTGGTGATGGCTACAGCTGGGATCAGCTCAGCGGCAAAATTGCGCTTTATCCAACTGCTCGTACCGAACTCGCGTTTGTCGTGAAGGGCACACGAACATAGATAGTGGTTCCACCCATTGGCTTCGATTCAATGGCAATCGTTCCCATTGACCAGTCGAACGCGCAGGGGTTGATTTGATCGATGCGGCATTCACTCCCGACGGCAAATCCTATGCCTACTCCTACTTCAACGCTCTGAGCCAACTCTATTTGGTGGAGGGATTGCGATAAAGCACAGATTGTCCTTTCGTCCCTCATTACTTGCTCATCGCCAGTCGAAGTTCTATCCGGATTCGATGCCAACCTGTTAGACTCTTCCGCCATGTCGACGTTCGTCCTTGTACACGGCGCATGGCAGTCCAGCGGTACGTGGGACTTGCTGTCCCCTTTGCTGAGAGAGCACGGGCATCGGGTAATAACGCCGATTCTTCGTGGGCTTGGCACAGACCAGAGCCATCTGACGTCTGAAGTGACGCTTATTCAACATGTCGAGGACGTCTCTACGGAGTTGGCGTCGGTGGAAGATAAAGTGGTGCTCGTAGGGCACAGCTACGCGGGCATGGTCATCAGTGGCGCGGTAGAGTCACATCCAGCCAAAATACAGAGACTGATCTTCTTAGACGCCTTCATACCGGAAGATGGGCAGTGTGTAATGGACCTGCTCCCGCCACAAATCTGCGCTTTTTTTCGTCAAGTTGCGCGAGAGCACGGCGACGGTTGGCGATTACCAGGAGGAGAAGGTCAATTGGATCTCTGGGGACTCAAATCAGGAGAAGCGCGAGATTTTGTGCGCGAGAGACTGTGTGATTTCAGTCTCCGCTGCTTCGAGGAACCGCTGCATCTTCGGGAGAACCGCAGGGCCAGTATCCCGGCCATCTTCGTAAGTTGTGTTGCGGAAGAATACCCGGCGCGGCCGTTCTTCGCGCCGTTTGCCAAGAAAGCTCGCGCTTACGGGTGGCAGGTGCACGAAGTACGTACTGGCCACGACTGTCACGTCGAGAAGCCCGGGGAAATCGCGGACATTTTGCTTTCAGCTGCTACCCTTTCATAACTGTCGATCGCTTCAAACCCGGTGATCACACCAGTCTGAGCTGTCCAGATTGCACCCGCTATAAAGACCTCTCCAATCAACAGTCGTACTCCTCGTTTTACTTGGAATTGGCGCGTGACTCTACCGGGTGTACAATCCGGGGCAACACTGGTGAAAGAAATGTACAGAAACAGAGGCACGCTACGGATGGCTATGCTTGCGAAGCGCATCATGCTTTTCGGTTCGCTCGCGGGTGCGGCCCTTTGGGCCTTAATGTTCATTCTGCAGGGTGGAGGCGGATTAGTCGAACTATACATCCTCATCGCCGCTCCCCTCGCCTGTGGCGCATCCCTTTGGATAGTCGCGTGGATTGTGGAAGGCTTTATGACTTCCTCAGGGCACGAGTAACATTGGCAATTTCTTCCTTCACATTGTGCGCATATCGATCGTCAACGGAGAATCCATATCATTCATTAACCTCGTGGGAAGGATTTTCTAGCTCCGTTGTAAACTCGGGCATGGCTCCTGAATCCTTGCGTCCTGCAACGAAACATCTTTTCGACGTCCGGGAGAGTCCGCCCGAGCATTGCTTGATTGCCCACAGCGACGGTGGCGCGCGCGGCAATCCTGGTCCCGCCGGATACGGCGTCGTCATTAAGGACCAGACCGGCCGCAAGGTCGCCGCGCTCAGCGAATACCTCGGCCACCAGACCAACAACTTCGCGGAATACCAGGGACTGATCGCTGCGTTGGAGTACGCGTTGCAGCATGGCCCGAAAGCGCTGAAAGTGATCAGCGATTCGGAACTCCTGGTCCGACAGATCAAAGGTATTTACAAGGTAAAGAATCCGACCCTGCAGGATCTGCATGCGCGGGCGAAGGAACTCATCCGACAGCTCGATTGGTTCTCGATTGGGCACGCGTTGCGCGAGCACAATCAGGAAGCTGACCGCTTAGCCAATGAGGCCATGGATCGCGGCATGGGCCGCAGCGTCTCTCGTGTAGAGGCTGGCGACTCGCGGCCGATGCAATCTCCACAGGAGTTCGAGGGTGTGGTGCGGGACGGGAAAGTTGAACTCTCCGGCGGAACTTTGCCCGACGGCACGCGCGTGCAAGTGCGAGTGAAGAAATAGCGGCGAGCACGGGGGCTAAAGCCCCCTACTTAATAGGCCCCAAACGCGGCGCTAAAGCGCCGCTCTTCCACGACGCTGCACGCGGCTCTTGAAGGGCCGCTCTTCCAGGGTGCTGCAGGTGGACGCTGCGCGTGCATAACCGCTGCGCTGAATGACCAGGAGCAAGTTTGTCGGTCGAGAACATGGACGCTATCGTGGCTCGGCCGCTCTTCGACGGCGCAGCACTCGGTGTAGCTGGTTCGCAGTTGCACGTGAATGAGCAAGGGCAAATTTGTCGATCGAACAGATGGGCGCTAGCGCTTTTGTGGCTTCGGCGAAGAGTGCATAGATCCTTCGCTTCGCTCAGGATGACTGTGCGATCGACGGATCGCGTTGAACCTTGTTCTAGTCCGCGGCTGATGTGTGGTCGTGGATGATCTTCCATCCGTCAGGGAATTTGCGGAAGATCAGCGTGAAGCAACCATGCGACGTTTTTCCATCCGACATGGTGAGTTGCCACACTCCCCGGACGAATGCAGCATCCGGCCCCAGCGGTTCGATTCGCAGCTCTGAAAATTCCAGTTGCCCCATCTCTTTTCCCGCGCTCGTGTACGTCGTGCGATAGCGATCCAGCGTGGCCTGCCATCCCTTGGATTCTTTTGCTCCTGAGAAAAAGGTCAGCTCGGGTGAATTCCAGTATCCGGTCATGAACGCGTCAAGGTCGTGATGGTTCCATGCGTCTTGTTGGGTGCGGAGGACGTGTTCGATGGCGGATTTTGGATCCTCGGCCGTAGATTGCGATAGAGCGGGGATGATAGAGGTGAACAGGATCGCGATGGAGAGCAGAATGCGCATGATTTCTCCGTGGGTGGATGCGTGTTCATGATAGCGTCGGGCAGCGCGTGCCGCAGAGCTTTTATCGAACGGTCCGCGGGCGGCTGTCGCCACAAGAGCGCGATTTAATGTGACTCTTCTGCAGCCGGAGCAGCGTCCGGCGTATCTACTTTTTGGGCTGCATGTGGCACGACGGGCGCCGGTTGGAAGTCGCCTGCGTCTTTGCCGGCCAAGGCGACGGTCATGAAGTTGATCCAGATAGGCAGCGCCGCGTGGGCGCCGGTTTCTTTTGCGCCCAGCGATTTCTTTTCGTCATAGCCGACCCATACGCCACATGTCATGGTCGGCGTGAATCCCATGAACCAGGCGTCCGTGAAATCGTTTGTCGTTCCAGTTTTTCCCGCCACGGGAAATGGAAGCTTCGCCGCAGCGATCCCCGTGCCGTGCAGCACGACCTCGCGCAGCATCGAAGTCATGATTCGCGCAGTTCGTTCGTTGATTACGTCTTTCACCTCGGGATAGTCTTCTTCCAGCACGCGGCCTTCGTAATCGGTGACACGCGTGATGTAATGCGGAGTAATGCGCACGCCATCGTTCGGGAAGACGCTATATGCCGCAGTCTGCTCGAGCAACGTGATCTCCGCCGAGCCAAGCGCAACCGGCAGATACGGCGGAAGCTTAGAAGTGATGCCGAAGCGCTCGGCATAGTCGATCACATTCCTGATGCCCACTTTATCGGCGAGCTTCAACGCGGGGATGTTGCGCGACTGTGCCAGAGCGCGCCGCAGCGTGATGATGCCCTCAAACTTCTCGTCGTAATTGTGAGGAACGTACGGGCCAGAAGGCGTCTCGAAGCTGACGGGCTCGTCAAGAATCGTGTCGTCGGGGCTGGCTCCGCCATCGATCACTGTTGTGTAGACGTAGGGCTTGAATGAAGATCCAACTTGCCGCAGGGCTTGCGTGGCGCGGTCGAACTTGGAATCGTTGAAGTCGCGTCCACCAACCATGGCCTTAATTCCGCCGGTCACATTATCAATGGCAAGGAGTGCGCCTTGCGCCCCAGAATCCTGCTCGAAACTGACTTTCGCAGCGCCGTTTGCACCCAAGAAAAGAATCTTGATGTAACAAATGTCTCCCGGCTTCAGGATGTCGGCAATCTTGTGTTGCGTCCAGGCGACGTCGGCTTGGCTGAGGGCAGCGGTGTAACGGCCGAACTTCAGCGTAGCGATTCCCGTTCCCGATGAAGTGACGAGTGCATGCATATAGCCATTCACTTCAGGGTCATCGTCCCAGTCCGGATGCGAGTATTTGCCGATCTCCACTCCTTCATCGACAACGTTTTCCAGATGGTCCTTCCATCCGTGACGGCGTTCGTAGGCGGCGAGGCCGTCGAGCACAGCTTGATTAGCTGCCTTCTGCATGTCGACATCGAGCGAGGTATACACCTTCAGTCCGCCTTCGTGAACTTGATCCGGGCCGTACTTGTTTTCCAGATAACGGCGGATTTCTTCGACAAAATAAGGTGCGAGCGAGTTTGGATCGTGCGCGAGATGCAGGACAAGAGGCTCAGAGCGGGCGGCGTCGGCCTGTGCCGCCGTGATCTTGCCATCTTCGAGCATGGCGTTGATCACCAGATTTCGCCTTCTCACTGCGCGGTCAGGATGGTTGATCGGAGAGTAGTAAGTGGGCCCCTTGGGCAATCCCGCAAGCAGCGCGGCTTCCGTCAGAGTCAATTGCTTTGCTGTCTTGCTGAAGTAGAACTCCGATGCCGCCTCGAATCCGAAAACGCCATGGCCAAGCCCAATCTGGTTGGCGTAGAGCGTGAAGATTTGTGGCTTGGTGAAGCGGCGCTCGATCTGGATGGCGAGCATGGCTTCCTGGACCTTGCGCTGCCAACGTCGATCAGGAGACAGGAAGAGATTGCGCGCGAGCTGCATGGTGAGTGTGGACGCGCCCTGTACCTTGCCGCCCGATTCGATATCGCGATAAGCCGCACCGACGATTCGCCAGAAATTAATTCCGGAATGACGATAGAAATCTTTGTCCTCGATCGAGACCAGCGCATCGCGAAGGACGGGCGGGAAATCGTCGTAGCTGGCGACGACCCGGCGTTGCAGCGCGAAGGATCCGATGACGCGATTGTGGTCGTCATAGAGTTCCGTGATGGAACTGGGGCGGTAGGCCTCGAGGGCGTCGACCTGCGGCAGATCGGTGGTGTAGACGAGAAGAAGCCCGGCAGTGGCTCCGACGAGGACGGAGATGAGCAGCAGCAGTCCGAACAGGACGCGGCCGACGAGCTTGCGCCCGCCGATCTCTACCTCAGGCAGATTGTCGTAGAGAGCCTTCATGGCCCGGTGAAGTCAGGATAGCATCTTGAGCAACGGGATCGCTGCGGGTATGGCGCAACACTTGAAGCCGCCCTTCATTGCAGCGCTGAAGCGCTGCGCCACCCGAAAGCACGCCGTAGGGCAAAACAAATCGCGCGCCTTTCGGCGCGCGAAGTTCAGGTCGAATATGGAGCGTTAGCTGGCTCGGCTCTTCAGAACTTCGACCGCTTTGTTTAGCTGATCGTCATTGGCTGGCTTTGGTTTTGATTCCTGTTCCGGAGTGGCCGGAGCTGCTTCTTCGCCGTCATCGGGGCTGACGCCATCATCGACCGCGTCCGCGACCAGAACGTTGGGCGTGATCGCCGTATCCTGAATAGCCTTGCCGCTCGGGGAATAGTATTTCGCGACCGAGAGGATCAGCGCTCCGCCATCGGGCAGATCCAGCGTTTTCTGAACGGAGCCGTCGCCAAAGGTCTTGTCGCCGACAACGTCACCGCGGGCGTTCTCCAGAATAGCGGCGGCTACGATTTCAGCAGGGCCGGAAGTGCCGCGATTCACCAACACCGCGACCGGAAGGTTCGTGATAGCTTTCGACGGATCGGCGTTAAACGCCTGTCGCGGATATTTCTGTCCTTGCAGGTATGTGATCGTGCCGTGATTCAGGAAGAGATTCGCAGTGGCGATACCTTCGTTCTCGTCTCCTTCTGCACAGTAGCGAAAATCGAGCAGAATCTTCTTCGCTCCGGATTTCTCGAGCGACTTGATCTTCGATGCGATTTCCTGTGACTTGCCCTTGGTGAGGGCTTCGACTTTGATGTAGCCGATTCCATCGTCCATCATTTTGTCGCTGACCGGAGGAATGCCCACGATGTCGCGGGTGATGGACATTTTCTGCGGCTCGGCGCGGCGCGCGCGAACAACTTCAACGTTCAGTGTAGATCCGGGAGCTCCCGCAATCAGATTGCGAATTTCCGGCACCGACATGTCACGCGTGCTTCGACCCTCAATCGCCTCGAAGATATCTGTAGCTTCAATGCCGGCCTTTTCCGCCGGAGATCCAGGGAGGACTGCGACAACGGCGGCGTATCCGAAGCGCTTTGAAACGACGATGCCAACATCCCCCTTACCTTCGGCTTTGTGCGCCTTGAAAGCCTTGTAGGCTTCCGGGGAGAGATAGCTGGAGTTGGAGTCGAGTGACTCGAGCAATCCGTGCAGCGCGCCGTCGGTGACCTTGGGGATGTTGGGCTCCTCGACGTACTCGCTGCGAACGCGCGAGAGGACTTCGCTGTAAACCTGTAATTGGCGATAGGAGCCGTCGTTCGAGGAGGCGTGTACGCCACCCATCGATCCGACAACGACAAACAACAATACGGCAAAGGAGGTGACGAGCACTGCTGCTTTAATTTTCATGGACATCCGTTTGTGATCTTCTTCCGGAAGGGACTACTTCCTCTGAACTGTTCTCATTATATCTCTAGATGCAAACCAGCATCCCTTGGCTGCACGATTGGGGCCTCTTCGGTAACTCCAGGCTTAGGTTTGCCAGTGTGAGTGGGGCTTAGGAGGGAACCAGATCGAAGCTTGGCGCTCCGGCTATCTTGATCCGCAACAAAACAAGCAAGTTAATCGGTTATGCGGGTTATTGGCCAGGCTTGAACTTGATGGTAAGCGTGGTCTGAACGGACACGGGGCGTCCGTTCATGCTGTATGGCTTGAATTGCCATTGCCTGACGCCATCAATTGCGACTCGGGCGAAAGCCAAAGAGCCTTGGAGGAACTTGGCATCCTGAACCGCGCCGTCGCGGCCAATCAGCACTTGGAGAATCACCGTCCCTTGCTGGCCTGTAGCGTTCGCTGGATAGGCTATCGGCGGCTGATTGCTGATGAGCGCGCGTTCGGTTAATTCAGGAACGCTGACCGGTTCGATTGCGGGCATCGCGGCCTCGGCTGGCTTGTTGCCGCTGGCGTCGGGCATCATGACCGCCAGTTGCGATTGCAAGCTCGACGGAACTTTCGGCGCTGTGACCGGTACATACGCGGCTGGTTGGCGCTTTGGCGGCTGAACCGTGGACGAAGCTGGCGTTGTCGGGATTGGAGTCGTTGTGATGACCGCCGGTGCGTCGGCGTGCGCTGGGGGATTGGACACGGGCACCACAGCGGTCCCAGTGGATGCCGGGGCTGATACGACCGGTGCTGAAGTTGTGGTCGAAGCGGGCGGCGGTGCTGGCTGGGCCGTGGGGTTCTGCTGAACCTGAACAGCCGGAGCTTGGCTTCCATCCGGCGCAGGCGTTGCCGTTGTCGCCGGTGTGGTCGTAGCAGAGTCGGTTGGGGCGGTAGTCTGATCTGGAGTCGTGGCTTCGCCAGCCGGTTTTTTCGCTGTCGGGTCTACTTCGGGGACAACTTGGATCTTCGATGGATCGGTCGTGGCGTCAGGGATGCTTTCCGCTACTGGGAGTTTGTACTCATCCCCGGCGCGCCCGAAGTCTTCGTGGGCGGCGGGGGCCTGTGTGACGACCGTGGTCGCC
>Ga0209168_10000723_pt1 | contig 29554 bp, 28 predicted proteins | sample Coa_R1_FD_187156 | JGI IMG/M metagenome (GOLD analysis project Ga0209168, IMG submission 187156) | Surface soil microbial communities from Centralia Pennsylvania, which are recovering from an underground coalmine fire - Coalmine... | ecosystem: Environmental > Terrestrial > Soil > Unclassified ...
GGCGTCAGGGCCGTTGACGACCTGAGCCTCGCGGTCAAGGACGGCGAGTTCATGGTGTTCGTCGGCCCGTCGGGGTGCGGCAAGTCGACGGCGCTGCGGTCGATCGCGGGGCTGGAGGAGATCACCGGCGGCACGATCCAGATCGGCGACCGGATCGTCAACGACCTGCCGCCCAAGGACCGGGACATCGCGATGGTGTTCCAGAACTACGCGCTGTACCCGCACATGACGGTCGAGCAGAACCTGGCCTTCGGGCTGCAGCTGCGCAAGACACCCAGGGACGAGATCAAGCGCCGGGTCGACGAGGCGGCGAAGATGCTCGGCCTGGAGGCCTACCTCAAGCGCAAGCCGGGCGCCCTGTCCGGGGGGCAGCGGCAGCGGGTGGCGATGGGCCGGGCGATCGTCCGCGAGCCGCAGGCGTTCTTGATGGACGAGCCGCTGTCCAACCTGGACGCCAAGCTGCGGGTCTCGATGCGGGCCTCGCTGAACCAGCTGCACGAGCGGCTCGGCGTCACCACCGTCTACGTGACCCACGACCAGGTGGAGGCGATGACGCTGGGCGACCGGGTCGCCGTCCTGCGCGACGGCCGGCTCCAGCAGGTCGACACGCCGCAGGCCTTGTTCGAATCGCCGGTGAACTTGTTCGTGGCCGGGTTCATCGGCTCGCCGGCGATGAACTTCGCCACCGCCGAGCTGATCCGCGACGACGGGCCCGCGGTCACCTTCGCGGGGTACAAGCTCGCGGTCCCGGCGGAGACCTTCGAGGCCAAGCACGGGCTGGCGGACTACCTCGGCAAGCAGGTCATCCTCGGCATCCGCCCGTCGGACTTCGAAGACGCCACCCTGGGCAACACCAGCCGCGGCACGATCCGTATCACCGCCGGGGTCACCGAGGAACTCGGCAGCGAGATCATGGTCATCTTCACCATCGACGCGCCGCACGTCGAGCACGCCAGCCTGGCCCAGGCCGCCGAGACCTCCGACGATGCCGACGAGGCGGTGGCCGCGCTGGTCGGCGGGAAGTCGCTGTGGACGGCCCGCGTCTCCAAGGAGAGCCGGGTCCGCCACGGGCAGCCGCTCGAGCTGGCCGTCGATACCCGCTACCTCCAGTTCTTCGACCCGGCCAGCGGGCTGTCCATCGGCCATCCGCTGGCCACCGCCGAGCTGGCCGGGCCGTAATCAGGCCCTCCGCGCTCCAGGAAAACCCGTTGCGGACCACGTAGCCGAGGGCGCACGCTGGCTGGCGTGTTCCGGTTCGCCGTCATCACCGCCCGCGCGCTCGACCGCGCGGCGATGACGGCTGCCCCGGCATCGCTGTCGCCGGCGGTCCGGGCGGCCCGCCGCGGTGCCCGCGGCGGCGCCCGACGCTGACCCTTCCCCGTTCGCCTGCGTGACCTGGCGGGGGAGGGTGGCGCATCGCGCGCCGTGCTGAGCGCGCGCGGGTCAGCCAGTGCCAGCGGGAGCAACCAGGAGCAACCAGTCATGACCAAGCAGCCCTACATCCGCGACAAGCCGCACCTCAACATCGGCACGATGGGGCACGTCGACCACGGGAAGACCACCTTGACCGCCGCCATCACCAAGGTCCTGGCGGACCGGGGCATGAGCCGCTACGTGCCGTTCGCGCAGATCGACCGCGCGCCCGAGGAGACCGCGCGGGGCATCACCATCAATATCGCGCACGTCGAATACCAGACCGCGGCCCGGCACTACGCGCACGTCGACATGCCCGGCCACGCCGACTACGTGAAGAACATGATCACCGGCGCGGCGCAGGTCGACGGCGCGATCCTGGTGGTCTCGGCGCTCGACGGCGTGATGCCCCAGACCCGGGAGCACGTCGTGCTGGCCCGCCAGGTCGGGGTGTCGCACGTGGTTGTCGCGCTCAACAAGGCCGACGCGGCCGACGAGGAGATCGCCGGGCTCGTCGAGCTCGAGGTCCGCGACCTGCTGACCGGTTACGGGTATCCCGGCGAGGAGGTGCCGGTGGTGCGGGTCTCCGGGCTGGCCGCGCTCGCGGGCGAGGAGCGCTGGGTCACCTCGGTCCTGGACCTGCTCGACGCCATCGACGGCTACGTGCCGGTGCCGGAGCGGTACACCGGCGCGCCCTTCCTGATGGCCGTGGAGAACTCCCTGACCATCACCGGCCGCGGCACGGTGGTCACCGGCGCGATCGAGCGCGGCCAGGTGCGGGTCGGTGACCCGGTCGAGCTCGTCGGGCTGGGCGCGGCGGTCCGGTCCGTCGTCACCAGCGTCGAGACATTCGGCAAGACGATGGACAGCGCGCAGGCCGGCGACAACGCGGCGCTGCTGCTGCGCGGCGTCGGCCGTCACCAGGTGCGGCGGGGCCAGGTGCTGGCCGCGCCCGGCAGCCTGCGCGCGCACCGGCGCTTCGCGGCCACGCTGCACCTGCTGTCCGCGGCCGAAGGCGGCCGGCGGACGCCGGTGCGGTCGGGTTACACCCCGCAGTTCTACCTGCGCACCACGGACGTGTCCGGCGTGCTGGACCTAGGCGGAACGGACGGCCGTGGCGTGCCCGGCCAGACGGTGCGGGTCACCGTCGCGCTGGGCAAGCCGGTGGCGCTCGACGCCGGCCAGGGCTTCGCGATCCGCGAGGGCGGCCGCACCGTCGGCGCGGGCACCGTCACCGCCCTGCTCGACTGAGCCGGCGGGTGCGGGACTTCCGGGTCCCGCACCCGCCCCGGCGCGCTCCAAGAGCCCGTCCACCTGCTGTGATTCTCAAGTTGAGTCACTCAATGTCTTGTAGGGTTCGTGTTTAGGCGCTAGGTTGGGCGCCGTGACTCCGACCACCGCCGAAGTGCTCCGCGGGGCTGGCCTGCGGGTGACGGCCGCGCGCGTCGCGCTGCTCGAGACCCTCCGGGACGGCGAGCACCTCGGGGTGGAGGCGATCACCGCCGGGGTGCGTGACCGCGTGGGGCACGTCTCGCTCCAGGCCGTGTACGAGGCCCTGCACGCGCTCGGCGCGGCGCGGCTCGTCCGCCGCATCGAGCCGGCCGGGAGCCCGGCCCTGTTCGAGCGGCGCGTGGGGGACAATCACCATCACCTGGTGTGCCGCTCGTGCGGCACCGTCGCCGACGTGGACTGCGCGGTCGGCGAGGCGCCCTGCCTTACCGCTTCCGACGACCACGGGTTCTCGGTCGACGAGGCCGAGGTCGTCTACTGGGGCCTGTGCCCCCGCTGTTCTGCCGCGAGGAGTTCCTGAGCACCGTGATCCGACTAGCCCGGAAGGATTTCCATGTCCGAGAACCATGACCCAGTAGTCGCCGAGGGCCCGACCCCGGAGAACGGGGAGTGTCCGGTCCTGCCCGGCCGCGTGCACCCCACTGCGGGTGACGCCAACAGTGAATGGTGGCCGCGCCGGCTCAACCTGAAGATCCTGGCCAAGAACCCCGCGGTGTCGAACCCGATGGGCGAGGAGTTCGACTACGCCCGGGCGTTCAATTCGCTCGACCTCGCCGCGGTGAAGCGCGACATCGCCGAGGTCCTGACGGACTCCAAGGACTGGTGGCCGGCCGACTTCGGCCACTACGGCCCGCTGATGATCCGGATGGCCTGGCACAGCGCGGGCACCTACCGGATCAGCGACGGCCGCGGCGGTGCCGGGGCCGGGCAGCAGCGCTTCGCGCCGCTCAACAGCTGGCCGGACAACGTCAGCCTGGACAAGGCCCGCCGCCTGCTGTGGCCGGTCAAGAAGAAGTACGGCCAGAAGATCTCGTGGGCCGACCTCATGGTCCTGACCGGCAACGTCGCGCTGGAGTCGATGGGCTTCAAGACCTTCGGCTTCGGCGGCGGCCGGGTGGACACCTGGGAGCCCGAGGACGACGTCTACTGGGGCCCGGAGACGACCTGGCTCGGCGACGAGCGCTACAGCGGCGACCGTGAGCTCGCCGACCCGTTCGGCGCGGTCCAGATGGGCCTCATCTACGTCAACCCGCAGGGCCCGAACGGCAACCCGGACCCGCTGGCCGCGGCGCGCGACATCCGCGAGACGTTCCGCCGGATGGCGATGAACGACGAAGAGACGGTCGCGCTGATCGCGGGCGGTCACACCTTCGGCAAGACCCACGGCGCGGGCCCGGAGAGCGCCGTCGGCCCCGACCCCGAGGGCGCCCCGCTGGAGCAGCAGGGCCTGGGCTGGAAGAGCAGCTTCGGCTCCGGGGTGGGCCGGGACGCGATCACCAGCGGGATCGAGGTCACCTGGACGCCCACGCCGACCACGTGGGACAACACCTTCTTCGAGGTCCTGTTCGGCTACGAGTGGGAGCTGACCCGCAGCCCGGCCGGCGCGCACCAGTGGCAGCCGAAGGACGGCGCCGGGGCCGACGCCGTCCCCGACCCGCAGGACCCGTCGCGGCGCCGCCCGCCGACGATGCTGACCACCGACCTCTCGCTCCGGTTCGACCCGATCTACGAGCCGATCTCGCGGCGCTTCATGGAGCACCCGGCCGAGTTCGCGGACGCCTTCGCCCGTGCCTGGTTCAAGCTGACCCACCGGGACATGGGCCCGGTCGTGCGGTACCTCGGCCCGGAGGTCCCGGCCGAGATCCTGATCTGGCAGGACCCCGTCCCGCCGGTGACGCACCAGCTCATCGACGCCGGTGACGTCGCGGCCCTCAAGGCGCAGGTCCTGGCGAGCGGCCTGACCGTGTCCCAGCTGGTGTCGGCCGCGTGGGCGGCGGCCTCGTCCTTCCGCGGCAGCGACAAGCGCGGCGGCGCCAACGGCGGGCGCATCCGCCTGGAGCCGCAGAACGGCTGGGAGGTCAACAACCCCGACCAGCTGGCCGTGGTGCTGCGCACCCTGGAGGGCATCCGGCAGGCGTTCAACGCCGCGAACCCGGGCCCGCAGGTCTCGCTGGCCGACCTGATCGTGCTGGCCGGCGGCGCGGCCGTCGAGCAGGCCGCCCGGGACGCCGGGGTCAGCGTGACGGTCGCCTTCACCCCGGGCCGCACCGACGCGTCGCAGGACCAGACCGACACGGAGTCGTTCGCCGCCCTCGAGCCGAAGGCGGACGGGTTCCGCAATTACCTCGGGAAGGTCACCCGGCTGCCCGCCGAGTACCTGCTGATCGACCGGGCGAACCTGCTCACCCTGAGCGCTCCGGAGATGACGGTCCTGATCGGCGGCCTGCGGGTCCTCGGCGCGAACTACGACGGGTCCAAGCTCGGCGTGTTCACCGGCACGCCCGGGTCGCTGACCAACGACTTCTTCGTCAACCTGCTCGACATGGGCACCACGTGGCACGCGACGTCCGAGGACGCGAACACGTTCGAGGGCCGCGACGTCGCCACCGGCGAGGTCAAGTGGACCGGCAGCCGGACCGACCTGGTCTTCGGGGCGAACTCCGAGCTGCGCGCGCTCGCCGAGGTCTACGCCAGCGATGACGCGAAGGAGAAGTTCGTCCGCGACTTCGTGGCCGCGTGGACCAAGGTGATGAACCTCGACCGGTTCGACCTAGCCTGATCACGGCGAAAAGGCCCGGAGGACTCAGCAGGTACGCATAGCGGACACAGATGACGAACTAGGGCAATAGATCGAATTAGCCAGATGTGACTGTATTCGTACAGTCACATCTGGCTATTTTAGTGACTAATGCGGCTCCGCTCTGTTGCACTCAGCGACCGGCGGACGGTGAATGGTGCCTAGAAAAACGGCCGGGAGAGGGGAGGCCGGCCGGATGGCACGAAGCCGGTTGGCGCCAGGGCTGACCCTTGCCGTGACCGCCGCCCCGGCGCCGCGTGCCACGTTCCGTGACGTGTTCCGGGTGCGCGAGTTCCGGGCCCTGTGGACGTCGGTGATCTTGTCCGCGGCGGGTGACCGCCTGGCCCTGGTCGCCCTCGCGGTACTGGTCTACGAGCGGACCAGGTCGCCGCTGCTGGCGGCGGTGGCGTACGCGGCCGGGTACCTGCCGTGGGTGATCGGCGGGCTGTTCCTCGCCGACCTGGCGGACCGCTGGCCGCGCCGCACGGTGATGGTGACCTGCGACGTGGTGCGCGCCGTCCTGGTCGCGGCCATGGCCGTGCCGGGCATGCCGGTGCCGGCCCTGGTCGTGCTGCTGTTCGCCGCCACCATGTTCGCCTCGCCGTTCGAGGCGGCCCGCGCGTCGATCACCCCCGGCATCCTGCCGGGCGAGCACTATGCGCTCGGCATCGCGGTGATCCAGACCAGCTACCTGACCGCCGAGGTGACCGGTGCCGCCCTCGGCGGAGCCGCCGTCACCTGTATCGGCGTGCGGCCCGCACTGGTCATCGACGCGGTCACGTTCGTGGCCTCCGGCCTGCTCATCGGGCTGGGCACGCGGGCCAGGCCGCCGGCGGCGAGCCCGGCGGCCAGCCAGGGCTCGCCGCTGACCCGGGCGGCGGCCGGCCTGCGGCTGGTGTTCGGCGACCGGGCGCTGCGCACCCTGGTGCTGCTCGGCTGGCTGGTGGTCTTCTACACGATCCCGCAGGGCATCGCCGCCCCGTACGCGGCCCGGCTCGGCGGCGGGCCGGTGGCCACCGGGCTGGTGCTGGCCTCCACGGCCGCCGCCACGGCCGTCGCCACCCCGCTGTTCAGCCGGTTCGTCAGCCCCCGGCGGCGGCTGACCCTGATGGGGCCGCTGGCGGCGGCCACCGGGGTGACCCTGGTCCTGACCGCGCTGCACCCGGGCCTGATCGTCTCGCTGGTGATCTTCTCGGTCGCGGCCGCCGCGTGCGCCTACCAGCTCGCGGTCAACACCGCCTTCGTGGCCCGGGTGCCGGACGAGCGGCGGGCCCAGGCGTTCGGCATCGCGAGCATGGGCGTGGTGGTCGCCCAGGGGGCCGCGTTCGTGGCGGCCGGCGCCGCCGCGCAGGTGGTGGCCCCGGCCGCGGTCATCGCCGCGGGCGGCGGGATCGGCGCGGTGGCGGCCATCGCCCTGACGTTCAGCTGGCGCCGCGTCACCGCCCCGCCGCGCCCGGCCGCCGTCGATCCGCCGCTCTGGGAGCCGGCCGCCCCGCCGCCGGCCGAGGTCCTGGTCGGTGCCCGTCCGTGAGCGCGACCGAGCGTACCCTCGGCAGGGTGCCGTTCACCGTGCGCGCCGCGGAGCCCGCGGACCTGCCCGTGCTGGCCGGGATCGAGCTGTCCGGCGAGGCGATGTTCGCCGCGGCCGGGATCGTCTTCCCGGCCGGGCCCGCCACCGTCGACGAGGCGATCGAGCACGGCGCGGAGGTCTGGGTCGTCGACCATCCGCCGCTGGCCTTCGCCGCGGTCATGGTCATGGACTCCCATCCGCACCTGGAACAGATCTCGGTGCGGGCCGACCGGGTGCGCCGGGGCATCGGCGGGCTCCTGCTGGACGACGTGGTGCGCCGGTACGGTCCGGGGCTGACCCTGCTCACGTTCCGGGACATCCCGTGGAACGGCCCGTGGTACCTGCGGCACGGCTTCGCCGAACTTCCCCGGGCCCGCTGGGGCCCGCAACTGCGCGCGCACTGGCAGGCCGAGGTCGACGCCGGCCTGCACGAGCTCGGCCCCCGCGTGGTGATGTACTACCCGGGCGGCTAGCGCCGCGCACCACGCGAAGCTCAGCGCACCGGCTCCAGCAGCACCTTGACCGCGCCGGTGCGCCGCGAGTCCTTCAGCGTCAGCACCGCCTCGTCCCAGCGGTCCAGCGGGAAGCGGTGGGTGATGACCGGGGTCAGGTCCAGGCCGGCGGCCACGAAGTCGAAGTAGTGCTCCATCGAGTGCTTGGCCACCCCGGCGACCTCCTCGATGCCGAACCCGTTCGACCCGATGACGTGCAGTTCCTTGAAGTACAGCGGGGTCCACTCGAAGCGCTTGGGCGGCTCGACGCCGGAGATGACCAGCGTGCCACCGGTGTTCAGCAGCCGGAGCGAGGTCTCCACGGTCTCGGTCGAGCCGATCGTGTCGTAGACCACGGCCGGGCCGTCCTGCAGCCAGTCGTGCCTGCTCCACGGGTGCAGCGGGGTGGTGCCCACCCGCCGGGCGACCTCGGCGACGAGCTCGTCGGGGACCGAGGACAGCACGGCGTGCGCGCCGAGGCGGGTCGCCAGGGACGCCCGGGCGCCAGGCCGCGTCGCCGCCCACACCTGCGCGGCAGGATACAGGTGGCGCAGCAGCGCGATCGCCGCGAACGCCAGGGTGCCCGAGCCGTAGACCAGGACGGGCTGGCCGCCGGGCGGCGGCGCGAGCAGGATCGAGCGCAGCGAGACCGAGACCGGGTCGGCCAGCACCGCCGCCTCGTCGGACACCCCGTCGGGGATGGCGAACAGCTGGGCGGGGTGCGCGGCGAAACGCTCCGCGTGCGCGCCGAAGGCCGCGGCGCAGTTCCCCAGGTGGATGGAGACGGGCAGGTCCCCGGAACGGAAGTTACGGCACCAGGGGTAGCGGCCGGCCCGGCAGGCCTGGCACGGCGGGTTGATGCCCCGGGGCCCGCAGGACAGCCACGGGTTGAGCACCACCCGCTGGCCGGTGTCGGCGCGGCGCCCCACCACCTCGTGCCCGAGCACGTGGGGAAAGGAGACCAGCGCGGTGAGCGGGTTGTCCCGCGAGCCGTTCAGCAGGATCTGCTTCACGTCCGAGCCGCACAGCCCGGAGAACGTCGTCTCGACGCGAATCCAGTCCGGCGCGGGCAGCGGCAGTTCGGCGACGTCCTCGACGCGGACCGGCGCCAGCCGGGACACGAACGCGTGCCCGTCGACCCGCCCGCCGATGGCCGCGGCCGCCTCGCGGGCCAGGTTGTGCCGGAACATCAGCGCCTTCATGTCCCACTCTCCCGTTTTGCCTGCCGAGTCTCCGCGCGATCACCGTAAGTGACCGCGATGGTTACCGTGCGCCTTGTTGTCTGACCCCGGAGATGCTGCTACTTTTGGCTGTCCCGCAAAGACCACACGGAGGTACACGGTATACATGCTGCGCCGACTCTCTGTCATCGCCGCGTCGGCGGCGATGCTCGCTGCCAGCGCGCTGCCGGCTTTCGCGACCACGCACTCGAGCACGCATAAGCTCGCCTTCCCGAGCCACAGCGGCATCTCGGAATCGGGCACCTACAAGCTGACCAGCAAGGGCGTCTACGTCACCGTCTGCGCCAAGGACACCGGAAGCGCGTTCGCGGTCGGGGCGGTCGTCGTGGGCACGAACTCCAGCGGCAGCCATTCGGCCAACCTGGGCGCGGTGGCCATGGGCCACGGGACCAACCAGTGCCGGTTCGGGACGATCCGCTACTCCTCGCACCTGAAGACCTACCTCATCGGCTACACCAGCCACGGGACCGTCGCGTTCAAGACCAGCCTCAAGAAGATCTTCTAACGCGCTTTTCCGGGTCACTCGGGGGAATCTTCGCGGGAACGCTCGGTGCCGCGCCTGCCGTGGCGCCGGGCCGCTCCGGCTCGCGTCAGTGGGGGATACCCGAGATCAGGTCGCCCGCCCGGGCCAGCAGCGACGTGCGCGGGGAACGGCTCGCCGACTCCAGCCGGTCGGCCGCGCGGTACAGGGCGTACAGCCCGTGCACCCCGGCCCAGCGGGCGGGCTCGGGTTCCCAGCGCGGGGACCGGTGGCCGACCCAGGGCAGCGTGGTGAGCGGGCTGGGCACGCCGCGTACCAGGTCGGCCAGGGTCCGGCCGGCCAGGTTGGCGGCCGCCACCCCGTGGCCGGTGTAGCCGCCGGCCCAGCCCAGGCCGGTGCGCGGGTCCATGGTGACCGTCGCGCACCAGTCCCGGGGCACGCCGAGGACCCCGCACCACGCGTGGTCGATCCCCGCCTCCGCCGTGGCCGGGAACATCCGGCGCAGGATCGCGCCCAGCTGGGCCACGGTCGCGGCCGCGACCGTCCCGTCGTGGTCCAGGCCGGAGCCGAACCGGTACGGGATGCCGCGCCCGCCGAGCGCGATCCGGCCGTCGGCGGTGCGCTGCGCGTAGATGTAGGCGTGCGCCTCGTCGCCCAGCGTCTCGCAGCCGTCCCAGCCGATGGTCTTCCACGCCGCGTCGCTGAGCGGGCCGGTGACGATCATCGCGCTGTTCATCGGGAGCAGGGTCCGCCGCTGGCCGGGCAGGCCCGCGGTGAACCCCTCCGTGCAGCGCAGGATGTGCGGGGCCCGGACGTCCCCCGCCGCGGTGCGCGCGCGCCCGGCGGAGATCTCGGTGACCGCGGTCCCCTCGTACAACGCAACGCCGGACCCGGTCACCGCCTCGGCCAGCCCGGCCGCCAGGCCGGCGGGCTGGACCCGGGCGCAGTCCGGGTAAAACAGGCCCCCGACGGCCCCGGTCACCTGCACGCGCTCGGCTAGTTCGGCTTTATTGAGATACCGAACGATCCGTGGTCCGTCCCCCCAGGCCCGTTCGTGCTCCAGGTGCTGGCGCAGCCGGGCGTCCTGCGCGGCGGAGGTGGCGACGGACAGCGTGCCGCCCTTGACCAGGCTGGCGTCGATGCCCTCGGCCGCGCAGACCCGGGCCACCTCGTCGACGGTGTCCCGCAGGTGCCGCTCGAGGTCGCGGACGCCGTCCCGGCCGCGCGGGTGCAGCGCGTACACCGAACGCGAGCCGGGCAGGGCGGCGGTGACCCAGCCGCCGTTGCGGCCGGAGGCGCCGAACCCGGCGAACTTGCGCTCCAGCACGATGATCCGCAGCCCGGGATCGGCCCGGCTGAGGTAGTAGGCCGTCCACAGGCCGGTGAACCCCGCCCCGACGATGCACACGTCGGCCTCGGCCGAGCCGGGGAGCGACGGGCGCCGCGGCGGCACGCCGCGGGCCTGCCACCAGTACGACACGCCGCCGTTCCGCATGGCCGCCCTCCGTCCCGTTGAGCCGTTCCCCGGCGCACGCGCCACTGGCCGTTCGGAATAAATTATCTACAGAGCCACGGGAACGTCGTATCCCGCCCGGGGGCGAATCGCCATCAGGTGCGTCAGCCCTGTCGCAGCCAGGCGTTTTTGGTCACCGGCAGGGTAGCGTCAAGGTATGCGGCTTGGGGTGCTCGACGTCGGGTCGAATACGGTGCACTTGCTGGTGGTCGACGCCTATCAGGGGGCCCGCCCGATGCCGGCCTTCTCCCACAAGACCGAGCTCAACCTCGCCGAGCAGCTGGACAACGGCAGCTCGCTGTCCCGGCCGGGTGAGCGCAACCTGCGCGACGTGGTGGCCGAGGCGCTGCGGATCGCGGAGGACAAGGGGGTGGAGGACCTCATCGCGTTCGCGACCTCGGCGGTCCGCGAGGCCAAGAACGGCGAGGAGGTCCTGGCCCGGATCCGTGACCAGACCGGCGCGCGGATCAACGTGATGACCGGGCCCGAGGAGGCGCGGCTCACCTTCCTGGCCGCCCGGCGCTGGTTCGGCTGGTCCTCGGGGCGGCTGCTCGTCATCGACATCGGCGGCGGGTCGCTCGAGCTGGCCTCGGGCCCGGACGAGGAGCCGGACGCGGTGGCCTCGCTCCCGCTCGGCGCGGGCCGCCTGACCAGGGACTGGCTCCCCGCCGACCCGCCGAAGGCGGAGGACGTGCGCCGGCTGCGCAAGCACGTGCGGGCGCAGATCGGCCGGGAGACCGGCGGCATGATGCGGCACGGACCGCCCGATCACGTGGTGGGCACGTCCAAGACCTTCCGCCAGCTGGCCCGGATCGCGGGCGCGGCCCCGTCCGGGGAGGGCCCGTACGTCAAGCGCGTCCTGCGGCACGCCGACGTCTCGGCCCTGGCCGAACGCCTGCCCCGGATGTCCCAGGCCGAACGGGCCAAGCTGCCCGGCGTCTCGGCCAGCCGGGTGGCCCAGCTCCCGGCGGGCGCGATCGTGGCCGACGCCGCCCTGGACCTGCTGGGCGCCGATCAGCTCGAGCAGTGCCCCTGGGCGCTACGCGAAGGCGTCATCCTCCGGCGCCTGGACATGCTCGCCCAGGGCCTGGAGGATGACGCCTTATTTATTGCGGGCGTGTTTTAGTTGTCGCTGCCGGGCACCAGGCGGACGCCGTCGGCGTGCTCGTCGTCGAGCACCCCGGTGCGGCCCGACGGGCGCTTGTCCGGCTGGGACGGCGGCGCGCTCGCGGACCCCGGGGCCGGCGCGCCCTGACTTGACGCTCCCTGGCCTGACCCCCCTTGGCCCGGCAGCCCTTGAGCCGACCCTCCTTGGCCCGGCAGCCCTTGGCCCGACAGCGGCGACGGGGCGGCGGCCGGACGCGACGGCGCGGTGGTCCCGGACGGCTGCGCGGCCGGACGCGAACCGCCCGGACCCGCGGATCCGGCCTGCGGGGCCGGGCCGTTCCCGCCGGCCGGCCCGGCAGCGGCCGCCGGAGCCCCGGCCGGGCGCGCCGCGCCAGCGGCGGAGTCCGCGGCCTGGCCGGCCGCGATCGCCTTCGCGGTGTTCTGGTCGACCTCGTCCTCCAGCGACATGCGGGCGGTCTCCGCGGCCACCAGGGAGGAGACCCCGTCCAGGATGTCGGACAGCCGCTTGATCGTCTCGGAGTGCCGGGTGGACAGCAGGTTCAGGCGGCGCTCCGCGCCGTCGTGGATGGCGGTCGCCCGCGCCGTGGCCTCGTCCAGCGCCTTCTTGGCCTGCCCCTTCGCGCCGGCCAGCACCGCCTCGGACTTCTTCCTGGCGTCGGTCGTGGTGTTCTCGGCCTCGGTCCGGGCCGCGGTCAGCGTCTTCTCGGCCTCGGCCCGCGCCGAGGTGATCGCCCGCTCGGCCTGCTCCTGCGCCGCGGTCAGCATCCGCTCGGCCTGCTCGCGGGCCTCGGCGCGCATCTTGTCCGCCTCGGCCTGGGCGTCGTTGCGCTGCCGGGCGATGTCCTCATGGGCCTTGGACTTCTGGGACCGCGCCTCGTCGTCGGCCAGCTTGAGGATCTGGGAGATCCGCTCACTGACCTCCTCGTGGGCGGGCTTGGCGCCGAGCGCCTGCTGGCGGGCCGTGGCCAGGTCGCGCTTGAGTTCCTCGGAGTCGTCCAGGGAACGGGCCAGCCGCTGCTCTAGGTCCCGGATCTGGCTGCGGCAGCGGGCGATGAACTCGTCCACCTGACGGCGGCTGTACCCCCGCATCTGCATTTCGAACGCGTCTTCGTGCACGAGGTTCGGCAGGATATCACTGTTGTCATTCATGGCTTTCCGAGATCAGGTAGTCCGAAGTAAGCGGGAAACGGTGTCCGGAGACTAGCGGTGCTAGTGAGGCGCAGAACCGCCTATGAGACGAGCGGGACCGCTACTTCTGTAGTATGCGTGCTCAGGACGGGGCGGGCGGGGGGAATACGAGCATGACTCTTGTCGGTCATCCCTGCCCCCGCAACCGAAACGAACTACTGTCCCTATTTATCCTCATCTGTCCGAGATGGGCGTTGTTACGGTGCGTGAGTAATTTGGGCAGAGATGCCGTTGAGGCTTCTGTTATACGCAATACCGGATTAGCGGCAACTGCGCGGGGGTTTACCGGAATCGTTACCGCCTGGCTGGGTAAAACCGCACGTAGAGGTGGTCAGCGAATGGCCCTGATGGGTCATGCGGAGGAGCAGTGTCGGCACGTAACCTGGGGCGCAAGCGAGGTGAGTCGCGATCGGCGCCGGAGGTGAGCACGATTCCCAGGCAGTTGGACCTGCGTGTTCATGACCTCGTCGCCCTGGACGAGATCGAGCTCTACGCCGAGGTGCTGAGCGCGGTCGCGGCCGCCGACCGGCCGCTGACCGACGCCGAACTCGACGAGGCGCTGGGCATCCGCGGCAGCTAGCTCGCGCCGGTTAGCTCGCGCCGGTTAGCTCGCGGCGGCCGGCCGCTGCTGGTACATCGCGTCGGTGCTCGACCGGGTGAAGCCCAGGCCCTCGTACATCCTGATCGCGGGGACGTTGTCCTCGTCCACGTAGAGCATGGCCTCGGCCAGGCCGCGGTCACGCAGGTAGTTCAGCCCGGCCAGGGTCAGCGCCCGGCCCAGCCCGGTGCCTTGCTGACCGGGATCCACCCCCACCACGTAGACCTCGCCGGTGCACGTGCCCGGCTCGTCGGGCACCGGGATCTTGGTCCAGTGAAAGCCGGCCAGGACGCCGTCCCGCTCGGCCAGGAAGAAGCCCGCCGGGTCGAACCACGGCTCCTGCTCACGGAGCTCAAGGTCGTGCCGGGTCCAGGCGCCCTGCTCCGGGTGCTTGGCGAACGCCCGGGCGTTCAGGCTCAGCCAGTCCGCCTCGTCGCGGCCGGGACGGAACGTCCGCAGCGTCGTGCCGGCCGGCAGGCGGGGCGGCTCCAGCGGGTCGGCCAGCGGCCGGCGCATCTGCCACAGGGCCCGGAAGCGCTCGAACCCGGCGGCCCGGGCCAGGCGGCCCGCCGCGGGCAGGTCCCCGTGCGCCCAGAGCCGGACCCGGTGCCCGCCGGCCTGGGCGATCAGCTCGCGCACCAGGGCCAGGCCGAGCCCGCGGCCGCGGTGCCGCGGGTCGATGACGAGCTCGCCGCTGACGTCGAGGCCGGGGTGCGCGGGCGCGTCGAAGTAGGCGTAACCGGCGATGGCCTGCTCGACGGTGAGGATCAGGTCGCGCCCCGGGGCCGGATCGGCGCTTGTCCCGGCGCCGGGCCCGGCCGCGTCGTAGCGCAGGTGCAGCAGCACGTGCTCGGACAGCGGCGCCACCGAATCGGCGGCGGCCGCGGCCACCGCCAGGTCCAGCACGCCGGTCACCTGTGCCGGGGTGAGCCTGCCGCCGGTGATCGACCAGCCGGTCATGGACCGCAGGTTACCTCGCCGGGGTCGCGGCGCGGACGGCGGAGCCCCGGGCGGCCCGGGCCCGGTCCTCGCGGGCGAGTTCGGCGCGTTCGGCGCGTTCGGCCTTGACCGGCACGAACCGGTAGCCGACGTTGCGCACCGTGCCGATCAGGGCCTCGTGCTCGGGGCCGAGCTTGGCGCGCAGCCGCCGGACGTGCACGTCCACCGTGCGGGTGCCGCCGAAGTAGTCGTAGCCCCAGACCTCCTGCAGCAGCTGAGCCCGGGTGAAGACCCGGCCGGGATGCTGGGCCAGGAACTTGAGCAGCTCGAATTCCTTGAACGTCAGGTCCAGGACCCGGCCGCGCAGCCGGGCCGCGTAGGTGGCCTCGTCGATGGCGAGCTCGCCGGACCGGATCTCGTCCGGGGCCTCCGCCACCGCGGCCACCGCCCGGCGGCCGATGGCCAGCCTGACCCTGGCGTCCACCTCGGCGGGACCCGCTGTGTGCAAGATCACGTCGTCGACGCCCCACTCCGCGTTGACCGCGGCCAGGCCGCCCTCGGTCACGATCGCGAACAGCGGGCAGTCCAGGCCCGTGGTCTCCAGCAGCCGGCAGATGCTCTTGGCGTGGGCCAGGTCGCGCCGCGCGTCCACCAGCACCGCGTCCGCGGGCGGCGCCTCGACCAGGGCGGATGCGTCCGCGGGCAGCACCCGGACCGGGTGCAGCAAGAGCCCCAGAGCGGGCAGGATCTCGGCGGACGGCTCAAGCGCGCCGGTGATCAGCAGCAGGTCGCTCACTCGGTGGCACCTCCACACTGTGTATAAACAGTAAAGGACCCGGGGGCAACGACGCCCGGGTCCCGCTGATAGAAGGATATCCGAAATGGCCAAAGTGACAATCCAGTACTGGGCCGCGGCCAAGGAGGCGGCCGGGGTGGCGGCCGAGTCGGTGGAGGCGGAGACGCTGGCCGAGGCGCTGGATGTGATCCTGGCGCGGCGCGCCGGCGAGGCCGGCACCGAGCGGCTGCGCTCGGTGCTGGCGCGTTCGTCGTTCCTGGTCGACGGGGCGCCCGCGGGCCGCCGCGTTCCCGCCGAGCTTGTCCTTCCCGAAGCGGCCCGGATCGAGGTGCTGCCGCCCTTCGCCGGTGGTTAGCTTCTCGCAAGGTTTCTAGGGTGGGCATTCGGCTGGTTGTCCGGCAGACTGAGTGGATAACGCCCTACAGTGGTCAAATCAGCACGTTCCGAAGTCAAAACCCCCCACGGGGTGAGCATGAGCCAGCATGTACCGCCCGGCCGGCCGGGTTCTGACCTGCCCGGAGACGGGAATTTCGGCGGCCAGGTGAACCGCCCGGCCGCGCCGCACGTTCTCCCTAATGTGCCAAACGCGGGAACCGCGCCCCGCTCAGGGCGGGTGGCAGACGAAGCCTTTGTCAGGACACTGTACGCCGAACACGGCGGCGCCCTGCTTCGCTACGCCCTCCACCTGACGGGCGGAGACAGGCAGCGTGCGGAGGACCTTGTGCAGGAAACGATTGTGCGGGCGTGGCGCCACCCCGAGGCGCTGGCCGACCGGCCGGCCAGGCCGTGGCTGTTTGCCGTCGCGCGCAACCTCGCGGTCGACTCGTACCGTGCGCGGCAGGCTCGCCCTCCCGAGACCGGCCAGGCGGCCCTGGAACTGCTTCCGGCTGACGACGACGCCGACCGGACCCTCGAGTCGTGGGCCGTGGCCGACGCCCTGGCGTCGCTGCGCCCGGACCACCGGCGCGTGATCGTGGAGACCTACTACCGGGGCTGCTCGGTCGCGGAGGCAGCGGCCACGCTGGGCATACCAGCGGGTACCGTGAAATCCAGGACGTTTTACGCGCTGAAAGCACTGAAGCTGGCGCTGCAGGAACGAGGGCTGGCGCCATGACACAGACCTGGGATTGCGCGGAGGCCAGGCCGTCGCTTGGCGTCTACGTGCTCGGGGCCATCGATCCGGTCGAGCGCGGGCTGGTCGACACCCACCTGATGACCTGCCGGGACTGCCGGGACGAACTGGCCGGCCTGGCCGGGCTGCCCGCGCTGCTGGCCCGGGTCAACCCGGACGAGATCAGCCGCATCGGCGCGAACGACACGGTCTACCCGGCGGCCAGCGATGATCCCCCCGAGGAACTGCTCGGCACCGTGCTCGGCCTGGCCGAGGCCCGGCGGCGGCGGAACCGGTGGCGGTACCTGTCGGCCGCGGCGGCCGTGGCGGCGATCGCCGGCGGCCTGTTCGCGGGGCTGAGCACGGCCACCTCGACGACCGTCACCAAGACGGTCGCGGTCGGGTTCGCCAACGGGTCCGCGTCCTGGGACACCGCGGAGGGGACCAACGCGGCCACCGGCGTGACCAGCACCGTGGCCTACGCGCACCAGCTGTGGGGCGACTCGTTCCAGGTCCTGGTCGACCACATCCCGCAGGGCACCACCTGCCAGATGTGGGTGGTCCACCCCGACGGCACCCGGACCGAGGTCGCGGCCTGGACGACGGCCCGCGACGAGGGCACGGTCTGGTACGCCGGCTCGATGCCGAGCACCGCGGGGCCAATCGGCACGTTCCAGATCACCGAGGGCAGCAAGGTCCTGCTCACGGTCAAGCCGGACACGGAATAAGCCCGCGAACCCGGCCGGCCAGCCCAGGCTCACCAGCGGGGAATGGATCGCGGCGCGTCCGTGCTGTCAATGGGCGTGACTGGCGGGCTGATCGCGCTGGCCGCGGCTCTGCTCGTGGCGACCGTACTGGGGGTGGCGATGCGCCGCCGGGCCGGGCGGTTCCGCCCGGCGCCGTCCGGAACCCCCGCCAGGCCCGCCGGCGCCCTGACCGAGGCCGACCTCGGCGCCAGCCTCGGCCGGCAGGCCACCCTGGTCCAGTTCTCGACCGCCTTCTGCGCCCCGTGCCGTCCCACCCGGCAGATCCTGGCCCAGGTCGCGGCGATGGTGGACGGCGTGGCCCACGTCGAGATCGACGCCGCGGCCCGGCTGGACCTGGCGCAGCGGCTGCGGATCAACAGCACCCCGACCGTCCTGGTCCTGGATCCGGACGGGGCCATCGTCAAGCGCGCCACCGGCCTGCCGCGCAAGGCCGACGTGATCGCCGCGCTGGGCACCGTGATCCAGACCCCCGTGGCTCCCGTGGTCAAGGCCGAGGACCGGTCGCGGAAGTGACAGCCAGACGTGGCCCGCATAACATCGGGTTCGTGATGCCCCGGGCAGCGTTGACGCTGACCAAGCGGCGGGCCGTCGATTTCTGCCACGTCGCGACCGCCATCTGTCCGCATCCGGCCGCCTGATTCACCGACCCCGCGCCGGCCTTTCCGGGCACCCGCGGCGGCCGGGAACGCGGCGGTGGCCGACGACAGGCAGCCGGCTCATGGCGAGGAGCATGACCATGGACATCGACCCGCGCGGTCCCAGATTCGGCGCGGTGATCACCACCGTCGTGCTGGCGGTGGTGCTCATCACCAGCAGCGCCTGGCTGCTCGGCGCGCAGCTTGCCGTGTTCGCCATCGGCGCCGTGTTCGGGCTGCGGTACGCGCCGTACGGCATCGTGTACCGGCGCCTGGTCCGGCCGCGCCTCGGCCCGCCCGAGCGGACCGAGGCCGAAGCCCCCCCGCGCTTCTCCCAGGGCGTGGGCATGGTCTTCGCGGCCGGCGGCGTCGTCGGCTACGCCCTCGGCGCTCCGGTGGCGGGCCTGGTCTTCACCGCGTTCGCGCTGTTGGCGGCGTTCCTCAACGCGGCGTTCGATGTCTGCCTGGGCTGCCAGGTGTACCTGTTCATCCAGCGGAACCTAAGGGTCCGGCCGTCCGCCTAGCGACGGTCCGGAGAAGGAGGAAATCCCACATGAGTCGCTCCGACGTCCTCGTGGACGCCGACTGGGCGGAGGCCCATATCGCTGACCCGCACGTGGTCATCGTGGAGGTCGACGAGGACACCAGCGCGTACGACAAGGGCCACATCCCGGGCGCGGTCAAGATCGACTGGAAGAAGGACCTGCAGGACCCGGTCCGCCGTGACTTCGTGGACAAGACCGGCTTCGAGGCGCTGCTGTCCGAGCGCGGCATCGCCAACGACGACACGGTGCTGCTGTACGGCGGCAACAACAACTGGTTCGCGGCCTACGCCTACTGGTACTTCCGGCTGTACGGCCACGATAAGGTCCTGCTGCTCGACGGCGGCCGCAAGAAGTGGGAGCTGGACTCGCGCGAGCTGAGCACCGACGTGCCGCAGCGCCCGCGGACCAGCTACACCGCCACCGAGCAGGACCGCTCGCTGCGCGCGCTGCGCGACGAGGTGATCGACGCGATCGGCAAGCGCAACCTGGTCGACGTCCGGTCCCCGGACGAGTTCACCGGCCGGCTGCTCGCCCCCGCGCACCTGCCGCAGGAGCAGGCCCAGCGGGCCGGGCACATCCCCACCGCGCGCAACGTGCCGTGGTCCAAGGCGGCCAACGAGGACGGCACGTTCCGGTCCGACGACGAGCTCCGTCAGCTCTACCAGGGCGACGCGGGGCTGGACTTCGGCAAGGACACGATCGCCTACTGCCGGATCGGGGAGCGTTCGGCGCACACCTGGTTCGTCCTGCACGAACTGCTCGGCCTGCCCAACGTCAAGAACTACGACGGCTCGTGGACCGAGTACGGGTCGCTGGTCGGCGTGCCGATCGAGCTGGGGGAGGCCCGATGAGCGGAGCGAATACGGCGAGCACTGGCGCGGACGGCTGCGGCGCCCCCGCGGGCGGGGTCGCCGCGTCCGCCACGGCCGGCGACCAGGCGGTCGTGGAGGGCAAGGTCACCCGTCAGGGCGCCGCGGTCTCCACCGGGTACGCGCGGCTGCTCGGCACCGGCGACGAGTTCGTGGCCGAGGTCCCGCTGGGCGCCGACGGCGGCTTCCGGTTCTTCGCCGCGCCCGGCTCGTGGACACTGCGCGTCCTGGCCCCCGGCGGCGCGCGCGCCGAGCGTTCGGTGCAGGCGGACTACGGCCAGATCACCACCGTCGACGTCACGATCTGATCGCCGTCAGTCCGAAAGGGCGCGGCCGCCACGTCAGCGGCGCCGCGCCCTTTCGGCCGCCAACCGCCTCAGCGGCATCCCTGGATCCTTCACTGGTCTACGGGACATCCGTGCAGAAGCGACCTCCGCCGCCGGAAATATGAATGGCCGAACGGTCCGTAGTGTGACGCTCCGGGCTGGTACGTGTCGTGGCCGGTTTGCGCGGTGAGCCGTCTCTGACCTGCACTACAGCTATGCCGCGGCCGTGTGTGGGGCAGTCAGCTTAAGGAACGCGGCGGCCTGGCCGAATGTCTCCCCGATGGTGTGACCGGCCAGCTGGGCCTGGTATGCCCGGTACCGTGTCATCTCCCACATCTGGCCGCGCGGCGGCAGCGATCCGAGGTCCGGCTCGGATACCGGTCTCCACCTCCACGCCATGACACCGCCGTGATCAGCACCGGGATGGCTTTCCTCCCGCTGGATGAAATCGGCGGGGTCGAGGTGATATCCCATCTGGTTGCGCACGAACCGCAGGCCCGCGAACGTTCCCTCGATCGCCCGCCGCCGGGCGGGGGCCTGGGATTTCATGGCGCTTTTGTAGAGACGGCGGTGGTATCGCACCAGGGCGGCGTCGACGATCGTGACACACCATACTGCCTCGCCGATCACCGCGAACCCCTGCCCGTGGTCCAGGACCTGATCCCTGGACAGCTGCTCTATGGCGTCACGCATCGCGGTGATGGACCACTCCAGCGCGCTCGCCTCGGCCTGCGGGTCTCCGGTGTGCTCGCGGTTCCACGCGACCCTGCATCGGGGACGGCAGAACCGGGCATGCTCACGGCGCGGTGTGAACAACGCTCCGCACTGCTCACAGGTCCGGGTATCGGTCACCCGCCTATGTTACGCACGCCATGGGCGCAGGCGAGCATGCCCACGTTGGGCATAGCGGGCGCGCGCGCCAGCATGACGTGACGTCGCCGCGGGAGGCCGGGCAGGCCAGTTCCGTACGTGACCCCGCGTGGTTGTGGCTGGCGTCCTAACCGGGGGACGATGCCTGGCCGGCCACGCGCAGCGGCTGGGGGGCCGCGGCCGGGGGGCTGGCGGCCATTTCTTCCAGGCTGCGGCGGGCCGGCTCGGGCAAGACGAAGGTGAGTGCCATCCCGAGTACGGAGACCCCCGCGGTGAGCAGCAGCGTGCCGCGCAGGCCGAAGGACGACGACAGCACCGGGAACAGGAACACCCCGATGAACGCGCCGAGCTTGCCGATCCCGGCCGAGATCCCGTGCCCGGTCGCGCGCATGGCCACCGGGTACAGCTCGCTGGGCATCACGAAGGTGGTCATGTTCGGCCCGAACTCGGTGAAGAAGTAACTCAGCCCGTACACCAGCAGGAACGGCGCCACGGTCGTGGTCATGCCCGGCACCGCCGCGATGACCAGGAAACAGGCCGCCATGACCGCGAACCCGGTCCATTGCAGCCGCCGGTGCCCGATCCGGTCCAGCCAGGCGATCGCCAGCACGTAGCCGGGCACCGCCGCGACCGCGAAGATGGCCAGCTGCAGGGCGATCTTGGTCGTGGTCGAGGCGTGCGGAGAGATCAGGCCGAGGATCTGCGGGGTGGAGATCGTGTTCCCGTAGTAGGCGTAGTCCAGCAGGAACCACGTGCCCGCCGTCCCGGCCAGCATGATCAGCCACCGGCGGTTGGTCAGGAAGGCCCGCAGCCCCAGCTCCTGGCGCGGCCCGGCGGTACCGTCGCCGCCGACCCGGCCGCCGGTGAAGGCGGAGATCTGGGTCGCCGCCTGCTCCGCCCGCCCTTGCACCTGCACCTGGTAGCGCGGTGATTCCGGCATCAGCAGGCGCAGGTACAGCACCGCGGCGGCGGGTACCGCGCCCAGGCCGAGCAGCACCCGCCACGTCGCGGCGTCGCCGGCCCCTCCGCCGAGCAGGGCCAGCGCGACCAGCGGCCCCACGATCAGCCCGAGCGCCTGGGTGCCGAACACCATGCCGACCAGCTTGCCGCGGTCCTTACGGTTGGCGTACTCGCTCATCATCACCGCGCTGACCGGGTAGTCGCCGCCCACCCCGAAGCCGAGCACGAACCGGAACACGATCAGCACCCAGAACGACGGTGCCAGCGCCGACCCCAGCGCGCCCACGATCATGATCGCGGCGACCATCCAGTACACGCGCTTGCGCCCGGCCACATCGGCGAACCGGCCGAACACCAGCGCGCCCAGGAACGCCGCCGCCAGCATCACGCTGTTCAGCAGGGCGAGCCTGCCCGAACTCAGGTGCCACTCCTTGGCGATCAGCGTGGAGGCGACCCCGATGACGAACAGGTCGTAGGCGTCGGTGAAGAACCCCATCCCCGACACCAGCACCGCCCGCAGGTGAAACCGGCTCAGCGATGCCTCATCCAGCGCCGCGATCAAGTCCCCGGACCGCATCTCGGTCATGGCGCCCCCAACGCTGCAGCGGCCGTCATGACCTCTGACCTGCCGCAACCTGTCTCCTGCCGCGGCACAAAGCTAACCGGCCCAGGTGACACCCCCCCGAACCGCACACATGAACGCCAAATGAACATACAGCAACAGAAAACTGAAATAGCAGCCGCCCGGGTGGAGACCAGCGTGCTAGCCGGGCGCAAGATCTCCCGGCGGGTCAGTTGGCCGATCTCCCGGTACAGGGCGTCGATGACCTCCTCACGTTCGGTCAGCTCCGCGAGCACCTCGCGGTTGCCGGTACGGCGACCGCGCCCTGGTGAACTGTTCACCTGCTGGACACGAGCGCTTAGCTTGGCGCGCACTAGGCTTGGCCTATGGCTGAGCACCGGCAGGAATTCGAGCGTGAGCTTGAGGCCATCGAGGCCAGGATCATCGAGCTGTTCGCCATCGTCGCCGAAGATCTGCCGGAGGCGACCAACGCCCTGCTGACCGGCAACAACGACATCCTCCAGCGGCTGACCGACCGCGACAAGACCATCAGCGCGCTATACCCCGAGACGGAACAGCTGGCTAACCGGGAGATCCTGCTGCAGGCGCCCGTCGCCGACGACCTGCGCTTCTTGTTGTCGGTGCTGCGCGTCCTGACCGAGTTCGAGCTCTCCCACGACCTGGTGATCCAGATCGCCTCCCGGGCCAACCACTTCCTGTCCGAGGACCTCTCACCGCGCACCCGGGGGATCGTCGAGCGGATGGGGAACCTCGCGTCCGACATGTGGCGCCAGGCCGCCGACTGCTGGTACCAGCGGGACCGGTCAGCAGCTCTGGCGCTGGCCGAACGTGACGACGAGATGGATCAGCTCTACTCCAGCTTGATCGGCGAGCTGGCCTCGGGACGGATGGCGCTGCCGGTGACGATGGAGATGACGCTGGTGGCGCGCTTCTACGAGCGCCTGGGAGACCACGCGGTGACCATCGCTCGCCGGGTGGTCTACCTGGCCGGAACCGCGCCGGAGGCCTCCCCTCCGGGGTAGCGGACGCGGCCTGACCTCAGCGGGATCGCCGCTTAGCCCATCCGGCCGGTGACGTAGGCCTTGGTGCGGTCGTCCTGCGGGTCGCCGAACAGTTTCTCGGTCGGGGCGTATTCGACCAGGGTGCCGGTCCGGACGTCGTTCTTGGAGTCGACCAGGACCGAGAAGAACGCGGTCCGGTCGCTGACCCGGGTGGCCTGCTGCATGTTGTGGGTCACGATGACGATCGTGTACTTGTCCTTGATCTCCTTCATCAGATCCTCGATGGCGCCAGTGGCGATCGGGTCCAGCGCCGAGGCCGGCTCGTCCATGAGCACCACGTCCGGCTCCACGGCCAGCGTCCGGGCGATGCACAGTCGCTGCGCCTGCCCGCCGGACAGGCTCAGGCCGGAGTTGCCCAGGCGGTTCTTGACCTCGTCCCACAGCGCGGCCTGGCGCAGCGAGCGCTCGACGATCTCGTTGAGCTCGGACTTGTTGCGGATGCCGTTGATACGCGGCCCGTACGCCACGTTGTCGTAGATCGACTTGGGGAACGGGTTGGGCTTCTGGAAGACCATGCCGATGCGCCGGCGCACCGCGATCGGAGAGACGTCCTTGCCGTACAGGTTCGCGCCCCGGTAGGACACGTCGCCTTCCACCCGGGCCCCCGCGACGAGGTCGTTCATCCGGTTCAGGGTCCGCAGCACGGTGGTCTTCCCGCACCCGGACGGGCCGATGAACGCGGTGATCTGGTTCTCATAGACGGTCAGCGAGACATTCGTCACGGCGCGGAAAGCGCTGTAGTAGATCGAGACGTTCTCGATGTCGAAGATCGGTACGCCGGTCCCGGGCGGCGGCTGAGCGCTCCGCTCCGCCTCGGCGATGGCAGCGGGCTCGGGGAGCGCCACGTTCTGCCTGGTCACCGATTCCGGCAGGGACTCGAAGTCGGCGACGGTGTTCTGCTCAGAGGATTCCATGACCTTCCTAGGAAGAGTACTTGGCGAACCGGGCGGTGACCAGGCGGGCCGCGATCATCAGGATGAAGCAGATGGCGATCAGGGTGAGCGCCGCGCCCCAGCCGCGCTGTGACGCGCCGATGTACGGCTGAGTGGCGTTCGAGAAGATCTGGGAGGGCAGCGAGGTGTCGGGGCCGCTGAACGGGTTCGAGTTGAACGAGGTCACCGTGAGGATGGTGAACAGCAGCGGCGCCGTCTCACCGGCGGCCCGGGCGATGGCGAGCAGGACGCCGCTGACGATGCCGCCGACCGCCGCGGGCAGCACCACGGTCAGCGTCACGCGTGCCTTGGTGGCGCCGAGGGCGTAGCTCCCCTCGCGCAATGCGTTCGGCACCAGCCGCAGCATCTCGTAGGTGGAGCGGATCACGATCGGCAGCATCAGGCAGCCCAGGGCGAACGCGCCGGCCAGGCCGGAGAAGCCGAAGTGCAGCACCCAGATCGAGAAGATGAACAGGCCCATCACGATCGAGGGCACGCCGGTCATCACGTCGCTCATGAACCCGATGAACGCCGCGAGCGGGTTCTTGCCGCCGTACTCGTTGAGGTAGATCGCGCCCAGCACGCCGAGCGGCACGGACATGACCGTGGCCAGCCCGGTGATCTCGATCGTCCCGAGCACCGCGGGCCCCAGCCCGCCCGTGCCCGCGGGCGCGACGGTCGGCGGTATCGGCCCGCCGGTCAGGAACGACCAGCTGATGCTCGAGGCGCCCTTGGCGATGACGGTGACCAGGACGAACCCCAGCGGGATGATCACCAGGACGAACGAGAGCACCATCAGCCCGGTGGTGATCCGGTTCTTGGTGCGCCGCCAGCCGGCCGGCTCGCGCAGGTCGATCTTCTGCGGGTCAGCGGTGACAGAAGTCATCAGGCACCACGCTTCCGCCGGGCGTTGCGTTCCACGGCTCCCCGGGCTAGCACGTTGATGATGATCGTGAACGCGAACAGCAGCACGCCCATGCCCAGCAGCGCGGCGCGGAACTCGCCGGAAGCCTCGCCGAACAGGTTCGCGATGCCCGCGGGCATGTTGTAGCCGGTGGCGAACAGGTGCGAGGTGATCTCCGGCGAGGAGCCGATGACCAGCGCCACCGCGATCGTCTCGCCCATGGCCCGGCCGAGGCCGAGCAGGATCGCGCCGACCACGCCGCCCTGGCTGTGCGGCCAGACCGCGCCGCGGATCATCTCCCACCGGGTGGCGCCGAGCGCGTACGCGCCCTCCTTGTCGATGGCCGGCACGGTCGCGATGACCTCACGCGACAGCGAGGTCACGATCGGCGTGATCATGAAGGCCAGGATCAAGCCGGCGGTGAAGAACGAGGCCCCGCTCACCGGCTGCCCGAACAGCGAGTCGAGCACCGGGATGCTGGTCACGCCCGACGCGATGTCGGTATAGATCTTCTGCAGCCAGGGCGCCAGGACCAGGATGCCCCACAGGCCCCAGACCACCGACGGGACCACGGCCAGCAGGTCGACCACGTACACGATCGGCCGCGCCCAGCGGCGCGGCACGACCTCGGTCAGCAGCAGGGCGATGCCCACGCTGACCGGGACGGCCAGGATGAGCGCGATGACCGCGGTGATGGCCGTGCCGTAGATGAAGGCCAGCACGCCGAACTGGGTGCTGGCGTTCCAGTTGTTGGTGAAGATCTTGAAGCCCTCGGCGGAGAACCACGACGAGGCCTGCTGGCTGGTCGTGACGGCGATCAGGACCAGGATCACCAGGACCAGCAGGCCGCACCCCAGCGCGAGGCCCGCGAAGGTGCGGTCGCCGAGCGGGCGGCGGTGCTCGAGAGCCCCGGTGGATCCGGCCGGGCTGGCCGGATCCACCCGCGTAACGGTGCTCACGACGCCGAGTCCATCCGATGTGCGTGCGTCACGGCAAACCTCTGCTAGCCGGTGATCTGGCTCAGCTGCGACACGGCCTGCTGGTCGAGGCTGGACGGCAGCGGCGCGTAGCCGAGCTCGCCCAGCAGCTGCTGGCCCGGGCCGAGCAGGTAGCCGAGGTAGGCCTTGAGCAGCGCCGCGTCGGAAGCGCTCGGCTGCTGCGCGTAGACCAGGTCCCACGACTGGTAGGTGATCGGGTACGCGGCCGCGCCCGACGCCCAGGCCGCGGCGAACGTGAGGTTCGACGCCACGGTGACCCCGGACACGGCCGCGGACGCCGACGTCGGCGAGGGCGCCACGAATGCGCCGGACTGATTCTTGACCGACGCGAAGCTCAGCCCGGAGGCCTTGGCGGTGGCGAAATCCACGTAGCCGATCGCCCCGTTGGTGGACTTGACGATCTGCGCCACACCCGGGTTGCCCATGCCGGCCCGGGCGGTGGACGGCCACTTGACCGTCGAGCTGCTGCCGAGCGTCCACGTGCTGGGCACCGCGTCCTTGAGGAACAGGGTGAAGTTCGCCGTGGTGCCCGAGGAGTCCGAGCGGACCGCGATGGTGATCGGGGTGCTGGGCAGGCTGACCCCCGGGTTGTCGGCCGCGATGGCCGGGTCGTTCCAGGTCTTGATCTGGCCCTGGAAGATCTTCGCGATGGTTGTCGCGTCCAGCTTCAGATTGCTGACCCCGGACAGGTTGTAGGCCATCGTGATCGGGCCGATGATGACGGGGAAGTACAGCACCGTCTTGCCCTTGAAGAGCGGCACATCGGCGGCCGGGATCGGCGAGTCCGAGCCCGCGAAGTTGACCACGCCCGAGGCCAGGTCGGTGCGGCCCTTGCCCGAGCCGCCGCCGCCGTAGTTGACCGTGATGCCTGAGTCGACCGACTTGAAGGCCGAGATGGCGGACGCCTGGAAGACGGACTGGAAGGTCGACCCGCTTCCGTTGAGCGTGCCGCTGAGGTTGGCGCCGCTGCTGGCGGCCGCGGGTGCGCTGCTGCTGCTGCCGGCCGACGCGCTGCTGCTGCTCGACGACGAGCTAGAGGACGAGCACGCGGCGAGGGCTACCGCACAGACCGCAAGCCCCGCCGTCGTCACCTGCCGTCTACGTCGAAGGTGCATATCCGGGTACTCCTTACAGGGTTTATCGGGGATTCGGGCCGCAGCGTGCAGCCCGCCATCCTGCAAACCGTGGTGTGCGAGTACAGTTTGCCGGCGTCGCCGGTAATGGCGGGTAAATGTGATATGGACAGCGCGAGGCTAAAAGGTTAAGTTCTGGTGTCTTGACCCGCTTCAGGTCCTGCCCGGAACGGGCCGGAGGGCGGCCGGGTAAACGGCTGGGGCGCAGGGTGCTCGCGGTGCGCGGCCGTCGTGACCTCGGCAGGCGACAGGGTGGCGCAGGCCGGCCGGTCCTTGCGCCCGGCGGTCCTTGTTCACCTATATGACATCAACTGGCCGTCTGCTCGTTCCCTTAATATCTCATCTTATTAATTCAGGCTGCATATCAATGGGCGAGGGCAGGCTCAGTCTTGTCTCCCCGCTTTCGGTTTCCAGACGAGTGAGGGCACGTTGTCATTGGATGCGGAAGAGGCGCCACCTCATCCGGGCCGCCGTCCGGGCCGGAGCCCGGTGGCCGTGACCGCGCCCGTGCTCGCCGCCGTCCTGGGCCTGGCCGGCTGCACCGCCGGGGCGGCGACCACGCCGGCGTCCTCCGCCGCGAGCGGCCCGGTGCCGCTGGCCACCACCCCCGCGTCCGCGGCCCAGAAGCTGTCCGAAACCGGCAGCTCGGTGATGGCCCCGCTGTTCGCCCTGTGGGGCCCCGCCTACCACGCGAAGTTCTCGCAGGTGAACATCAGCACCGCGAGCTCGTCCTCGGGGGCGGGCATCTCGGCGGCCGCGGCGGGCACGACCGACATCGGCGCGTCCGACGCCTACCTGTCGCCGGCCGACGTGACCAAGTACGCCAGCCTGGTCAACATCCCGCTGGCCGTCGCCGCGCTCATGGTGATCTGCCACGTGCCCGGGGCCGGCCCGTCGACGCACCTCAAGCTGAACGGCACGGTGCTGGCGCGGATCTTCGCCGGCCAGGTCACCACCTGGAACGATCCGGCGATCAAGAACCTGAACCCCGGCGTCACCCTGCCGGGCACCGCGATCGTGCCCGTGCACCGGGCCGACACCTCGGGCAGCACGTTCCTGTTCACCTCGTACCTGAACGCCCAGGACCCCGCGGACTGGAACTCCTCGCTGATCGGAACCACGGTGGCCTGGCCGCGGCAGCCCGGCCAGGCGGGCGCGACCGGCAGCAGCGGGATCATCGGCGCCGTCCACGACACCCCCGGCGCGATCGGCTACGTGGGCGTGAGCTACCTGTCCGCGGTGACCAAGGACGGTGAGGGCGAGGTCGCGCTGGGCAACGCCGCGGGCACCTACGTGCTGCCCACCGCGAGCTCCGTCCAGGCGGGCCTGGCCAGCTTCACCAACACACCGGCCAACGAGACCATCTCGCTGATCAACGGCTCAGGCGCCGGGGTTTACCCGATCATCAACTACGAGTACGCCATCGTGAGCACCGCGCAGGCCAGCCCCGCCCGGGCGCAGGATCTGCGCGCCTTCCTCACCTGGGCGATCAGCACCGGGACCGCGCAGCTGGCGCAGGTGAACTTCGAGCCGCTGCCGGCCTCCGTGGTCATGCTGTCCCAGGCCCAGATTGCAGAGATTAAGGGCTGATCCTGTTGCGATTCTCGCTCGTGCCCGCAGCGGTCGGTCGGCTGCTCCTGGCCCGGTCACGGCGACGTGCGGAATGACCGCTGGCACCGCGGGACGTGATCATCCGATTCCCGTACCACCACAGCACGGGCCGCTGGCCAAGGCGGCGCCCGACCGGGCCGACGCCGGCCCGCCACCGCGGCCGGCGGCCGCCGGGGTCCTGGCCGAGCGGATGGCGGCGGCGCTCGTGCACCGGGAGCCGGGCTGGCGGCTCCCCCGGCGCAGCGCGCTGGCCAGGCGGTACAACGTCAGCCTGACCGAGATCGACGCCGCGATCGCCGACCTGGCCCGCCGCTCCCTGGTGCGGCGGCTGCCGGACGGGCAGCTGTACCGGGCCAGCCCGGCCGACTACTGGATCCCGGTCGAGGGCGCGGGCGGCCTCGGCACCCGGCTGGACCCGATGGGCACCGCGATCGCCTGCCAGACCCGGCATGTGTCGCGGCGCGAGGCGCCGCAGGACGTGGCCTGGGCTCTCGGCCTGGCCGCCGGGGCGCCGATCCGCGTGGTGCGCTGCGTGTGGTCCGCGGCGGGCGATCCGGCCGCGGTGTCCACGGCCTACCTGCCCGAGACGACGGACGGCGAGGACGACGCCGAGCCGCCGGACGACCCCCGGCTCTCGTCGTTCGACGCGGTGCTGGGCGGCGAACTGCCCGCCGTCGCGGTGAGCGTCGAGCTGAGCCCGCCGCAGCCCGCGGTGGCGCGGAGCCTGCGGCTGTCACCCGGGCAGCCGGTGACCACGGTGACGGTCAGGTTCGACGACCCGGCCACCGGCAGCCCGGCGGGGCT
>Ga0209168_10000724_pt1 | contig 29526 bp, 28 predicted proteins | sample Coa_R1_FD_187156 | JGI IMG/M metagenome (GOLD analysis project Ga0209168, IMG submission 187156) | Surface soil microbial communities from Centralia Pennsylvania, which are recovering from an underground coalmine fire - Coalmine... | ecosystem: Environmental > Terrestrial > Soil > Unclassified ...
ATCGTGCCGCCGAGGGCCAGGAGCTCTTTGGCCGCGAGGTACCCGCCGAGGTGGGTCTCGAACGTGATCAACGGGAGATACCGCGCCAGGAGGTCGGCCGCCCCCTGTTGGTCGCCCCCGCGGTAGAGGGCCAGCACGTGCACGAACACACCCGGTAGCAGGCTGCTGGGCATCGTGCCCGCGGCGCCCTGCTCGAGCTCTTCGAGGAAGAGAATGCCGCCGATCCCGCCGAACGCGCCTTTGACCGCGTCCCGCCCCAGCCGGCGTAGCCGCCCGATCTTCGCCGGCGCTCCCGCCGCCTCCACCTTGAAGTACCCGAGGCGTTCCACGCGCCGCGCCAGTTCCGCCAGGAACGCCGCGGGCATGCCGACGCCGCTGAGCGGATGATCCTGGAGGATCAGAGGCACCGTCGTGGACCGCGAAAGGGCGTCGGCGTGTCGCTCGATTCCGTCCAGGTCGGATACCCACTGCCCGAAGAACGGGGGGAGAAACATCACGGCGTCGGCTCCCAGGTCCTGCGCCTCGCGCGCGTATCGCACGGCGCCGATCGTGCTCGGGTGGTTGCACGTCACCACAACGGGGACACGACCGTCCACCCGCTTGACCGCGCAGCCGATCACGCGGGGGCGCTCCGCGTCCGTGACGGCGTATCCCTCGCTGGCGTTCGCGAGCAGCACCACGCCGTGCACGCCGGCGCGCAGCAGGACGTCGATCGTCGCGCACTGGCCCGTCTCGTCCAGCTCGCCGTGGTCATCGAAGATCGTGGGCACGATCGGAAAGATACCGCCCAACGCGCGGTCACTAGCCACGGCACCCTCAGCCCCCATCGCGGGATCGTGCGAACATGGCGTACGCAGCACACTCCCACTCGGCCGGCATCACGCGTGATTTCCCTCCGGCGGAATTTGAGCATCGCTGATGGCACCGAGGAGTGCCGAGACTGCCCTGTTGAGAGGAACCTCAAGCCCATGCCGAGCAGCGAGTCGGACAACCGCCCCATTGAGCGCATCGTATTCCAACGGACGCCCCGCCAATCTATCGTGCAGCATCGAAGTGCTGCCGTCTGATGGAAAGCGAGATAGATCGACAACGCGATTCGCGGGGGTCGTGCCAAGTCGCGCGCCTTCCTTGACGCCAACCGCCATGCATTCTTCGATCAAAGCCAACCCAAGCGCCGCAACGTCCGGCCGCTGAAATATGTTGAGTCGCTGCCCAGTAATCGCTGTTACGGAATTCGCCGCCACATTTCGGCACAACTTCGTCCACACCGCGGTGGTAAAATCTCTATCTATTTCGACCTGCACGTCCGCCCCGACGAAAAGTCTCTGAAACTCATAAGCCGCGGGCACATCAGGTACAATAAGGCGGTTGCCGCCGTAATGCACGATGTGACCCGGAGCGACCGCCGAAGCGTCACAATAGACAACCGCCGGAAGAACCTCCGCCTCTCCGGCGAATGGCGCGACGCGCTCCCGATGCTCCACGCCATTCTGCAGCACGGCGACTTTCGTCCCGCTCCCGCACAGAGCGCGGAGCCAAGGCGCCGTTGCCGGTGTCTGGTATGTCTTCGTCGCCAGCAAAACCCATTCGACGACCCCGACTTCGGTCGGGTCGGTATGAACCGGCACGGGGTGTTCGGAGATACTGGAACCTGTCTCTAGCCTCAGACGCGCGAACGGTCGCCGCACACACAGCCGCACATTGTGCCGACCGGTAGCGACGGCACGCGCAGCGAAGAACCCACCGATCGATCCTACCCCCACGACCGCAATTGACGCCATGATCAGCAGTCTCCTAGGCGCAGCTCTGAGCCACACCACGAACTCCTCGTCACCCGCGCCCCACCGAAGGCGCATGCCTATGTGGGCACCACAGTCACAGCTTCATAAGATGCAGGACTAACCCGTTGCCGGAGAGATGCCGATAGTAGTGAGGTCGTCCCGATTCATGATAGACACCTATCGGCGCCGTCACCACCACGGACTCCCCTACGGATGCGACTTCCAGCGTCATCGGGACATCCCCCTCGGGAAGCGCGATCGTGACCTCGTCATGGGGATGCCGGTGGATCGCCTCGCTATAACTGCCGCCTCTGTAACTCGTGCCTGTGACTTGGTGAGCGTGAACGCGCAGCCCCTGATCGCCAAACTCGGCGGGATCGATGAACTTCCAGACGACCGGCATTGGCCCCTCGTCGTGCGATCGGAACGCCCCGGCTTCCACGTCCCACTGACGCGCAATCGCGGACAATCGCTCCGCCTTGCGATAGACGTCCGCGACGGGCGACGAGCTTCCACGGGGGACGTACTCTCCAGGTTCGTCCATCAACGAGTCCACGTAGTCGGAGCAAGTATTCAGGTGAAAGGACCACCCGCTGCCGGCTGTCAACCTGTGGTGATGTAACTTGCCGGTTGGAAGCAGGATCGCACAAGGTGCCTCTGCCACGAACTGTGTGCCCTCGATCACGATCTCCGCGGCAAGCCCGGTCAGGTCGGCATGACGTCCAATCAACAAGTAAAACGTGGGACAGTTGTGCCGGTGGTCCTCAAGCCACTCGAGCTGATTCGAAGGAACGTGATCCACCTGCCTACCAACGATGTAAAGCCGGCACATCGGGTCTAGATCTCTGCCGGTGAAAACGAACCGACGTCCCGGTGCCTCGTCACTGTGGTAGGGAATCTCCGACGTTTTCCTCAACTGCGGGACTATCAGGCCCCTCATGATATCCTCCCTGATGGCCAGTACGCCAGAGGCACGCCTCCCGCGCACGGCTCGCCGCTTAGTCGCCCTCAACGGTCCGCGGCGTACTCCCTCAGCGCCGCCTCGTCGACCTTGATGCCGAGGCCGACTCCCTCCGGCACGATGTATTGCCCACGGTCACACACCAGCACGGGTGTAACGAAACGAGACGCAACGTCGTGGACGAACGGCTGATACTCCTGGTACAGACAGTCCGGGATCGTCGCCGCCAAGTGCAGCGAAGCGGCGATCAGAACGGCTGAAGCCATACCGGTGTGCATCGTAATCGGAATGTGATACGCTTCGGCAATTTCTGCAATCGCTCTGCCCTCCGTGATGCCGCATCGGCCGACGTCTGGTTGGGCGATGTCCAATGCTCGCCGCTCAAACTGACGGCGAAATTGGTACCGCGTGCGATCGGTTTCCCCACTTGCCACGGGAACCCGAAGGACCTGCGCCAGCTCCGCGTGGGCCTCCAAGTTCTCAGGGTGGATCGGCGCCTCGAGCCACGTGGCTCCAAGCTCGTCCAACACCTGTCCCATCCGCAAAGCTGTCGGCGCATCGTACGCCCAGAGGAGATCCACCATCAGCTTCACCGTAGGATCCAACGCCTCACGGATCCGTCGAAGGCGGCTGACGTCGCGATCGAATCCCTCCGTGAGGAACAGCTTAATGGCGCGAAACCCGCGCGCGACGTAATCTTGAGCCACGGCGATCTGTTCGTCGACCGTCGCCCCCCGCAAACCCGAGACGTAGGCAGGCACAGACAGTCTGAACGCGCCGCCTAAGAGAGCGTGGACGGGGCAGTTCAAGATCTTGCCTCTCAAGTCCCAGAGCGCGATATCGACGCCCGCAATCGCATCGAGAATGTAACCGGTAAAGTGCCCCCGCGGCAACAACGCCTCGTACATGCGCCGCCGGAGGACACGCACCTGCATCGGATCTTCGCCGAGCAGAATGGGCCGAAGCACCCGAGTGACTGCCGCCGCCGTCACCTCAGGTCCAATTGGTGTTTGCCCCTCGCCAAACCCTACAATGCCGGCGTCTGTCTCGACACGGATCACGCAGGTTTCGATCTTTGACGAATAGAGACCGATCCACTCGGGCTGCTCCACGTAGTCCGAGTCAGTAGGCGTCGTCCTAGCGACCTCCGCGCCCCGCCCTCCCCAAAATTCCGTCTCCGGAATCTTGATCGGAATAGCCTCAACGTCAACGATGCGCATCTAGGAACGCCCACCTCCCGTAGACCGAACCGTGTCTACTCACCGTGCACCGCCCCACCCAAGAATCCCGACACAAAGTACCGGATACCCGCCATATAAACCAGCACGATCGGCACGACCGCAAGGACAAGACCCGCCATCGTCACGGGAACGTCGATGCGAAATTCGTCTTGAAACACAGTCAGGCCGACCATCAACGTGCGGCTTGCGTCGGTCTGGAGAAACACCAGCGCGATCAGCAACTCATTCCACACCCAGATGATGCTGATCACCGCCATCGCAATCAACGCCGGCTTCGCCAGCGGAACAACGACGCGGCGCAAGAGCGTGGGGGTGTTGCACCCGTCAAGAATCGCCGCCTCAATGATAGGACTGGGCAGCTGCCGGAAGAACGCCGTCAGGAAAAAGATCTTGTAGGGGATCAAGAATCCCACATACACGAGAATGGCCGCCGGGTACGTGTTGATCAGATGGACATTCACCATGAACACGAACAGCGGGATGAGCACCGAGATGACAGGAACGGCCATGAGCGCTGCAATCAGGCGAAACAGCAGGTCCGCCCCGGGAAACGGCATCCGTGCGAACGCATAGGCAGCCGGTGTCGAAACGAGCAACGCGATCCCCACCGATGAGATCGTCAAGACCACGCTGTTCGCGCCACCGCGCAGGATCGAAGACTGCCTGAAGACCCTGAGAAAATTCTCGAGCGTGATCGGGTGCGGCAACCCCAAGGGGCTCTGCGCGTATCCGACATCGGTCTTGAACGCGCTGATGACCATGAAGTAGATCGGGAGCAGGGCCACGGCGCACAAAACAAGCATTACGGCCTGACGAATCCAAACATTGTGCCCACTACGCCGATTGCGCTTCGAGGGCACCGCCCTAAAAGACATCGCGGCCGCGCAGCCACGTGAAGTAGAAGAACATCGAAGTCACCACACCCACGAGCACCATGACGGAAAACGCCGACGCGATTCCCATCTGATCGTAGCCGAACGCCCGGTCGTAGATGAAGAGCTCACTCACATAGGTGCTGAATCCCGGCCCACCCTTAGTCAGCACATAGACGTAGTTAAACACCCAACTAAAGAGCTCGATAACGATCACCCCAACGTAGAATGCGATAATCGTCGAGAGCTGTGGCACGGTCACCAGCCGCAACGTCTGCCACCATCCCGCACCGTCGATGCCGGCGCTATCATACAGCTCGAGCGGGATCTGAACGATCCGCGCGAGGATCAACACAATGCCGAATCCCAATTGCCTCCACACCACTACACCAGCGACTGCCGACAGCGCAAATCTCGCATCCCCCAGCCAGTTCTGCGCGAATCGTCCCAGGCCGAGCGCCTGCAACGTGATATTCAGCGGCCCATGAACTTCGTAAATGAACCCAAATGCGATCCCGGCGACTACAACGGGCAACATAATCGGAAGAAATACGACGATGCGATACACCTTCCAGCCGCGAAACTGCTCGTGCAAGAGCGCTGCGACGATGACGGATAGGCAGACGAGAATGGGCACAACTCCCAGAAGGAGTACATTGTGCAACAGAGATACACGAAACAACGGATCGAGCAACAACAGTCGGTAATTCGCCAAACCCACCCATTCACCGCGCCCACGCTGATGTAAACTGAACACGATCAGCTGCGTGACCGGATAGGCATAAGTAAAAGCGAGGAAACAACACGCAGGCAGGACGAGAAGGTACGCCGTCCGAAAACGGCGCAGTCGCCCTACCTGCGTGCGCACCCCAGGGCGTGCGAGCTCGCCCCACGCCCCGGAACTGTCGCTCACTTGATGCTGGCGGCCCACATTTCGAAGTTCTTGAGGGTATCGGGGTTCTGCGCCCTCCAGCCTCGCAGCCCGTCGTCTATCTGCTTCGCCGCTGCCGTCGGGCTCAATTGTCCGCCCAGCAGCGATTGCACAGCGAGAAAGAGGTTCCCTCTGTCCATCTGGCTCGGCCAGACATTCTGATAATTTGAGAGCGCTGATGTCTGCAACCACGTCGCCAAGAGTTTGTGCTGCGGGATCTTGGGCGACCTCAGGCGGAATCGATTGTCTGTGGGAAGTGCGCCCGATGCCGCGTACATCGCCTCTAGTTGCGGCGGCGTGTGCAGGAATTTGAGCAGCGCCACCGCCAAATCCACGTTCCCCCACCCGGTCACCAACAACTGTTCGGAACTGTTGGGCATCCTCCCGGCGAGTTTGCCCGTGCCGACGATCGGCGGCAAGCTGATGCCGACATTGTCTACGCCGAGTTTGTTTGCGTAGTCCGCGACCTGCGCACCTCCCGCCTCGGTCATTGCGGCGCGGCCGGCAGCAAAAAGGTCTTGCCCCTGGCTGTAGTCGAGAGAGGTCACGTCGTCGTTGAACACGTGCCGTCGCTGCAGCTCGTCGACCCATTGCAACCACGACGAGTATCGCGGATCGGTGTAGGACACCTTGCCTGTGATCACCGGCAGAAGCTCGTGAGTATCGTTCAGATTCTGCACAGAAAGCATGCCCACGACGTTTGCGATGCCGGTCAGTCCTCTGACGCCCCAGCCCCATGGGACGTACCCGGCCGCCCGCAACTTGTCCATCGCCGTCAGGAACTCAGGCCACCGACGGAACGGAGTGTCCGGATTCACCCCGGCTTTGGCAAACGCGGACTTGTTGTAGACGAGCAGGTGGGGAGACGCGAACCAAGGGTATCCCCAAATCTTGCCGTCGTACAGCGTTTCGTTCAGACTGTCTGGTTGAATGTGTTGCAGTTCGGCCTTGTCCAACAAATCGCTCACCGGTTTGACGCAGCCCTGGAAAACGTACCCGAGTACATAGCTCCCGCTCCACATAAACTGCACGTCTGCCCCTTGCTTCGCCTGGCAAGCCGAAGCAAAACCGGGCAACAACGACTCGCTCGCTTGTAGCACCGCATTGACATGGCTTCCCGGATACTGGCTCTCGAACTTGGGCATGGCGTCTCCCACGTAGGTCTTCAACCCGGGAGCCAATTGCTCGCCCCACCACCAGAACGTGAGGTTCCCCGCCGGCTTTCCCGCCGCGTGCGCGTTTCGCCCCGCCGTGGACAGTACCGAAAGACCGACAGTCATTCTGGCGGCGAGCTTGATCAGATCACGCCTGCTACGCGCCTGATTAAGCATCTCTCTCCCCCTCGCGACCGTCATGATGATCCACCCGCGTCCAACAACTCCAGCTTGTTCTTGAGCTCCCACAGACGAAAGTCGGGTCGCTTCCGATTGAGCCGTACCATGTATCGCAACCGATCCCCCCGATAGTGCAGCAGCTCGTAGTCAACGGGGCGCTCGCTCTGGGCAAAGACAGTCCGCTCGATAACCAGAAGCGGTGCCCCTGACCTTACCTGCAGAGCGCGCGCGATCTTGCGGTCGGCAGCGCGGGCCTCAAGACAGTACTCTGCTTTCTCCAAAACGATACCGAGCTTGTCCTCGAGAAGACTGAAGATAGGGTAGATTGCGAGATTTTCGTCCGCCACTCTCTGGCCGATATCGAAGGGAAGAAACGTGAGATCGAATGACAAAGGATCGTTGTCTGCGAGGCGGATACGTTCGATCCTTATGACCCGCGCGCCCTCGCGAAGATTGAGCCGCGAGGCCACGACACCTGTGGCGCTGAGTTCCTTCACGCTGAGGACGCGCGCGTTCGGCCGCATCCCCAACAATAGCATGTCCTCAACGAACCCCGTGAGAGATGTCAGTTCCTGCTGAATCCGGGGAGGTGCGACGAACGTACCACGACCTCGCTCTATCCGGACAACCCCTTCGAGCACAAGATCGCGCACGGCCTCCCGGACAGTGTGCCGGCTGACCTTGTAGATTGCCATCAATTCCCTTTCCGACGGGAATCTTTCCCCCTGGCGAAACCGACCTCCAGCGATACCCTTCCGGAGGTCTTCGAGCAACTGGTACCTCAAGGGTATGACTGTGCTCAATGTCATTTTCCGCCTCAATGGCAGAACCGATCAGGACGTCCGGACGTCTGGACCTTTATGCGTTATGGTAAAAAGCCTATCACCCATTGTCAATGCCCAGGAAACCGTCGCCGTGTTGACCCGATGATCGGCCGGTCTGCGACCGGCGAACGTCCCCTATTCGACTGGTCCGTCACTAGCACCACGATTGACCAGCACGGTTGGGGCGCTCGCCGAGGCCGGAGCATGCCGGATGCTTCTCACGCATCGACGCACGGGATTACCGGCGAGTACGCCACAAGCTTCGTCGCAAGTCGGATAGTGACGCAAGCACGATGATCAGGGGAAACGAACCAACCTATCGGACGCTACAAGAGCAGTCGCCTCCGCCATCGCTCCAGCAATGCTCGCGGCTTGGGCTGGCGGAGACAAATCAGGTCCGGTCAGGGCTTTGCGTCGGGAACTCAGCCTCAGGCGACCGCCTTCGTTTTGGGATTTCAATCAGCTCCGCTATCATGCCCAATTGCGACTCTGTGTCCAAGTACGCATACCCACCGTCCCCGTCGAGACCGTACCCGCGACCGCTTTGTAATACCGGAAGCCGCAGTTTGGCCGCCTCGGCAATCGCCTCCGTTAGAGAATCGACGACAAAGCCGACATGATGCAACCCCTCGCCCTTTTGTTGCAAGTGTTCAGTATAGAGACTCTCTCCGGAAAGAGGCTGAATCAACTCCAGCGTGAGATCGCGGGCTTGCGCCAATGCGAGTCGCATTCGATAATCCTGCTTACGACCACGATACGTCATGTCCCTTACCAAGGGCGGCCCATAAGTATAGACTCGCCAGGGGCCGACCCCCAAGATCTCCCAGTAAGCTCGCATCGCCTTGTCGAGATCTCGGACAACCAAGGCAATTTGCCCGATACGCCCAAAGGTAGATGTCATCCCCATTTTTCGCCCTCTTTCCCGGGAATGGTGCAGCGGAACTTTTCTCGCGGGAAATCCAGGCTCCTCATCCCGCGTAAATCAACGACGCCTGTACTCTTCCAATGACACCTCACTTAGTCAACCAGAGCAGCTGGCTCCTCGATCAGGTCGGCCAGAGTCCCTAGGAACTTGGCTGCACGCGCGCCATCGACAACCCGATGGTCGCACGATAAAGTCAGCGTCATCATTGACCGTACCGCCGGCCGACCCGCGACCGGCACCACACGGTCGGCGATCCTGCCGACAGCCAGGATTGCGGCCTGCGGCACGTTGATGATTGCCGCGAACGCGTCGACCCCGTACATCCCCAGATTGCTGATCGTGAATGTCCCGTCGCGCAGGTCCTCCGGTCGAAGCCGGCCCGCTCGGGCGCGGTTGGCCAGATCCCGGCGTCGAAGACACGTCTCGACAAGACTCAAGCGATCGGCGTCACGAAGGACCGGCACGACAAGACCGTCGTCGATGGCGATGGCAAGGCCGATGTGAATCGCTTCGTTGTGGATGATTGTTCCCTCAGACCACCGTGCATTCAGCTGCGAGTGGTGACGCAGCGCGGCTGCAGTGAGCTTGACTAGGAGGTCCGTGTGCGTGACGTCCGCCCCGACACGCCTGCGGACATTGTCGTGCCAGGCGACGAGCCGTGACGCGTCCGTCTCGCGAAATAGGACGAAGTGGGGCACGCTAGTCCACGCCCGCGTAGTGCGCTCAGCCATAATTCGCCAGACAGCCCCGAGCGTCGCCGGTGCAACCGGTGCCGCAACCTTCGAAGGGGCTGTGCCTCCCGCGGTCTCGCCTACCGGCCGGGACGCAGAGGCAGTCGGTACGGCTGCCAAGACGTCGGCAGCTAAGACCGCCCCCCCAGGCCCGGTTCCCGAAAGCGCAGCGAGATCCAGACTTCGCTGCGCCGCCAGCCGTCGAGCCTTCGGTGACGCGGAAAGCCGCTTGGGTGCCGGAGACGACCCGCCCGTCCCGGTGCGACGCGACACGCGGACGACAGATTCCCCACAGGCTGTGTGCGTGGGCGAGTCGCCCGTTGCGGTATTCTGACACCCGGATGAGCCTGAGCCCACCAACTCCTCCGCGGCGACGATCCGCCCAATCACGTGACCGACGGCGACAGTATCGCCCCCCACGGCGCTCACATCCGCAAGGTGCCCCGAACCGGGAGCCTCGATCTCGACCGTAGCCTTATCGGTCTCGATCTCCAATAACGGCTCTCCCTTGACCACCAAGTCACCTGGGTGCTTCAACCACCGCAGCACCGTCCCGGTTTCCTGAGCAATACCGAGCGCGGGCATGATCACGTCGACGGACATAGCGCGGTCTCAGCCCTTTCCGCAGAGAGCTTTCGCGACTTGGACGACGGCGTCAGGTGTGGGCACGGTCAAGTCCTCCAGCACCGGTGAGAATGGGACGGGCACGTCCATCGCTCCGATGCGGCGAATGGGAGCATCCAGATCATAGAATGCACCCTCGGCAATAACCGCGGCGATTTCGCCGGTCACCCCGTACTGCCGATACCCCTCGTCGATGACGATTGCACGGCCGGTCTTCCTAGCGGACTCGACCAGTGTTTGAGTGTCAAGCGGAACAGTTGTACGAGGATCAATCACTTCTGCGGAGACGCCAAGCCGCTCGAGCGTTTCCGCGGCGGTCAGCGCCACGTGTACCATACTGCTCGTTGCAACGATGGTGAGGTCAGTCCCCGATCGTTTGATGTCGGCCACACCAAATGGGATGGTGTATTCACCATCGGGCACCGGGCCCTTGAGTTGGTACATCATCTTGTCCTCAAAAACGACAACAGGGTTGTCATCCCGGATCGCCGTCTTCAGCAGACCCTTAGCGTCGTATGGCGTCGATGGTAGCACGACCTTGAGCCCGGGAATGTGGCTCACCCACGCATGCAAGCTCTGGCTGTGCTGGGCTGCAGACCGCCGGGTTGCGCCGAGTGTCGTGCGGACCACCAGCGGCACGCGGAGCTTCCCACCGGACATGTAGTGGACCTTGGCCGCTTGATTCGCCACTTGATCCATAACAAGCGTCATGAAGTCCCCGAACATGATGTCGACGACCGGTCGCAGACCCGTCATCGCCGCCCCCACGCCGATGCCGGTAAACCCCGGCTCCGAGATTGGCGTGTCGATGACACGGTCCCGGCCGAACTCGTCCACAAGGCCGGACAGCACCTTGAACGGTGTACCCGCCTCAGCGACATCTTCGCCCAGCACCAGTACGTGCGGATCGCGACGCATCTCCTCAGCAACCGCCTCGCGGATTGCCTGCGCAAACGTGATCTCGCGCATCCCCGCCGCCACCGCGGAAGACGTGGGCACGGACACGATCCCGGATCGCGGCCCAGCGCTAAGCGTAGACATGATGATCCACCTCTCCCGGATCCGGATACGGCGCGGCGAGGGCGGACTCGACCCCTCGCGCCACCTCATCGCCGACCTCTCGATCGATCAGTGCCATCGCCGCGTCGTCGGCGAATTCCTGCGCGCGCAGCCATTCCTTTGTGATGGCGATAGGGTCGCGCTCCTTGATCCAGGATTGTTCCTCCTCCTTGGATCGGTAGTAGCCTCGGTTGACGTCGCCGACATGGTGGCCGCGGAACCGGTAAGTCTGGCACAGTAGGAACGTAGGTCCGTCGCCGTGGCGCGCGCGTGCGACGGCGGTGCGTGCCGCCAGATACACCTCGGTCAGTGCCTGGCCATCGACCTCGATACAGGGAATGCCAAATGCTTCCGGCCGCGCCGGCACCGCTCCCGCGGTCGTTTCAGTCATCGGCGTGTACTCATTGTATCGATTGTCCTCGCAGACATAGATCACCGGCAGATGCCATAGTGAGGCCATATTCATCGTCTCGTACAGCAGACCCTGACCGAGAGCCCCTTCGCCGAAAAAGCACACGGACACTTGGCCGGTCCCGCGCCGGACGGCCGACAGCGCCGCTCCCGCCGCGATTCCGGCGCTACCCCCGACAATCGCATTCGCACCCAAGTTTCCAACGTCCGGGTCGGCGATGTGCATCGAACCTCCCTTGCCCCGGCAATAGCCGGGTGCCTTACCGAGTAGTTCGGCGAACATCCGGTCCACCGCCGCGCCCTTGGCCAGACAGTGTCCGTGTCCCCGGTGGGTGCTGGTGATGTAGTCGTCACGTCGCAGCGTCCCGCACACGCCGACGGCAACCGCCTCCTCGCCGATGTAGAGGTGCGCGAGCCCAGGCATCTTGGCACTAGTGTACAATTCGTTCACCATCTCCTCGAAGCGGCGGATGGTGACCATTCGGCGGTACATTCCGAGCCATTGCTCGGGACCGACGTCGCTCAAATCGGGCTGGATCGCCATCGGTGCGGGTAAGTGTGACATCACAATCCTCCTCAAACGGCGGCAGACTCGTCCGTCGCGGTCTTGTCGTAATCTGCATTGTCATGTCTCTTACGCTCTTCGTCCGAGACTACCTCCTGCCATACCCCGCGGTTATGTCTGAGGGGCTCGTCGAACGTGGCTAGCGATTGCTGTCGCCTCCAATCGAAAGGTCTGCCGACCGTTAGTTTTGCAAGCGACCAAAGTCGGTCCCCCGGCGCGGCCCTGGTGACGTTCGAGGCCGCCAACCGCTGCAGGCGTCCTAACAACGTAACCACCCGGCTGGACACCGTATCGGAGGTGGATTTCAGCTATCTGGCGGAACGTGATGATCTCCCCCGCGCTTAGGTAGCCGCACTCGTGGTGCACTTAGCATAACCCAATTGTCGCTTCTTGCACGGAATGCAGTGCCCCCGGGAGGTGCCGCTGAAAATAGTCGGGCTAAGGGCGGACCGAGCAATGCTGAGTATCCGCCTACTTCCGACCACAACGAACGTCTAGCCGAAATGATCTCCGCCGTTCACTTCAATACCGTTAGTGAAGTGACTACCCCAGTGCGAAACGACGTTCCTGAGAAATCCGCCGACCGGTGAACGGCTGGGCCGAGCCTCGCACCCGCGTCGACAGCATCTCGAAGCGAACCTTCACATAGGGCCAGAATGCGGCGGCCGCGTCGTCATGCCTCCTGTACAAGACGGGTGGGTCTTGTACATTGAACGCGAAGCTAGCGGAAAGGATCTCCCGCAGTCCAGCAACCCGGACACCGGGGGTGTCATCTTCGAAGTAGTTGCGAAGAAGCATCGGGCAGCCAGCGGCGCTGACACCGTTCCCCCCCCCAAAGCGAGTTTATCGAGGGAGGAAGACTTTTAGCGTTTGTCCGGACAAACGGCAGCATGTGAGCGTCTTCATCAGGATCTATGTCTCACCCATGCGAAGCATAAGTTCAGCATGCGAGAGCGCCATCTCCACTATGCCCCCAACCTTTCCCGCTCCATCGATTACTAAATACTCATCTGTCAACGATGCACGTCCATGTCCGAGGCCGATATCGCGCAACACTGGAAGTCCCAACTCAGTAGCAAAAATCGACCATGGCCCGCCGCCCCCAGTAGCTGGCCACCACACAATATCCAAGCCCGCCGATTCGAACATGTCTTTGGCCGCCCGCACGATGTGGGCGTCAGGCGCGACCCGGGAGCCATCAAACGCCCCAAAAACTTCCGCTTCGATGTCCGAAAAGCCACAAGCGTCCAGGCGCGACCGAAGCGCACGAAGAACCTCGCCGGTCCTCCACGTGCGTGGGATGCGAATGTCGAGAAACGCTTCCGCCAAGTGCGGCAGGGTGAATGTTGGCGTCCCTGGGCCAGTATAACCACTTCGTAGTCCGCTAATGTTAACGCTGGGCCCAAAAAAGTATCGACGGTAGATTTCTGAGTCGTCGAGACCATCGGTAGCCGGTATCATTGCTCCCTGCACCCCCGCGAGGACGCGCTGCCATGGTTCGCCGTGAAACCGCGTGCGAATCGCCTCCATTTCCATCGTTTCGCCCGGGCTCGGCACCCAGTCGCGTGCGCCAAAACCGTCTATGGCAATTCCATTCTCATCAGCACACGTCAGCGTCGCGAGTCCCTGTATGAGTCGCCAAACTGGACTATCTACAACGGACTTGGCCATGCCGTGAATCGGGCCGCCGCGTGGTCCACGCCCCCACAGCGCCCCCGATGAGCGCAACGCTAAGTAGATCATCCCCTTATACCCCAACGTGACATGGGCAATGCCCTCACGATCCTGCGAAGCACCGGGAGTCCAACACGCCGCGCTTCTTGCCAATCGATCGCGGTATCGATCCATCATGTCGCGGTAGTGCGGACTCCCCAAGATCTCGTCACTCTCAGCCAAGAGGTACAAGTTGACGGGCGGTCGGCCAAGTACCGCCCGGCACGCCTCAACCGCGTTGAGCCAGACGCAGAGCGGTCCCTTAACCGCTCGCGCGCCACGACCAACCAGAACGCAGCGGAAAGGAGGCATCTCAACTATCTCCGCACTGAACGGTGGCACTCGCCACCCAACAGGATCCGCGCCACGGACATCGAGCATCCCATAAACGGCGAGCGTTACGGGCGCGCCAGCCTCGTAGGCGCCCCACACTCCGGGCAACCCCGATGTCCGCACGACATCTGCCTCTGTAAACCCGACATCGCGGAGCAAGTCCGCAAACAACCAGGCGCACATTTCGCCCTCGCCGTTCACGGAAACGCTCGGCTGCCGCAGGAACGTTTGCAGCCGCGCCACGTGTCGCTCGCGATTGTTCTCGAGATATCTCCGGATATCGCCAAGTCTAGGATTCATGACTCCCCCTCAACGGGCGTGCACAAGATCAAGCTGTTTTCCCGCGCCTCTTCACCGAGTCCATGGAACTGCTCAAATCGGATACGGTCCTTCTCTTCCGAGGCGCGATCGAGGTGAAAGATCAGGCTGTTACGCTCCTCTGTAACGCGATCCTTCCCCTTCCGGCGGGGCCGCTCTACGCAGATCCTCCTACCGGCACCCCTTCTCGACGTCGCGCTATCCCCCGCTCGGGGGCCGCTCAGCCCGGTCAACAGCTAGCCGGGGAGCCGCTGCTGGGCGGGGGAGATACTTTACCCAAACCGGTCGTTTCTCCGCTACACGTTCGTGTCCGAACCCGGGTGCAGCTCGTAGCCGTTGAGGAGACGGCTCTGGCACATCCCGGTGACCGACGGCTTGTACTCCACGTCGTCAACTGGGAGGAGCACATCCGCTCCTGCCGGTCATGCGTGGCCAAAGACGTAGAGATCGAGCAGGCTCTCACTGAGATCGTGGGGACCACCAACCTCTGGGTGGCACCAGACACGCTTGAAGCGGCCGCTTCGTGATAGTTAACCCAAACAGTCGGCGCCGTAGAACCGACGCCCACAGGAGACACCGGGCTGGCCGTCGAGCTCCTGGGGGTCGTCGAAGATGTCCTGGGTACGACCGATCCAATCGCGTTGCGGCTGATCCGCATTGCCCACGGCCGTCTTGGCACGGGAACAGCATCGGTGAAGGAGTAACCACACCACCGCCAGTGCAAGTGTACTTCAGCCCCGAGGATCAGCCATCACGAACCCTGATTTGCGTTTTCGACCATGCCCAGCGGCAGATTCTCTTCGCGATCTACGACCTCACGAGCCGGCCGATCGCGGATGCGCTCATCCAGGCCAAGCGGCGGCACGTCGACGTCTGGGGCATCATGGACGCGAGAGAGTCGCGATCGCGCGGGAACCTCTACCCTGAACTCAGTCTGCGCTCGGAAACCACCTGGTGTTGCGCTCTGGAACCGGCCGGTACGGCATTATGCACGACAAATGCGCCATGGCGGACGGCGCCATCGTGATCGCTGGCTCGTACAATTGGAGCTACAGCACTGACTACTCAAACCATGAGAACCTCCTCATCCTCACAAGCCCTCGACCTCACCCGCCGATTCGCCGAGAACATCCGCGCCACTTGGTCAAACCAGTAGGCTATAACACGAGCAGGACGCAAGCCATGACTTCCCCGCAGCGCTGGGAGGCCGTGACCGGGTGACAGACTATGAGTACCGAATACGGGGATCGGCAACCATGTAAACGACATCGGCCGTCAAATTAACCAGCACAAACACGATCGCGCTGAACAACACGATGGCCTGAACAAGCGGGAAGTCGCGGCCGCTGATGGCTTGCGCGGCGAGACGCCCCAAGCCGGGCCAGGCGAATACCACCTCCGTCACCACGGCACCGCCCATCACGCTCCCTGCCTGCAGACTCAACATACTGATGACCGGCAGCCACGAGTTTCTCAGGACGTGGCGGACGATGATCCGGCGCGACGCGAGCCCCTTTGCGCGGGCTGTGCGGACGTGGTCTTGCTGCAGCGAAGCGAGCACGCTGGTTCGCATCAACCGGATGACGATGGCGAGATAGTAGGCGCCGAGCGTGACGGCGGGCAGCACGAGGTGCGTTCCCAAGCCGAACCCGCCGGTCGGGAACCAGCCGAGCTGCACCGAGAAATAGAGTATGAGCATCGGCCCCAGCCAGAACACCGGAATGGCCTGGCCGGCCAGCGCCAGGATGCGCGCAGCGTAATCGACGGGGCCGCCGCGGTGCAACGCCGCGTAAATGCCGATGACCACGCCCGCCACCGTGCTCCAGATCAAGGCCGCTGTGGCCAGCGAGACCGTTGCGGGAAGATGTTCGAGCATGAGCGGTACGGCGGGAAGATTGTACCGGATGGATGTCCCGAAATTTCCGTGCAGCGCCTTGATCACATAATGCAGGTACTGTTCGGGGATGGGTTCGTCGAAGCCCAAGAGGTGCCGGTAGCGCTGCATGTCCTGATACGAGGCGTCGGGCGGCAGCATCAGGGCGACGGGGTCGCCGGCGAGGTGGAGGGCGGCAAAGACGATCACCGACACACCGACCACGACGACGGCCGACTGGACGAGCCTCCCGCCGAGATATCGAATCACGGATCGTCTCCGATGCCGTAGACGCGGTGCGCCCGTTCGGCCGACACGAGGAGGTCGCGCACGTCTCGGGCCACGGCGTCGCGGTCGCGCTCCCTCGGCGGGCCCCAGCCTCCACCGCCGGCCGTCTCCAACCGAACGATGGCCCCGCGCGGCACACGGACCGTGGCTTTGGGGGGCAGCAGGACGCTCGCGCCGCCGGGCGGTTGCATCATGCACCGGGAACAACCGCCCGCCGCACCGCCGTCCACGCCCCAGGCCCCGCGTTCTCGCCGATCCGTATGGATGGTCACGGTCGTCCCGTCGGAGAGCGTCTCGAGGGCGCGCCGCAGGCCGACCCCGCCCCGCCGGCGGCCCGCACCGTCGGAATCCGGCACGAGGCTGTACTCGTGAACCCGCAGCGGGTACGCAATCTCCAGCGCTTCAACCGGCGTGTTCCGAGTGTTCGTCATGTTGACGTGGCTACCGTCCGCGCCGTCGCAATCGTGCAGCGCACCCTGGCCGCCGCCATAGGTCTCGACGTAGGTGTACGGGCGGCCCGTGCGCGTGTCGATACCCCCAACGATGAGCGCGTTCATACTGCCGGTCGATGCCGCGGTGACGCGGTGCGGCACGGCTTGGAGGAAGGCGCCGAGCAGCGCGTCCGTGACTTTCTGCGACGATACTGAGTTGAAGAGCGCCACCGCAGCCGGATACCGCGCGTTGACGAGCGTGCCAACGGGCGCCTCGACATCGACCACCCGGGCAATGCCCTCGTTCGACGGCCCGTCCGGATCGAAGACGGCCTTCACGACAAAATACACGCAGGCCAAGGCGCCGGGTTTCGCCGCGTTGAGGGGTCCCTGGACCTGCAGACTGGTACCCGTAAAGTCGACGTGCAGCCGGTCGCCGCGGCGAGACACCGCGACCCGGATCGGGATCGCGTCCTCGCTGAACCCATCGCCTTCGATCACTTCTTCGAAGGCGAACCGCCCGGCCGGCATCGTTTCGAGCGCGGCGCGCAGCCGGCGCGCAGTATAGTCGATCAGCCCCTCGAAATACCGCGGCAGATCACCGGCGTAGCGCTCCCAGAGCTCGACGAGCCGGCGTGACCCCACGTGGTTGCTCGACAACTGGGCCAGGAGATCGCCGGTGAGATCGTCCGGCGTGCGGCTGTTGGCGGCGAAGATTCGCAGGATGTCGCGGTTCAGCGAGCCGCGGTCTTGCAGCCGGACCGGGGGCATCCGGAACCCTTCCTGGTGAAACTCAGACACGCCGAGGGCGGCGCTCCCGGGGGCGAAGCCGCCGACGTCGGCGTGGTGCGCCATGCTGGCGACAATGCCGATCGGTCGACCGCCGGTGAACACCGGGGTGACCACGCAGATGTCCATGAGATGCGTCCCGGTCACGAACGGGTCGTTGGTCACGAGCACATCGCCCGGCTGCAGCCGTTCGATCGGCATCGTCCTCAGGACCGCTTTGACGACGGACGGCATGAGACCCAGATGGAGCGGAATATGCTCCGCCTGTGCCACGAGCGCGCCGTCCGTCGTATAGACGCCGCAGCTGAAATCGCGGCGGTCCCGGATGTTCACGGTGTAGGCGGTACGGGCGAGCGCCGCCCCCATCTCCTCGGCACACGACTGCAGCGCGTTACGCAGCACTTCAAGGCGGATCGGATCGAGCGACACCATGGTCCTCCGCGCCTACACGACTGCGATGATGTTGCCGTAGGGGTCCACGATGGCGTCCTGGCCGTCCAGCACAATGGTCGAGTCTAGTTGCACGACGATCGCCGGGCCGGGGATGCGGTGCCCGGGCGCCAGCCGGTCGCGCGCGTACACCGGGTACACGGCCGTCGCGCCGTCGCGGTCCGTGATCACCCGCCGCTCCCCAATGAGCGCCGTGGATGGATCCGCGTCTCCGACCGGTTCCGGAGCGAACGCCGGGCGCATCAGAGGCGCCACCGACATCACTCGAAGGCTCACGATCTCCGTCGGTCGCCCCTCGTGCGCGTAACCGAACGTGCGGCGGTGCGCCTCTTCGAAGATCCGGGTGATCGGCGCCGGATCGCACTGCTCCACGGGAACCGTCAATTCCGCCCCCTGGCCGCTGTAGCGCACGTCGGCATGCCGGCGGTACACGAGCGAAGCGGCGGGCACCCCTTCCGCGGCGGCGCGCTCGACCGCGCGGGACTCTAGGCGCGCAAACTGCATCGCCAGTTCGGCCGCATCGACGTCCGCCGTCGGGCGCAGCAGGCTGGCCACGAAATCGTGGCGGATGTCGGCCGTCAAGAGCCCCAGGGCACACGCAAGCCCGGGCGCCACCGGAAACACCACGCGCGGAAAACCGGCGGCGCGCGCCAAGTCCAACGCGTGGAGCGGTCCCGCGCCGCCGAACGCCATGAGGACGAACTCGCGCGGATCGTAGCCGCGCTCGACCGTCATGACCCGCATCCCGCGCAGCATGGCGGCGTTCGCGACTTCCAGGACGCCGAACGCCGCGGCCTCCACACAGACGCCGAGCGGCCGCGCCACCCGCTCTTCGATCGCACGCCGCGCGGCGTCTTCATCGAGGACCATCTCGCCGCCGAGAAACCGCCGCGGATCCAGCCGCCCGAGCGCCAGATGCGCGTCTGTCACCGTCGCTTCGGCTCCGCCGCGCCCGTAGCAGGCGGGGCCCGGACGGGCGCCGGCGCTCCGCGGTCCGACCCGGAGGGCGCCCCCTTCGTCGATCCACGCGATGCTGCCGCCGCCGGCGCCGAGCGTGACGATGTCGAACATGGGAGCCCGAATCGGGTAGCCGGCGATCTCATTGTCCAGCGCGACGCCGACCTCCCCGTTCCGCACCAGGCTGACGTCGAAACTCGTTCCGCCCATGTCGATGGCCATGATATTCGTGAAGCCTGCGAGTCCTCCGAGGAACTGTGCGGCGAGCACGCCGCCGGCCGGCCCCGACAGCGCCGTGTGAACCGCGCGGTCTCCGCGCGCCGACGCGGCGGGCATCAGCCCGCCGTTCGACTGCATGACGTATACGCCCGAGCCGAGCCCGATCGCCTCGCATTCGTGCTCCAGCGCTGCGATGTAGTGCCGCAGCACCGGTTCGACATAGGCGTTGACCGCGGTGGTACTGAAACGCTCGTACTCGCGGTGTTCCGGCAGGACAGCGCTCGACAGTGACACGGAAACGTCGGGCGATTCTTCGGCGACGACCGCCGCCGCGGCGCGCTCGTGCTCCGGATTCACGTAGCTGTGCAGGAAACCGACGACGATGGACTCGACGCCGGCCTGCCGCAGCCGCCGCGCGGCCTCCCGGACGTCCTCGACGGCGAGCGGCTCCGCGATCTCGCCACCGGGCAGGATACGCTCGGCCACCTCGATCCGCAGATCGCGCGAGATGAGCGGGGCGGCGCGCCGGGCGCGAAAATCGTACAGCTTCGGCCGCGTCTGGCGTCCGATCGCCAGCACGTCGCGGAAGCCGCGGGTGGTGATCATGCCCACCCGGGCCCCCTTGCGTTCCAGAAGCGCGTTGGTGGCCACCGTCGTGCCGTGCGTGAAGAGCACGACCTCCGGCGCGCGCGCGCCCGAGATCGCGAGCGCACGCGCGATACCGGCGAGCACACCCTCGTGCTGGCGCCCGGGGACGGACGGCACCTTCGCGTAGGCCAGCCGCCCCGTCTCCTCCGCGAACAACACCACGTCCGTGAACGTACCGCCGACGTCGATGCCGAGACGGTATCGAGGCGCAGGCGGTCGCGGCGCTGCGCGGCGAGTGGCGCGTGCCACCGGAGCGGTATTCACGACGCGAGTTCCCCCAGGAGGCACGCGGAGCCGCCGGGGCGTAGCCTCGCGGTGGCGGCCACGGAGAGCAGCACGGCGGACGGAAGCGGGGACGAGATACTCGGACCGGCCTCGCCCGTCAGCGTCCGCAGCTCAACGACCGTCTCGCCCAACGCGACCACGGCGCCCACTGCGGCGTGTCTTACGACAGCGGCCTCGTCCCGGGCGTGAAGTTCCACCGTGCGCTCGATAAGCGGAGGCGGGGGCTGGGGCGCCGCCGGGCTGGGGCGCTCGATCATCCCAAGCGCTCCCAGCACATTGTCGACCGCGCGTTGGTGCAGACGCACCGCATCCTCACGCCACGCCGTTCCGCCGCCCGCCTCGACCAGAACGGCCGGAATGCCCTCACCAGCGAGGACACGGTAGAGTGCCCCCGCGTGGCCCGCCGGGGCGGTGCAGACGTAGCGAACGCCGGACGCCGCCGCGAGCTCCCGGCTGGGCTTGTGCGCGGCGTCGCAGAACGCGAAGTGCTCAACCTCCAAATCCCTGCCGCCGCCGTGGAGATCGACGAAGGCGTCGGCGTGCCCTGCAATGATGGGCAGAAGCCACGACGCGAACCGCTCGGTCCAGGTGTCGCCAGCACTGCCGAACGCGCGGTTGAGATTCACCCCGTCGGCGGGGTGTGCCGCGGTGCCGGCCAGAAATGCGGGCATGTTGAGGACGGGAACGGCGAGCACGGCGCCTCGTAGATCCGCGAAGGACGCCCTCTCAATCCACCGCAGCACCGCCACGACTCCGTCCACTTCGTCGCCGTGCAGGCTCGCCTGGACCCACAGGGTCGGCCCAGACTGGCGTCCCTGCACCGCGACGACCGGAATTCGCACCGGGGCATGGGCGGCGGCCTCGAACGTCAGGAAGCCGGCCGCCCGGCTCCCCGGCTCGAGATGGAGACCCGCTTCAGAGAGTCGCAACATCCGCCGGTGCCGGCGCCTGCCGTCCGCCGTCCGGAGAGAAGTCAGGTACTGCGGCGGCGATCCGCTCGGCGGAAAGAAGCACGCGCTGCGCCAAGCGGTTGAGCGCCTCGCGGGTACGCACGTCCTGCACGGGCACCGATACGCTGAGCGCCATCCTCGGCACCGCCCCGCCCGTGCGGATCGGCGCGCCGACCGACGCCACACCCAGCGTGCTCTCTTCCATGGTCACCGAAAAACCCCGCTTCTGGACCTGGGCCAATTCTCGGCGAAACGCCGCCGCGGTGGTGATGGTATGCGGCGTCCGCGGCGGTAGCCCGTGCGCCCGCACAGTGTCGGCGACTTCCGCGTCGTCGAGCGACGCGAGTAGCGCCTTGCCGATGGCCGTGCAGTGCACATAGAAGCGGTCTCCAGCGTGGACGCTCACCTTGACCGGCCCTTGGCCCTCCCGGGCGGCCAACACCAGCACGCGTCCTCCGTCGACGCGCCCGACATGGGAGGTCACGTCCTTCAGTTCCGTCTCCATCTCACGAATCGCCGCGCGCAGCAACCGATGATCCTCGGCGAAGCCGCTGGCGATGCCACGGGCGAGCGGACCGAGCCGGTAGCGCCCGTCGGCATCGGTCTGCAGCATCCCGGTCGCGGCAAGTGTGTGCGCGATGCGGTGGAGGGCGCTGCGGGGTACGCCAAGCGTCCGGGAACACTCGCGGATCCCAACCGGCCCGCCGGTGCTTGAGACGTAGCGGAGCAGCATGACAGCCCGTTCTACGGCTTGAACCCGCTGCATCGTGGACCTCGATATTGGGACATCTCGTCCCGACATTCATGCCTGGTCTCCAATTCGCGTCTCCCGCCCATCGGTCCTCCCTCAGGGATTCAGCTTATCAGCTTAACTTATCAGCTTAACCGAAGAAGGAGGTACCCGTGCCACCGGGAATAGATCTGGCATATTCCGGGACAGGCTGTCCCATAATATGAGGGGGTCTCAATGCGACGAGCAGCCATCCGGCGCACCGCCGTCGTTCTGATGGTTTCGACTCTCCCACTCCTCGCGCTGTGGACGCCGACCACGGCCGCGCCCGCGCCAGCGACGGTCACGATCGCCCGCGCCGCGGCGACACTCGGGATGGACCCCGGCTTTCTCCGGGAGCCGGGCACTATCGTCGACAACATCTTCGACACGCTGGTGATCCGCGACCAAACCATGAAACTGACGCCGGGGCTCGCCACCTCCTGGCGTCTCCTCAACCCGACGACGTGGCAGTTCGTGCTTCGCCGCAACGTGAAGTTCCACAACGGCGGGCCGTTCGACGCGAACGCGGTGAAGTTTACCGTGGATCGCGTCCTGGACCCGGCGAAGCACTCGCCTACGATTTCGTACATCAACACCGTGACCCGGGTGGACGTCGTCGATCCGTACACCGTGAACGTGGTCACCGCTCAGCCGGACCCGCTCATCCCGACCAGGTTCAGCCGCTATCCGACCGAAATCGTCCCGCCCGCCTACGTCGAGCGGGTGGGCGACGCCGGATTCGCCGCGCACCCGGTCGGCACCGGCCCGTACGCATTCGTCCGGTGGGCCAAGGACGACTACGTCGAGTTGGCCGCCAACAACGACTACTGGCGGGGCGCACCCAAGGTGAAGCACGTCTTGTTCCGCTGGGTCCCGAACGACGTCGACCGCATCGCGGCCCTGCAGCGGCAGGAGGCCGACATCATCGAGCCGGTGCCGGTGTCCTGGGTGGCCACGGTCGAGCGCAGCCCGCAGTTGCGCGTGGAGCGCGTGCCGCACGGCGGGCTCACGATCTACTTTGGCCTGAAGACCGACACGGCGCCGCTCGATAAGGCGAACGTCCGGCGCGCGCTCGCGTACGCGATGGATCTGCCAACGATCGTGAAAACGATCCTGCGCGGCTTCGCCACCATCAGCGGGACGCAGGTGGGCGCCTTCGACTTCGGGTACGATGCGAAGATCACACCCTATCCGTACGACCCGGCGCGTGCGAAGAGCCTCCTCGCCGAAGCGGGCTTCCCCGAAGGGTTCGCGATCGACATGCAGGGAACAAGCCGGTACCTTATGGGCGCCGAAGTGTCGCAGGCCATCGCCCAGGAGTTCGCTGCGGTCGGCGTGCGGGCGAAACTCAGCGTTCCGGAGTGGACGGTGTACGCACAACTCGTCCCGGTCCATAAGCAAGCGCCGATCTACATGCTCGGCTGGGGGAGCACGCAAACACTCGACGCCGACGCGGCAATCTACCCGATCTTGCACTCCGACCAGCCGTATTCGACGGTCAACATGCCTGAACTGGACCGGCTCTTGGACGACGCGCGGCATGCCACGGACCCGTCCGCGCGCCTCGCTCTCTACACGAAGATCCAGGAATTCGTCCACGACCAGGTGCCTCTCCTGACGCTGTACCAAGAGGATAGCCTCTATGGCCTGGACTCGAGAGTCGCCTGGACGCCGCGGCCGGACGCGCGCATCCAGGTCGCGGACATCAAGCTCCGGTAAGCGGTGCTGAACGCGCGGACGCTGTGCGCGATGCCCGGGCCGGCGGTCACGACCGCACCGGCGCGCCCTCGTCGTTTCCGAGGCGCTGCGGAAGGCTTCGCCGGCATGGCGCTAGTCTCGTTCCTGCTGGCCGCCGCAATCGCGGCGCCGCGGTTCGGCGGCGGACCGACCGCCCAAAACCTCGGCCTCACGCTCGTGCCGCCCGGCGCCGCGGGGCACCTGTGCGGCACCGACGCCCTGGGCCGCGACCTCTGCGCGCGGACGTTCGTCGGCGTGCGTGTCTCACTACTCGTGTCCGCGGCCGCCGCGGCGATCGCGCTGGTGCTGGGCGTCACGCTGGGGCTCGTGAGCGGCTACTATGGCGGACGGGCGGACGCGATCATCATGCGGTTGGTCGACGTGCAGCTCGCCGTGCCGTTCGTGTTGCTGACGTTGCTCGTGGTCGCGGTCCTGGGACCCGGCATTCGGAATCTGGTGTTGGTCATGGGCATCACCGGGTGGGTCACCTATGCCCGCGTGGCGCGGGGGGAGGCGCTCGCGCTGCGTGAACGCGAGTACGTCAGCGCAGCCAGGGCCTCGGGCGCGACCGACGCGCGCATTCTCGGCCGGCACATGCTGCCGAACATGGGCGCGACGCTGCTCGTCGTGCTCACGATCGACTTGGCCCGGTTCGTGCTGCTCGAAGGCACGATGAGCTTTCTGGGATTCGGCGTGCAACCCCCGACGCCGAGCCTCGGCGCGCTGCTCAACGAGGGGCTCAATTCCATCGCCATCGCGTGGTGGCCTGTCATGATCCCGGGGCTGGCACTGGCGATCTTGCTGCTCGGCATCAACCTCTGGGGCGACTGGTTGGCGGATCGCCTGACGGGTTCGCCCGCGGCATGAGATTCCACAAAAGGAGCGTGTCGATGTCGGAAGATTTCCTAAGCCTGCGGGTCGGCGGGCACACCTGCCGGTTGCGGCTGCTGCTGGACCGTGCGCCGAATACGTGCACGTCGCTGAAAGCCGTCCTGCCGGTGCAGAGTCATCTCGTGCGCGCGAAGTTCGCCGGTGACGAGGTCTACTTCATGGTCCCCGGCGCATGGCCGGCGGAAAACCCGGCGACCGGGGTCGAGGCCGGAGACGTCGGCTATTACCCCGACCGGCAGACGGTGTGCATTTTCTACGGCGGCATCGTGCCGTTCGGCTCGGTCGGACTGTTCGCCCGAGTGGCCGACGGCCTGGATGCGCTGCGCGCCGTCGGACCGGACCTGTGGCGTCACGGCGCACTCCCAATCCGCCTCGACATCGAGGACGACCAATGAGCGCCGAAGCGGTCGCGGCGGAAATCCGCGATGCTGTCACAACCGGCTGGGGTACCCCTCCGGCGGATCTCGACGGGATCGCGGCGGCCCACCGGCCGCCGAGCCGAGACATGGTCAAACGGCTCTACGCCAACTTCGACCTCTATTGGACGGCCGGTTTCCTGTACTTTGCGTGCCGCGACGTCCGCGCGGGGCGCGAGGACTGGACGCGGGTGCGGCGGCTCCTCGCCGGCATGGCCGCCACGTGCGCCGGACGGCTGGAGTTGTGGAAGTGCGCAGCGGCGGCCGCCGTGCTGCGAAAGGCCGCCTCCGCCATCGATGACGCGGAGACCGCCCCCGAGGGATTGGATGTCGTCGACGCGGTGGTGCTGTACCTCAACCGGCTCCAGAGCTGGGTCGATGCATCGATACCGTGGAGCGCCCTCGACGCGGTGGCGCCACTGGACATCCGGGGGTTGAAAGCGTGAAGCATCCGACCGATTTTCCGCGCGTCCCGCTCGCGGTGCTGCCCACGCCGCTTGAACCGCTGGAGCGGCTCGGCCGCGCCCTCGATATGCGGCTCTGGATGAAGCGCGACGATTACACAGGGCTCGGCGGGGGCGGCAACAAGGTCCGCAAGCTCGAGTTTCTCATGCCGGAGGCGATCCGGCAACGCGCCGACGTGATCATCACGACGGGCGGCCACCAGTCGAATCACGCCCGCATCGTCGCAGCCGCGGCGCGCCGGTTCGGCATGGACTCACTGCTCGTCCTCCGGGGCGCCGCTCCGAACACCTGGCAGGGCAACCTGCTGCTCGACCGTCTGCTCGGCGCCGAACTGGACTTTCTGCCGTACGATGAATACCTGGACCTCGTCGCAGCGCGGATCGAGGCCCGCGCGGAGGAACTCCGCGCCGCGGGCCGGCGTCCGTACGTCATCCCGCTCGGCGGCGCATCGGCGGAAGGCGCGCTCGGCTACGTCCTGGCGGTGGAAGAACTGGCGGAGCAGTGGACGCGGCTCGACGATCGCGGCCCGGACTACGTCGTCGCGGCGGCCGGCTCGGCCGGAACGCTCGCGGGACTGCTCGTGGGGCTCGAGCGCGTCTGGCCGGAGACGCGGCTGCTCGGCATCAGCGTCGCGTGGCCGGCGGACCGCGTGCGCGAGCGGACGCTTGAGCTCGCCGCGGACACACGCGCACTTCTCGGATGGACGGAGACTGGCGCGCACGAAGCGCTGATCCTCACCGACGAGCACGTGGGGCCTCGGTACGCGGTGCCGACGGACGGCGGGATCGCGGCGATCCGTCAGACGGCGCAGACCGAGGGGATCATGCTGGACCCCGTCTACACGGGGAAGGCGATGGACGGGCTGATCGCGCTCGCGCGGAACGGCCGTCTCGGCCGATCGCCGCGGGTGGTCTTCGTCCATACCGGCGGCATGCCGAGCGTGTTTGCGTTCGCCGACGCCCTGCTCTCTGCGGAGTCCGCTGCCCGGTGACGGCGCGAGGCGCGCCCGCGCGGGGACCGGTGTGACACTGCCGGACATCGCCGTTCGGTTTCTCAGCCGGCACGACGTGGTCGCCTGCGGCGCGCTCGACATGCATGCCGCCGTCGCCGACGTTGAGGCGACCCTGCGCCTGCAGAATGCCGGCGAGACGATCATGCCGCCCGAAACGGTGCTCCGCTGGCACGCGACGGTGGACCGCCACGCGGCGGGCGAAGACGAAACGGGCGCCTATGCGCTGCCGGCGTACCTGGGCGGACCCGAACCCGTGGCCGGCATCAAATGGACGGCGCACCGTGTGTCTCACGGCGCACCGGACGGGCAGGAACCCGCCGTCATGGGGCTCATTGTGCTGACGGATCCAAAATCGGGCCGTCCGTTCGCGGTCATGGAGAGCGCACTCATCGGCGCGGTCCGGACGGCGGCTACCACAGGCGTCGCGCTTCAGCGCCTGCGGCGGACCGACGCCGCGACCGTGACCCTCATCGGTGCCGGACTCCAGGCGGAGATGCATCTGCGCATGCTGGCGGCGGCGCTGCCGGGGGCGCGTCGTCTCGTCCTCGCGAATCGCACCCGCGACCACGCGGAGCGGCTGGTGCGCAGACTGACCAGTCTTCCGTGGACGCCGGAGGTGAGCGACCTCGGTCCGCCAGCGGTGGAAGAGAGCGACGTCGTGATCGCATGCACCGCCGCAGCGTCGCCGTTCGTTCACGCCGGCTGGGTGCATCGCGGCATGGCGGCGGTGAGCATCGGGCCGTATGAGTTCTCATATGATGCGGTGCGTGCGTTCGACGCCGTCGTCGTGGACGCGTGGGGGGATTTCAAGCGCACGAGTCTCAAAGGGTTGTTCCGGATGTACCGGGACGGACAGTTCGAGGAATCCGCCGTGGCGGCCGATCTGGGCGCGCTCGTCGCGGGCGCCCGCGAGGTCCCGCGCGAGTCGTCGGTCTTCGTGAGCGTCTTCGGCCTGAGCATCTTCGACATCGCCGTGGCTACGCGAATCGCGCGGGCCGCGGAGGAGCGTGGCGCCGGCCGCACGTTCCCCCTGTTCCGGTAGCTGGGCGCCAGCCAGCGTCCGCTGCACGCGAGGTGACACCATGATGTGGCAAGGCATCGTCGAGACGATCCACATTGCGGACGCAGCAAGGGCGCCGATGCGCTCCGTCGCGGAGGCGCGCGCGGTCGAGGGGCGCGGGCTCGAGGGCGACCGCTACTTCAGCGGAACCGGGACTTGGTCCGGCACGCGAACGGCCGGGCCGCTGACGCTCATCGAGGCGGAGACGATCGACACGCTGCAGCGCGACCACGGCATCGTGGTCGCACCGGGCGACTGCCGTCGCAACATCGTGACGCGCGGCGTGCCGCTGGCTCATCTGGTCGGCGCCGGTTTCCGCATCGGGGCGGTCGAGGTACGCGGGATCAGACTGGTCGAGCCCTGCGATCACCTCGCCAAATTGACGGACCGGCGCGTGCTTGCCGCGCTGGTACATCGAGGCGGGTTGCGGGCCGACATCGTGAGCGGCGGGATCATCCGTGTTGGGGACGTGGTCGAACCGATCTTGACCTAGGTCCGGGTGCCTGCCGTCTCTAATCCAGCCCTCACTACGGGCGCACCCGCGCCCTCGAGATGCCGAGACCGGCGCATCGCTGGGTGGATCGCTCCGCTTCTAGCATCTTCCTGGTGATCCGGCCGCGCATGATCCCCAAATTGGCACGTAGCGCGCCGTCGGGAGTAACGAGTAGTCCGTTCGCCACGACGAGGTCGTGCCCCATCGTCCCGTTCCGAATTCGCCACGGTCTTAGAACGGCCTTGCGCCGTCTAGGGAAGCGTGGTCAGCCGGTCTGCCAAAAGGCGCCGCCGTGATCGCTGTCGACATCGGTTGCAACAGTGACTGTGCCCGCGCCCCTTACTCCCCATCTCTGTTGACGACCAAGTCCAACGACGGCCCGATGAGCGTCGAGAGCGCCTACCATTCGCCGGCAGAGACGTAGCATAGAGCGCGGCGAAGACCCGCACGTATTTCGACCGCCTCAAAACAACGCACCCCACCGCGTTCACAATATCCGCGCTGGTGCCTCCCATGCCGAATGCCGCGACTCTCGGCCATCCGGCCTGGCGAGCGATCTGGAACGCCCCGCCACCCCCGACGCGAGGCCCGACAGCAACGTAGTTTAGTGGCTCTACCGGCTTTCGTGTGGGTACAGATCCAGCCCTCCGCAATGAAAGTAGATGGCGGTCTTGAAGTGCTCAGCGTTCCGGAACCCCCGCGCGGTCTTCTTGACCCACTGGATCGTGTCATTCACGGCTTCGCGGCCTGCGTTGGTGAGTCGGTGCCGCAGGTAGGTCAGGACGTTCGGCAAGTGGCGGCGGATCAACCATGCCACCTGCGCCATCGGCTTCAGCCGGCTGTGGGTCGCTCGCCAGAACCACCGCGCGAAGAACGTCTGCGCCACACCGCGGTAGGTGTACTCTCAGAACTGGCGGAACCGTTCCTTGAGCGTCCAGGCACGAGCGACCTTCAGGTCACTGCCCACCAACTGCCGCATCTGCCGGCGCTGCTCCGGCCGTAGCTCGCCGGGACGCCGCAGCCAGAGGTACTTGGTCCCGGTGAGCCTGCCCCGGTTCGGTGGAGGGTGAATCTCTTTCGTGTTTGCCTGTTATCACCACCTCTCGCATTGTTGTTGTTCTTCTCTCCCGCGGCCGCCGGCGTCATCGCCCGACGGCCGTATCTGAT
>Ga0209168_10000728_pt1 | contig 29443 bp, 20 predicted proteins | sample Coa_R1_FD_187156 | JGI IMG/M metagenome (GOLD analysis project Ga0209168, IMG submission 187156) | Surface soil microbial communities from Centralia Pennsylvania, which are recovering from an underground coalmine fire - Coalmine... | ecosystem: Environmental > Terrestrial > Soil > Unclassified ...
TTACCGGCTGGGAGGAAGTTGGTGCCTGGTACAACAAGCTACAACAAGAAAGAGTTGTGCCAAGTCCGGAGATTCGTGCCAAAGCAACGGAGCTAACAAAGAATGCAGCAGATGACAATGCCAAGATGCACGCTATCTACAATTACGTCAGCACGCAATTCCGGTACATCGGCGTGGCCTTTGGCATTGGGCGATATCAGCCGCACTCGGCCGCCGAGGTGCTGGCGAACCAGTACGGCGACTGCAAGGACAAGCACACCTTGCTCGCGTCTCTCCTGCAAGCAGCAGGGATAACGGCGTATCCGGCCCTCATTAGCACTTTTCATGCATTGAATCCAGATGTGCCATCTCCTTCTCAATTTGACCACGTGATTACGGCAGTCCCGCAGGGAAAGGGTTACTTGTGGCTGGATACCACGACCGAAGTAGCGCCCTTCGGCTATCTTGCTTCGGTGTTACGAGACAAACCTGCGCTGGTAATACCGCCGGACCGCGACGCAACCCTCCTCCATTCTGCGCGCGAGGCACCGGTACCAGGAAAACAAACTTTCACAATTGAGGCCAAGCTGAGCGACGATGGGGTTCTTAACGGTACCGTGGATCGGTCAATCAGTGGAGACGACTTCGAGGTTCTTCTTCGCACTGCATTTCGCCGCACGCCATTGATGCAATGGAAAGACCTGGTTCAACAGCTTTCGTACGGTTCGGGATTCAGTGGTGATGTAAGCGATGTTGCCGCAAGTGCGCCGGAAAAAACTGAAGAGCCATTCCACTGGTCATACAAATATGCTCGTAAGGACTTTCCCCAGTGGACAGAGCGTCGAATTAGCTCTCCGCTTCCTCCTGTGCTCGGCGTAGTGCCTGATGAGAAGCCCAATTATCCGATCGTGCTGGGAGCGACCGGTGAGATAAGCTATCAATCACGAGTCGAACTTCCCTCTGGTTATACGCCCCAGCTTCCGGCTCCCATTCATTTGAAGGAGGATTTCGCTGAATACCACGCTACCTATTCAACGATTGGTAGCCCGCGGAAAACGGAGCTCCAAACCGAACGCCGACTAATTGTCAAGGTGCATGAAGTCCCACCAACAGAATTCGAAGCATTCAAGAAATTCGCCAATAAAGTGAACGAAGATCGCGACGGTTACGTTGAGCTTGCATCCGACGAATCACCTTCGAACCCCCTGCAGAAGGGAATTGCGGGTCTACCCTACTCTGAAAATAGTGAAGCACAAGAGGCGCTCTCCGATGCGATGTCGGAGATGCGTTATGGGAACACTAGCAAGGCCATTGATTCTATTGATGCCGCGCTCAGAGCCGATCCCAAGTTCGCCCGCGCTTGGATGTTCTTAGTGGTACTCTACGCGTCCTCCGGGAAACATGAAAAAGCACTCGATGTGCTGCGACAGGCAAACGATGCCCTTCCAGATCAACCCGTAGTTTACAAGGCTTACGTAGCGGCATTAATGGGCCAACATAAGTACGACGACGCTGCCGCGGTCCTCCAGAAGCTTACGAAAACCGACCCGTCCAATCTCGATGCGGTTTCGGAACTCGCCGAAGCGCAGTTTCGCCTTAAGCGATACTCGGATTCCGCTACCACCCTCGAAGCCGCGGTGAAGTTAGCTCCTAATCGTGCAGCGCTCCACACTCAGCTGGGACAGGCTTACCTTAAAGCGGAGAACGAACCAAGTGCGATAGCGTCATTCAAAAAAGCACTGGAAATCGAGCCAACGCCAGCCATGTATAACGAAGTCGCATATGTGTTGGCAGATGCAGGCAAGCAACTTCCACTCTCTTTCGAGTATGCTCAACGTGCTGTCCGCGACGAGGAAGAAGCATCGACAAAAACGAAGCTTGACGACCTGCATAAGGGAGACCTGGAGATTCCGAACGTATTAGCGGCCTACTGGGACACACTCGGTTGGGTTTATTTTCGAATGGACACATACGACAAGGCAGAAAGGTACCTTAATGCAGCATGGGTCCTCTCTCAAGGCCCAATCGAGGCCGACCATTTGGGACAGGTTTATGAGAAAGAGAACAAGAAGGCAAAAGCTGAACACATGTTTAGACTCGCGCTTTATCGGATGGGGCTGATTAAGCAAGTCGGCGAAGATGCAATCGCCGAGACTCGATCCCGCCTTGAACACCTACGCCCCGGCGCTGCGACGGATACGACGCGCCTGGTGAAGCTCGCTGACGAACTGAGCGCAATGCGGGTGTTCCCCATGCCTCGACTGATCACCGGTAACGATAATGCAGATTTTTTCCTGAGCTACGTGTTCGATTCCGAATCGCAGGGTTTTAAGGTGGAAGACGTCAAGTTTGTAAGCGGATCGAAAGAGCTGAGGTCCGCTGCCAGAGCGCTACAATCGGCCAAGTTCGCAATCTCTTTTCCGGATGACGGCCCTACTCATTTGCTAAGACGAGGAACACTTACCTGCTACGCGCATTCGGGGTGTAGTTTCGCACTGGCGAATCCTGACTTGGTTACCTCCGTAGAGTAGATCTCCTTCCCCTCCCCGCCCCGTTCGCGTTATAGTCCTAAGCCGGTCTAATTCGGAGGATTTATGTCCACTCAAGCTCGGTCTGAAGGCAAAGAAAGTAAAGTCCGAAGCTTTGGCGAGAACATTGAAAGCGATCTCGCATCACGCTTTCTACGCGTCGTGGAAGTGGCGGCCATCGCTTCCGCCCGTACCATGGGCCAGGGCGAACGCAAGTTGTCGGACCAGGTAGCGACCGAAGCCATGCGCCAGACCATGGACTCCATCCCGATGCGCGGCACCATCGTCATCGGCGAGGGCGAGCGCGATGAAGCGCCCATGCTGTACATCGGCGAGAAGGTTGGTGCTGAATTCCCCGATGGCACAGACGTTCCCGAGGTCGACATCGCAGTCGACCCGCTTGAAGGCACGAATCTTTGCGCGACTGGCGCTCCCGGATCGATCACGGTGCTCGCTGCCTCTGAGCGCGGTGGACTCCTGAACGCTCCTGATTGCTACATGGATAAGATCGTTGTTGGGCCATCGTGCAAAGATGCTGTCGATCTCGACGCTCCCGTCGTTCAGAATCTAAAAAATATTGCGAAGCGTCTGGAGCGCGATATCGAGGATTTAGTGGTCATCGTACTCGATCGCCCGCGCCACGAAAAACTGATCTCGGAGATTCGCGCCGCCGGAGCGCGCATTCGTCTCATCGGTGATGGCGATCTGTCTGCCGGTATTGCAGCGGCGGTCATCGGCACCGGTGTTCATGCTGTCATGGGATCCGGCGGAGCTCCCGAGGGCGTTATCACGGCTGCGGCCGTTCGATGCCTAAACGGCTACATGCAAGGCCGACTCGTCATCAACAAGCCCGAACTCGAAGAGCGCATCGCACGCATGGGAATCAAAGACAAAAACCGCGTCTATGAGGCCGAAGATCTGGCGCCGGGCAAGCAGTTGATTTTTGCCGCGACCGGTGTGACGGAGGGCGCATTGTTAAAAGGCGTGCGTTTCTTTGGCGAAGGCACCCGAACATCGTCGGTCATCATGACCCTGCGCACCGGCAAGGTGCGCTTCATCGACAGCATCCATTTGGAGAAGGGTCCAGACGTAAAAGTGAGATTCGCATAAGCTGTCGTCGATCTCGGCCTTTCGGCGTTGAGGCCCACACTGGCGTTGGACTAGCCTGTTCACCCCTCCCTGATCGAGAAGATCTTCTGTTGCTTGCCGTTCTCACGGAGATCGGATTGCCGTCTAGCTGCTCTCGTCTGAACCCTGCGGACCTTTGATTGGTGGCGGGAAATCACGCGACGGCCCCTTGAATAATGCAACCGTCTTCTCAGAACGCTTTGTCCCGTCATGCACGGCGATGTTGTGATGCTGTGACGCTTCGTAGCTCTCCCACAGCGAAACGCCAGCGTACGCGCCGTCTTTACGAAGCACGTAGTAAACCATGTCGACATATTGCAGTTTACTCATATCGTTGTTGTAATTGCGGGCGATGCGCTTTAGGGCATCCGTCCCGGCTTCGAGCGGCGACATGCCATGGCGCATGTTCTCAACGATGGTGTGCGCACCAGCTACCTTGATGTTTTCCTCGCCGCTGCCAGTCGCACCTGCGGAGCCAACGTCCTGATCTGTGTAACAACCCGCGCCGATAACAGGCGAATCGCCGAGACGGCCTGGCAGTTTATAAGCGAGGCCGCTCGTCGTCGTGCATCCCGATATTTCACCCTTGCCATTCAACGCGGAGCAATGAATCGTTCCGGTTGGGGGAAATAATACTTTACGGATGGCCTCGGCTCGAAACTCAGGCGCGATCCCGATTGCCGCAGCCTGCTCCCCGAGCCGGCGGTAGCGCTCCTGCCAGAGATCGGACTGTGGTTTGGATTCCGGCATTTTGAAATTTGGGTCCTGTAATCCCGGCCCCCACCAATCGCTTGTGGAATGATATTCCTTCCACAGTAACCAGATTTTGCGCGAATGGTCGGTGAGAAGGTTCTCTCGCGGGAAACCCATCGCCACAGCGAAACGCTCCGCACCTTCGCCAACGAGCATCACATGGCCCGTGTGTTCCATCACAGCCTTGCTGACTTGCGAAACATTCTTGATGTTGCGTACGCCGCCGACCGAGCCGGCCCGCCGCGTAGGACCATGCATGCAGCAGGCGTCGAGTTCAACCACCCCTTCTTCATTCGGCAGCCCGCCCAGACCTACGCTGGTGTCGTTGGGATCGTCCTCGGGACCCTTGACCACTCGCAAAGCAGCATCCAACGTGTCTCCGCCACTGGACAGAAAGGCAAAGGCATCGTCAAGATAGTTGTATCCATTGTGGGCACAAATAATGATGGGGCGCTTGCCTGGCGAGTTCGAACCCTGTGCGTGACTCTCTTTATTCAACAGTCCCAGCGAGAGAGAACCGGCGACAGCAGTCGTAAGAAAATCGCGGCGCGAGACGGTCATATCTTCTCCAGAAGTTAGGAAGCGCTCGCCAGCATATCACGCCGGTAAATCAAAAGAACAAGGGCGACGCGGGAAATGGAAAGCCCACCTGGAGGTGGGCTCTTGCGCGATAGGTTCCGACTATGACGCTGCTTGCAACACATTCCCCTTGCTCTGGTCTGTACGGAACCGGAGCAGGGCGGCAATGTTGCCGGCGCCATCGAACTGGGCGTTGTCCTTAACGTAAAAGAGTTCGACGTCACGACCAACAGCAATCGGAATGATCGCATCGCAAACGTCTTCCATCTCGTGTGTCTGGTGTCCACACACTGGGCAGTCGCGAACCAAGTGAGCGTCGAGATGACTGCAGTGCGAACATTGCACAGCTGCGTGGTGGAAGTTATCTCCAATGAGTAGCGTTTGGACTTCGCCGAGTTCGAGCGACCGCAATACTCGTTTCAACCCTGTGACTCCACGACCGTGGCTCCTGGCCTGATCGAGAACCTCCGTCACCATCTCGTGGCGGCGACGCTCCAGGGTATTTTGCAAAATCCGGTTGGCATTGTCACGGACTTCATCGCCGGCCATCTTGACTGTGTCACCTGCGAAGCGCCCCAGCAGGCACTTTTTCACATAGGGGTGAAGCTGCGATTCGAGTTCGCGCCAATACATATCGGCGCAGCCGATAATTAATTTTTCGTACCATCCCTTTTCGGAGGCATTTTTTAGATGATCGGCTACCTGCTTGAAGTGATGCAAAGCCTCATCTTCAATGCGGCGTTGCGCATGACCACCCTCATATCCGGCAAACCCATCGCTTCGGCCATGTCGCGCGGGCGGTGTCCGAAACAGCGACTCATGTTCTTTCAATTCATCCAGACGCAGCTCGAAGAACCTGGCCTTCTGGCGATCCACCAGGGCCACCCATAGGCGAGGCTGCGCCCCGAGCAATTGTGCAAGCGGCTTCAAATGGAATTGCCGATTGACGAAAAGACTTGTGTCGGCTAATCGAGAGGGGAGATCAAACTCTCGCCAGAAGTTGTGAGCGCCGCAAGCAAAGATCGCCTTGGCTCGCGCCTGATTGCCATGCAATTGTTCAGCAATCGCCAGGATGCGGTCTAGATCAGCCCGAGCGCAGCCGTTCTTGCCGCTCTTCTCCGCTTCGCGCAAGGCGTTGCGCACAAGATCCTTGGCGAGAATGCTCTCCTCTCGGTGTGATTTGTTCAGGGGTGTACGCGGCGCAAAGTAAAAGCTGATTGCACAAGCATGATCACCGTTGGTTGAGAATTGGGCCAGCTCACGGATGTCTTCGCGTGTCATCATCACGATTTCTCCTGAGTGGTGTAGATGCTGTTACCTGCCTCGGGATGTCTGGGCAAGCTTATCTTTATACCGGTGTGCGATCGGGCCTGAGCGGCGAACATGCTCCCGCGCTTCCGCGATCGAGCACTCGACCTGTTCGGATCGACGGTCGGTAATCACGGCAATTTCCTCCACAGAAAAGCCTTCCACCGCGTGCAAGATGAAGGCTTCGCGGTCCTGGCGGCTGGTACCATCCAGGGCGAACTCTACCAACGCAACCACCTCGTCGGAGTCGGCAATGTCTTCCGGCGTGGCCAGCCGGCGGTCGGGAATAATATTCTCTCCCGTCAGCGTTTCGTCCGGTTGATGAAATTGGAGCTCCGGTTCATCGCTGCCGCGCACGTTTCGTTTGCGTGCCGAATCTTCCAAATGCACAGACGAGTCGTGCTCGGTTTCGTGCTGAGCAAGATCGTCAATAACTCGCATCGCCAACCGGTATAGCCAAGGTTCCAGTGCCAGCCGCTCGGGCTTGTCCGCCCCGTCCCCTAACGCGCGCGCAATGGCTTCATCAATGACTTCTTCCTTGTCGATGGTTTCGGTGGCAATCTCATCGGCGGTTTCGCGGAAATACAACTCCCGCTCTACGAATCGCTCCAGGCGGCCCAGATTGGCGTTGACGTACGTGCGAATGTCATCGGACGAAGCCGTGGGAACCTGCACAGCGGCAACCGTGTTTTCAAACGGTACTTGCTTGCGTGACTGGTAGTCAGCCACCCGCCGACGCTGCCACTTGTGGGCGTTCCGCAACAGGTCCTTGTGCTTGCTGATTTGCATGAGCAAATCATCGGTTGCAGCTTTGATTGCCGCCGCAGCGGTCGGGGCCGACTTCTGTACCGCCATCTGCCCTGAGGGCAGTCGCAGATTCAACGAGACGGTTGTGCCCTCCCGAGGCGAGCTTTGCTCAATTCCACCCTTCAAGTGCACCAACTCGGGGCGAAAGACCTGCAGGCGTTTGTTCAGTTTGTCGATGAGGTGGTTGATTTCTTTTTCGATGTCAGGAGTTTTTCGGTCTTTGTAGCTGAAGTGGACATTCATGTCAGGCCTCGGGCCACGGGGGCAGATCCCGTGAAGATCACCGCTTCCTTCCAATTCTGATTCTACACCCGGTCGGAAGAAGACAAACGATATTTAGGGTGAAGATACGGTTATCGCTGTACGCAGGTCATACAGCAACGGTGACGGAAGTTTCGGTACGGGTGACGGGCCGATAGAGGGTATCGCGTTCAATCGGTTCCCGGCCAGCCTCGCGAATCAAACGCATGAGTTCCTCACGACGCATCCCTTGCGGCGTGGTAGCGCCGGCATCGTGGTAGATCTTTTCTTCGATTACGGTTCCGTCAATATCGTCGGCTCCGAAACGCAACGCGATTTGCGCAATCTTGGCGCTCATCATCTGCCAGTAAGCCTTGATGTGCGGAAAGTTATCGAGAACCAGCCGGCTTACCGCAATTTGCTTTATATCGGTCATTCCCGTGGTTTTCGGGAGATGCTGCAGAGGAGTATTGTCGGGATGAAAGGCCAGCGGAATGAACGTTTGGAAGCCATGTGTTTCATCCTGCAGGTCCCGTAACTTCAACAAATGATCGACGCGGTCTTCATTATTCTCCACGTGGCCATAAAGCATGGTAGCGTTTGATTTCAGGCCGATCTGGTGGGCCAGCTTTGCCGTTTCCAGCCATTGATCCCCGTCGATCTTGTGGTCGCAAATGATGTGCCGTATTCGGTCGGCAAAGATCTCTGCCCCGCCGCCCGGGAGTGAATCAACTCCGGCGGCTTTCAATTGTTCGAGAGTTTCGCGAATCGAAAGCTTGGCCCGCTTCGCCAAGTAAGCCACTTCCACCATCGTGAAAGCCTTGAGATGGACCTGCGGAAAACGCTGCTTAAGCCCGGCAATCAGATCGAGGAAATATTGAAATGGAAGATCGGGATGCAATCCCCCGACGATGTGAAACTCGGTCACGGCCTCGCTGTAGCCGGAAGCCGCAGTCTCGAACGCCTCTTCAAGCGCCATGGTGTAAGCACCGGGAGCGTCTTTTTTGCGGCCAAATGCACACAGGCGACAAGCAGCGACACAGACGTTTGTGGGATTCAGATGCCGATTGACATTGAAATAAGTCTTGTCGCCATGCATCGCCTCGCGAACGTGATTGGCCATCCAGCCAACAGCCAAAAGGTCGCCGCTGCGATAGAGCGCGAGGGCGTCATCCGCGCTGAGACGCTCGCCCGATACGACTTTATCGCGAATGGGGCGGAGCCGGCTGTCGTCGGTCTGAAAAGGATGCTGATTCGGCATCGAATTTTATGATACCCCAAGGAAAGCTACGAAGTCATAGTTACTGCTTGAGGATCCAGGTTGCGACCTTTTCCAACACGACAGGCGACATGGTTTCTTCGATCTCGGCGTACTCGCTAGGCGCGCCGGTAGTTGCTGTTTGGAAGAGATGGTTGAGACCCGGCATCTCATCCACCTCAAAGTGCTGATTTCCTGCTTTCTGGAGCGCGCCACGGATTGCAGGCACATTCTGCGCCGGTGGAACCTGCATATCTTTTTCGCCGTCCAGCGCCAGCACTGGGCACTTCACCTTTTCCAACGCCGTCGCCGGATCGTAGGAGATAAAATAGCGAAACCATGGAGAATTGATTTCTTTGACTTGCATGCCGATCTGCGTTTCTGGCACCTGTCCGCTCAACTTCTCCCTCAAGTCTTTCTCAAGCGCTGCATCATCTTTGTTGTTCTTAACGAAGGCCAGAATCTCCCTCTCCTGTTCAGCGTCCTTTTGCGCCTGCTGATCGCTCAGACCAGCCGACTTGGAGAGTAAGCGCGCCTGCAGCACAAGAATTTCGTCGCCGGGGATGCCTGGTCCGGCCAGCATAACGATGAACGCAACGTCAGGGTTCCGCGACGCCACCATGGCTGCAATCATGCCGCCTTCGCTGTGCCCGATCAATCCGATCTCGTGCGGGTTGATTTCGTGCCTCGTTTTAAGGAACGCAACTCCGGCACCCACATCGGTGGCGAAATCAGCGCTCGTGGCGCCAGAAAATTTACCGGTGGAGTTCCCCACTCCTCGATCATCGGCGCGCAAGACAGCAATTTTTCTTCGCGTTAGGTAGTCGGAAAGTACGAGAAATGGCTTGTGACCCAAAAGGCTCTCATCGCGATCTTGCGGGCCAGAGCCGGTTATCAGAAGGACTGCGCGAAATGGACCGGTGCCCTGCGGAATCGTCAAGGTGCCTGCAAGGGTGACGTTCTGCTCTTTGTTCTCATAACGAACTTCTTCCTCGCGATAGGGATAGGGCTTCACGGGATTCTGTGGCCGACGACGTTCGAGTTCAGACTGGTTTTTGACCCGCTTGAGCGACAGCGGAAAGCTGGATGTAGCCTGCGTCCAGGTGCCGTCGATGGAATTCAGGTCTTTGCTGATCTTTCCCTCGAAGACGCCAGCGATTTGCTTGGCTTCGATCTTCAGATCCTCAGCCTTGCGGGTAACGGATGTCGTTGGCAGGCCTTTCATGCCCTGGTCGGGACTATCCATGGTCGCGGTGAGACCGTCTTCCGTGTTGGCGATGTGAAACACCACCCGCAGTTTGATTGCTCCCGTGTCGAGTGACCCCATCCACGAACCGTCGATATCAGAGGGTGCTGCAGCTTTATGCTCGGTTTTGAGCGGAGCCGTTGTTCGCTTAAAGTTCAACGTCATCGGTTGGCCTTGCGACCATGTGCCGTCGATGTCCGTCGCATCTTTATTAACGGTTCCTTCGTAGCTCCCATGAACGGCCTGGACCTCGAGATTCAGCTTTGAATTTTGCAAGACGATCTTGTTGACGGGAATGCCGTTCGCCCCCTGATCGACGCTGTCGAGTGTTGCTTTCAAAGTGCCATCGGCACTCTTGCTAATGTGGAGCACCAGGCGCAGTTCGGCCCCGGCATTGCTCAAGGTGCCTTGCCAGTCCCCGGCGATATCTTGCGTTTGGGCCAAACAAGCTGAGCTCAATGACCCCATCAGGGCCAAAAATACCCAACAAAGGTGGTTTGCTTTCCCTTTGGTTAAAAGGAACGTCACTTCGTACCTCCTAAAAAGTCTTGCAGTCGGTTTTACTTCCTGACAAGTAAATCTCCAGCGAGAAAAAGAAAGAAGACAACTGAGATCACGCCGTTCATCGTGAAGAATGCGGCGTTGAGCTTGGACAGATCGGAAGGCGAAACCAGGGAATGTTCATAGGCAAGAAGCAGCGCAACTACCACAACTCCGACAATCGCAAGCGTCCCTAGTTTGAATGCAAATATCAGTGCAATCAGCAACCCGAGCATCGCGAGATGAAAACCACGAGCAATCCACAACGCCTTGCCGACTCCCCAATATCGCGGTATGGAATGCAGGCCGCTCTGGCGGTCGAAGTCGTAGTCCTGGCAGGAATAAAGCACGTCGAAACCCCCGCCCCAGAACGTAACAGCCGCTGTTAGGAGCAGAATCCGCGGGTCAAGCGAACCCCGAACCCCGATCCATGCGGCCGACGGCGCAAGTCCCATCGCAAAGCCCAGAACCAGGTGCGACCAGCGTGTAAAGCGTTTGGTGTAGGAATAGAGCAGAATGATAGCCAGCGCCACCGGGGAGAGCAGCAAGGCCAAATGATTTAACTGCGAAGCCGCAATAATAAAGATGCCACATGAAACGACCACAAAAGTTGCGACGAACGCTGGCGTTAATACTCCAGCGGGCAGTGCGCGCGCTTGCGTGCGCGGATTTGCGGCATCGATGGACGCGTCCGCTAGGCGATTGAAGGCCATCGCTGCCGACCGCGCGCCAACCATCGCGATTACAATCCACGCCAGGGCACGTCCGCTTGGCAACCCACCAGCCGCCAGCATTGCACCGCAGAGTGCAAACGGAAGCATAAAAATCGAGTGCTCCCACTTGATCATCTCGAGGGTGACGCCTAAGTTGCGGAGGATCGGCACAACAAGATTGTAAAGCACTGCACCCGCGCTACCATCCTTCGGAATATGCTTGTAGGCCGATCAGTGGCACGAAGCGGCATCCTTCCAGAACCTTCGTGACAGGTTTGTTCTGGCGCTTTCCGACGAGGATCAGTTCTTGAGCTTGGGCGGGCCCGACGGGCACAACCATCCTTCCGCCCTCACGCAGTTGTTCGAACAACGATTGCGGAATACGAGGCGCTGCCGCTGACACGATGATCGCGTCGAATGGCGCACGATCTGGCAATCCCTCGCTGCCGTCCCCGACGATCACTGCTAGATTTTCGTACCCCAAACGCCTTAGCGTCGCCGTCGCTGTGCCAGCCAGCTCTTCATGCCTTTCGATCGAGTAAACGTATCGCGCCAACTCAGCCAGCAATGCAGTTTGATATCCAGAGCCCGTCCCAACCTCCAGGACGATCTCATCGCCACGGAGAGCCAGTGCCTCCAGCATTAAGGCAACGATAAACGGCTGAGATATCGTTTGTTCCTTCGCAATCGGCACAGGATGATCCTCATAGGCGAGCTTGCGATATTCCGGCGCGACGAATTCGTGCCGAGGGACTTTTGCCATGGCTGCGAGGACATGCTCGTCCCGAACTCCGCGGGCGCGCAACTGAGTGCTCACCATGTTGGCGCGGTCAGCTGCAAAACCGTCTGTTTCGGCCGGATCAGCCATCTCTGATTTCCGTCAGAATACCCCAAATTCTGGCATACTCGAATTTTGGCATGGGCACCCGCCAACGTATAATTTTGGCCTGATCATCCTGAACAAAAGCAACTTTACCAATGGGGGCCTCGTATGAAGCGGCGAATTCTCGGTGCGGCGACCTTAGTCATCCTTGCGACGGTGATCGTTTTGCACTCACTCGCTGGAAACCCACAAAAAGCTGGGGACGTCACCGAGGCGCGTGCAAATGCCGACGATGGCACGAACTGGTTGCTCAATGGCCGTACATTCGACGGGGCCCACTTCAGTCCTCTGAAGCAGATCAGTGATCAGAACGCCAGCAGCCTCGGACTCGCCTGGTACATGGATATCGATAGCGCCATGGGCATCGTCTCGGAACCCATTGTGGTCGATGGAGTCGCTTACGTCAGTGCACCTTTATCTAAGGTTTATGCGGTCGATGCTGCCAGCGGCAAGCTGATTTGGAAGTTTGATCCCAAAATTCGACTCAATCAGGCAATCAACGGTTCGTACTCTGCTCGCGTAAACACTGGAGTTGCAGTGTGGGATGGAAAGGTTTACGTCGGAACTGGAGATTGTCGACTGATCGCTATCGACGCGGCCAACGGCACGCATCTTTGGGAAGCGCAAGTGTGCGACGCCACGCAGACCGGCATCACGAACGCTCCTCATATTGCCAAGGGAAAGGTTCTCATCGGCTATAACGGCTCCGACGACGGAGTCCGCGGGTCGATTGTTGCCTACGACGCTGCGACAGGCAAGGAATTGTGGCGTTTTTGGACCGTGCCCGGCGACCCATCCAAACCATACGAAACCAAAGCCCTTGAAATGGCGGCGAAAACCTGGTCGGGAAAAGACTCCTGGAAGATCGGCGGCGCCGATGTCTGGAATGCAATTACTTACGACCCGATCACCGATCTCGTGATATTCGGAACCGCGGGCGTAGGTGTCGACTACGGTGAGCTCGAATACATTAAGCCGCAAGGCGACAAGCTTTTCGCCGGATGCATCGTCGCGCTGAACGCCGATACGGGTGAGTACGTCTGGCATTTCCAAACTAGTTCTCCCGGCTTGCAGACGGAGAACAATCACATTCTGATGGCCGACCTGACGATCGACGGCGAGAAGCGCCACGTCGCGATGACGGCTCCGAAAAATGGCTTCTTCTATGTGCTCGATGCCAAAACCGGCAAACTGATCTCGGCTGATCCGCTCGTGAAATTGTCTTGGGCTGATTCTTATAATCTCGAAACGGGAAAAGCCAACGAAAATCCGCCATCGGAAGGCGGCGGAAAGCAGTGGACTGTTCACAATTGGTGGCCGATGAGCTACAACGCGGGCACTGGCCTCGTTTATGTTCCGGCCACAGATCGGCATCCTAAGAGCAACACAGCCGTCGAAACCGGTGAGTGGATGCGGGGCACTGAAGGGCGGCTTATCGCGTGGGATCCTGTGAAGAAATCGGCTCGCTGGTCTGTTCAAGAACAGATTGCGACCAACGGCGGAGTGCTCTCGACTGCAGGAAATCTGGTTTTCCAGGGTCAAGGCACGGGTGAGTTCGCCGCATATGCGGCTGATACCGGAAAGAAGGTGTGGTCCATTCAAACCGGCTCAGCGATCGAGTCAATTCCTATTACGTTTACTGTTGGGGGCGAGCAATATGTGCTGATCCCGGTCGGCTGGGGATCGGGCTCCCGGCTGTTCGCTCCGGCCTGGACCATGGCAACTCCACAGTCCAAGCGCGGGCCCTCGCGCTTGTACGCATTCAAGCTGGGCGCGACCATGGCGTTCCCTACTCCGCCCGATATCGTTCCTCCCGTTCCTCAACCTCCAAAACAAATTGGGGATGAGCAAATGATCAAGCAGGGCGCGCAGCTCTACCGGACCTGGGTTTGCGATGGCTGTCACTCTCCGGGCACCGACGGCAGCGGTGCCTGGGTCCTTAATGGCGCAGTTCCCGATCTGCGTTACGCTCCGCCGGAAGTTCATCAGCAATGGCAAGCCATCGTCCTCGCCGGCACTCATTGGGACAAGGGCATGCCCGGATTTGCTGATCCGCCGAAGTTTGCTTTTCCTCACATGAAAATGACCGGAAAAGAAGCCGAGGCGATTCACGCCTACGTAATTTCTCAGGCCTGGAAGGCGTATAACGGACAAACTGAAGCCGCAGACAACAAACGCGAACACTACTGAACGGTCGCCGCAAGCCTGATGTGAGGATTCGAACATCGTGAGCAATTCTGAACGCCATGCGCCCGGCGCGCCCGGGATCGAGCCGCGTTGGACCTCGAGCGCCAAGATCGGCATCGGCACCGCGCTGAATCTTAACAGCCGGGTATGGTTCACACTCAGCCACGGCATCTTGAACGAAGTTTATTATCCGCGCGTCGATCAGGCTTGCACGCGCGACATGGGGCTTTTGGTCACCGACGGCAGCGCATATTTCTCCGAGGAGAAACGTCACTGCAAGTTCGAAAATGCTCTCATCAAGCCCGGTGTTCCTGTCTATCGCTTAACCAATACAGAGTTGCAGGGACGTTACCGCATCGAAAAAGAAATCTTCAGCGATCCGTACCGGGACGTCGTGCTTCAGAAGATACGTTTCGTTCCGCTGCGGGGGAAACTCGCCGACTATCGCCTATACGCTTTACTGTCACCTCATCTCGCGAACTTCGGCACTGGGAACACGGCTTGGATCGGGGACTACAAAAGTGTTCCCATGCTTTTTGCGGAACGTGAGCGCACGGCGCTTGCATTTGGCTGCTCGACGCCGTGGCTCAAAATGTCCGCTGGGTTTGTGGGTGTAAGCGACGGATGGCAAGATCTCTCGAAGAACTTCCGTATGACTTGGGAGTACACCCGCGCCGAGAACGGCAACGTGGCCCTGACCGCCGAGATTGATCTCACCGCCAACAATGGCGAATTCATTTTGGCGCTGGGCTTTGGCGGCATCTGGTCCGCAGCCGGCCAGGAAGTCCGGTCCACCCTGCTCGAATCCTACGAAGACCTTCGCGATCACTACATGCGCCATTGGGAAAAATGGCATCAGACTTTGTTGCCCCTGGATTCCCCTCCGCGTGAGTGTGACCTTTATCGCTCGAGCGTCGCCGTATTGCGATCTCATGAATCCAAGGACTTCCTTGGGGGTGTCATCGCCAGTCTTTCCATTCCCTGGGGCTTTAACAAAGGCGATGAAGACCTGGGGGGATATCATCTGGTTTGGCCGCGTGACCTCGTCGAAACTGCCTTCGCATTCTTGGCCGCCGGAGCCATGGATGATGCAATTCGCGTGCTCCGTTATCTCGAGTCCACCCAAGAAGCCGACGGCCACTGGGTACAAAACCTCTGGCTTGACGGTCGTCCTTATTGGTTGGGATTGCAGATGGACGAAACCGCGTTCCCCATTCTGCTCGTTGATGCTGTGCGGCGCAGCACTGGTAATTCCACGATGATCGTCCTTAACCGCTTATGGAACCTCGTGCGACGCGCGGCGGGATTTATCGTGCGGAACGGTCCTGTCACCATGCAGGATCGATGGGAAGAGGATGCCGGTTACTCTCCCTTTACATTGGCCGTCGAGATAGCGGCTCTGCTCGCGGCCGCTGACTTAGCAGATGACGTCGGGGAGTCAAGGACGGCGACCTACCTGCGAGAGGTTGCCGACAACTGGAACGAAAACATCGAGCGCTGGACGTATGCCACTGCAACGGAACTGGCTCGGCAGGTTGGCGTCGATGGTTACTACGTGCGCATCTCGCCAGAGGAAACGCAAAGTGCCTCGTCTCCTCTCCAAGGATTCGTGCCCATCAAGAACCGGCCGCCTGATATGAGCGCTTCCGAGGCAGTTCACCTCGTCAGTCCCGATGCGTTGGCGCTTGTGCGCTTCGGACTGCGCGCTCCCGATGATCCCCGCATTCTAAATACGATAAAAGTCATCGATAGCGTGCTCAAGACCCAATTGCCTCAAGGCCCTTGCTGGTATCGATACAACGGCGATGGCTATGGGGAACATGAGGATGGCTCCCCTTTCGACGGAACGGGACTCGGACGCCCATGGCCTCTGCTGGCAGGCGAACGGGCTCATTACGAACTAGCGGCAGGACACCGCGATATTGCGGAAGAACTCTTGAGGGTGATGGAATTGTCAACCGAAGGCGGACGCCTGATTCCTGAACAAGTTTGGGATGACGCCGATATCCCAGAGAAGGAACTTTTTCGCGGCAAACCGAGTGGTTCCGCCTGTCCGCTGGTGTGGGCTCATTCGGAATACATTAAGCTGCGCCGGTCTCTGCGTGATGGCGTCATCTTCGATCAGCCGCCACAGGCAGTCCAACGCTACATTCCGGAAAGGCTTCCCTGCCGCTTCTTCGCCTGGCGCGTAAACAACAAGACACAGAAAATGCCTCAAGGCAAGATTCTGCGGATCACCTTGTTGGTTCCTGGCATCGTCCATTGGAGCCTCGATAACTGGAACGCGGTGCATGATACCAACACCCGCAGCACGAACCTTGGCACCCATGTGGTCGATTTACCCACCGACAAGTTGCCCGCGGGCTCCAAGATCCTGTTCACGTTCTACGGAGCGGAAGAACAAAAGTGGGCAGGCACGAACTACGACGTCATCGTGGAAGGTACCTAGGAAATACGCGGTCGAATCGCGTTGCTGCCGCCCCAGCGGTGCTTCACTGTCGAATCCTTCGACATTTGAGAAGCTTTTTGGGTTGGTTTCGCATCTGACCATACATAGTCGGCGGTGGGTCCTATCTATCTGAAAACAAACTCAAGGGACCCCGCTCTGGCGTCATTTTATGCTTACAGCAGCGCCCATGTTTCCGCGGGTGGAACAAGATCGTTACTTAACGCTTCTACGAGCGGCGAACGCGATAGCGACCTCCAATGATTGCGATTCCGCCTCCGAGACGCTGGTAAAGAAGCTAAGCGAAATCACCCTGTTCCATGCGCTCCATGTAGTCGCATTCGATAGGGACACCAATATGCCGTGCTGGGCTTTGCTCGACGCAGCCGGCAAGAGATTCGATATTCCCGCCGATGAGATCGTGGTCGAGGACACCCCGATTCAATGGGTGCATAACTCAGGTCAGCCTTTAATCATCTCCGACTGGCAACAAGAACAAAGGTTCGCAAAATACGGGAAATTTTTGGCGGACCTGAACATTGGCTCGACGTGCACACTGCCCTTGATCCGCGGATCGCGCCGGCTCGGTGTTTTGAGCTTGGGCAGGTTCTATCCCCACGCATATGACGAGGATGAAGTCCGGTTCCTTGAGCTCGTGGCGGAGCATATTGGCCTTGCGATCGATGCGGCCGTGAATTTTTATATCTCGCGAAAGGTGCAAGACCAACTGAAGCTCATCCTCGATCTCAACAATCAGGTGGTCTCAAATCTCGAGTTTAATGACTTGCTCCATGCAGCGTCTGCCAGCGTTCGCCAGGTCATGAGTTGCGATGCTGCGGCCATCATGCTGCCAGATTCCGACGGAAAAAACCTTCTGGTTCATGCTCTCGATTATCCCGATAGCCGAGGAATATTTACGGAGGGCTCGTTGTTGCCCATCGAAGGTACCACTCCAGGCGACACCTTCAAAACCGGCAAGCCGATGGTCGTAAACCGCCTGGATCCAGCCGAATTGCCGCCAGATTTGTATAAGAAGGCTTCGGCGGAAGGCCTGAATTCACTCTGTGACATCCCTTTGATGAGCAAGAATCGCCTGCTCGGGGTTCTGGCCGTCGCACGACGGAAGGAGAATGGATTCGATGCGCGCGAGATCGCGTTCCTGACCCAGGTCGCCAAGCAGGTAGCCATTGGCATTGAGAACGCGCAAGCATATGGCGAAATTGCTAACTTGAAAGATCGTTTGGCGCAAGAAAAGTTGTATCTGGAAGAGGAAATTCGCGGCGAGATGGATTTTGAAGGAATCGTCGGTCAAAGTTCTGCGCTGCGCCATGTGTTGAACCTTGTCGATACAGTTGCTCCGAGCGAATCCACTGTGTTATTGCTAGGCGAAACCGGCACCGGCAAAGAATTAATCGCACGCGCAATCCATGAGCGCAGTCGCCGCAAAGACCGGACGTTTGTAAAGCTAAACTGTGCCGCGATCCCGACCGGCCTGCTTGAAAGCGAGCTTTTCGGGCACGAGCGGGGTGCGTTCACCGGCGCGATCATGCAGAAAGTTGGCCGTCTGGAACTTGCCGATCGTGGCTCGCTGTTTCTGGATGAAGTGGGAGACATTCCCATCGAGATTCAACCAAAACTGCTGCGCGCGTTGCAGGAACGCGAATTTGAGCGGCTTGGCAGCACCGTGACCAAGAAAGTGGATGTCCGGCTGGTTGCAGCCACCAATCGTGATCTCGATAAGATGATCGAGAATCGCGAATTTCGCAGCGATCTTTATTATCGTTTGAATGTCTTCCCAATCCGTATTCCGCCGCTTCGCGAACGCCCCGAGGATATCCCCCTTCTGGTGCGTTATTTTGTGCAGAAATACGCGCGGCGAATGGAGAAGCAGATCGAATCGATCCCCAGCTCATCCATGAGGAAGCTGGCGGCATGGCACTGGCCGGGAAACATCCGCGAACTGGAGAATTTTATCGAGCGATCAGTGATTCTAAGCCACGGTTCAGCCCTGCAAGTGCCCATTGGAGAACTCGAAAGCAATGGCAAGAGCGCTCCCGTGGAGGGCTCTCGTGAATCCGGCGATCGCGCCCAGATTCTCCGCATTCTCAAAGAGACGAATGGTCGAGTTGCCGGTCCCAAAGGCGCTGCCGAACGCATGGGCATTAAGCGCACCACGCTGATCTCGCGCATGAAGAAATTGGGCATCGATCCACGCACGGCGTTGTAACCCTTCCTAACGAGTTCTCTCCTGTTGACTGTCATCAGCCGCTTCGACAATGTCGGGGTCGACTTCGACATTTTTCGACAGTTCAGTTGCCAACAGGTCTTCTTCGTCATTCGATTCAGCGGGTTACGAGGCGCGCTTGTTTGGCACTTCCTGTGCTCCACTCCTGTGGCTAGAGACTTAAGCGAATGTTCAAGATTTCCACGATCGAGACCCTGACTCAGCGAAAGCTGGTTCTTGCAGGCAGATTGGTTCCCCCCTGGACGTCGGAGGTCGAAAACGCGTGGAGATCGGCGGCAGATCAACTTCAAGGCAGGAAGCTGATTATTGATCTCACCAATGTAACCGTTATTAGCCAGGATGGAGAGACCCTGCTGTTACGCCTAATGAAACATGGGGCAAAGTTCGCGGGCAAGGGCGTTTTAACGCGACACATCTTGAAACAACTGGCAAGACGGTGCCGATGCAAGCCCGCGGTCGATGTCGATTTCGAATCGCCCCAAGCGACTAATGATTGAAGGACGGAGGTGCAAATGTTCGATCTAGTCAAAGCGTCAACACGGAAACCCGAACTCTACGCAACCAGCACCGACTTCTGCCGGATCTTCGAAAAAAACATGAATCGCCTTTATCTATTGTCACTTCTATTGACTGGAAGCCACGCCGTCGCCGAGAAATGTTTTGTCCAGGGCCTGGCTGATTCGAAGGAGAGCAATCCGGTCTTCAAGGAATGGGCGGAGTCGTGGGCACGACGGACGATCGTACAGAACGCGATTCAAATAATCCGCCCGAAGCCAACGGATCTCGCTGACCCGGATGTTGCGCTTGGCGATACCGGGCTACCGGCCGAGATAGCGGCAATTCTGGAACTTCCGGCGTTTGATCGCTTCGCGTACGTGCTCTCGGTACTTGAAGGTTACGCCCTGCAGGAATGCGCACTCTTCCTCGACTGCACCCGCGGCGAAGTGGTTGCGGCGCGCATGCGTGCCCTGCAGGAGGTTGTAAAATTGATGAAAAGCTCCAATCGAAGCGAAAACATTCACGTGGAGAATCAAGTGCAGCGAGAGAACACCGCATTAAATGACTTCTCGCGTTTGGCCGCCACAGCGTAGCTATACCTTCACTTTGTCTAACTTGAGGATGGCAATGAAAAGGAATAGGACTGTTCGTACTCAATATTTCGCAGTTTTTGCTGCCGCTCTGATAGTGGTAATGGGCGTCGGTTGCAGTAAGGGCAATGTTCAGGCGGCACCTGCAATGCCGGCCCCTCTGGTCAGCGTAGTCAAGGCAACCGCGCAAGACGTTCCCCAATACCTCGATGAGATTGGCAGAAACGCGGCGTTCGAGTCGGTGACCGTCACGCCACAAGTCGGCGGTCGCATTGTCGAGCGGCATTTTCAGGATGGCGACAACCTTAAGACCGGGCAGCTTCTGTTTGTGATTGACCCACGGCCGTACAAGGCGCAGTTGGATGCGGCACAGGCGACACTTGCTCAAGCTAAAGCGGCGCTTGATCTCGCGAAGATCCAGTTTGCACGCGACCAGGAGGTCATTGGAACACGAGCCATCTCCAAGCAAGACTACGACACAAAGAAGAACGCTGTGGACGTGGATCAGGCTCAGGTGGATTCCTCGGAAGCCGCAGTCGAAACCGCCAAATTGAATCTCGAGTATTGCTACATTCACTCGCCCATCAATGGGCGAGCAGGGGCGCGTCTGGTCGACGTCGGGAACGTAGTGCAAGCCAATTCTACGTCGCTCCTTTCGATCCAGCGCCTCGATCCGATCTACGCAAACTTCACGATTACGGAGAGCGATTTGCCTGCGGTTCAGAAGCAGATGTCCGGCGGCATGTTGAAGGCCGTGGTTCGGCTGCCTTCGGACCTTGAGAGCGCGGCCCGAACCGGCCGGGTTGAATTTCTTGACAATGCGGTGCAGAACGGCAGCGGGACTGTAAATCTCCGAGCCACGCTCAGCAATCCTGATCACCACTTCTGGCCAGGCCAGTTCGTCGATGTAAAGCTCGTTTTGAGCACCCAAAAGCAGGCGGTGCTGATTCCGAATGAAGCCGCACAGATCAGCCAGCGTGGCCCGTTTGTTTACGTTGTGAAATCCGATGAGACTGCGGAGCTTCGACCGGTAAAACTGGGGCAGCGGCAAGGCGATCAGGTGGTCGTCACCGAAGGTGTCTCGCCAAACGAGAACATTGTCCTGGCCGGGCAGATGCTGGTTCGCCCGGGCGGCAAAGTGCGAATTGCGCCTCCATCATCTAATCAGAACCCCTCGGGGAACGGGAAACAACCTCAAGGAGGGCAGTCGTGAATCTCTCCGAACTCTTTATTCGACGCCCCGTAATGACGGTCGCGCTGACCGTCTCTGTGATTCTGTTTGGCTTGTTCGCCTTTTTTCGACTGCCGGTTAGCGATCTCCCGGCAATTGATTACCCGGTGATCCAGGTTCAAGTGAATTATCCAGGAGCCACCCCTGACACGATGGCCAACAATGTGGCCACGCCCCTTGAACGCCAGTTTATGCAAATTCCGGGTCTCGAGCTTGTAACCTCGAACAACAGCCAGGGACATTCCAGCTTTGTTTTGCAATTTGACCTGAATAAGAGTCTTGACGGCGCAGCTACCGACGTGCAAGCCGCGATCACTCGCGCATCGGGTCAGTTGCCGATTGATTTGCCTAGCCCGCCAACATTCACGAAGACGAACCCCAACGATCAGCCGATCATGTACATCGCGATCGTAAGCGACACGATGACGGAGGGCCAACTGTACGACTACGCCAACACCCAAATTGGGGAACGAATCAGCATACTTCCCGGGGTGAGCCAGGTCGGCATTTATGGAACACAATCGGCGGTGCGCATCAAGGCCGATCCTTCCGCGATGGCCGTTCGCAACATCACGCTGGAAGATTTGACCAACGCTATCAAGAATGGCACGGCGTACACCGGAGCAGGCCAGTTCGATGGTCCGCACCGCAGCTTCCTGCTGCAACCCCAAGGTCAACTCATGACCTCCGATCAGTACAACCAGTTGATCGTTGGACAGAACAATGGCGCCCCGGTTTATCTCAAAGACGTGGCAAACGCCAAGCAGGGAGTGCAAGACGAGCGCATCGACATGCGTGTCTGGGTGCGTGGTTACCCTCAACCCGGGGCGAACGTGTTCATCGGCGTCTTTCGACGCGCGGGAGTGAATGCAGTACAGGTGGCCAAATCGGTACGCGACTTGTTGCCGTCGATTCAATCGCAACTTCCAAGTTCAGTTTTGCTTTTCACGGCCTACGACCGCTCGCAGACCATCGTCGGCAACATTAAAGACGTCCAGACGACTCTTTACATCGCGTTTGTGCTGGTCGTTCTGGTCATCTTTTTGTTCCTGGGCCGCGCGACCGACACTTTGATCCCGGCAGTGGCCCTCCCCCTCTCACTGCTCCTGACGTTCATCGTCATGGATCTTCTGGGTTACAGCCTGGATAACTTGTCGCTGATGGCGTTGACATTAGCCATCGGCTTCCTTGTCGATGATGCGATCGTGTTTCTCGAGAACACCGTGCGTTTGATGGAAGACGGTCGAAATGCTTTCGAAGCGTCACTGGAATCCGCGAAAGAGATCAGCTTCACGATTCTGGCCATGACGCTTTCACTCGCGGCAGTGTTCATTCCGCTGGTCTTCATGAGCGGATTGATGGGTCGCATTTTCCGCGAATTCTCGATCACCATCGTTGTTTCAATTATCGCTAGTGGAATTGTGTCTCTAACGTTAACGCCGCTCATGACCTCCAGGCTGTTAAGTAACCGGGGAGCAGACTCGAAGAAAACCTGGATGGAGCGATGGTTCGGCGCCATCGAGCGTCGTGTACTCGATATATACGGGCGGCAACTTTGGTTTTTCCTGCGGAAGCGTTGGATCTCGGCTGTCATCTGGGTAGCCTGTCTTGCCGGAACGGCTTACTTTTTCTACATTGTGCCGAAAGCGTTTCTTCCTGTGGGTGACAGCTCATTCATACGCGGGGTGATGGTCGCGCAAGAAGGAACCTCGCCCGAGCAGATGCACGCATTTCAGACTCAGGCGGAAAAGATCATGAGAGCGAACCCTGCCGTTCGCAGCACCTTCACCATGAGCGGCAACGCGGCGTTCCTCGGCTCAAATCAGGCTTTCCTGATCGCATTTCTGAAGGATCCGTCGCAACGTGCGCCAATCGAGCAAGTGGCCGGTCAGTTGATGGGAGGAATCGCCGCGACGATTCCCGGAGTGATGGCTTTTCTTCAACCGAATCCGGCTCTTGAAATCAGCACCGGCGCTACGGCGAACGCGCAAGGACAGTTCGCGTATGCACTCTCCGGAATCGATTCCAGCGATGTGTATTCGAGTGCCGAGAAGATGATGGCAAAGATGCACGAGTATCCAGGCTTCTTGTTCGTGAACTCGGATCTCTACAACCATACGCCAAACCTGCAGGTCGACATCCTGCGTGATCAGGCCAAGCTTTACGGCGTTTCAGAAACCCGTATCTTGTCGCTTTTGCATGACGCGTACTCGCAGAACTACAGCTACCTCATCAAGAAGCCGACCGATCAGTATCAGGTCATTTTGGAAGTCGCCGACAACGAGCGTTCGGCGCCGGAAGATTTGGGCAAGCTCTATATCAAGAGCGACGATGGCCAACGGATGGTCCCGCTTAACGCTGTCACCAGTTGGCACGCGGTAATCGGGCCGCAGGCCGTCAACCACATCAACCAATTCACCAGCGTGACCATGTTCTTCAACTTGAAACCTGGTTACGCAATCGGACCTGCAACACAGTTCGTCGAGAATGCGGCAAAGCAGATCCTACCTTCAGGCATTCAGGGATCGCTACAGGGCGAGGCGCTGACGTTCCGCAACACGGTTTCCGATCTTGCCATTCTGATGTTGGTAGCCGTGTTCGTCATGTACGTGATTCTGGCAATTCTGTACGAAAGTTACCTGCACCCGATCACAGTGCTTTCGTCACTTCCCGTGGCTTTGCTGGGCGGATTGCTGACGCTCTGGCTGTTCCACGCCGAGGCTTCACTCTATGCCTACATCGGCATGTTCATGTTGATGGGCATCGTGAAAAAGAACGGAATCATGATCGTGGACTTCGCGGATCAACGCGTGCGCCAGGGAATCGCTGACGATCAGGCCATTCACGACGCCAGCATGGAACGCTTCCGCCCCATCATGATGACGACCGCAGCAGCTCTGCTGGGAGCCATGCCGATTGCATTAGGGTACGGCGCTGACGGATCTTCGCGACGGCCTTTGGGTCTGGTCGTGGTCGGCGGCCTGATTGTGTCACAGTTCATTACTCTCTTCGTGACGCCGGCGATCTACCTGTATCTGGAGGAATTTCAGGAGAAAGTCCTGGATCGAGTATCTTTCCTGCGCTCTTCGCGCAAACCGGTTCTGACGGAAAGCCCGGACTATGCGCTGCAAGAGGCGCGTGGAGATTGATCATGATAGCTCTTAAAGTTTGTTCTGCATTTGTTCTTATCTTGAGTTTGGTTGTGCTAATGGGTTGTGCCGTTGGGCCAAACTACAAGCGTCCGACTGTTGACGTGCCAGTCACGTATCGTGACCCGGCACCCGCCGGCCAGGCGTCGGCAACTGGAACTCCAGCCGACACTAACCCCACGGCGTCCCTCGGCGATGAAAAATGGTGGGAAGTTTTCCAGGATTCCGAACTCCAGAACCTGATTCGTACCGCTCTCAAGAACAACTACGACGTACGCATAGCAGCTACTCGCGTCCTTGAGGCACGAGCACAACTTGGCATCACCCGTGCCGATCAGTTTCCGTCGGTAAACGGCGGTGGCAACATCACCAGCATCCAAAATCCCAAGATCGGCCCGATTCCCTCTTACGAGATCACACAAGGAGAAATTGGCCCGTCGGCAGCCTGGAACTTGGACTTCTGGGGTAGATACCGCCGGGCAACAGAGTCTGCACGCGCTACACTGCTGGCAAATGAGTGGGCACAAAAAGAAGTGATCGCGACGCTCGTAGCGCAACTCGCCAGTTCCTATTTCCAGCTTCGCCAACTCGATCTTGCACTGGAGATCTCAAAGAGGACGCTGGCGTCGCGCCAGGATTCGTTGCAGTTGACACAAACTCTTGAGCAACATGGAATCAACTCGTTATTGGATGTCCGGCAGTCGGAGCAACTGGTTTATACCGCTGCTACGGAGGTCCCGGATTTTGAGCGCCAAGTTGCCCAGGAGGAAAATGCCATCAGCATCCTTCTGGGAAAGAACCCTGGTGACGTGCCACGAGGACTGCGATTGACTGAACAACCGCATACCCCGGAAATTCCTGCAGGGCTGCCTTCTTCCCTACTCGAGCGGCGCCCAGACATTCGCCAGGCGGAAGAAAATCTAATTGCGGCCAACGCTCAGATCGGTGTCGCTCGTGCCGCTTACTTCCCTCAGATTTCGCTGACTGCCTCTGCCGGGTACGAGAGTCCGGCACTGACGAACTTGTTCACTGGTCCGGCTGGCCTGTGGAACATGGCAGCGTCATTCACCCAACCGATCTTCGAAGGCGGAAGGCTGAAAAATAATGTTCGATTCGCCCAGGCGCAACGGGACCAGATGGTTCTGACATACCAACAGACGATCCAGGGCGCGTTTCGCGACGTCGACAATGCTCTGGTTGCATACCACAAAGATCGCGAGTTCCGAGTTCAGCAAGAACACCTTGTGGAGTCCGCGCGGGATGCCGCGAACTTGTCGCAGGTTCGCTTCAAAGCCGGGACGACTGACTATTTGGAAGTATTAACGAACGAGACGAATGCCTTCTCGGCCGAACTCGGATTGGCGCAAGCACAGGGAAATGAGTTACTCGCCCTCGTTCAGCTTTATCAGGCTCTCGGTGGTGGTTGGCAGTGAAGGCAGTCTCGAGTCCGTCTGCTGCGCAGGCCCTCCCCTGGTCTTCCACGGAATCACGGGTCAATTCGGCTCGGCCTCTCGGAAGCCGACGTGACGGAAAGGGCGAACGGCATCTGGGAACGCCTGCATTACGACTGGTCGGATCCCAATCAGGTGATCCCGGGTCGTCTACCTAACATCTAATCGACACGCGATGCGGTCCCAATCAAAGGAGTCCAAGCATGCGTCCCGATATTGTGCCCGGTGGCGTCTTTCCCGACTACCAACTGCCCGATCACACGGACACTCTGCGAAAGCTGAGTGAGTTGCAGAGCGACGATCCGCTGATTCTCACGCTTGCACGCGGCAATTATTGTCCAAAGGAGCACCAGCAGCATCTGGAGCTCGCCGCTTTTTACCCAAAAATCGCAATAAGTTATACGCAGATCGCCACAATTTCGACTGACGACCACCATACGTTACAGGAATTCCGTGCGTCGGTGGGCGCCCAGTGGACATTCCTTTCGGATCCAGATCGAACAGTTCAGAAGGACCTCGATATCCAGGAGTACACCGACCCTGAACACAATCCAATGATTCCATACACCCTCGTTCTCAAGCCTGGCCTGGTGATCTACAGCATCTACAATGGCTATTGGTTCTGGGGACGGCCTGCGATTGTCGATCTATGGCACGACTTGCGGGCTGTGACGAGAGAAATCCGCCCAGACTGGGATTTGAGCTCGCCTGGACTTCGCAAGGCATGGGATGCTGGGGACCTCTCGCGATTCCACGGTTGGAACAAGAAGGCCAAACCTGGCCAGTCCTGACTCGGAAAAGCAATTCAGCCTCACATTGAAGGCTCAACATGAACGACCAAGAAAAGAAGAATCAATATTCTGGAGTGCGAGATCGCGAGATCCGCGCTGCCCTGGATCAGCATTGGGCGGCATCCGACGCAAGCGATTTTCAAACTGAGCACCTCATCTATCACGAGGACGCGGTGCTCGACTATCCGCAGTCAGGCGAGCGAACCCGCGGCCGGATCAACATCCAAGGCCAACGCGCGAATCAGCCGAATAAAAAACGATTTTCGATCCGACGGATTGTTGGCAGCGGTGATCTTTGGGTCACCGAATTCATCCTGACTTATGACGGCAAGCCGTCCTACACCGTGAGCATTATGGAGTTCCGGGGCGACAAGGTCGCGCGGGAAACGCAATATTTTGCGAATCCATTCGTGGCTCCCCCATCGCGCGCTCAGTGGGTCGAACGGATGGACGCATGATCTCGAGACCTACCAAATCGTTACGCCACTTCCTCCGCTGAGGGATAAGAATGGATTGGAAACGGCTGGTCCAGTTTGCCCTGGCAGGCAGCAGTGATTGGCAAGAATATGCCATTCTGCTGGTTCGCGTTTCGCTCGGCCTCTTCTTTGCCATCTCCGGGACAAGCAAATTGTTTGTCGCGAGCAAAGCGCAAACCATGTACGAAACTCTCGTTGAGGCCAGGGTCCCGTTTCCTCACGTGATGACTTATTTGGTGTCGGGTGTCGAGTCTATTGCCGGTTCCTTGCTGATCGTTGGGTTCGTGTCGAGCTTGGCTTCCGCAGCCCTTTTGGTCGATATGATGGTCGCAATCCTGACCATCAAACTTTCCACCATGCCTAAGGGACTCTCCCCTCTCAACTGGCTCGACGATTTCCTCTACCTTCCGGAAGTGCTATACGTGCTGTTGTTCATTTGGCTGATTTGCTCTGGCCCGGGAAAGTGGAGCGTAGATTACTGGCTCGCCGGCAAGTTATCGAGCTGATTGCGCGACGAAGCGGCGTACTGCCGAGGTGGCGCGAGCGATGACATTGTAAAAGTTGCTGACTGTGAGGAGCGGTTCACGGTGGCTGAGATCGACGCCCTTCTGGAACAGTTCAAAAGGTCTTTACTGGACGTGCCCTCCCCGACGACTGAACCTGCCGACGATGAACTCCTGCGCCAGGGTGGCGCCGATTCGTTCCGCGGTCCCGATTGCGAAATTCCCGAATACCAGCCCCGCACCGCGATTTGTTTGTGGATAGTAAGCGTTTGCCAAGGCCGATGAAGCTAGGTCTCCACCGATGCTGGAGTAGTTTGGCTCCCATTTCCCGCTATCGCTCCGCGCGATAAATGGGCTGAACATCGCGTGCCTGATTCTAGAGCCAGTTGTTCCCGTTCCTTGGTAGAAGTAGCGGGGATCCTGGTGCAACAGAGACGGGAGTATCGCTCCGCCAATCATAATGTCTGCAAAGCCGTCGGCGGCGGTCGTTCCAAATCGCTCTCCATAAGGTCCCCAACCTTGGCCGAATTTTGGGCTGTCCGCAGCTTGCTTTGAGGCAGAAACCAGCGCGACTCCGAAAGCCGTCACAGGATCAGCGGAAACCTTCAATGCGAGTTGGAATTTCATCTTAGTCGTCAGGGGCGCTGCATCCCGCTCGTATGTCACATAGAAATTTGGAATAAACCCGAGAATACGCTGGTGTTCCTCGATTTTGAGTTGCTCGGTCGCTACTTCCGCAGGGTCATAATGCACGTTCACGGTCGTGCTCTCGGCCTGAACCCGCAGGCGGATATCTGTAACAATCTTGAACTGGCCAGGTTCTAACGTGATAGCGGGGGATGTCCAGTCCACGAAATCCTTCGCGACGACAGTGATTTCACTCGGTGTTCCGGCTTTGACTCCGTGAAATTCGAAAAAGCCGTTTTCCTTTGTCGTAAATGTCTGCCGATCAAAGCTGCCGCTGGTCTGGAGTGACACGGTGGAGTTGGGGATCGGGTCGCCGTTCTCGTCGGTGACAGTGCCAACAATCGTTCCAGGCTGCGGTTTTGGCGCATCGCTGCTTTGTGCCTGTGAATAGATGAATAGGCCGCCAACCAGACCTAACGTCGCTAAGTACGTTTTGACAAATTTGAGCATGGGTTCTTACCAATCAGTACGTATATGGAAGGCAGGACGGATGCCATTTCGACATCCTGTAAGTCCAATATTTTCAATCCCGGACCAATCAGCGTGGTGTCGAAGAATTGTCATTCTCGTCAGTTTTGGCAGCAGTCTAGTGACAATTGCTCTTCTCCTTCGCCATGGTGCTCTATAAATGATCACCGGCAAGCGAGCGTTTGATGGTTCTTCTCCAGCCACCGTGATTGCGGCCAACATGGAGCGGCCCGCGCCCTCGATTGGAGACGTGGCATCTCCGGCGTTAGATCGATTGCTGAAGAAATGTTTGGAGAAGGATCCTGAGAGTCGCTGGCAGAGCGCGCGATCTCAAAACCCAGTTGGAGTGGATCGCAGGAGGCTGCACGCCTGGGTATGAAGCGCACGACCCTGGCTTATCGAATACGCAAACTTCATGTTCCGCTCCGTCCTCAATGAACGAAAGCGGCGACTATCTGCCGATCAGTTGCTTTGCTACCGCAACAATACGATCCGGCTCGAATCCAAACTTCTTTTGCAGTTCCTTCAGCGGCGCTGATGCTCCGAAAGTATTCATGCCGATGACGCAGCCGGAGTCGCCAACGTATCGATTCCATCCTAAAATCGAGCCCTGCTCCACCGCGACTCGAGCTTTCACGTTAGGCGGCAGAACGCTGTCGCGGTAGGACTGTGGCTGCTGCTCGAAAATTTCCCATGAGGGCATCGACACTACGCGTGAGCGAACGCCTTCGGCGAGCAGTCTTTCGTGGGCCGCCACCG
>Ga0209168_10000729_pt1 | contig 29395 bp, 20 predicted proteins | sample Coa_R1_FD_187156 | JGI IMG/M metagenome (GOLD analysis project Ga0209168, IMG submission 187156) | Surface soil microbial communities from Centralia Pennsylvania, which are recovering from an underground coalmine fire - Coalmine... | ecosystem: Environmental > Terrestrial > Soil > Unclassified ...
GAAAGCCGGCAAAGAAATCCAAGCAAGGCCCAGCCGGTGTAGCGTCCGAGCCAGAACTGCCATGTGTCCCCTACGATCAACGCGAGCATTGCGGCAATAAGCACGCCGTATCCTGAAAGTGTGTGCGAGGCAATGCCGGCCCCGGCGGCGACCAGAGCGATGGAGGCAGGAAAAGGAAAACCCACCGACTCGGCTATGAGGATGCCGAACGTCAGGGCATAGCCATGGCGCGCCGTCGCTAGAAGCAGGTCATTCATAACCGGTTGCGGGAGTTTGATTCGCCCCGAGCAGGTGAGGGTTCAGTATAAATAAAACCGGGCGGATCCGATGGAACCCGCCCGGCCTCTTCGAGGAGTGAGTCTCTCAGGAGGACTTCCTCGACAGGGTGAGCAAGACAGCGGCTTGCACTCGAAGTCCTTCCGGCCCTGTCCGGGCCGGCGCGTCGAAAAAGCTAGGCGCCTTTCGTCTAAGCTTCGACTGAAGCCGCTGTCTCTTGGTTGATGGTTCGTCACGCTGCGGAGAGGACCCCGACGACCTGCCTTTCTCAGGTGCCAAGGGGAGAAGTGAGGTCACGCTTTCTGTGCCCCACCCGCATGCCAGTGCGTCTCGTTAGCCTTCCGCTCTTACCGACGCTCCCATCAACTGGGTGCATTCTGTTCCGGTGGACCTGGGAATTCTGTGGCAGCCGTCACCCATCAAAGTGATGGGAATCAAAGTAAGAAAGTTTGGATTTTTGTGTCCTGGATCACAGGAAGCAGGGAAGGCAGTGGAGGGGCGGGGGATCGGGAACCAGAAACCAGAAACCCGAAACCCGAAACCCGAAAAAGCAGCTGTGCTGCTCCAGTGAGCTTTATTTTTCCCTGGCGACGACGAATTCCGGCGCCCAGAGAAGGGCGCGCTTGATTTCCGAGTCAGGGAAGAAGCAGATCGATTTACAGGCGGATTCCGCGTACTGCGCGGCACGGGCAGTGGCTGCATCGAGCGACCCGTAGCGCTGCAGAATCGCAAGAATATCTGCATGCGTCACGCCGTTAAAGGCCCGGTCCTCTAGGATTTTTTCGATCTGGCTGCGCTCTTCAGGTGTGCAGCGCTCGAGAGCGTGAATTACCGCCATAGTCACTTTCCCCTCGCGCAGATCACTGGCCACCGGTTTGCCCAATATGTCCTCGGATGCGGTCAAGTCCAGAACGTCATCCACAATCTGAAATGCCATGCCAAGATCGTGCCCATACTTGCCGAGAGCGGCCTCCTGCTCCGGAGTTGCGCCAGCAAGAATCGCTCCCAGACGCATGCAAACCGAAAACAGGCATGCCGTCTTGCGGAAAATCAGGTCGAAGTACTCGTCGAGCGTCATCAGGCTCCCGAGTTTTTCCATCTGCAGGAGTTCGCCCTCAACCATCTGTTGCGTAAGTTCGATCAGGGTGTCGAGAATGCGGAAATTGCGTTCCTGCACGGCGATCTTGAAGGCCTGCATGTAGAGCCAGTCGCCCGCAAGCACGCACTTGGAATTGCCCCACTGGGTATTAGCTGCCGGACGGCCACGGCGCGTCTTGGCTTCGTCAATGATGTCATCGTGGACGAGCGTCGCCGTGTGGATGATCTCGACCACTGCGCCGAGCCGAACCGCTCCCCGCCCTTCGTAGTTCAGCAGCTTCGCGGAAAGGAGCAGCAGCGCCGGCCGGATCCGCTTGCCCCCGCCGCCGCGAAGATATTCGCCGATCTCCGTGATAGCGCGTACCCCGGAGACGGTGTCCTGGCCGAACTCGTCCTCCAGCGCGAGGAGGTCATCCCGCAGCAGGTCGAATACTTCTTTTCCGTTGATGGTGGCTGGCGCGCTCAATTCGTCGAACTTTCTTGCACTCAACTACCGCCGAGTACGCTGAGTGCGCCGAGAGATAGAAGGCAAGAGGTCGATGTTTTCTCTGCGTTCTCGGCGTGCTCCGCGGTAAAGCCTTTTCTTAGTTCGTTCTGTAATTCACAAACTGCAAATCAATTCCGAAGTCGTGACTCTTCAGCATCTGAATAACTTCCTGCAACGTGTCCCGGTCTTTCCCGCTGATCCGCACCAAATCGCCTTGAATGGATGCCTGGGCTTTCTTTTTCGAGTCCTTGATCAGTTTCACAATCTCGCGTGCCTTCTCGATGGCAATCCCTTGCTGCATGGTCGCCCGGCACTTCACAGTTCCTCCGGCGGCGGGTTCAACCGGTCCATAGGTTAGAGCTTTCAGCGAAACTCCCCGTTTCACTAATTTCTGCTGCAGGATGTCGTTGACGGCCTTCAACTTATAGTCGTCCGCCGAATGCAGCACGATAGCGTCTTTTTCCAATTCGATGTTCGACTTCGAGTCCTTCAGGTCGAAACGCGTGTGGACCTCCTTCAACGCCTGCTGGATGGCATTCGAGACCTCCTGCATCTCCACCTTGCTGACCACGTCGAAACTATTATCGGGCATACATTTCTAATCTTTCTGAAATGAAGGAATCTTAACCAGAGGTTAACAGAACTCCGCTTTTAGCGGGAGGGAACTTTCCTTTCGGAGATTTCAGCAGTTTTGAAAAAATTGTAAAAATTATGGGATGTGCGATCTCCAACCTCTTCCATCGACAGGCCCCGTAGCTCACCGATTTTGCGCGCAGTCTCTTTGACGAATGCCGGCTCGTTGCGCTTGCCCCGATGAGGAACGGGCGCAAGATATGGGGAATCCGTTTCGATCAACATCCGATCCAGCGGGACTTCGAGCGCTGCATCACGAATCTGCTGCGCTTTGGGGAACGTAACGTTGCCGGCGAACGAGATCATGAATCCCATGTCGAGGGCACGCTTGGCCTGCTGCCAGGTTCCGGTAAAGCAATGAAGAATGCCACCAATGCCTTTGGGCGCCCACTGCTCTTGGATGAGCTGAAGGCAGTCTTCCCAGGCATCATCGCTATTGTCGGAGGGCCGGCAGTGAATCACGATGGGCACTTTGGCCGCTGCTGCGAGTTCCATCTGCCGGATAAAAACCTGCTGCTGCGTATCTCGCGGCGAGTGATCGTAATAATAGTCGAGTCCAATTTCGCCCCAGGCGATGACCTTGGGATGCTCCGCCAGTCGCTCCATCTCCGCATAGGCATGGTCCGAGGCGAGACGGGCTTCATGCGGATGAATGCCGATTGTGGCGTACATGAAGGGATGCTGCTCAGCCAACTTAATTCCAGCATCCAGATCGGGTGGACCATCGCCATTCCCGATGGCAACCATGGTGGCGATTCCGGCCTCACGAGCTCGTGCGATGACCTGCTCGCGGTCGGAGTCAAACTGCTTGCCATCGAGATGAGCGTGAGAATCGACGAACATTCAAGATTCGACCTTGGAACTCGGACCTCAGACCGTTCGTAATTTCATTCGCTAAGGTTCAAGGTCCGGCGCCGTTTTATTTGAGTCTTGCCCCTACCGGCACATCCTCCAAAAAACTCGCCAGAACCGGCTTTCCACCTTCGAGGGATGCAGCAACGATCATTCCGTTGGACTCCAGCCCGCGCATCTTTCGCGGAGCGAGATTAGCGACGATCACAACTTTACGTCCAACCAATGTTTCCGGCGCGTAGGCTTCCGCGATTCCCGCGAGTACTTGACGCACTTCGGTGCCGATATCAATTTCCAGCCGTAACAGCTTGTCCGACTTCGGAACGCGCTCGGCCACTTTCACCTGTCCTACCCGCAGCTCGACCTTGGAGAAATCGTCGATCGTAATCTTGCCGGAACCGTCGGTGCTGGCGCTCGCGGCTGCCGCTGTAGCTTCGGTCTTGGCAGGGCCGCCATTAGTTTTCGCCGCCGGCTCTTCCACAGCCGCCGGCCTTTGTTGATCTTCCATCTGCTGCATCCTTTCAATTGCGCTTTTGTCCGCGCGCGGAAACACGGGTTTGACTTCGCCTAGCTTTGTTCCGAGCGGCAATTGACCCCAGGCTAGGGTGTTCAAATCGACTTTCTTGATGTCGCCCAGGCCCATCTGCTCCCAGATCTTTGAAGTCGCATCTGGAATGACGGGATGTGCCAAGGCGGTCGCAATCCGCAAAGCCTCCGCGGAGGTGTACAGAACCGTGGCCAGGCGCGCCCGGCTTTCATCATCCTGCTTCTCACCCAGAGACCAGGGCTCGTTCTCGACAATATATTTGTCAACCGTTGCGACCAAACCCCATGCAGTTTCGAGGGCGCGTGAAAACTGGAACTGGTCAAACAGCGCGCCAAACTCGCGGATCGCCTTGCGAGCCGTTTCGGCGACTGCGTCATCAGCTGCCGTCCTCGCCGCCGCATGCGACGGATACGGTACTTCTCCCTTGAAGTACCGGTTAATCATGGTTAAGGTGCGGCTGGCCAGATTGCCAATCCCGTTTGCCAAGTCGGAGTTATACCGCTGCACCAGCGCATCGAACGAGAACGACCCATCCTGTCCGAAGACAACTTCGCGCAAAAGGAAGTAGCGCAGCGCATCCGCGCCGAGGACGTCAAGAATCGTCTCGGTGCGCACGATATTTCCGCGCGACTTCGACATTTTGCTCTCTTCAAACAGCAGCCAGCCATGTGCGACGATCGCTTTCGGCAAGGGCAGTCCTGCCGCCAGCAAGAACGCCGGCCAGTACACGCAGTGGAACCGTACGATCTCCTTGCCGATCATGTGTACGTCGGCCGGCCAGTATTTTTGGAACGCTTCCTGCGCTCCCGCATGTTTTGATCCGTATCCGATGGCAGTGATGTAGTTGGCCAACGCGTCGAGCCAGACATAAATCACGTGCTTCGGATCGTCCGGGACCGGGATGCCCCACGAGAAGGTCGATCGGCTGATCGACAAATCGCGCAGCCCTGACCGCACGAACGAAATTACTTCATTGCGACGTGTCTCGGGACGAATAAAGTCCGGATTTGCATAAAGCTCCAGCAGCTTTTCTCGAAATGCCGAGAGCTTGAAAAAGTAGTTTTCTTCGTGAACTGTTTCCGTGATACGCCCACAAGTGGGGCAAGGATCGCCTGGCTGCGCCCCGTCGACGTAAAGTTCGTCCGACACACAGTACTGCCCGGTATAGGTCCCTTTATAGATGTAGCCGTTATCCCGAATCTGCCGAAACAACTCCTGCACGCGCTTTTTGTGACGCTCTTCCGTGGTGCGAATGAAATCATCGTTGGAGATCCCCATCCGCTTCCACAAGGCGCGGAACTCGCCCGAAATCTCATCTGCGTATCGCTGCGGAGATTTCCCAGCTGCTTGTGCCGCACGCTCGATCTTCTGTCCGTGCTCGTCGGTGCCGGTCAGAAAAAAGGTGTCATCGCCGAGCATGCGATGGCGCCGCGCGATCGTGTCGCAGGCGATGGTCGTGTACGCGTGGCCGATGTGCGGCCGCGCATTGACGTAATAAATCGGAGTCGTGATGTAAAACTTCCTGGCCATAATCTTTCTGAACCACGAAGTCACGAAGAATATCCGGCTTCGTGTTCTTGATGGTTAATGCTTTTCGCTGATCCTGCCGACGTACGCGCGCGTAGCTTCTTGCATCACGGTCTTCAAAGGCACATGATGCTCGGCTGCGATGCGCCGGCAGTCTTCATATTCGGGCGCGTAGTTTGTGACGGTCCCGTTCATGCTCGCGATCTTGATACGAACTTCGCCCCATTCGGTGCGCACGCTTTCCCAGCGCCGGGCCAGCGTCTGCCGGTTCTCCTCGCGCCTCCGAACACCGAGAGTGGTGGTCTCACTGAAGATGAGTTGCGTCAGCTTCTCGGCGTGCTCGGATTTGCAAAGAACGGTCAGCAGCGCCCCTGGACGGTTCTTCTTCATTTGCACCGGCATGCCGAAAACATCGAGCGCACCATCTTCCAGCAGACGGTCCATCACGTATCCAAAAACCTGCGGGTTCAGATCGTCGAGATTGGCTTCCAGAACGGTGATCGTCTCGGAATTCGTCTTCGCGGCAAGCTTGGTCACCGCCTCTCCGATTACGATCCGTACAACATTTGGATGTCCGGGGAAATCTCGTGAGCCTGCACCGTAAGCGGACTTTTCAATCTTCATTTCTGGAAAGGCGCTAAACCGTCGGACCAGCGTCTTTACGATCGCAGCTCCGGTCGGTGTCACGAGTTCAGCCTGCACCCCTGACGAGTAAACCGGCGCGTCCTTGAGTAATTCCACCGTGGCCGGGGCAGGAACCGGGAATGTACCGTGCGCACATTGCACCGAGCCCCCGCCAACATTCAGCGAAGAGCAGAGAATCTCATCCACGCTTAGCGCCTCGGCTCCCACGGCGGCGCACACAATGTCAACAATCGCGTCGACCGCGCCGACCTCATGAAAATGAATATTCTCCATCGGCAAGTTGTGAATCTTTGCCTCAGCGCCGCCTAAAGCTTCGAAAATTGATATGGCTGTCTTCTTTGCTGACTCTGAAATCCCCGCAGCCGAGATGATTTTCCGAATCTCTGTCAGCCCGCGATGTGAATGGCCATGCTCATGTTTGCCTTGCGCAGCCGTGCCTACCCGCGAGTCCTCGGCATGTGAATGACTGTGCTCGTGGGCTTGCTCATTTTCGTGCGAATGCGGATGGTCATGATGATGATCCTGAGCACGGGAATGCGAATGGGAATGCCCCTGATCCTGCTTCGCCCAATACTCTTCGCGCGGCATATCTTTCTCGCCGTCAACCCAAACATCGACCTTCGTCGCAGATATCCCGCTGCGCATGACCTTCGAGACTTCCAGCTTTGCGCGCACGCCCAATGCCGCAACTGTATCCTGCAGTAGTTTGGGCGCAACTCCAGCGTCTACCAGAGCTCCCAAAAACATGTCGCCGCTGATGCCGGAGAAGCATTCGAGGTACGCAATGCGCATAAAAAGGACCGAGTTTTCATCATAGGGAAGCCATCCAAGCGCGTCAAACGCCTGCGCATCGCTGACTCTGTTAAAATCTCTGTTTCTTCAATGGTTTAGAGGGCTTCCTTGTATCGATACCTGGAACATCGTCTTGCCCAGCGGGTGCTGGAGTGTCTCGGAAAGCGCCATCCTGGCGTGCAACTGCCGGCCGTTGTCGTCGAGCAGCCACCCAAGGTGGAACTTGGCGACTTTGCCATTCCGATTTTTCCTTTTGCGAAACCTCTGCGATCGGCGCCACTGAAGATCGCGGAAGCCATTCGCAGCGAAATCGGGAAGGTCGAGGGAATCGCCGAGATGCAGGTCGCTCCTCCGGGCTATTTAAATGTGAAGATCGACCGCGGCTGGATGGCCTCGGTGCTTGCCGCTGACCAGAAACAACCGTCCGATATCCCTGCGGGCAAGATTCTGGTCGAGCACTCGAGCATCAATCCCAACAAAGCCGCGCACATTGGACACCTGCGCAACGCGATCCTCGGCGACACCTTCGTTCGCCTGCTGCGTTATGCGGGAAGGGAAGTCGACATCCAGAACTACATCGACAACACCGGAGTGCAGGTGGCCGATGTAGTCGTGGGCTTCACGCATTTGGAGAAAAAGTCCCGCGCCGAGATTGAACCTCTTACGCACCAGCCGCGTTTTGACTACTACTGCTGGGACGTCTATGCCAGGGCTTCGCGCTGGTACGAAGAGAACAAGCAGAACCTTGCCGCCCGCGCTGCCACGCTCCACTCTATCGAGCAAGGGAACAACGAGACAGCCCAACTCGCGGAGCTGATCTCCATCGCTGTTTTGAAACGGCATCTCGAGACCATGGACCGCCTCGACATCGAATACGACTTCCTACCGCGCGAGAGCGAGATTCTCCGTCTTCATTTCTGGGATGCGGCGTTCGAGAAATTGAAGGCCGCTGGAGTTTTGACCTTCGAGACGGAGGGCAAGAACAAGGGCTGCTGGATCATGCGGCGCGCGGGGACAGCGGAGGTGAATCTCCCTACGGACAACAAGGAGAGCACCGAAGAAGGCGAGATCGAAGAGGAGGACCAGAAGGTCATCGTCCGATCCAACGGAACCGTCGGCTATGTCGGCAAAGACATTGCCTATCACATGTGGAAATTCGGGTTGCTTGGCCGCGACTTCGGCTATCGCAGGTTCTATCGCTATCCCAACACGCACCAGTGCTGGATTTCGACCACGCCCGATGATCCCGAAGCGGCAGCCGATCATCCTCACTTCGGGGACGTCACTGAAAACTACAACGTCATTGATGCCCGCCAATCCGAGGCTCAGAACACCGTGATCGAAGCGCTGAAGGACCTGGGGCACGGGGAGGCAGCGGGTCGCCTGACGCACTTCTCGTACGGCGTGGTCGTACTCACGCCGCGTTGCGCCGCCGAACTGGGCTACGAGCTGACCGAAGAAGAAAAGTCCCGCCCCTGGATCGGGGTCTCCGGACGCAAAGGGTTTGGCGTCAAAGCTGACGACCTGCTCGATCAACTTATTGCTTCAGCTAAGAAAGAAGTTGATTCACGCCATCCGCAACTCTCCGAATCCGAGCGGCTCGGTATCGCGACTCAGATTGCTATCGGCGCACTTCGCTACTTCATGCTGAAGTACACGAAGCAGTCGGTGATTGCCTTCGATTTCAAGGATGCACTCAGTTTTGAAGGTGAGACCGGACCATATGCGCAGTATGCCGTGGTGCGCGCCACCAGCATCTTTCGCAAAGCCGGGGTCGATGCGGATACTTTCGGCAAAGAAGTCGCTGAGAGCCTTTCTGCGGCGGACCTCGCCAGGTTGCTGAATGCCGAGGGAGCAAATGGGATCTGGGAGCTTTGGCAGGCGGCTTCTAAAACGTCTTACATTGTCGAGCAGTCCATCGCCACAACCGAACCTGCCTATCTCGCCAAACACGCGTTCCAACTCGCGCAGCTTTTTAACACTTTTTACCATTCGAATCCGATTCTGAGTGAGCCGGATGAGAAGCGGAAAAATCTCCTGCTGGCGACGGTCGCTGTCGTACGTCGCGAACTGATGCGAACACTGGGAGTTCTTGGCATCACGGTACCGCCCGTCATGTAGAATGCGTGCCTGGGGCAGCGGCTCAGCTACTGCTCCCATCTCATGGGGAATCCTATCTCCGCTCCGGCTCAAGCCTTACCGCGCCGTCTTATGCGGGGCTTTGTAATCGTCGTGTTGGTTCTCGCTGTCGCCGGATTCCTCTACGAAAACATCTTTGAAGCCCGTGACCGCCGGTTCAACCGCATGCCGGGGGAACTGGTCAATGTAAACGGGCGCAAGATGCATATCGACTGTACGGGCGAAGGCAGCCCCACCGTCATTCTCGATGCGGGCCTGGGCGATACGTACCTTTCCTGGCGGAAGGTGCAGCCGGAGATCGCGAAGTTCGCGCGTGTCTGCTCGTACGACCGAGCAGGCCTGGGTTATAGCGATTCGAGTTCTCAGCCGCGTACCAGCCGAGTGATTGCCCAGGAATTGCATACTCTGTTGCAGGCCGCGCAAATCCCACCGCCCTACGTTCTGGTCGGACACTCTATGGGAGGTTACGATGTGCGTCTCTACGTGAGCCTCTATCGCAACGACGTCGCCGGGTTGGTGCTGGTGGATGCTTCTCACCCTGATCAGGAGAATCGCTTCCCGCGAGAGTTGAAAGATATGGAGGGAAGCTGGCAGCGCGAAGCTGAGTTTCTGCAGTATGGCATGCTTTTCGGTATCCCTCGGCTGCTGGGATTGTGCGACGACGATCCTATGCAGCGCGCGGCGGAGTGTAATTGGCATTCGGCGAAGGAGAGTGCCGCCGAGATGAAAGCTTTCCCGCAGAGCGCCGCTGAAACCGCTGCGACTGGCTCTCTCGGCAACATGCCACTGGCTGTGCTTTCGCATGATCCTGAGAAGCCCTCGGCCGAGTTACCTACAGATTTGGCAAAGTCAACGAACGACACCTGGGAGAAGATGCAGGAAGAACTGGCTCATCTTTCTACACGTGGCACGCAGACGGTTGCCAAGAATAGTGCTCATTACATCCAGTTGGATCGTCCGGAGCTCGTCGTCGAGGCCGTACGTCACGTCGTGGAACAAGTCCGCCAAGGGGAGACAGCTCCAAGCAATCACTGATCTGCGGCGCTGACTGAGACTCTTTGAACCTGCTAACCTTTTCAATCAGCTTTGAAGTTTCTGCACCAGAGTTGCGTCCTTCCCAGGAGCACTGAATGGAAATTCCGTATCGCCGATTGATTCGAGCTGTTCTCATCTCATTCCTTATCGGAACATTTTTACCCGAGTTCATTCTGGCCCAAGACGTAAGCACGCCGGCTGAGACCGCGCATGATGGGTCTCATCGTCCACGGATTGGGCTTGCGTTGAGCGGCGGAGCAGCGCTGGGACTCAGTGAGATCGGGATCATTCGATGGATGGAAGAGAATCACATCCCCGTCGATCGCATCGCCGGAACCAGCATGGGCGCCATCATCGGCGCGATGTATGCCACCGGGATGTCGCCAACCGATATTCAGAAGTTCGCGGCCGAAATTGACTGGGAGCAAGCCTTTTCGCCCGAACCTGCATACAAGCAGATTTCGTTTCGGCGGAAACAAGATCGTCGCGACTACCTGATCAACGCACCGCTTGGCCTGAAGCACGGTTTGCGGGGACCAAATGGCTTTAACTCAGGACAAGGCGCAGGGTTGCTGCTCGACCGCATCGCGTTCGCTAACTCTGAAATTCCGAGCTTCGACGATCTTCCAATTCCGTTTCGATGTGTCGCGACCGACATGCAAACGGGAGAGGCGGTCGTTCTGCACGACGGATACTTGGGTCAGGCAGTGCGCGCTTCTATGGCTATTCCCGGGGTTTTCACTCCAGTTGAATTCAAAGGGCATGTTCTGGCTGACGGCGGGCTTGTGCAAAACATTCCGGTCGAAACAGTAAAAAGCATGGATGTGGATGTCGTGATCGCCGTGGAACTCCAGCTTCCACCAGGTGATGCCGGACAACTGGGAACTCTTGTTGGAGTGCTCTCGCGTGCGGTGGACGTGATGATTACGCAGAACGAGCACCATTCTCTTTCACTCGCAAATGCTACGGTTGCGGTCAACATGAAAGGTTTTTCCATCAACGATTACGGCCGCCTCAAGGAACTCATTCAACTCGGATACAAAGCCGCCGCAAGCCAGTCTGCCGCGCTTTTGCCGTATGCGATTCAGGATCCGACGGAATGGCAGAAGTATCTGGATGCCCGGGCCGCAAGAAGGCGCAAGCCGTTTCAGAAGATCGACTCAATTCAAGTTACGGGCGCTGACCCCGATACCAATCGCCGAATCCAGAGGCGCCTTAGCAAAGGCCTCGGCAAGCCGCTCAATCTTCCTGCTCTCGAGAATCAGCTGACGCAGATTGCAGGCGAAGGACAATTCGATCGTCTCGGCTACGAAGGATTCACGCAAAATGGACTTCCCGCGTTACGCGTCACCGCCCACGAGAAAACCTATGGTCCGCCGTTCGTGGACCTCGCGATCAACGTTGACGGCTCGGGCGTTGCCGCCTTCGATTTCTCCGCAGGCGCACGTGTCACGTTCATGGACATCCTTCATCGCGGCGGTGAGTGGCGGAACGATCTGCTTTTTGGGTCCAGCAATTTAGCCGCGACCGAGTACTACCAGCCCATAGGGCTTACGAAGTTCTTTGTCGCACCGTATGCCTTTGCCTCAAAGTTTGCCCGTAACTCATTTCAAGGGCTCACCCGGGTTTCCGTCTTCGGAGACGAGCGCGCCGGAGGCGGTTTCGATATCGGTTACAACTCCGGCCGTCGCAGCGAACTGCGTCTTGGCTATGAATTATTCGACGGGAAGCTCTCCCCGCTCATCGGGGCCACAGGATTGCCTATCGTCCATGGAAGCACCGGGGAATTTCGCGCCCGTTTTGTTTGGGACGGCCAAGACAGCCCCTCGGTGCCAAGCTCGGGCACGCGAGCGGTCGCGACCCTCTCACGTGTTCTCCAGAGCCCTGATTTACCCCGGCCCATTGATCAACTCGATGTACAGACCTCCAATGTGATACCCATCGGGCCAAAGACATCGCTATTTGCCGACGTGTCTGGCGGCACTACCTTCCGCGGGCAAGCGGGTCCGTTTCAGGTGTTTGAACTTGGCGGTCAGTTCCGCCTTGGCGCCTATCTTCCCGATGAGTTTATGGGGAACCACTATGCTTATACCTCTTTCGGGTTTCGCCGCGAGTTCTATCGGTTGCCTCAACTCATTGGCAAGAAGATTTATTGGGGTGGATGGTATGAGGCTGGCACCGCCTTCGGTACGAAGCCACATGACCCTGGCCCCATTGTCATTCGCGGGAGTTTTAACCTGGGCGTGATCGCCGACACCATAATCGGTCCTATCGCGGTCGCCGGCAGTGTCAGCCCAACCGGCCAGAGCCGGGTGAATTTTACGATCGGAAGGGTGTTCTAGAAAGCTACAAGCTACGAGCTGCGAGTTTGTAGCTACGACAGAAACTCAAGCACTGCTGACTTTCTTCTCCGCTCGCTGCTCATCGCGCGAGCCTTCTCATGCCAGTGACGCCATATCGATCACAAATCGGTAGCGTACGTCACTCTTCAGGACTCGTTCGTACGCTTCATTCACCTTCTGAATTGGGATGACTTCGATATCGCATGCCACTTTATGTTGGCTGCAGAAATCAAGCATCTCCTGAATTTCGCGAATTCCGCCGATCTGTGATCCCGCCAAACTCCGCCGGCGAGCCGTCAGTCCAAACGCTCCAATTGGAATATCTTGGTCGGGCAATCCGACAACGACCATCGTCCCATCGACCTTCAACAGGTCGAGATATTGATTCCAGTCAAGCTTCGCTGAGACTGTGTTGATGATGAGATCGAATTGTCCCGCCAGCTTGGTGAAAGTCTCTGGATCGCTGGTCGCATAATAATGGCTCGCGCCAAAGCGTTTCCCGTCTGCCTGCTTGCTGAGAGACTGACTCAGAACGGTGACTTCCGCTCCGAGGGCATGGGCGAGTTTCACTCCCATGTGTCCAAGTCCGCCCATCCCTACAATAGCGACCTTCTTTCCGGGGCCTGCCTTCCAATGTTTCAACGGAGAATACAATGTGATGCCCGCGCAAAGCAGCGGAGCGCAAGCCTCCAGCGGCAAATTGTCCGGCATGCGCAGAACATAGTTCTCATCGACTACGATCCTCTCGGAGTAACCGCCGTACGTTGGAGTCCCTTCCTTATCGCGCCCGTTATAGGTCCAGATCGTCGCCACGGAACAATACTGTTCCAGGCCTTCCCGGCACTCCGGACAAGTCCTGCATGAATCCACGTAGCAACCGACGCCAACTTTGTCGCCGACTTTGAACTTCGTGACTCCTTTGCCGACTGCAGTTACCACTCCCCCGATCTCGTGTCCCGGCACCATAGGGAAGATGGACTCTTCCTGATAATCGCTCCACTCATCTCGCGCCTGGTGGATGTCGGAGTGGCAGATGCCGCAATACTTAATATCGATGGCAACGTCATACTCCTTCGGTTCACGCCGTTCAAACGAAAACGGCCCAAGCGGATCTCTTGCTTTCAATGCTGCATATCCCCTGGCCTTGCTCATGAGTTCTCACTTTCTATGATAGAAATAACGATTAAGAGCGGACAATTTAGAATGATAGATGATCCGCATCTCAATCGGGTTTCTACAGAACGGCGCGGCAGCGGATTTTCTATTTCCAGGACCGCAACCATTTCGTGACTGAGCAAGAGATTGATATACTGCGCGCCTCAGTTCAATTCAAGATTGCCTTGCGGAGGCATTCCTGGTGCGTCTTTCCAAGTTGCCGTTCTTCTCTCTGATCGTGCTCACGAACTTTGCCATCGCTCAACAGACTCCAACGGCCCAACCTGCGCCTCAGGTTGCGCCCAAGCCTCTCTTTAAGCTGCAGGAAGTCATGATCCCCGTTCGCGACGCCGTTCATCTTCAGACGGCGATACTTACACCGGTGGATCAGCAAGGCCCCCTGCCGATCCTGTTCCGGCGGACCCCTTATGGCGTCCCCGAGAAAGCGCCAGAACAAATGCCCTCGTCGATGAAGGAACTCGCGGCCGATGGCTATATCTTCGTCATCCAGAATCTTCGAGGACGCTTCAAGTCGGAAGGAGTCTTCAATCTCTCCTCGTGGGTGGATCTTAACGACCCAAAGGCCACTAACGAAACGACCGACGCTTACGATTCCATCGAATGGCTGGTAAAAAATGTCCCCAACAATAACGGGAAGGTAGGGATGTATGGCGTCTCCTACGATGGACTCACCACGGCGCTCACCTTGCTCCATCCGCATCCGGCACTCAAGGCCATCAGCGAGCAGGCGTCGCCCGTCGATCAATGGATGAACGATGACGACCATCGCTACGGTGCGCTGCGCGAGAGCTACGACTTCGAATACGCCGTCATGGAGCAGGCCGATAAGAACAAGAACACGCATTTCGATTTCGAAACCTACGATACGTACGAGTGGTATCTCGATCTGGGACCGCTCTCCAACATCAATGCGAAATATCTGCATGGCTCCATTCCGTACTGGAATTCCAGCGTCGACCATCCAGATTACGATGATTTTTGGAAGAAGGAAGCATGGGTTCGCCAGCTGCATGCGTCGACCGTGCCGAATCTGAACGTCGCTGGATTCTGGGATCAGGAAGACCCGTGGGGACCCTGGCAGATTTTTCGCCACGCCGAAGAAAACGACCCGCAGCATACCAATTTCATCGTCGCCGGACCGTGGTTCCACGGAGAATGGCAGGCGTCGAAAGGCGATAGCATTGGCCTGATCCCGTTTGGCGGACACGAAACCTCGCGCGAATTCCGGGAGAATATCGAAGCGCCATTCTTTCGCTATTATCTGCACGGAACTGGCGAGAAACCGTCGTGGCAAGCCAATACGTTCCAGAGCGGATCGAATACGTGGCACACCTATCCCATCTGGCCCCCAAAGGACGCGAAGTCGACGAACCTTTATCTGCATGCCAACGGCACTCTTTCTTTTGACGCACCGAAAGCGGGAGACGCCGCGAGGCCGTATCGCGAATACGTTTCCGATCCAGCGAATCCCGTTCCGTATCGCCAGCGTCCAATCTCACCGACTTATCCGGCAGGCGATTGGCGTACGTGGGAAGTGGCCGACCAGCGCTTTGTCGATCAGCGCCCTGACGTGCTCTCCTTCACGAGCGAACCGCTGGATCATGATCTGACGATCTCGGGCCCGCTGGCTGCCGATCTTTTCGCTTCTAGTTCGGGAACGGACAGCGACTTCATAGTGAAGTTGATCGATGTCTATCCACAGAACGCTCAGAAGAATGCGTGGAATGCCGATGAAGGTCCGAAGCCCGGTCAGTACGCACAATCGCTGAACGGCTACGAGCTGCCGATCGCAATGGAGGTGAGACGCGGTCGTTATCTGCACAGCTATGAAACTCCAGAGCCGCTGACACCGAACAAGCCAACCTTGTGGAACGTGCCATTGCGCGATCATGATCACGTTTTTCTGAAAGGCCATCGGATCGTGGTGCAGATTCAATCGACCTGGTTTCCGGTGATTGATCGCAACCCGCAGAAATTTGTACCGAGCATCTACAAAGCCACCGCTGCGGACTTTGTTCCGGCAACACAACGCATTTACTGTTCGCCCGATCTGCCCTCGCACCTGATTCTGCCGCTCATGCCATAAAAGAAAAGGCCCGGGGAAAGTTCCCGGGCCCTCTTTTGATTCCGACTGATTAGTTTCCGCCGGCGTTGCCATGCTGTCCCAGCCACGAGGCCAGCTGCGGTTCCTGCTGCGATTTGAGTTGCACGCAATTATTGATTTGTTCAATGGATTGTTTGTACGTACGCTCGGCGGCCGCAACTTTGTGCGCGTTGAAGAAGTCGGTTACCTGGTCGCGTAGTCCCGCATCGCAGAACCTTCTGGTCGCCCCGATCACTTCGTTACTGGCAAACGGGCCGCCCACCTTCTCCAATTCCGGCCAGTGTTGCCGGATGAAATCCCACGCCAGCGTCTCTCCGGCAGGATTTGCGAGCACGTTAGTCACGAGTTGAAGCGCGTCTTGCGAACGCACGTCCGGAGAAATCGCGAAATCGAGTGTGCGTTGCAGCAGCTTCGGATCACTGAACTGAGCCAGGGCGAAGAAGTAGTTGTAGTACTCCTCCGGAGACTTGGCCTGCTTCATCGCCGAGACAACTGCGTCATAGAAATCAGATCCGCCGTTGACCGCAGCGTCCGCAAGCACTGCCGGCAGCATATCGTGCTCTACCGAGGAAGGGTTTGCCAACGCCTGATCTGCCATCTTTCGGGCCTGGGCTAAAACTTCAGGATCGCGTGCGTCATACCCCATAATCTCGATCACGTGGGCGCGCAGCGTCTTCTGCTCATCACTTTCTCCAGGTTTCGGTTCCCATCCGACATCTTTCATCATGGGCGCAAGGAACTGCCGTAGCCAGGCTTGATATTGCTCCTGATCGCCACCACTGACCAAATGCTTATCGATATAGTCGAGCCCGCCAAAAAGGTCCTGCAAGACAGCGCGGCTGCGATCGGATTGCAGGCCTTGCGCAAAGGCCAGGTAGTCACCTACGGGCTGTTGGCCTACACGCACGGAAGCCCAAATATCGTTTTCCAATACAATCCGCTCTGCCGGCGTCAGCTTTGTTTCCGCGTCTGCGGAAAGCGCTCGAACGGCCGCGCCCTGGTAGCCGAAGCGGTAGTACCCTGTCGCTCCCGCATTACCGAGGACCCAATTGGAGCAACCGGGGAGCGTGAATGTCTCTTCGCTCTTCGTCAGAACTTCGCACTTTGAACTGCCGTCGGAGCCTTTCATGCAAAGCGGAATCTGCCAAAGCTGATCGTTCGGAGCCTCAAACTTCGTACGATCGAAGTAGTAGCGCTTTTGGGTTAACGCTACGTTTGTGGAGTTTGCAGAACACTCTGTCTTCTCCTCGACAATTGGCTCACCTGGCTGTTTCACCCATGTGGGCATAATCTGGTCAACCGGTTTCTTGGAGGTCTTTGCCTGCGCATCCCAGAAGTCCGAGGCTGTAGCGTTTGCATACTGATGCTTCTTCAAGTATGCGTTCACCCCAGCGCGGAATGTTTCCTCACCAACGTAAGACTCGAGCATGCGCAGCACCGCGGCCGCCTTGCCGTAAGCGATTCCGTCAAACAATTCCTGAATCTGCGCAGGAGTTTCAGCCGCCTGGTGAATAGGGCGCGTATTCGCCAGAGAGTCGACATTGAGAGTACCCGCCGTGCCGGCGACATCATCAAGGTTCAGGTTCCATTCTGGCTTCCACGCTTCCACTGGCTTGTTTTCCATCCAGGTCGCAAATCCCTCGTTGAGCCAGATATCATCCCACCACTTCATTGTGACCAGATCGCCGAACCACTGATGAGCCATCTCGTGCGCAATCACGCTGGCAATCGTTTTCTTTAGGTCGATGGATCCTTGCTTCTCGTCGATCAACAGCAATATTTCTCGGAAAGTGATGCATCCGGTATTCTCCATCGCTCCAGCTGAGAAATCCGGAATGCCGACGAGATCGAGTTTCCCGTACGGATATTTGATCCCGAAATATTTGTCGTAATAGCCGAGAATGTATTCCGCTGATTCCAGCGCAAACTTGGCAGTCTCTTTCTTGCCGGGTGTCGTGTATACGCGAATCGGAATGCCGTCAGCCGAACCTTCGATGTACTCAAAGTGCCCGATCACTAGAGCCGCGAGGTAGGAAGACATCTTCGCCGTCGTGGCGAAGCGCACGGTATGCTTGTTGCCTGGGCCGGGCTCATCAGAGATGATCTTCTGGTTTGAGATTGCTATCAGGTCTTTATCAGCAATGGCAGTGATGTCGAATGTCGCCTTGTAGTCGGGTTCATCGAAAGAAGGGAAGGCTCGCCTCGCATCGGTGGCTTCGAATTGCGTGGAGGCGTACTTGCGTCCCTGATCGTCTTTGCCGAGATACAAGCCACGCATTTCGTTATTTAAAATGCCAGAGTAGTTGACGTGAATTGTCGCGGGCCCGTCGGAAAGCGGCTTCTCCACGGACAAAACCACCATTTCGTTTTCTTTTTCTGGCGTGACGGTAGCCTTCTGTTGCGCGCCACCACTCAGGATGGTCACCTCGTGGAAATCGATATCCGCTGCGTTCAAGAAAATCTTTGACGTTGGCTTCAGCACACGGACGGAAATCGTTTCATCGCCATCAAACTTCGCGTTATCCAGATCAGGCGTGAACGTGAGCTTGTAATTGTTAGGTCGTGCTATTTCGGGCAGCCGCTGTGCAGCAGCCAACGAGATTGTCAGCACAATAAAGTTCAGTACTGCAAATATTCGCTTCATTCGATTGTCCTCGGGAGTTGAATCGGATTTCCTGTACATCTTCTGAGTGCGCGCATCAGGGCGCGTGGATTCCCCTATTTTTCTTACGTGCGAATAGCTGAAAAAGTTCAATTCGGCGGCTGCATTACCCCATTCATAACGGTCAGCGCGCAATGATTAGCTCCGAACCAATACGGAATCTCGCGATAATCCGAAACGGAAAACACCGCGAGGTCGGCGTCTTTGCCCGGCTCGATGCTGCCCTTCCGGTCCGCTACGCGGAGCGCCCAAGCTCCGTTAATCGTCGCTGCGGCCACAGTTTCCGCCGGCGTCATCTTCATGTGCGTACATGCCAGCGACATCGCCATGGGCATGCTGATCGTGGGCGAAGTCCCCGGATTGTAGTCGGTCGCCAGCGCGACCGGCACACCAGCATCAATCAGTCGCCGGGCGTCCGGATACGTTTTCAGCCCCAGAAAATAGTTCGCTCCGGGGACCAAGGTCGCGACCGTGACATGCTTCGCCAGAGCTGAAATATCGGCTTCATTCACGTGATCCATATGATCGAACGACGCCGGATCGAACTGCAAAAACGGTTCCAACCTAGTCTCGGAAAGCTGCCCCATGTGCGCACGGACGCTCAGGCCATGCTTCTTCGCGTTGTCAAAGATCCGTGCAGTCTCCTCCGCAGTGAAAGCACCTTTGTCGCAGAAGACATCGACAAATTGGGCGAGCTTCCGCCGCGCTGCCTGCGGAATCATCTCTGTACAGACGGACTCGACATACTTTTGTGAGCGCCCTTGAAACTCTTTTGGAACCACGTGGGCCCCGAGCAGGGTAGGGACGACCGTTCCGGGCCAAGCGGCGGCTGCTTCGCGGATTGCTTCTAGCGATTTCAGTTCGGATTTCAGGGTCAGTCCATAGCCAGATTTGGCCTCAACCGTAGTGGTTCCGAAGGCCGACATATCCCGCAGAACGGTCAAAACTTTCGCTTTAAGAGCGGCCTTGGTCGCGTTGCGGACGCCTTCGAGGCTGGAGCGGATTCCGCCGCCGGCGGCAGCGATTTCTTCGTAGGAAGCGCCTTCGATGCGCTTTTCGAAGTCCACTAGTCGCGGACTGACGAATACGGGATGCGTGTGGGAATCGACGAAGCCGGGAAGGACGACTTTCCCGGCGCAATCGATCTCGTCGAGTTGCTTGCGGTGCTTCTTGATCCAGGGATCGCGCAGAGCTTCTTTTGTGGAACCAACAGAGACAAGCTTCCCGCCGAGACAGAGAACCGAAGCGTCTTCGATGATCCCGAGTTCGCGGAGATCGGAGCCACGGCGCGGGCCCGGTTGTTCTGAAGGGGAATGCAAGGTTAGAAGTTGGCCGATGTTGGCCAGCAGCAGAGTATTTGGTGATTGAGAGATTGTCTTCTTAGTTTTCACGCGTGGTTTGGATAACGGGATGCCAGTCAAAACCGCAAAAGCGGCATTGTTGCGCATTCGGCGTTCTCGCCAGTTCGTGACAGCGCGGGCAATAGTTGAAAAAGATCGCATCCGGATGCTCAGCGAGAATTCTTTTCGCTGCCCGCTCAACGAACAATTCATAACCGTCGCTGGTTAAGCCGAGGACCTCTGGATCATTAGAGATGAAACGAGAGAAGCTCTCATGTTTCTTCACCTCCTGTTGCGCCTGCAGGTCGCTCCGTCCCGCTGTGGCTTTCATAGTACCTACCAGATGCGAATATGCGCGCTTTTCCGGCTTGCTCATCAAGTAGCCGTAATGATTGATCACATAGCTGGCGAGATTCGGGCTCATTTTCTCAGCATTGGAATTTCAACGCCCTTATTTCTTGAAAACTCTTTTGCTTCATCGTAACCCGCGTCGGCGTGGCGAATGATGCCCATCCCGGGATCCGTAGTCAGCACGCGTTCGATGCGCTTCGCCATCATTTCCGATCCGTCTGCGACGGTGACTTGACCGGCATGCAGCGAGTAGCCGATGCCTACGCCTCCGCCGTTGTGGATCGAGACCCACGATGCGCCTGCCGCTGTGTTGACTAACGCGTTGAGCAGCGGCCAGTCGGCTACTGCGTCGCTTCCGTCCTTCATGCTTTCGGTTTCGCGGAAGGGCGAGGCGACCGAGCCGCAGTCGAGATGATCGCGTCCGATCACGATGGGTGCCTTGATCTTGCCCTTCTTTACCAAGTCGTTCATGGCGAGGCCGAACTCGGCGCGCTCGCCGTAGCCAAGCCAGCAGATACGCGCGGGGAGTCCCTGGAACTTGATGCGCTTGCGCGCCAGGTCAATCCAGCGGCGCAGGATGCGGTTGTCAGGGAAGAGTTCCAGAACCAGATTATCGGTGACGTGAATGTCTGACGGTTCACCGGAAAGCGCAACCCAACGGAACGGGCCGCGTCCTTCGCAGAATAGCGGACGAATATAGGCAGGCACGAATCCGGGGAAGTCGTAGGCATTCTTCACGCCGCGCTGGAATGCGAAGGTGCGGATGTTGTTGCCGTAGTCGAAGGTGACCGAGCCCATCTTCTGCAGGCGCAGCATGCCTTCGACATGGCGAGCCATCGCATCGAGAGATTTCTCTTGATAGGCGTGCGGATCCCGCTGCCGCAATTCGATAGCTTCGGCGAAGGTCATGCCATTGGGAAGGTATCCGTTAAGTGGATCGTGGGCCGAAGTCTGATCGGTGAGAATGTCAGGGACGACGCCACGTGCTGCGAGTTCCGGGATGATGTCGGCGCAGTTGCCGACAAGCCCGACCGAGACGTTTTCTTTCTTGCGGATTGCGTTTTTCAGGATGCGCAACGCTTCGTCGAGCGTGGTGACCATGAAGTCGCAATATCCGGTCTTCAGGCGCTTCTTGATCCGCTCGGGATCAACGTCGATGCCGAGGAAAGCCGCGCCAGTCATGGTTGCGGCGAGGGGCTGAGCTCCGCCCATTCCTCCCATTCCGCCGGAAACGATCAGCTTGCCGGCAAGGTCTCCGCCAAAATGCTTTTCGCCCGCTGCGGAAAACGTTTCGAATGTTCCTTGCACGATACCTTGCGAGCCGATGTAGATCCAGGAACCGGCAGTCATTTGCCCATACATCATTAGTCCAGCGCGTTCGAGCTCGTTGAACTTCTCCCAGTTCGACCAGTGACCGACGAGATTGGAATTTGCGATCAGCACGCGCGGGGCGTGATCGTGCGTCTTGAAAACGCCAACTGGTTTGCCCGATTGCACGAGCAAGGTCTCGTCGTTGGCCAGATTCTTCAGCGTCTCGACGATGGCGCGATATGCTTCCCAACTGCGCGCGGCGCGTCCGGTTCCTCCGTAGACGACAAGGTCTTTAGGGCGCTCGGCGACCTCCTCGTCCAGGTTGTTCATCAGCATGCGCATAGCGGCTTCCTGCTGCCATCCTTTACAGGAGATCTGGTTGCCGCGAGGAGCGCGAATCGAAGTGGGAGCCTGAATTTCTGTTTCGACGGGCATATGAGAATGTTAGTGGTTCCGATTGAGGCGCGCAATTCGTGGAGGGCTTCCAAAGGCGTTCACCACGGAGGACACAGGGTCTCACGGGGGACTTCCCGGTTGTGGAAATATCAGGCGGAAAAAATTTGAGATTCCTGCGGAAGGAGACCTCAGAATGGCGGTTTAATTTGGGGTTCGTGAGTTTCTCGGTGGGTATCCCCCTCCCCCCTGGCTTAATGGAATCATGGGGTTAGGGGAAAAACGCGAAGTAATCTATGGGGCACAGTCAGTTACGGGCAAAATCTTAGAAACAAAGAACTTGGCGTCCGAGTACACCGCCCTCACATACCGCTATCGGCATGACGATGATCTGCTTTTTTGTCTTAATGCGCAAGGTCAGATGTCACATCGGGATGTGGAAAAAATTTGCCAGGCGAAAGGGTGCGCGACAACGGTGTCGTCTCTATCGCATTCATTCGCACTTTACCCATGGCTTACGCCCTGGCATCCCCTGCGGGTCGCTCTTCAAAATAAATCAGGGAAGATCGACAAGCCGGACGCGATTATTCAGCCAGTCGGCAATGTAGAGCTGGGTTCCCGAGACGGTCAGTCCCCACATATTTAGGACAGCTTTCGTCGCGGGTCCACCATCGCCGGCAAAACCAGCCCGCGTCGGTTGGTTCGGGTTTCCGGCAGCCGTTACCACATTGCCATTTGCAGCCAAGATGACCTGCACGACTTGGTCGCTGCCTCCGCCGACGAAAAGGTCACCGGCCGAATCGAATGCCAGCGACCACGCGCCGGCGCGGCTGGCGGCAGTGGCTGGGCCGCCATTGCCTGCGAAAGTGCACGTTCCATTGAAAGCGAAAGTCGAGATGAACTGCGTTTTCGCATCCACGCGCCGGACACGGCAATTCCCCGTGTCGGCGATGAAGAGGTTTCCATGTGAATCTACAGCTACGCCCCAAGGACCTGCCAACCATGCATTGGTAGCCAGCTGATTGTCGCCGTTGTACCCGTAATCTCCATTGCCCGCTACGGTGGTAATAATTCCAGAGGTGTCCACCTTGCGAATCCGGCTGTCGCCGACGTCCGCGATGAACACGTTCCCCAAGCTGTCCACCTTCACGTCAGCCATGAAGTTCAATAAGGCGCTCGTGGCCGGTCCACCATCCCCGCACGGGTCAGTGGAGACGGGGCAAACTTGGCCAGCTTGTCCGGCAACAGTGGTAATGATCCCCGAGGAGTCGATGCGACGGATGACGTAGTTGGTACCGTCGACGAAGTAGAGATTTTCTAACCGATCGAGGCTGAGTGCAAATGGATTGTCGATTTCCGCCTGAGTCGCGGGACCGCCATCGCCGCTATAGCCGCCCGCCCCGGTGCCGGCAATCGTGGAAATGATTCCCCCGGGGGAAACAAATCGGATTCGGCTATTATTCGCGTCGGCAATATAGTATCCCGAAGTTGTTGCCGCGACTCCAACGGGACTGCCGAGGTCCGCACTCACCGCGGGGCCGCCATCGCCAACCGGTCCGCCGCCGGCAATCGTCTGAATGTTTCCTCCAACAATGACAGAGCGTACCCGCCCGTTGTTAGAGTCGGCAATATTCAGCGTTCCGTCACTATCGACCGAGACTGTCGCAGGAAACGAAAGCTGGGCGCTCGTTGCCCATCTCCGTTGTAACCCGACACTCCGGTTCCCGCAACCGTCGAAATGACGAGCGTCGATCTGTCCACGCGGCGGATCTTCTGATTACCGGCGTCGGCGATAAAAAGATTGCCGGCGCGGTCTACGGCAGTACCCTCCGGACTGGTTAAGCTAGCATTCGTGCTTTTGCCGCCATCTCCACAAAGTCCGGTGGAAAGAGCACACGGCACGCCGTTGCCGGCCACAGTCTGAATCTTGCCAGTCTTCGCGATCACCACTCTAATGCGATCGTTACTTGTATCCGATATATAGATGTCCCCGGCACCGTCGACATTCACTCCATAGAGGTAGCCACCGAACGAGGCATTGGTAGCCAACCCCCCATCGCCGCAAAGACTGGATCCAGAACAATAGTTGCCGTTGCCTGCGACCGTGGTAATAACGCCAGTTGAGGCGTTTACTTTGCGGATGCGATTATCGCCGCTGTCCGCAATGTAGACGTTCCCTACGGAATCCACGGCTGTGAAGATGGGGCTATTCAGTGCTGCGAGTGTTGCCTGGCCCCCGTCTCCGCACTTTTGCGTGGAATTGGGGCACACCTTTCCGCTTCCCGCGATCGTACTTATGTTCCCGTTCGTATCTATTTTTCGAATGCGTTCGTTGTTCACGTCGGCAAAATAGATGTTGCCCTGGCTGTCTAAAGAGATGCCTGCCGGATTGTTCAGTAGGGCATTGACAGCCAGACCGCCATCTCCACTAAAACCACTGTACCCTGCTCCGGCGACGACGGAGAGGACACCAGCAGGAGTAACTTTGAAGACGTATTGGCCGCTCGTCGCGGCAATATACAAATTACCTGATGCATCCGTTACGGCCGAGGCGTCGCTGCCGAATACGACGTCCGCAGAAAGCGCAGTTGTGCTGATGGAGCCTCCGCCAGCAACGGTATTGATTGTATTGACACTGGAGAGCCGCCGGACGTCACTCGAGTTGTTCTGAGCAGCAGCGCCCGCTGCGATCAAGACTAGAGCAATAGCGACACCGGCCTTATGCGGCTGCTTCATAATTCCTCCAGAACATGATGGGGGCCGGACCGTGAAAACTGATGTTGGGGGAAACACACGGTCGAAAAGTGGCTGACAGTATAGGTTCGTTTCTACTGTTGGTCAACGGACGGAAATAAAACGATTTTTGGGCGGCGGAATGCCTACCAGGTGCTGTAGGCGGTACCGTCGCTGGCGGTGAGGTTCGAGGCAGAGTGGACGTCAGTGATGCCCGGCTCCTGCTGGTCGACGGCCATCAGGACGTCTTCCTGAACGACTTCCCAGTTGGTTTGGCGGGTCATGGGATCGACCGGGATCTGGCGGAGATAGCCGGCGGTGACGAGGTCGTCGAGGGATTGCGGAGCTTTCTGTTTGTCGAGCGTGTACTGGGAGATGACCGAGCGGATCGTGGCAAGGTTCGAGCGAAGCACGGACTCGCGAGCTTGCACGATCGACTGGTTATAAACGGGGACGGCGACGGCCATCAGGATCATGATGATGCTGATGACGATCATGAGTTCGAGCAGGGTGAAGCCGCGAGAGCGGCGCAGGGCGAATTCCGGCATCTTGCGCGAGATGCGATGCGCTCTTGCGATCAGCGAATTGTCTCCGCGTAGCCCCATGTCAATGTCTGCGGGGGCTAAAGCCCCCACTTATTCCACGCTTAACGCCGCCCTGAAGGGCCGCTCTTCCACAACACCCCGCTAAGCACGCCTTTGCATCTACCAGTCTTTATATTTTGTGCCATCGAGGCCTTCGCCCTGGGACTTGGTGTAAACATCGAAAACGTTCTGTCCGCCCCAAGAGTCGGAGTCGGGATCATCCTGCATCGAGCGCAGTCCCCATTCTTTGCTTTTAGTCATGGGATCTGTGGGGATAGAACGGAGGAAACGATATTTCTTGCCGCCCTGTCCTTCGATACCTTTCACCAGAGTTTCGAGGTCTGGGGGATAGTTCTGGCTGTCGACCTTAGTCTGGAACTTCTGGTTGTCGGCCGCATCTTTGTAGCGATCGATGGCGTCGCGCATATCCCAAAGAGCCTGGCGAAGTTGCTTTTCTTTCTCCCGCTGAATTGTGACACGCGCCAAGGGCAGCGCCATCAGCGTAAGGATGGTGAGGATGGTCGAGGCGACGATCAGTTCGAGGAGCGTGAAGCCAGCAACGCGCCGACGACCGCATGGAGCGAATTTGGAATTAACAGAATTCATTTAAATGCATTAGAAGCAAAGCTGTATGCCGTGAGCCGCATGGAGTGGCGCCCCTACGGGAACTCATTATTTTTTTTTGCTCACTTTCCCGGCACTTCTGCGCCAGGCTTTCCACATGTCGCCGCTTCGCGGCTCGTTTCCAGTTGCTGCCCACATTCCGCCGCTTCGTGAGCTTTCATGTGGGTGACTCGTCATAAAACTAAGTCAGGGGCACTGCTACGCAACTTGAGCTGCTTCTTCTTTAGATGCTCATCTCTTATTGCACGGTCACCGAGGCCTGCGCCCCGTTGACAGTAATCGCCTGCAGCCCAGGATCGCGCGCTCCGCCACGAGTAATGGTCAATGGAGTTTGTCCGCTGGTCTTTGCCTGGAAAGTTAATGTGACCACACATCCTTGGCCGGAGACTCCGCCGGCTCCGCTTGGTCGCGAAGCAGTGATCTGCGACTGCCCCATCATTTCGTCCTCGCGATGAACAATGGTCACGACCTGTCCATCCTGCGAAAGGAATCCGCCATTGGAGACATTTGCCAACTGGAGCATCTTGGGGTCGTAGTTCACCTGCACCGGCACTGAATAAACGTTTTGGGCGCCGGAGATCAGCAGGTTCACCGCGAAAGTATTTCCTTTGACCGCCTGGATCGTGGGCGGATCAAACAAGAAACTCGCCGGGCCTGATGGATTCTGAGCCGGCTGCCCGGCATTCGGAGCGTGATTCGCCGGAGGCTGATTGGCGGCTCCGGAATTGTTTGCGCCAGAATTGATCGGCGTGATCGAGGACTGTCCCGCGGGCGCGCCATTGGCCGGAGCTGTCAGCGGCCTGCTCACGTGGTGGAGTTCGATACTGGTTGCGGTGCCGATGTCGATGGCGCGCTGGTTGATCTCGTTGACCTCGCTGCTACGGATAATGTGCGGCACGATCGCAAAAACGATTTCGTTTTCCGAGTGATCCTGCGTGGTCTGACCGAACAGGTATCGCAGGATTGGAATCTGGGCCAGGCCGGGGATGCCACTCAGTTGCTTGGTCTGCTGATCTTCCATGATTCCGCCGAGCAGGTTGGCTTCGCCGTCTTTCAACCGGATTTCATGTTCGATTTTGCGTTGACCGATGATGGGCTGGCTGATGCCGCCGATGTTTTGCTGACCGGTCACGGCGGAGACGTCCATTGAAATCTTCAGAGTGACTTCGCCGTTACCGTGCACGCGCGGAGTGATGTCGATGTTGACGCCGACGTCGAGGTACTGGAACTGCGTGTTCACCAGTGGGTTGATGCCAACCCCACCGATGCCGGGCTGGAAGGATCCAGTAGCCACGGGGACGCGGTCACCGATCTTGAGAGAGGCTTTCTGTCCATCAAGCGCACGAATCTGCGGATTCTGAATCAGTTTCGTGTCGCTGGCGCTCATGACGGCCGACAAGTTTGCCGCCGGAATAGTGACCTGGAAATTGGTGGCGTTCAAGTTGCCGAGGGTGTTCAGGTTGATTCCCTGTTGACCTGTGGTGGAACTCACCGTGCCTCCGGTTCCAGAGTTGGTGGTTCCGGTGGTCGTGGTGGTTGTCTGATTGATGTTGTCCTGCAACTGAATGGTGGCGCTGGTGGGCGGATTGAGGCCCAGCGTACGCGACTTGTCTTTGCTGACCTGCATGACCGCGATATCGACAATGACCTCAGGACGCGCCTTGTCGAGGTCGTCGACGAGTTTTTCGGCGAGCGCAATCTGATCGGGCGTGCCGCGAACGACTAAGGCATTCTGTGATAGCAATTGCTGCACGCGCTGGACGTCGAGCACGGCGCGAATGGCGTTCACTACGTCTTGCAGTTCGGTGGGCTGGGAAAGATTTGTAAGGTAAAAAGTTTTGAGCACGCTTTGTTCGAGCTCTTTGCGCTTTGCCGGATTGTCCGTGGCGACGAAAATCGTGTTCGAGGTGACCGGGCGCCAGAACGTCTTTGATTCGAGGGCAATGATCTGCAAAGCGTCTTCGAGCGTGACGCCGTTCAGTTCCACACGAATCGGTCGTGGCGTGTAGTCGGGATCGAACAATACGTTGATGCCGGCGAGTTGGCCGATGGTGCGATAAACGGTGTCGCTTTTTTCGCTGGCAAACTTGACCGCGATGGGAGTGTTGGAGATGGGAGTGAGTTCGACGGGGCCCGCAGCTTCACGAACTTTTTTTTCCAGTCCGACTGGAGGACCAGCGGCCTGCGGCGGCGGGTTGCGCTGGTCGTTGATCATCTTGAGCGTGCGATTTAGTTCCTGTTTAGCGATAAATAAGGAGGGATCGACGGCGACGGCTTTCTGGAATTCGGCAACCGCTTCCTCGAGTTTGCCTTCTTCGCGCAGGGCTTGACCGCGGTGCACGATACTGGCGGCCGCTTCAAAGCGAGAATGTTCAAAGGAGGCGCGATAGCGCAGGTCTTTGGGCTTGAGGTCGTAGGCTTGCTTGTAGAAGTCGTAAGCGGCTTCATACTGCTGGCGAGCCTCGGCATCCTGGCCTTTGGCGTAAAGATCTCTTGCCTTATCCTTGGCGACGGAGAAGTTAGTAGTCGCGACCAGCAGAATAAAAAGAGCTGGGCGCATTAGGCGTCTCATTCCATGATCCTCACGATAATTCTTTTCAGTACGGTCTCCGCCGGGCAAGCGGCTGGCTTTGGCTTTTCCCTGGATTTCGCCAAAGAAAATCCCGCTCGGTAGACAAAAAAACTAGTGATGCCGCGATTATAGCATCGCTATTTTACGCCCCCGAAGTGATTGCAGGGTCGGGAGTTACACTCTTTGGTCGTAGGACCAATGGGGGACACCCCCGGATATTGGACCTCAGACGTCCGCACCCGAGGCCAAGAATCACCGCCGAGCTCCGAGCTGTAAGGTTTACCGCCATTCTGCGCTAAAATGAAACCTCGTTCGTCACCCCATGGCACGCCAATCCACGCACCAGACCAAGCCGAATCCCGAGAAATCGCCTCGCCGAGACCCTACTGCCAGCGGGCAGAGGGATGCCGCTGTAAATAGGATCGCTTCTCATAACTATTTCTTGCTGGAAAAATTTGAGGCTGGGGTGGCATTGACTGGGACCGAGGTGAAATCGATCCGGGGCGGGCTGGCCAATTTGAAAGACTCGTACGGGCTGGTCAAAGACAACGAAGTCTGGCTATTGAATGCTCATATCGGTCCTTATGAGCACGGAAACATTCATAATCACGCGCCTTTGCGGACCCGGAAGCTGCTAATGCACCGGGAGGAGATCGAAAAGCTCGTGGGAAAGACCCAGCAGAAGGGGCTGACGCTGATCCCGACCCGAATGTATTTCAAGAACGGTCGAGTGAAAGTTGAGCTCGCGCTGGCTAAAGGCAAGCAGCTGTGGGATAAGCGGGAGACAGAACGGCGGCGCACGGCAGATAAAGAGGCGCGGGAAGCGGTGGCGCGGGGACGAGCTCGCAGCTAGGTCGCAGGCGATATCAAGACCGTCAATCTAAAATCGGATCGACCGTCGGTGCACGAAGCTCTACAGCGGCTGGAGCGGGAGGTCACCGTCGTTCGTCAGGAGAGAGTAGGTCTGCTGAAGTTGATTCATGGTTATGGATCGACGGGGGCGGGAGGAGATATCCGGTTTGCCGTGCAGGCGCGCTTGCGAGAGATGGCGGAGCAGGGATTGATCCGGAGCTGCATTTTCGGAGAAGACTGGTCGAAGAGCAACGCGGAGGTCTGGCGGTTAGTGCAAGCTCAGCCTGATCTGAAAAAGGATCCGGATTTGGGGAAGCAAA
>Ga0209168_10000731_pt1 | contig 29341 bp, 32 predicted proteins | sample Coa_R1_FD_187156 | JGI IMG/M metagenome (GOLD analysis project Ga0209168, IMG submission 187156) | Surface soil microbial communities from Centralia Pennsylvania, which are recovering from an underground coalmine fire - Coalmine... | ecosystem: Environmental > Terrestrial > Soil > Unclassified ...
GGGCTATGTCGCCGAAACGCGGCATTGACTGAGCGCGCGAGAGAGGCATCTCTAAATTCATCGCAAAGACCAGATGCCCGCCTCTCATTCTCGATGTATACGGGCACACTTGCCCCGGAGCTGCTACTGGTCGCTGAGCTCCTCAAAAAACAAAGCCGTCCCGACGAGCTAAGCCGGGACGGTGAGCGAGTTATGCGAAATTTGGTTGCGGGGACATGCAACCATTTCAAATTGCTATTCGAGGCAGTCGCCTGACAAAACGCTCGACAGCCGATTCCGTCAGGGCCACTGATTAAAAGGCGCATGATTCCCGCGTAAGATCAATATCCATTCCGAAATTCACGCCGCTAGATCGGCATTGAACTAGCAATTGGATCCCCTTGGTCGGAATGACGCGATAGCGATTGTTGAGAACACCTTATGGAAGAGCGCCATATTCGCCTCGAACGCCGATGCCCTAGTCTGATTCCGAGCTTAAGCGCCTTCTGACGCAGCGACCCAACAGATCGCTTAGTCAACTTTGCAATTTTGGCGACCGGCGCTTTCGCCTTTGAGCATTCGTACAAAGCTCCTGGAGGGAGCATTAGGTGGAACCTGATCGGGCAGGACAACAAAAATATCCTTGTTAATGTCCACGCCAGAAATGGGGACCGCACATAACGAGCCAGCCCGCACCTCTTGTTCAACCGCGGACGCGAAAACGAGCGAAACGCCCAGGCCAGCCTTCACTGCGGCCTTGACTGCCTCGGTGCTACCGAGGGTATGTGAAATCCGAATTTTTGAGGCGTTCTTACCGAATGTCTTTTGCAGAAGCGTGCCGGTTCCTGTGCCAGCTTCCCCGCCAACCATCGGCTCCTCAAAAAGGCATTCCGGACTTACCGTCTTTTTCTTTGCCCATGGATGATCGCGTGAGACGATCACCACCAATTTTTCCTGGCGCCAGCGGGTGGCAGAAAAACCTTGCCGTCGATCCCACCATTCCATGACCGCGAGGTCCAATTCACCGCCACTAAGACGATCGGCAATTTCGGGATTGCCGGCTATGCGTAGGTCAATCGCTCTGCTTGAGCCACATTCGTGCGCATAGCGCGCCACAATCGGCTGCAACAAATAAATGCCAATATTACTACTCGCGCCGACCACCAGTTTGCGTCCACTGATAACGTCGTGCACGCGCTCCGCGCTCTTCAGAAGGTTTCGCGCAAACGGGAGCAGTCGGGCACCGTTGCCGGTTGGGGTCGAATTGCTACGGTCACGTGTGACGAGGGTTGCGCTCAGCGCCTCTTCAAGCTTGCGCAGTTGTTGCGAAATCCTTGGCTGCGAACAACCAAGTTTCTTGGCTGCCGCGTGAAAGCTGCCAGTTTCGATGATTGCCACAAATGCTTCGAGCTGCGAGAGATTCAGCATGCTGCCATCGCGCGTCTGTTGCAGGGATTGTTCACCGCTCCACGCGGGGTGCAGCCAGACAGATAATCCAGGATGCTTTGCGCCATCTCGATCTCGGCCGCTTGTCGAGCCCGGCCATCGGCAGAGCCGAGATGCGGCGTGAGGACAGTGCGACTGCGTTCCGCAAGCAGACGGGGCGAAATCGAGGGCGGCCGATCGCCGCGTGACAAGTCCTCCATCTCGAAAACGTCGGCGGCGTACCCCGCGAGATGACCTCGGTCCAAAGCGTCCGCAACTGCTTCCTCGTTGACAATCGACCCTCGTGCCGTGTTCACGAGGTAACAGCCCGGCTTCATCCGCGCGAGCGTCTCAGCACAAATCAGATGCAGCGTCCGAGCGTTGAGCGGCAGCGCGATCACAAGGAAGTCCGATTGTTTCAGGATTTCGTCCAAGCATGAGAAGCACGCGCCAAGCATGGCAGAATCCTGCCTCTGAATTGGTTTATCGTCAAAGTACAAAATTCGGCACTCGAACGCCTTCAGCCTTCTCGCGATCGCTTGTCCGACTGCGCCCATACCGAGAATGCCTACCGTGCTGTTATGCAATCCGAGACCATAAAAGGTGGGCCGCCAGCCCTGGTAATCGCGGCGGACGTAAGTATCGCCTTCTACAATATGGCGAGAAATTCCAATCATGGCCCCGATCGTCAACTCAGCGGTGGCAACCGTGAGCCGATCCGATACCACGGTGAGCCAAATGCCTCGATCAGTGCAGGCTTCTACGTCAAAACTGTCGAAGCCTTTGAGCACGCCGGCGATGATTTGAAGACTTGGGCATCGGGCCAAAAAGTCGCGGTCGACGCAATCGGTCATAAAGGCCATCATGCCGACAGCGCCGCGGGCCTCGTCAAGCAGTTGATCGCAGGACCATGGGTTGGCTTCGCTATTGGCGACCACTTCACATCGATTCCGAAGAATGTCGATAGTAGCTTCATGCACCCGATTAGTGATGACAATCTTGGGACGGTTCATATCGAGGCTTCCTGCTCTCAGGCATCGATTATGATTTAGAATGGACCCGCTGGCAACTGGCGGAGCATGAAAGGTAGTCCGCTGGTGCATCATTTGTAATTACCACCGAGTGCGCGCCGGAGACGATGGCCTCCGGCGCTGTTGCTTGGTTACTTGCGAGCGGCGAGTGTCAGAATTGCCCCCACTGCCAAGAAGGCGGAGACGGTTCCAAACGCGAGCGTCCAACTGCCTCCGGAGAAGTGAAGTACCCCACCGATCAGGATCCCTTGGAATCCCGCTCCGAGATAATTGAAACCGTTGTAGAAACCGACAGCGGTACCGGCGAGTTTTCGCGCCCCGAAATCCATTGCCAACGTCCACTGCATGCCAATGATTCCAAGAATGAAGAATCCTGACATGAACAGCAGCGCCATCGCCCAAAACAGGCCCATGGTTTGGATCGGGATCCATGCCATGGTCATCATGGAGGCGATTGCCAAGCACATATAGGTGACGACAACCGGGTAGCGCGCCGCTTTGAAAAACCGGTCGGATATAATGCCGCCGACTAACGGACCTAGGATCATTCCCAGCGGCAGAGCGAAGGTCATCAGCGGCACATCCTTGAGCTTTATGCCGGCGGTCTCGGCCCAAAATAGCGGCGCCCACGTCAAGAGACCGAAGCGCCCGATATACGTACAGAAAGCCGCTCCACAATTCGCCATAAAATTCCAGTCTTTGAGCAGAATGATCCACGCGCGCACGCCGCGAACCTCGTCATCAGTCAAAGCCTCGGCGCGGGTCGAAACGCTCTCCTCATCCGGCTCCTTGTAAGGTGGAAAGCCGGCATCCTGTGGACGATCCCGGACAAGGAAATAAAGACCAATGGTGGTCGGCAATACGAACAAAAGCAGAGGCCACGTAAACGCCGCACGCCATCCAAAATTGGCGACGGTGTAGCCAGTGATCGCCCATGCCAAGACCGTCGATAGGCTAAAAGACGTTATGAAAACGCCGTTCGAAAAGCCCCGACGCGCCCGTGGATACCATTGGGCATTCATGCGTGTCGTCGGCGCCGATGCAAGACCTTGAAGAAGACCATTGCCCCACATGAAAATGAGCACACCAGTGACTGTGCTCTGCAGCGCGACCAAGATGTTCATCACAGTCGTACCGATGCCGCCCATTAGCTGCAATTTGCGTCCACCAAGTTGATCGCTAACGCGGCCGGCAAGCAAGGTAGCTCCCGCATAGCCCCAAAACAGAGCGGCTTCGCCGATGCCCGCCTGGAACCGAGTGATATTCAAGTCTTTGATGATCCAAGGAAGGCAGATGCCCCAGTTCAGTCGGCCGAGATAGTAAAAGCTGTACCAAATCGCGACCGGCAGCAGCATTCGCCAAAACCGAAATCTGGCGAATTGCAGTTGTTGCTCCTCCGACATGCCTGCAGCAGCCAACTCTGGAAAAAGCGTCTGCCCTAAGGCAGCGCGCCCCGCAAAACTTGCAGTTGTCACCGGAATCCTCTCCCCATTAACGAATGCTCTATTGTTTGCGCTAAGTGCGGCTAGCTAAGCCGCAAACTCCCGTGGCAATTTGAGGCCGAGCTGCTGCGCGTACCAAGGAATCGTCTTTCGCAGACCGTCCTTGAGCTTCGTCTTCCATTGCCAACCAAGATATTTCTTGGCCTCGACAGTATCCGACGTCGTGTGAATCTTGACTTCGCCAGTGCGCAAAGGCCTGAACTCAATCTTTGACTTGCTCCCAGTCAACTCAATAATCAATTCTGCGACGCTCTTAACGCTGGTATTGATACCAGTACCGACTTCGATGATGCGGCCGATAGCCGCGTCGGTTGGAGCTATCATGCAGGCATCGACCACATCATCAATAAAGACGAAGTCCGACGACTGCTCGCCGTCGCCCATGACGGGAAGCGGCTCGTTCTTGAGCGCAGCCTCTACAAAAGTGGCCATCATTTTACGTCCCTCACCGGGCTTGAGGGGATTGGGTTCCAGCACTGCGCGCTCTCGCGGCCCATAACAATTGGCAATGTTCAGACCTACGGTGCGCAGCCCGTAGACCTCGTGATACATCTGCGTGAGTTCAGTCGCTGCCGTCTTGGAGATGATGTAAGGCGTTCGCCAACCCGTTTGCATCGGCCGCGGCGGATAGATGTAATACTTCACATTGGCATCGAGCGCCGCTTGGCAGACGTGAAGCGTCCCGATCACGTTGACCTCGATGGTGCGGACCTCCTGCTTGAACCGCGAACTCGTCCCCATCAATGCGGCGAAGTGGTAAACCATGTCAGCGCCCTTGATCACGTTTTCGACGGCGGCCTTGTCGCGAATGTCGCCCTGGACGAACGACACGTTCTTTCTTTTTTCCAAGAGATCGGCCGTGTAGCGCGGCATCTGATGCTGCTCATTGTTGTCGAACAGCACCACCGTATCGCCGGCCTCCGCGTAGCGTTCCGCGACATAAGACAGGATGAACCCGGTTCCGCCGGTCATAACGATTTTACGACTGCTCATGAGAGCCCCCTTTTTATCGATTACTAATTGTAATCAAGATCGCATATGTTATCGATATGATTATCGATAATTCCAAGGACGATTGCAATAGGAAAGGCGCTGATTGGTCTTCGCTGGAACTTCGTTACGATGAAATTTACGGGGCTATTCGAGAGGACGCCTTTCGGCCCGCGCCGAAAAAAGTCACGCGGGATTTAATCGCGGATGCGTCTCTTCACCCCAAATCATAAGCACGGCACCAGATAAAAACATCGCAATCGCGACGAACCAAAACCCGCCTTCGATCCCGCCGGACCAGTTGGCCACGATCCCCATGCCGAGGGCACCGATCCCGTAGCCGAGATCGCGCCAAAAACGATAAGTGCCGATTGCCGAGCCGCGCCAACTGGGATGAGCGATATCGGCGACGGCTGCACTCAGATTCGGGTAAAGCAGCGCCATTCCGAAGCCACTAACCCCAGCGCTGAATGACCAGCCGGCGACGGTATCAAATACGAGCATTAAGGCGACACCACTGCCGCAAATCCACATGCCGCAAACGTTGAGGCGATGGCGCCCCCATTGGTCCGACATTCGGCCCGTGAATAGCTGGCTGCCGCCCCATACAAATCCATATATGCCGACAACCCAACCGATATTGCTGAGGCTTACGCCGTGCCGATAAAGGAAAACCGGATAGAACACCCAGACCAGGGCATCCACGAACTTTTCGACAAGACCGGCTTGTGTGATGGCCATGAACCGCCGGTCACGCCATGACACAAGGGAAAAAACTTCAAACGTGGAGGGGTGCTCCGAAATGTTTTTGGGATAGCGGGGAGAGACACCCGATAGTCCTGCAGCGTGCTTTTTCGCTTCACTGTGCGCCCAGGGCAGAGTCTCCCGCACCCATAGGAGCGTCAAAGCAAGCGCAACGATGACCGTAATGATACCGAAGAGAGCGACGCCCTGCCTTGCACCGAGGGCGGACGCGAGATAACCCGTCACGATCCCGGCAATAGCAACGCCGATGTAGCCGGAAAACTCATTCAACCCGATTGCAAGCCCTCGTTGATCGGGCGTGGTAATATCGAGCATGGAGGTCTGGGTCATCGACCAGGTGAGTCCCTGGTTAACACCGAGTAGAACAGTGGCGCCAACGATCCAATCCCAACTCGGTGCCCATAACACCATCGCGGGAATCGGCAATGCAGCAAGCCACCCAATGAGGAGCACCAACTTACGGCCGATGCGCTCAGATAGTCGTCCGGCGACGAAATTCAGTATGCCTTTTACAAACCCAAACGCGATCACAAAAGACGTCAGCAGCACAAAGGAATTGCGCGGAACTCCAAATTCACTCTCAGCAAGGGCCGGAATAACCGTACGCATCATGCCAATCGTGAGTCCGACGCACAGCACTTGGAAGAGCTGATGTAAGAACTGACCAAGGTTAAGGCGGATACCGTGCTGCAGCACTCCGATTTGACTCATCATATTTCCCCTTCGACCGAACCAATTAAAAATAGGCAAGCCAGCGGCTCTCCATTCCGGCAGTCCATCTTCCAGTCGTCGGGCCTTAAAGCCGCGAGCGCGAAGCGCCACCACAGCTTCGAATGAGAGGACGCAATGGGCACCGCGGCAGTAAGCGACGATCCCTTGCGCAGCGTTGAATTCGGGAGACGCGCTTCGATCTCGTGCAACGGATGTTCACTGCGCCTGGCAAATGTCCCAATGCGAATTCATCCGGCGGCCGAACCGCGAACTGCCCGCCCGAACTATGCCAGCAACCAAGACGTTCACTAGAATAAGGAGAGCATACTGCCGTTAGATCTCCTTCATCCGACCTTGGTATAGATGCCACTTCACTCATCGGTCAGGCTTTCGCGGCCGCCGCGCCGGAGTTTGCCGCTCGCAGCGCGGCCGCTTCGGGCGGAGCCGGCGGAATCTCGGCCAGCATGAAGCTGACGAACTTAGCTTGCTCTTCGATCTTGAAGGCTTCGTTGTGACGTTTCTCAAAACCGATAGTCGATGATGGCTTTCCGCTTAGACGCCGGCCGCATACTGAACCGGCATAAGCGCCGGGCAGAACGTCGACATAGTCCGGCAGCGCCTTGAGCCGGCGCACGCTCTTGAACAGGTCCGCAGCACCCTGCTCGGCGCTGACGGCAAGCTCCGTGCGTCCGAGATCGCCGACCATTAAAGTGTGTCCGGTTAAAACGAACCAGGGCTCGTCGGCTCGCGTGCGATCGGTCACGAGAAGGCAAATATGTTCCGGCGTATGGCCCGGCGTGTGCAGCACTTTCGCGGCGACGTTGCCCAGCGGAAGCACCTCTTCATCGCGCACGGCCTTGAAGGGAAATGAAACCTCGGCGCGGGCCCCGAGCACATATTCGGCGCCGGTCGCATCGGCGAGTTGCCGTCCCGACGAGAGATGATCGGCGTGAACGTGGGTGTCGATGACAAAATGGATGCGCATGCCGGCAGCGTCCGCCGCGCGCATGTAAGGCTCGATATCGCCGACCGGATCGACGACGGCGCAGGTCGCACGTCCACCGCAACCGAAAAGATATGATATGCCGACTGGGTCCTGATGCAGGAATTGACGTAGGATCATGGCTTGCGCTCCCGATTTCGACCGGCTATACATTCAATCATTCCGTTGAATGTTTCATTGAGCGAATGAGATGTCAAGCATTGGACCAAAACAAGCGGTTTTCGCTGGGCTAGCCGAGGTCGCCCAGGCGCTCGGTCACGCTCACCGGCTGGAACTTTTGGAACACATCGCCCAAGGTCTGCGCAGCGTCGAAGAGCTTTCGACACGCGCCAATCTGAGCTTTGCCAACACCTCACGCCATTTGCAGATTCTTCGGCGCGCGCGGCTCGTCGATACTGAGCGTCGCGGAAAGCAGGTGTTCTATCGGCTGGCCGGCGATCGTGACGTGGTTGAGTTGATGCGTGCACTCGGGCGCGTGGGCGAGCGTAATGTCGCCGAGGTCAATCGCGTTATGACCGACTACTTCTATGCCCGCGACGCGCTGGAGCCTGTGTCGCGAGAAGATTTGATTGCGCGACTGCGCGACGGCCTTGTTACGGTGCTTGATGTGCGGCCCGAAGACGAATTTGCGCTTGGACATCTTCCGGGTGCGCTCAATATCCCGCTCGGAAAATTGGAACAGCGCCTGGGTGAACTTCCAGCCGGCCGCGAAGTGATCGCCTATTGCCGCGGTCCCTATTGCGTTCTCTCATTCGAGGCTGTGGCGGCGCTCCGCGCGCGGGGCTATTTGGTGCGGCGGCTTGAGGATGGTTATCCCGAATGGAAGGCAGCCGGCTTACCAATTGAAGCTATGGCTTGACGGCCCGACCCCGCATCACGCCGCGATACGATCTTCCTTATCGACGCCGCGCATGACGATCTTCAAGGTATCATCCGGCAACGGGCCTTGCAGCGCGTTCGCCGACGTTGCGCTCGCGATAGGCTGTTTCCCGACCACTGTCCGACACAATGATACGGGCAGACAATCAATTCTTGGTTTTTTACCTAGTTAACGGAAAACCTGCGGGTCTAGGAACAGCCGCCCCGCTCTCGGCGTTTCGGCGAGAAGGTAGTTCGCCCGCCGCGTCGAGAACGGGATACGCGACGGAGCAGATGTGCGAGTGAATTCGCCGAAGGTCGCGCAGCACATCAAGATGCAAGGACGTGGTTTCGATGGTTTCGGGGCGCCCCTCGCGCAAGCGGTCCAGATGCTTTTCGGTCGCGGCAAGCTCAATGTTTCGCAAGAGAGTTTTTTCTGCGAGAAGCTTGCGCGCTTCATTGACATCTCCCGACATGAAGACGCCGAAAGCCATCCGCAAGGAATCCATAGTTCGTTTATGGAATGCCGAGAGTTCCTCCGCGCCTTCCGGCGAAAACTGGAATCGGCGCTTGATCTTCTTTATCGCGAGTTCGCTCAGATTCTTGTCAATGATATCTCCCATATGTTCAAGGTTGATAGCGAAGGAAATGATCTCCATCGCCCGCTTTCCTTCGCGTTCGTCGAGACTTCCGCGGGTCAGTTTGGTCACATAGAGCTTGATCGCCTCATCGAGGCCGTCGACCGCGTTGTCCATCTTGGTCACTTGGTCGACCAGCGCACGATCATTCGCCATCATTCCGGCCATCACATTGCGCAACATGACCTCGATATGGTCGCCCATATGCAGCGTCTCGCGGGCAGCGTCCGCCAGGGCGAGCGAGGGCGTCTCAAGTGCGCTTTCATCAAGATAACGCGGACGCGAGGGGTCGGCTTGCTGGACCCGATCCGGGAGACATTTTTTCAGCAGCCGCGCAAGTCCATCGAGTAAACCAATGAAAAGGATCGCAGTTGCCACATTGAAGACGATGTGAAATTCAGCGGTCATCTTCGCGAGGTCGGGCTGCCACGCCTGAAGAGTCGCCGTGATCGGTCGTAAGAACGGCAAGACCAGTAACACGCCGATGAGCCGATTGATGAAGTTGCCGAGCGGCAGACGGTAGCTCGCGGGATTGTCGCGACGCGCGCCTTCGAAGATCGGGTTGATGGCGCTGCCGAGATTGGCGCCGAGCACAAGTGCCAGCGCGGCAAACGGTGTGACGAAATGCGCAAAGGCCAGCGACATAACGAGGAGGACGCTGGCGACGCTGGAATGCACGACCCAGGTGACGACCGCGCCGATGACAATGCAGAGCACGGGGTCACCCGTGATGGCGTTCATCAAGACACGTACGCCCGGCGCGTCTTCAGCGGGTGCCAGCGTATCGAGCAGGATGTGCAGGGCCAGCAGCATCAGGCCGAGACCAATGGATACGCGACCCATATCCTTGATGCGTGAGCGCGCACCACTACGGAACCCGACCAAGCCGAGGATGAAAAGAACCGGCGCGACCGAGGCGATATTGAAAGACAAGACCTGAACGATCAGCGTGGTGCCGACATTGGCCCCAAGCATGATGGCGAGCGCCGGCACGAGACCCACCAAACCTTCGGCCGCGAAGGAACTCGTGATGAGGGCGGTGGCGGTGCTACTCTGTAGCAGCGCGGTCAGTCCGATACCGGCCGCAAACGCGGTGAAGCGATTATTGAGAGCCTTCGTCAGCAGCCGACGCAGATCCGGACCAAAGGCGCGCAAGATTCCGCTGTGGACCATATGCAGGCCCCACAGCAGTAACGCCACGCCGCCCATCAGGTCGAGGAGAACCAAGCTTCCCATGGCTGCTCGCTTCGAATTCGCGTCGAACGGTCAGGCTATCAGCAACCGACAGCAGATCAATCCCATATTAATGCGGGTCAACACCACGGTAGACGTCGTCGGCCTAGCCGGATGGCTTTTCCGGCCGTACCAAACTAAGTAAATTCGGATGCGCTGCTACGGCAGATGCAATGCGTCGTTACGTGTAAGGCGCGGAGTAAAGTCTTATGCAAGTTACCGCTGATGATCTCACGCGCATCGAGCGCCTCCACGTCCGCGCATGGCCGGCGCTCGAAACGGCGAACATCAATGGCTGGCTCTGGCGTTATTCGGGCGGTGGATCGAAGCGCGCTAATTCCGTTTCCACGATCGATTTTTCCGGAAACGAACCCGCCCTAGCGCTGGACGAGGTGGAGGCTCGTTATCGTACGCGCAACGTGAGCGCGCAAGTTCATACCTACGATCTCAGCGCCCCGGCCAGCCTCAGTGATCTTCTGCAAGGTCGCGGTTATGGTGTAAGCGAGACGACGCTGACCATGGCGAAGACCGTGGGTGCGCCAAACCCTTCGGCAGATGTTGAGGTCGCGGCTGTTCCGAGTGCCGAATGGCGTGAGGTCTATCTCGGCGCCATCAGCGAGAGCCGCCGGAGGATCAATGCCCAGATTCTCAACGCGGTGCCGCGGCCAAGTGCCTATTTTTCCTGTCACCGGAACGGACGGATCATATCGACCGGATTATGCGTGACCGACGGAGACTTCGCTGTGGTGGAATGCATGGCGACACGCGCAGAAGCGCGCCAGCAAGGCGGAGCGAACGCTGTACTTCGCAGCCTTGAGGCCTGGGCGATTAAGCAAGGCGCAAGAACCCTGGCGCTGCAAGCCGTCGACATCAACATGCCGGCGATCACTCTCTACGCGGGATTTGGTTTCGTTGCCGTGGCGACCAACCGGTTTTGGGTGAAATAGCCACCACAGGGCGCGGCTTGCGGGCGCGATGCTCGGCCCGGCTTCAAGCGTGCTATTTTAACCGGTACCCCGCGTGACAACCCACGCATTGAGCGGTTATTTCGGCGAGCCCGGCAAATACCGGTTTCAGATCGCCGGTAACGTCTGCTTCCTGAGCGACAATAGCAAACCGGCTTGCTGCGCGGTGCATCGTCGTCCCCGCATCCTGCATTCCTTGCGGCATGTACTTGGAGACTTCCGCAGCTCCGTGCAGTCTCAGCGACGACATTCCCAGCCGTTCTTCCGCGATTTTTGCGGCGATGTCCGCATGGCCCGTGGCAAGATGGGATTGGATTTCTTGCAGGGTCTGGAGATGATCGCGCATGTTTGCCAGCGTGTGTTCCACCAACGGCGCAGGAAACTCGACGAATTGGCGCGTGTCTGGAGCGACAAGCGCAGATGCATCTTGGTGGTGCTGATGTTGGGCTAGAACGAGCGTCGTGCTACTGTCAGACAAAACGGCGAGCACCATGGCTACCAAAGTGCGCATACACCCTCCTTGGGCTAGCTGCGTGTTTATAGACGCATCCAGCCGCGTTTCAGTAAATGGAGGACTGCGAGACCGACGACGAAGGCTAGTCCGATATTCCACATCGAAAGCCCCGCAGTAACAATTGTCGTGAATCGTTCGCCTTGGTCTTCGCTGAAGTCGCACGAGCCTAGCGCAAGCTGTGCTCCCGTCAGAAAGAGAATGACGCCCAATATCTCGCGTGGGATCACGGCAAAGATTATTTCAATCGACCCGCTGAAGAAGAGACCGAGCCCAATCAATAACGCGCCGAGAATAATGATCGCGCCTCCCGTTCGTGCTCCAAAGCGAATATGCCCTGCCATTCCGCCCGCACCGTGACACATCGGCACACCGCCAACCCCCGCGCTGAAGAGATTCATAAGCCCGGTTGAGATCGAGACTGAACGCTCGGTTACGGGCCGCTGAGGGAATAGTCCATTGTTCTCCTCCACGATTGCAATTATCGCGTTTCCGAGCGTGAGCGGCACCTGGGGAATCGCGAGGAAGACAAGACCAATTACGAAATCAGACCAGTTGATGTCCGCAAGCGCAAAGGAAGGAAGGCGAGCTTCTAACTTGACGGAACGGAGCGCGTCTAAAAGAGCCGGATCACGAATTACTGCGAGTACCGCCCCGCCGATCAATAGTGCGAACATGGCGGGTACTCGTCGGCTTGAGAGCAACAAGAGCGCAACAAATAGCGCCACCACACTCAGAAGCCAGCCTTGGGCCATGAGCTTGATGCCCTCAAGCATAAACCCAAGGCCAAGCCCGAGAACTATACCCACCACAACTGAGCGGCTCACGAGGCGAGCAATCCAACCGGTTGCACCTGTGAGCCCAAGTGTGAGCCAGATAATGCCTGTCACGAGTCCGGCACTGTAGACTGCGTTCGGGGTAATCAACGCTGTCTGTGCGGCTTGCGTGGTGGCTACAGCGCCGAGAGCTTTCATCGGTTGAACAGGGAATGGTGTTCGGTACCAAAACCCGGACACGATCATGCAGACGCCGAACGCAAGGAGGACGCCAAGGGGATCAAGCTTCATTACGCTGATGTAGGCCAGGACGAAGGGGATCAGCGTGCCAAGATCACCAAAAGCACCAGCCCATTCCATTCGATCAAAGCGATTGCGTAGACTTTGCGTTTGAGGAGAGGCAAGCTCTGCTTCGCTGGTATCCATAGAACCATCGCCTAGGCCAACTGGGAATATGGCCTAGTAGAGCCATTCTTGATGTGTCGCACAACCGTCCGTCTTATCGCGACACCGCGAGGTCGGGTTTTTGCGCCGGACAACTATGTTTTGGAACAACCGAACTGACTGTCCAGCAGCCCCCGACCTCGACCACCCAGTCGCTATCTATTGCGGATATCCTTAGACACCGGAAACATCTTCATGGCTGAAGGGATGACCAATGTAGTGGGAATTGAAATACCTTCCGCTGATCCACTTTTTCTGGCGGTGGTTGGCATTCATGTCCTACTGGGGCTTGCGAGCACGATCACCGGCGCTATCGCTATGCTAAGTCAAAAAGGTGCAGGTCGCCATCCCCGTTATGGCACCATGTACTTTTGGTGTTTGGCCGGAGTTTTCGTAACGGCGACCGGTCTAGCCGCGGCCCGTTGGATCGAGGACTATCACCTGTTTGCTCTTGGCGCGCTGTCATTTGGGGCGGCGTATTTCGGCCGGCAAGCCAGACGGCAACGCTGGCGCAACTGGGCAAGGCTGCACATCGCCAGCATGGGGACATCTTACGTTTTGCTTCTGGTCGCCTTCTACGTGGACAACGGAAAGCAGTTGCCCATTTGGAAAGAGCTTTCCCCCTTCACCTATTGGCTGTTACCTCTGGCCGTCGGAATTCCGCTCATCGTTCGCGCTGTGTTGTGGCATCCCGTGGCCCGGCAAACGCCTTAAAAGACCGGCTCGGAGGTCGGTCTTCACCCTCATACGTCGACCATCGTCGGCCAGATCAACCAAACCGAAATAGAAGTGGTTGCCCCTAACCCCGCGACTTCTAGGCGGGCATACCGAACGGTTCGCGCAATTCTCCGATTGCCTGTTTTGCAACCGTGCCCGCGCCTTGAAGTGCAAGCGTTGCCATGATCGCGGCAACGACGATATCGGGCCATCCGGTACCCGTGCCGAAGACTCCGAGAGCTGCTAACAGAACGGCCACGTTGCCGAGCACGTCATTGCGCGTGCAAATCCAAGCGGATCGCATATTTGCATCACCGTGGCGATGTACCCACAGCAATCCGAACGACGCTGCATTTGCGACCAGGGCCGTAAATCCGACGACCCCCATTGTGAACGCGCTGGGCAGCGTGCCGTGTACAGCATGCCAGACAGCGGTGCCGATGACCCACAGGCCAAAGACTCCCATCGTCGCAGCCTTAACCAGCGCAGCCGATGCGCGGTGGCGCAAGGTCATCCCGATCACGAAAAGACTGATGCCGTAATTTATCGCGTCGCCCAGAAAATCGAGGGCATCAGCTTGGAGCGATGCCGATCCAGCTGCAAGGCCCGCGCCGACCTCGATCATAAACATCATAGCATTGATCGCGAGAACAGCCCACAGCACGCGCCGATATTTGGCGGCGTTGCCTTTGTGGGGATCCAGGTTCAAGGGCGGCGGTGTGCAGCAGCAATCAGCCATTCCAGTAAAATAAGTTTAGAGCGGTCATAACGCAATTGCCTTTCGGCGAAAGGTGTCTGCTTCGGGCCGCCGTAGCCAAAATGGCGCCAAGTACGTCCGTTCGGCAGAGCGCGGTGAGATCGCCATTGCTGCCGGCACCTCTGCGAGGCATTGAGCTACCCGGATTAAACCCCCAATTGTTTAGGTATCGCATATTTGCATCACTGTAACGATGTACCCGCAGCAATCCGAACGATGCTGCATTTGCGACCAAGGCCGTAAATCCGACGACCCCCATTGCGAACGCGCTGGGCAGCGTGCCGTGTACAGCATGCCAGACAGCGGTGCCGATGACCCACAGGCCAAAGACTCCCTTCGTCGCAGCCTTAACCAGCGCAGCCGATGCGCGGTGGCGCAAGGTCATCCCAATCACGAAAAGACTGATGCCGTAATTTATCGCGTCGCCCAGAAAATCAAGGGCATCAGCTTGGAGCGATGCCGACCCAGCTGCAAGGCGAGCGCCGAATGACGGCGGCCTCGGCATCCTGGTCGGCGATGGGCAGCTACCGCATCCCGGAAGCGAAGGGATTCTAGAGGCCTGCTACAACCTTCCCTGGTTTTCCTCGAAGGTCACCTTCGACCACCAACTTATCGTCAATCCCGCATATGACCGCGACCGCGGGCCAGTTTCAGTGCTTGGCGTTCGGGTACATTGGCAAAACTGAAAATTTGCTGATGCGAGTGGCCGAGTTCATCCGCCTACGCTCCGGGATACGCCCTGAGATTCGTCTAGCATCATGTTCCGGAATTTTGGAAATATTCTCCAAACCTCATCGACTGTACGCGCCGTACCTAAATGCTCCTTCCGCTCCAGGCAACCAGCAACTGCGATTGAGCCGTGGCTTGTTCACAGCTAAGCTGAACCGGCACCTTTGATTACTCGGCTTATCCTAATGATTACATTGCGACGATGGACCTATGGTTTGACCGCAGCAGCAGCGGCAACCATCTTTTCCTACGAATTTCTTGATAAACCACTTGCGTTCTTTTCCCACGAAGACCTCAGGCATTACGCTGTCTTTGGCCAAATCACGATGTTCACTGAGTATTTCCCGCCGATCGCGATCAGTATTGTCGTTGTCCTTGGATTGTGGCGGTTCGCCGGTCGCGCGTTGACATATCCGCTCGAGGCGATGCTATTGGCGTCTCTCAGCCTGATCGCGGCAAGGGCAGCTAAAGATCAACTGAAATTCGCGTTTGGCAGAACATGGCCGGAGACGTGGACCAACAATAACCCGTCGCTGATCAAGGACGGCGCCTTCGGTTTCTACCCCTTCCACGGCGGCGCTGGTTTTGAATCTTTCCCGTCCGGGCACACGCTTGGCATCTGCGCGGTGGTCACAGCGCTCTGGTTCTATTACCCTCGCTTCTCGCCGATTTACGTTCTGCTGATTCTCGCAATTTCGGTCGGTCTTATTGGTGCGAATTACCATTTCCTGAGCGATATCGTCGCAGGCGGATTCCTTGGTGCGACGATCGCGACGCTATGCGCGAAATTGTTCGCGCGGCAGCTGAGCACGGCAGAGAGTCAATCAACAAAAAATAGTGCTTCAATGCTGCTTGAATCTTAAAGGCGCGTGTTTGGTAAAAAGATCATGGCCGATTGGCGCTTTAGGATACGAACAATGTCCTCAAGACCACGCCTCTAGTATCTATCAAGTAAGCCCGGATTTCGCCTGTTCTTAGCTCGACCCCTTCGATTTGTTTCGAATCTAATTCCTCGAGTCTCATGATCAGCGCGCGCAAGCTATTCCCATGCGCTACGACAAGAACGCGTTGACCTGCAACAAGATGGGGTAGAATCTCAATTTCGTAAAATTGTTCGACCCGCGCTGCTGTGTCCCGCAAGCTTTCGCCGCCGGGCGGAGGTTGATCGAACGATCGCCGCCACAACCTGACCTGCTCAGTTCCCCATCTTGCAGCGGCGTCGGTCTTGTTCAGACCTGTCAATTCGCCATAGTCTCGCTCATTGAGCGACGATGAAGCCTTCATCTCAACCGATTGGCCCAATTCACGCAAAATGATATTTGCTGACTGTCGCGCTCTTCCAAGAGCCGAACAGAAGGCAAGATCAAAGCCAATTCCGGCAGTCGCCAACCTGACCCCGATCTGGCGCGCCTCTTCCTGGCCGCGGTCGGTCAGTGGGAGATCACGCCAACCGGTAAAGATATTCTTTAGGTTGCCTTCGCTCTCCCCATGCCGGGCCAGAACCAGCAGGCCTGGAGGAGTTGACGGTGTCTGCATGTCCAGCACTATCAAGGTCCGTCAATCCCAAGCCGATAGCAGGGTGAGGCTGACGTCGGATTTGCAGCGCTCTGGCATTTGTGAATATCATGCCGCGTCGCAGGATCGAAGTAAAAGGGGGCACCTGTGGGATGGGACCGGGGTTTGATTCGACCCGCGCTTCGTCATTTTACTCTTTTCTTTGGCCTTGCCGTTGCGATTGCGGGCGGATGGGCGGGATATCTGCGGCTTAGCGGAAACTTCCATGCGGTTGAGGAAGGGGTTCTCTATCGATCCGCTCAGCTCTCTTTCGCGCAATTCGAGCGCAGCATTCGCGTCAACGGTATCAAGACCGTTATCAATTTGCGCGGCGAGAACGTTGGCGCAGCCTGGTATAGGGACGAGTTGAGGGCCGCCGAGGCGACGAACGCGCGTCACATCGATTTTCGCCTTTCGGCCACCCATGAAGTTTCCAATGAGAAATTAGAGGCCCTGGCAACGCTGCTTCAGGAATCAGTCAAGCCTATTCTCGTTCATTGTGAAGGGGGTGCGGATCGCAGCGGTCTGGCATCTGCTCTCTTCGAGTTGGTGATCGCAAAGCGGCCGGCATCGATGGCGGGCGAGCAGCTCTCCTTCCGTTACGGTCACTTTCCTTGGTTGGGAAGCCGAACAATTGCGATGGATTACAGTTTCGACCGACTGGCCGCACGGGAGAGCCGTTAAGCCGAAAGCAATTGCTGCGCTTCGGCCAGCGAGCGCGTGGCCTGCTTCGAATGGCTTGTAGAGGGGAATCTCGATGAGTGCTCAAGCAATTTCGGCATGGCAAGTCTGGGCTGTTTTTTCGGCGATGTTCGCCGCATTGACGGCTATCTTTGCCAAAGTGGGCGTCGAAAACATCAACCCGGACCTTGCAACTTTTATTCGCACCCTGGTCATTCTCGCTGCCTTCACCGTATTGCTCGCTTGGAATGGACAATTCGCATCACCCGGCGACATTAGCGCGAAAAGCTGGACGTTTCTCGTTCTCTCCGGCCTCGCGACCGGCGCATCATGGCTTTGCTATTTCCGCGCACTCAAGCTTGGACCTGCCTCGCTAGTGGCGCCCATAGACAAATTCAGTGTTGTCCTGGTTGCACTGTTCGCGTTCACGTTCCTGGGTGAGCGACCATCGGGGACCGGTTGGCTCGGCATCGCACTCGTTGGCAGCGGAAGTATCATACTCGCATTGGGGCTGTGACAGATGGCCGGCAGCCGTCACAACTGACAAGTCGGTGCCACGTTTTGCCGTCGACAGATTCGATCCGAATAACGAGAAAACGAAACTCACTATCGAAGATCACCACGTGTCCGATCGCATACCGGCATCCGGAGAATTTGCGCCAAACGCAACCACCCCAAATGACCAATCAGCCGCACCTTGCTGCGATGCAGCGTAGCCAGCTGCGACTTTAGAACTCTGGGTGCAGCTCCCAGAAAGTCGATTTCGTCGACCGCAGCTGTTATGATTGCGCGGGCTTTGACTTCCACGCTTGGGACGGGCGGGTTCGGAAAGTCTTTTGGGGGAAACGATGGCGACAATAGACAACACGGGTGCATCAGCGCGCGCGCAGGGCGGCGTTTTAGATCGCGAGCGGACGATCGCGAGGGCAGGCTTTAACCGCTGGCTGGTACCCCCCGCGGCGTTGTGTATCCATCTCTGCATCGGGATGGCCTACGGTTTCAGCGTGTTCTGGCTTCCTCTTTCACGGGCGATTGGCATCACCAAGACCGTGAGCTGCCCCGATCTTTCGCTGTGGGGCGAACTGTTCACGAAAACCTGCGATTGGCGCATCTCAAGCCTCGGCTGGATGTTCACACTCTTCTTTGTGGTTCTTGGCTCTTCAGCGGCGATATGGGGCGGCTGGCTGGAACGGGTCGGGCCGCGCAAGGCGGGTTTTGTTGCAGCGGTCTGCTGGTGCGGCGGACTCTTGATCGGCGCAATCGGCGTCTATTTTCATCAGCTTTGGCTAATGTGGCTAGGATCTGGCATCTTCGGCGGGGTTGGCCTGGGGCTAGGCTACATCTCGCCAGTCTCGACGCTGATCAAGTGGTTTCCCGATCACCGCGGCATGGCGACCGGCTTTGCGATCGCGGGGTTTGGTGGTGGCACACTGATCGGCGCACCGTTAGCCGATCTGCTTATCAATTACTTCAAGAGCGCAAACTCAGTTGGTGTTTGGCAAACCTTCGTGTCGATGGGCGCGATCTATTTCGTCTTCATGATGATTGGTGCCTTCGGTTACCGTGTCCCGCCGGACGGCTGGCGGCCGGAGGGCTGGACGCCTCCAAGCGAAACCAAGTCAATGATCACCCAACATCATGTGCATCTGAAGGATGCGCATAAGACGGCGCAGTTCTGGTTGATCTGGTGGGTGCTTTGCCTCAACGTGTCGGCCGGGATTGGCGTGATAGGCATGGCCTCGCCGATGCTGCAAGAGATATTCGGCGGTTCACTCATTGGCCAACCCAATGTCGGGTTCACCCAGCTTTCCCCGGAACAGCGTACGATCATCGCGGCCATCGCGGCAGGCTTTGCCGGATTGATTTCTCTCTTCAACATCGGCGGCCGCGTCTTCTGGGCCTCGCTGTCTGACTATATCGGACGCAAGAATACCTACTACTGCTTCTTCCTAATCGGCATTGTCCTGTATGCGTTGGTCCCCTGGGCTGCGCATTCCGGCAACAAGGCGCTTTTTGTTGCTTTCTTTTGCGTGATCCTGTCGATGTACGGCGGAGGCTTCGCGACGGTGCCGGCCTATCTTGCGGATATCTTTGGCACTCAATTCGTAGGCGCCATTCACGGTCGCTTGCTGACGGCATGGTCAACTGCGGGAATCATTGGGCCCGTCGTTGTGAACTACATCCGAGAGTTTCAAATCGCGGCCGGCGTCCCGCGCGCCTCGGTTTACGATTTCACGATGTATATCCTTGCAGGGCTTTTGCTTATCGGATTGATCTGCAACTACCTGGTCAAACCACTAGGTGAGCGCTGGTTCATGAAACCGGAAGAGGTTGCTGCGTTGCAGGCGCAGTCCGCGAACAAGGCCGCTTCGGTCCAATACGGTTCTTTTGGCATCGATCGCGGTCGTTTCGATCTTAAGGCCGCCTTGTTTTGGGCGGTCGTTGTGATTCCGTTGGCATGGGGCGTTTGGAAAACGCTCTTGAGCGCAAGTAAGATTTTCTAAGTGGAGCTTAAGAGTGGAGCCGGCCTATCCTGCCGGCTCCGGTTTGGAATAGCTACTTGAAGCCACCTAGAATAATCCGTGCTGAAGATCGAGGCCATAGGTCTCTCTTAACACCCACCAAAACAGCAATGCGAGGATGAACGAGACCAAGTGGCTCACAATGGCATCCCGAATACGGATGGACCGGGCGCGCTCAACGGGTTCGATCTTGGAGCTCATCGCAAATCTCCAATGAATGGAGTTAGTCGGAAAAAGCTTCGAACGGAAAAGCTGCTACCAACGGGAGACAGCTTCACCAAAAAAGTCAGCAGAAATGAGCCTTCTTTTAGCTGATTTTGTTACTCCTGCCGAGACCACAAGGTGGGCGAAACTCCAAATATCCATCGTGGTTACGCCTGTTGTTTTAAGGGCCGGTCGACGTCGCGCACGGCGCCGCGAGCAGCGCTTGTCGTGAGTGCCGCGTAGGCCTGAAGCGCGGTCGAAACCACCCGCTTGCGGGCCTTTGGTTGCCACGCAGCCTTCCCTCGAGAAACTTCCGCATCGCGCCGGCGCTTCAGCTCGTGTTCTGGCACGTCAAGGCGAATGGCGCGATCCGGAATATCAATTGAAATCCGATCGCCGTCGCGAACCAGCGCGATTGTTCCGCCTTCAGCGGCTTCCGGCGAAACGTGACCGATCGAGAGCCCTGAGGTGCCCCCGGAAAAACGTCCATCGGTGATGAGCGCGCAGGCTTTGCCGAGGCCTTTCGATTTCAGATAGCTGGTCGGGTAGAGCATTTCCTGCATGCCGGGTCCGCCGCGCGGCCCTTCGTAACGGATGACGACGACCTCACCGCTCAGGACCTTGCCTGTCAGAATTCCCTCGACCGCCGCTTCCTGGCTTTCGAACACGCGAGCGGCGCCGGAAAATTTCAGGATTGATGCGTCAACACCTGCCGTCTTCACGATGCAGCCTTCTTCGGCGAGATTGCCGTAGAGCACGGCCAATCCGCCGTCGCGGCTGAAGGCATGCTCCGCATCGCGGATTACGCCACTCTCGCGATTGAGGTCGAGATCCTCGAATCGCTGCTCTTGGCTGAACGCGATCGTCGTCGGCACGCCGCCCGGTGCAGCACAAAAGAAATTACGTACGGCTTCGCTTCCGGTTCTCCGGACATCCCAGCGACTGAGCGCCTCCTCGAGGGTTGCAGCGTGCACTGTACCCACCGAGGAATCGATCAATCTTGCGCGCTCCAATTCGCCCAGGATGGCCATGATCCCGCCGGCGCGATGAACGTCTTCCAGATGCACGTCGGGAACCGACGGCGCGACTTTGCAAAGTACGGGCACGCGGCGCGATAGCCTGTCGATATCCCCCATCGTGAAGTCAACCTTTGCCTCATGCGCGGCAGCAAGCAGGTGCAGCACCGTGTTGGTCGAACCGCCCATCGCGATATCCAGCGTCATCGCGTTTTCGAACGCCTTGTCGTTTGCAATGTTGCGCGGCAGCACCGAAGGGTCGTCCTGCTCGTAATAGCGCCTTGCCAGGTCGACAATCGTGTGGCCCGCCTCGACGAACAGCCGCTTCCGATCGGCGTGGGTTGCGAGGACCGTGCCATTACCCGGCAGCGCAAGACCCAGCGCCTCGGTGAGGCAGTTCATGGAGTTCGCCGTGAACATGCCCGAGCACGAGCCGCAGGTCGGACAAGCCGACCGTTCCATGACCTGCACTTCTGCATCGCTCATGCTGCTGTCGGCCGCGGCAACCATGGCGTCGACCAGATCGACCGCATGCGTCTTGCCCTTGATCAGGACCTTGCCGGCTTCCATCGGACCACCCGAAACGAACACGGTGGGAATGTTCAGCCGCAAAGCCGCCATCAGCATGCCAGGCGTAATCTTGTCGCAGTTGGAAATGCACACGAGCCCGTCGGCGCAATGCGCATTGGCCATGTATTCGACACTGTCTGCGATCAATTCACGCGACGGAAGGCTGTACAGCATACCGTCATGCCCCATTGCGATGCCGTCATCGACCGCGATGGTGTTGAACTCTTTGGCGACGCCGCCGGCCGCTTCGATTTCACGCGCGACCAGCTGGCCAAGATCTTTCAGATGGACATGTCCTGGAACGAACTGCGTGAAAGAGTTGACCACGGCAATGATTGGCTTGCCGAAATCCGAATCCTTCATGCCGGTTGCCCGCCAAAGCCCGCGCGCGCCGGCCATGTTGCGGCCGTGTGTGGTCGTTCGAGATCGATGGACTGGCATGACAAAATTCCAAACCTTCGTTGGCCTCGCAGCCGGCCCTTCGGCTGAAAAGCGTTGAATCAGGCTCTCACAGCTTGCGGGGCCATTTCGGTGCCGTACTGCAGAACTTGCACTTTCTCAAGAGTGACAAGCCCACTTGTCATCATCTGGTCCAGAACAGGAAGGAACTTGTCGATATTTTCCTGGGTGTCAACGATCTCGACGACGAGCGGGAGGTCTTCCGACAGGCGCAGGATCTTGGTGGTGTGCAATCGTGTCGAATGCCCAAATCCCATGCCTCCCCGAAGAACCGTTGCTCCGGCCAAGTGCATTTCCCGGGCCTTCAGCACGATCGCCTCGTAGAGTGGCAATCGATTGTACTTGTCATCTTCCCCGAAGAAGATCCTGAGCAAGACCGCATCTCTCGGTAGCTGCATGTTCGACCTCCCAGGCAACGTCAATTTTTCACACTTTCTTCAGATAAATCGGGTTTGCCGCCCTCACTTCACGACCAGGACTGGACAGTGCGCGAGCTGCACCATTCGGTCAGCACGGCTGCCAATCAGGCGTTCATACAAAGCCGAGTGGCCGGTGGCTCCGATGACCAACAGTTCGAAGTCGTTGTCCTTGGCAAAGTCGACGATATCGCGGACGGGATGACCCGCCACAACGTGAGTATGAAGCTTGACCTGACTTCGCTCCGCCAACGCCTTCGCCCTTTGAATGATGGAGTGATATCGACGCCCTGCGGTACCGGCTTCTTCGCGAACCTCTTCGATAAACTCTGGCATGTAGTCGATCTCTTCTACAGAAATCATGTGAAGTTCTGAGTTATTCTGCTTGGCAAGGGAAATGGCAAACGCCAGCGCATGAAAGGCGTGCTCCGATCCGTCGTTGGCAAGAAGGATCTTCTTAAACATGGTGACCCTCCAACCTATTCTGCTCCGCTTGCAACCTGTCTAAGCGATCGAACCTGGCCTTGATCGGCGGAGGCTTCGTCTTCCTCGGTATTCAGCAAATGCCGAGGCAGGAAAAAGGCATTTGCAATGAGTGTCGGTATGACTGCGCTTCCGATCACGCCGGCCACCAGGATCGAATATTGGGATTGATCGATAATGCCGTGCGATAAACCGTATAGCGAAGAGATCGTACCGAAGGTTAGCCCGGTTGACATCAGAAGTGTCGTATACATGGCCTCGGGATTCGGCGATTTGTACAGGCGCGTGACCGGGTACACGCCAACGAATTTCGTCACCATCTTGACCAGCAACATGAAGACGAAAGCGAATGGAGCCGCCACCAGCGCCGGGATCGAGACGAAAGAGCCAGCGCGGATGAAGTAAAACGGTGTCAACAGACCGAAAGTTAGCGTCCGAAGCCTGCGGATCAGAACATGGTCCTTTCCGACCGTGCCTGCGAGAACCATGCCGATGATATAGGCGGGCAGCACCGCTTCGCTGTCGGCCCACCCGGCGAGCGCGCCCATGCCAAGCAAACAGAGAAGCAAAAACTTGGTTTCCAGCTCCGACGGGCGGTTTCCGTACAAGCGAAAGAACCGAGGCGTCAGCCAGGGCAGAATGGCGAACACGACTATGGCCACGCCGGCGAAGATCAATGTCTTCATCGTGAAAGGTGCAAAGATAAAGCCGAGTGCAAGCACCGTTCCAAGATCGTTGATGAAACAAGCCGCCAAAACAGTCTTCCCGTAGTCGGTCTTGTTCAACCCGAACTCGATCATCACGGCGTAGACGACTGCGACCGAAGTCGTCGACAAGGCAACCCCGCCGAGCCAGCTCGGCATCAGGCCCCATCCGAGAATGTAGTAGGCGCCAGCCGCGCACCCGAAGAACGGAAAAAAGAAGCCGGCAAGTCCTACAGCAGTTGCTTCTTTCCATTTTCGCTTAAAGACGACCGGATCGAGTTCGGCACCTGCGAGAAAGGTCAAGACGATAGCGCCGATGCCCGAAAGAAACTTGACCCAAGATTCATCCGTACCAAGAACGGCGGATCCTATCGCTGCGCCGATGATCAATTGCGCTATCGTTCCGACGACAATTTCTGACAAAGCAGTCGAAACGCGTAGCCAGATTGACAGCAGGCTTGCGATCAGGGCTAGACCTAACCACAATGCGGCAAGTGCCCATACTCCAGTCATCGAGAACGTCCTTCCAATGCTTGCGACTTGCCCAGCCCTTGAAATCCGCTCAGGGAATCCTTTTTCGATTGCGCATAACGTATTCCGCAATGGCGGTTGCTCCACCGATGGCGAGCATGCTCCCGACGACTTCAAGAGTTGCCTCAAGCACAAATGCAAAGAGACAGGTAATCGCGACTGCAATTAACACTGATGCTGCGAATTCGGGGTTCAAAAGTAGAGTCCGCATTTTGCTTCTCCAGCCATTGCATAAAGCCGTCCTGACTTCCGCCGGGACTACAAAGAATTAACTGGATGCTTGGATGCGAAGGAGGCAAAAGCTTCCCACCGACGCCAAGCGCCCGGTAGGAGTCATCAGCCTCAACGGCGGTTACGGGGGAACCCCATCCCCAACATGTGAGTTCGATCTTAGTCGGTAATGTAGCGTTCGCAAGCAAGAACCTCGTTACCGCTCAGCCTTGCCTTACCCGCGTGCATTGCAACACGCGCGGCTACTCCCGAGGCAGATTTCGGCGCGACGAGGTTTAATTTGGTTTGCCGTCGCTGGTGGTTCATCTTGAGCTTGGAGTTTATGATCGGAGCTTTTCTTGCGCCAAGTGAGCTGGCGCAAAAAACAATGTGACTGGATTCCGCATTAAGTTAAGGTTTGCGATGAGCAAGGCATCGATTGATGCGGGCCGCCGTGCTCGTGTCGGCTCGCTTCCCGTCGCACTGCCTCGCATCCGATTGCATCACGGCGAGGCAATGTGGGTCATGTCCCGCCTTGGTTTCCAGGGAAAGGCAAGCAAGACCACTTTTTACGAGTATGTGAAATCCTTGCGGAAGCTGGGCTCGCCATTTGAGCGGGGCAAGGTTGGCTTGGAACGCCGAGGGTTGGCCAACTACTCCTATTGCCACCTTATGGAACTCGCGCTGGTATTAACCCTCCGCGTTTACAACATCGTTCCTGACGCCCTACTGTGCGAGATTATTGCGCACCGGCGGATGCTGTATAGGTATTATCGTTTTGCCTATGCGAATCGATCGTCAGGCGCGGGAGCACCTTTCACCATCGCAGGGACGGGTCGCGCGCCAATTACTGCAAGAGGCGTTTTTCTTGATCTTCGGGTTAACTTCTCGGGAGGCTTACTGACGCGCTTCGGTCCGCCAGCGTTACTGTCGCCGTATCAAGCGATCTCCACCTTTGTCTTAGATGATGTCGCCCCGAGGGCGCTCTTACCGATAAATCTCTCGCTGCTTGCGGAACGCCTAGTCTTCGCGGCACTAGACTCGCCCGATATTCGAAGCGGCCCTGGACCTGCAATCGGGAAACGCAAGATCAAATCGTCTCGGCGTCAAACCGAGCGGTGAAACCCAGCTGATTCCCGCAATGGCATCCTGTGTGTTATCCAGAATGATTTCCTCTTCGCGGGGTCGATTCCCACGCAAATAGAGTTTCCTGACCAGAGTCTTCAAGTAGAGGCGTTGCCGCCTTTCGAACCGTATTGAAGCACCTGCACTTTCTCAAGCGTGACGAGTCCGCTCGACATCATCCCGTCCAGCGCAGGCAGAAACTCGTTGATCTTCTCCTCGCTATCGACGATTTCGATCACCAATGGCAAGTCTTCGGAGAGTCGCAGGATCTTCGTCGTATGAAGCCGGCTCGATGCGCCAAACCCCATTGGTCCGCGGAGCACGGTGGCGCCGGCAATTTGAAGCTCGCGCGCCTTCAGCACAATCGCCTCGTGTAGCGGAGTTCCCCCGAACTTGTCGTCTTCGCCGATGAAGATTCGCAACAGTAACGCCTGTTTTGGTATTTGCATCCTCAACTCCCCTTCAATCGGTTAAGACGATTTGCGACCGCGTACCCGAGCCAAACGGCGATGAGCCAGGTCACAACGGATACGGCGATATTCGTCAGCGCCGTCGCCCTCATGCCGGCGTGTAACAACTTGAACGTCTCAAGGCTAAACGATGAGAAAGTCGTGTAGCCGCCGCAAAATCCGGTCATCACGAACTGGCGTTGCCTCGTACTCACAAGCCACCGACCATCGGGACCGCTGAGTGTGCTGTAGAATCCGATAATGAACGAGCCCGTGATATTCACGAACAGCGTCGCTAAGGGAAAACCCGAGATTAACGGAATCGCCAGTCCGGCCAGATAGCGCGCAACGCTGCCGAGCATGCCCCCAGCCGCAACGCAGGCGTATAGGATCGGGGTGTTCCAGTTGATCGACTTGGTACTATCGGTCATTGCCAACCTCTTCAATTCACCTGAAATGGTCGACCAATGTGAAGCCAAGGGTAACTGCGGCAAGACAAAGCCCTACTGAAATCGCCACATAACCTGCAGCGCGGCCGCCCTCGCCGTCCCTTGCGAGCGACAGAGATTGAAGGCTGAATGAAGAAACCGTGGTGTAGCATCCCAGAAACCCGGTGACCGCAAATAGCCAGGAATCCGGTGATGCCAGCAGTGAGGTGTTGTCCTCGGCCATAGCCCCAAATACACCGATCAGGAATGCCCCACTGACATTGATGAATAGTGTGCCCCAGGGAAATGTCTCACCGACGCGCCGCGCTACGAAGCCGGAAATGAAATAGCGCGCAACGCCCCCTAATGCGCTTCCAATCATGACGCTGAGCAATCCGCCTAACACGTTTGATCTATCCTTTTTCCTTGTGGACTCGGCTCGGGCCCTCAATGCTCAAGATCGATCCCTTTCATGATCATGTGGACCCGAGCAATTCCCAGGCCAACCGCCTGCCAGAGCGCCACAAGTATTACGATCAGCGCGATCAAAAGGAGCACGCCAGTTCGATCGGCCGCATCGATTCCCGCACGATCGAGAGCGAACTGAATGCCTGTCATCAGCAACAAACCAAAGGCAACCCATATCATGGCGTAGCGATCGGCCCAGCCCTTATGGAGCTTGAAAATTCGGACTCGTTCCGGGTTCATTTCCTAGTCTCCTGCGTTTTTGCGGCATTCGGATCCATACCTGGTCCCCACTGCCGCGGTCCGTAACCAAAATATAACCCAGCGGCTGTGATGAGCGAACATCACGCCACAGTACCGCTCACCCCTTCAAATGGGTAAGTCGGCAGGTCCAGTGCTTCCTGTGGAGGAGTACAAACGTGCTCCTACCGACGCGAGAGCGCCTGCAGGAGTCATCAGCCTTGCGGCGGTTACCGGGAGAACCCCATTCCCTTAATTTGATCCAATCCTACCTCGCAATTAGGCATACGCAAGCTACAATCCGAGCAGGCTCGGCGGACAGGAAACCGGCCCTTGACGAAGATTATTTTGGTTCGACATGGCCATGTAGAGGGCATTCACCCGCCGCGCTTTCGCGGCCGGGAGGACTTGCCCTTGACCGAGCGCGGTAACGCCGAGGCCTTCGCGGTGGCGCGCCGCATCGCTGAGAAGTGGCGTCCGACGCGGGTATATACGAGCCCGCTTTCGCGCTGTGTTACAACCGGTGAGGCGATTGCGCGCGCTTGCCAGATTCAAGTGCGCCCGATCGAACAGCTCAACGATATCGACTACGGCACCTGGCACATGAAAAGCCATGATGAAATGGCTGCATCCGAGCCAACGCTTTACGCCACCTGGTCCAAGGCTCCGCACCTGATGCGATTTCCTCAAGGCGACTCCCTACAAGATCTGGTGTCCCGGTCGGCCGACGCGGTGCGCTTCGCTCTGGAATCGCACCCCGACGAAACAGTCGTGTTTGTGTCCCACGACAGCGTTAACCGAGCGCTCCTGCTCCAATTCGCCGATCTGCCGCTACGTTCTTATTGGCGACTTGCACAAGCTCCCTGCTGCATCAACGAAATCGAATTGACTAACCTCGAGATTCGCATTCTCGCCGTCAACGAAACCTCTCATCTGGACGGTTTGGATCCAGCATAAGCTGTTTCGATGGACTCGAAATCTCAATCTGCAAATGCAACTTCCTGATCCGGAGCGGTTGCTGGCAGCTCCGGCCCAAAAACCTTCTCGTAGACATCCTCCCCATAACTCGTCTGCAGCGGGTCTCCTTCGACAATGCGAAACGTTCGCTTGCCGTCCGCCAATCGCTCGGCACGCAGAAATATGCAGTTCGACAGTCCCTTTTCGCGAAGATGGCCTGCGAAATCGTGAAGATGGGTCACGTAGCAGACTTTGACTTCGCGCTCCACCAACGCCGTGACGATTTGGCGGGCGATTTCTGAGCCTTCTCGTTCATTTGTCGCGGCAAACGACTCGTTCAGAAGCAACATTGCACCGGGCTGCAACCGCCCGACGACTTCCCTCATGCGGCTCAGCTCTTCGTCGAGTTTTCCGCTCTCCATCGCTGAGTCCTCCTCCCGCTTGTAATGAGTGAAGATTCCGCTGCGCAGATCAGCAGAGAATGCATTCGCACCCACGAACATGCCAGCCTGCATCATCAATTGGGCAAGGCCGATTCCGCGCAAGAATGTGGATTTTCCTCCGGTGTTGGCACCGGTTACGATAAGAAGGCCGGTGCCAACCGCGGATAAGTCGTTGCCCACGGGCCTGCCCGTCATGCTGAGACCGAGACCGACATCGTACAAACCTGAGAACGACAGGACAGGTCTTCCTGCCGGCAACGGTTCAGGGAAACAAGTCGGCACACCGAGCTTCTGCATGGCCTCGTGAAGATTAAGGCACCCGACATAAAAGGCCAGTTCGGTCCTCAGCATCTGGAAAAAGCTCGAAATATGATCCATCGATTGAGCCAGTGCGTTCGCGACCAGATTAACGCCCTGATCCCGCAATTCCGACAAAGCACGCGCTCCTGCTTCGTCCCGAGGATGCAGATGAAAGGTATAACCCTCTGATCGCCGGAGAAGGCGGGCGATCCAGCCTTCCTCTGCGTCGTGTGGCCTCCGCAGCATATAACCGGTTGGCTTGTTTCCCCGGCCCAGCCTGGCGCTAACCAGGACGCCACCCCTGAACTTGAGCTGTCTCAGGTGGCGATCGACAACAGCAAAATACGAATCATCAAGTTCCGTCTGCAGCATGCGAAACAGCCGGAGAAATCCTTCCGATTTGAACCTTCCGACGTTTTGATCTGCGAGGCGCCGCAACTTTCTCAAGCTCGTGACAAACACTTCGAGCACTTCCACTGCGTGGTGCAATGTGCTCGCAGGATAGCGACCGAGCGATATCCAGCGATGCTTCCGCTCGCCATTCAGAGCC